>Ga0209474_10004180_pt1 | contig 12514 bp, 9 predicted proteins | sample GraSoiAngelo_145_FD_185902 | JGI IMG/M metagenome (GOLD analysis project Ga0209474, IMG submission 185902) | Grasslands soil microbial communities from the Angelo Coastal Reserve, California, USA - 14_1009_05_20cm (SPAdes) (version 2) | ecosystem: Environmental > Terrestrial > Soil > Grasslands ...
GCGACGACGTCGAGATCCTCCGGCGAGATGTTCATGTCGCCCGCCGTTCGGTAGGTGCCGCCGAGCGATGCGACGAGCGCGCCGTAGCGCCGCAGCAGCCGCTTGCGCGGCTCGCCCACTGGTAGCTCCGGCACGGCGAGCACCGCCTTGCCGCCGCCGCGTGGCATTCCGGCCGCCGCCATCTTCCACGTCATCGCTCCCGACAGGCGCATCGCGTCGGCGAGGCCGTCGGCCGGCGCGGGGTAGACCCGCATCCGCGTGCCGCCGCCGGCCGGCCCGAGCACGGTCGAGTGGACGCAGACGAAGATCCAGGCTCCGCTCTCGGCGTCGTGGCGGACTACCGCATGTTCGCCGTCCCAGCCCGCGAGGAGATCCTCGAAGCCCACGTGGCGGACGGTACCGGAGCGCCTCTCGGCTACACTCCGGCGCCGGAATGGCCGGAGAACGCACCAAGCTCGTCGTCGTCCAGCGCGAGGGTCTCGGCTCGTCCGAGTCGCGCCGCCTCCGCAAGGAGGGACTCGTGCCGGGCGTCCTCTACGGCAACGGCGAGCCGGTCGCGATCTCCATCGCCGAGCGGGAGCTCCGCCGCGCGCTGACCGGCGGGGGCGGGCTGCACGCGATCCTCGACGTCGAGATCGACGGCAAGGGTGAGACGCACGCGTCGATCCTCAAGGAGTACCAGGTCGATCCCGTGCGCGGCGGTGTCACCCACGTCGACCTCCAGGAGGTGCGGCTCGATCGGGCGATCCAGGCCTCGGTCGCGGTGCAACTCTTCGGCGGTGACGATGCGCCGGGTGTGCGCGAGGGCGGAGTGCTCTCGCAGCCGCTGCGCGAAGTGACGGTCGAGGCACTGCCGCTCGAGGTTCCGGAGCATCTCGAGCTCGACGTCTCGGGCATGGAGATCGGCGCGACGCTGCGCATCACGGACCTCACCGCGCCGGATGGCGTCACGTTCCTCGACGATCCGGAGATGGTCGTCGCCACGCTCACCGCGCCGACCAAGATCGTCGAGCCCGAGCCCACCGAGGAGGAGCTCGCCGAGATGGAGGCCGAGGCGGTCGAGGGCGAGGAGGGGGCCGAGGGCGAGGAGGCTGCTCCGGACGAGTCGGAGGCGGAGGCCTCCGGCGACGAAGACACCGCCGAGGGCTGAGCTATGCGGCTTTGGCCGCGCCGCCAGGGGTCCTCGCTCGACCTGCTCGTCGTGGGGCTGGGCAACCCGGGTCGCGAGTACGCGCGCAACCGTCATAACGTGGGCGCGATGGTCGCGGACGAGCTCGCGCGCCGGCACGGCGGCTCCTGGCGCTCGAAGTTCTCAGGACGGATCGCGGAGATCCGGCTCGACGGTCACAAGATCGCGCTGCTCACGCCCGAGACGTACATGAACGAGTCGGGCCGCTCGGTGGGTGCCGCGGCGGCGTACTTCAAGGTCGCGCCCGAGGCTGTCCTCGTCGTTCACGACGAGAGCGACCTCGAGCTCGGCCGGCTTCAACTACGGCTGGGCGGCGGCCTTGCGGGGCACAACGGCCTGCGCTCGATCGCGCAGCACCTGAAGACACAGGAATTCCTGCGGCTCCGCGTCGGCATCGGCCGACCCGAGCGCGGAGACCCTCGGCCGCTTGCGGACTGGGTCCTCGCGAACTTCGAGCCGCACGAGGACGCGGAGGCGCTCGTCGCGCGTGCCGCGGATGCCGTCGAGACGCTCGACGCCGAGGGCGTCGAGCGCGCTCAGGTCCAGGTCAACCGGCGCTGATCTCAGCCGCGCTCGCGCATGGCGGCGTGCGCTCCGGGTTCCAGCCCGAGGCCGGAGGCGACTCGTCCGAGCAGCTCGAGTAGCTGCTGCAGCTCTGTCTCGCTCAGCGGATCGGTCACCTGGCGATCGAACTGCTGCGCTCGCCTTTCCGCTTGCCTGAGGAGCTTCTTGCCGGCGGCGGTCAGGTGGAGGTTCCGGACGCGGCGGTCGCGTGCGTGTGGCGTACGCGCGAGCAGCTCGCGCCTTTCGAGCTGGTCGACGACCGCGACCATCCAGCTGGGGGAGATGTGCAGCCGCTCGGCGAGCGCGTTCTGCGGCTCGCCTTCGTTCGCCGCGACCGCTCGGAGGAGGGCGAACTCGCCGGGCTCGAGCTCCAGCGGCCCGAGCACCTGGTGGAAGCGCCGCGAGATCGCGTAGCCGAGGCTCGAGAGCAGGAAGGCGACGCTCCGGAACGGCGGCGCCGCCGGCTCGGCGACTTCAGGGTTGCGCGCGCCCACACGGATATGGTACAGCTACCGAACGATTTAGCAATGCACGATTCATGACAAAACGAACGTGAGGTGGCATGGCACAGGCTGACTCGTCCCTGCTCGGCAAACTCGCTCATCTGATCGCCCGGAACCGCCGGAAGGTGATCGGCGCCTGGATCGTCCTCACGCTCTTCGGCGGCTTCGCCGCGGGGCAGGTCTCCAAGCGCTGGTACCAGAGCTTCTCGATCCCGGGGAAGTCCGCCTACGAGACGAACCAGCGGACGCTGAAGGCGTTCGGCACCGGCGTTCGGCCCCCGGACGTGGTGGTCTTCCACACGGCCGGCGACGCGACGAAGAGCGGGGCGATCGCAGCCGCCATGCGGCGGGCGGCCGCGGCGATGCCCGGCGCCCGGACGAGCTCGTACTTCTCGACGCACGACCTCATGTACGTCTCGCGTGACCGGCACACGACCTTCGAGGAGGTCTACCCGCCGGGGCCGTCGACGTTCTCGACGACGAGCAAGGCCGGAGCCCTGCGCACGGCCGCCGCCCGTGGGCTGCCGAGGGCGATCCAGGTACAGGTGACCGGCCACGATCCACTCGAGGAGGCGAGCACGCACGGCGGGGGCGGTGGGAACGTCCTCGTCGAGGCGGTGATCGGAGGCCTGGGCGCGCTCGTGATCCTCCTCTTCGTCTTCGGCACGCTGCCCGCGATCCTGATCCCGGTCGCCGTCGCCGCTGCCGCGATCCTCAACACGTTCACGCTCGTCTGGGCGCTGACCTACATCACGAACGTCTCGATCATCGTCGAGTTCCTGATCGCGCTCGTCGGGCTCGGCGTGGCGATCGACTACGCGCTGCTGATGATCTTCCGCTTCCGCGACGAGCTGCGCGAGGGGGAGGACGTCGAGACGGCGCTCGTGGAGACGATGACCCACGCCGGCCGCTCGGTGATCGTCTCGGGGTCGACCGTCGCCGTGGGCCTCCTCTCCATGGTCATCCTGCCGCTGCCGTTCATCCGCTCGATCGGGATCGGCGGGATGCTGATCCCCGCCGTCTCGGTGCTCGCGGCGATCACGCTGATGCCGGCCCTGCTCGCGACACTCGGCGAGCGGATCAACAGCGTGCGGCTGCTGCCGAAGCGGTTCCTCGACCACGGCCACCCCGAGGACGGCGCCTGGGGCCGCTGGGCTCGCTTCGTCCTGCGGCGCCCGTGGACGATCGCGACCATCGGCGCGGCGATCGTGGCCGTCCTCGTCGTGCTCGGCGTCCAGCTGAATCCGAATGAGTCCCAGCTGAAGAACTTCCCCGGCACGGGCACCGCCATCGCGGGGCGGACGCTGCTCGCCGACGCCGGCATCTCACCCGGCGTGATGAAGCCGTTCGTGACGCTCGTCGAGAATGGCGGCAACGCCCAGGCGATCGCGGCGAAGGAGCGGACCGTGCCCGGCATCGTCGGTGCGACGGTGCCGCCCGGCCCCGGCTGGCACCGTGGCCAGGACACGCTCGTCGAGGCTTTTCCCTCCATCGACGGGGCCGCGCCCGGGATCCAGGGGACCATCGACCGCGTCAACGGCACGTTGAACGGAACCAGTGGGACGCTCGGCGGCGTGCCGGCGGTCGACCGCGACTTCGTGCACGCCGTCTACGGCAACTTCCCGTACGTGCTGGCGTTCGTGCTCGTGCTGACGCTCGTCCTGCTGACGCGGGCCTTCCGGTCGATCGTGCTGCCGATCAAGGCGGCGATCCTCAACCTCGTCTCGCTCGGCGCCGCGTTCGGGATCGTCGTCTTCATCTTCCAGGAGGGCCACGGCTCGTCGCTCTGGAACATCACGGCGACGCAGGCGATCACTGCCTGGATCCCGCTGATGATCTTCGCCTTCCTCTTCGGCCTCTCGATGGACTACGAGGTCTTCATGCTCACCCGGATGCGCGAGGCGTACGACGAGACCGGGTCCACCGAGGGGGCGATCGAGCTCGGCCTCGCGCGGACCGGGAAGCTCGTCACGAGCGCAGCGCTCATCCTGATGTTTGCGTTCCTCGTCCTCTCCTCGAGCCCGGGCTTCGAGATCAAGGAGTTCGCGATCGGTCTCGCCGCGGGGATCATCTTCGACGCGACCGTGATCCGCGCCCTGCTCGTGCCGGCGTTGATGCGCCTGCTCGGCAATGCGAACTGGTGGCTACCCCACTGGACGCGGCGGGCGCTCTTCATCGGCGAGGAGCGCGAGCGCGGCCAGAGGCCTGCCTTAGAAAGCTGAGAGCGCCGGCTCTGCTTCCGGCTCCGGCTCCGGCTCGTCGCGGCGTCGCACGCTGCGCACCTCCCGCACGAACACGACGACGACGAGGTTCGGCACGCACATCAGCGTTCCCGCGAGCAGGAGCGTCTCGGGCGTGCCGACCCCGGCCGCGACCGCGCCGGCGAGCGCCTGCCCGATCGGCATCAGGCCGATGGAGAGGAGCGCGTCGATCGAGGCCACCCGGGCGAGGCGATCGGGTCGCACGTGCTGCTGCATCGCCGTCTCCCAGAGCGCGTTGCCGATGAGGATGGAGGCTCCGAGGATCGCCGCCGCCACCACGACCACGGGGAGGGGGAACGGCCGGACGAGCGAGAACGGCAGCACGCCGCAGAGCGACCAGATCGCGAACGCTGTCGCCACGGGGTGTTCGGGCCGCATCCGGTAGGCGACGAACGCGCCGAGCAGACCGCCGACGGGGATCGCGCCGATGATCAGGCCCCACGCCACCGTGCCGCCGAGATGGTCGTTCGCCACGAACGGGCCGAGCACGAGGTAGATCCCGATCCCGAGGTTGCCGAGGGCGAAGCCGAGGAAGCCGGCCGTCAGCCAACGGTGCCGCCGAACCTCACTCCAGCCGTCGGCGACGTCGCGCCAGAAGCGCTGGGCCACGGGACGGAGATGCGCCTCGACGCGCATCGCGCCGACGAACGACGCGCTGACGAGGAAGCTCGCCGCATCGACCGCGAAGCACCAACCCGGCCCGGCGCCGGCAACGATCGCGGCCGAGACCACCGGCCCGAAGATGCGCGTCCCGCTCTCGGACATCGAGAGCAGCGAGTTCGCCTTCTGCAAGTTGCCCGCGCTGACGGCTTGCGGGACGAGCGCGGTCGACGCGGGGGTGAAGAAGCCGGCACCCACGCCGGCCGCCGACTGGAGAACCGCGAGCTGCCAGACATGGGCGGTGCCTTCGAGGAGCAGCACCGCGGTCGCGGCCTCGGTGGCGAAGCGGAGGAGATCGGCTGAGACCATCACCGCCCGGCGCGGTAGCCGGTCGGCCCAGACGCCGCCCACGATCGTGGAGATGCCGAGCGCCACCGTGCGAGCTCCGAGCACGGCGCCGAGGCCCAGCGCGCCCCCGTGGATCCCGATCACGGCGAACGCGAGCGCAACCGGGATGAGGGAGTCGCCGACCGACGACCCTGTCCGGGCAAGCCAGAGAAGCCTGAACGGCCGCTCTTTCAGCGGCCCGAAGCGACCGACCCCACTCACGTCCTGGGAGCGTATGCCCTGAGGCGGCCCGTTACCATCGATCTCAGCGGAACCGGCCGGTTCCGCCCTTCGTCATGGACCGTCCCGTACTCCACGCGTTCGTCCGGCAGCTTGTCGAGCACGAGCGTCTTGCAGAGCTCGCGGACGCAATGCCGACGCGCGTCCGTGTGTCGGAAGCGGCTCTGCCGCTCCTGCTCGCCTCGCTGTACAAGCGTCTCGAGCTGAATGCTGGAAGCGTCGACGGCGAAGCCGTCGACGCCCGGCAGGAAGACCCGGCCGCCTTCGGCGGCCGACGGGGCCTGGTCGTCTTGCTGCCCGAGGACGCGGACGCCCGCGACGCGGCCGAGAGTGCGGCGTGGTTCCTCGGCGACGACGCGGTCGGCCTGCTGCCGAGCCGCGGCGTCACGTGGGAGTCGGGGCTGGCGCCTCCGCCGCACCTCGTCGGCGAGCGGGCGCGGGCGCTCCACGTGCTAGAGCGCGGCGGGCTCGTCTGCGCCTCGGCGCGGGCGCTCGCCGAAGGGTTGCCGCCCGCCGCGCGGCGCGCCGAGCCGATCGAGCTGCAGCCCGGGCTCGAGCCAGGCGTCGAGGGGCTGGCGGAGTCCCTCGCCCTGGCCGGCTACGAGCGCGTCGAGCGCGTGGACGACCGGGGACAGTTCGCGGTGCGGGGCGGCATCGTCGACGTCTTCCCGACGACTGGCCGCGAGCCGCTACGCGTCGAGTTCTTCGGCGACGAGATCGAGTCTGTGCGCGCCTTCTCGCCGTTCACGCAGCGCGCGCTCCACCCGGTCGCCGAGGCGACGCTGTATCCGGCGGCGGAGCGGCGGCTCGATCTCCTCGAGCCGGAGCTCGCGGACGACGAGGGCGAAGAGGTCGCCGCCGAGGCGCCAGACGATCTCGTGCCTCCGCTCGGGCGGCCACCCGATCTCGTCTTCCTACCGGACGACGTCCGTCGCGTCTGGGAGGAGGACGGCGTCTTCGCTCCGCCTTCCCTCGCTGGCTCGACGGAGCTCGACCCGTTCCCTCAGTCCCAGCCGTACGCGTTCGAGGCGCAGCGCCCCGCGATCGCCGCCCGCGGCCTGGCCGAGGCCGAGAGCGAGCTCGCAGCGCTCCTTCGCTCGGGGCAGCGCATCGTCGTCGCCTTCCCGCATCGCGGCGAGGCACTGCGGACGCAGAACCTCCTCCGCCGGGTCGAGGCGCGACTGCTCGAGCCGGGAGAGGAGCTGCCGGAGGAGCCCGAGCTGCTCTTCGCCGTGGCGCCCGCCCGCCGCGGCTTCGTCTGGCGCGACCTCGGACTCGTCCTCCTGCCCGACCACCAGGTCTTCCGCCGCCGCGCGCCGCGCGAGCGCCGTCTCGGCGGGCGCGCGCTGCAGTCCTTTGCCGATCTCCGCACCGGCGACTACGTCGTGCACGAGGATCACGGGGTCGGCCGGCTACTCGGGTTCGAGACGAAGACGGTCGCCGGCGTCACACGCGACTACCTCTTGCTCGCCTTCCGCGGCGAGGACCGGCTCTACGTCCCGCACGAGCAACTCGGAAAGGTCTCGCGTTACGTAGGCGCCGACGCCTCGGCGCCTGCCCTCTCGAAGCTCGGCGGCAAGGCGTGGCAGACGCTCAAATCACGCGCGCGCGAGTCCGTCCGCGACCTCGCAGGCGACCTGATCCAGCTCTACGCGCAGCGGCAGACGCGCGAGGGAGTCGCCTACGACCTCTCGAACGAGTGGCTGCCGCAGCTCGAGGCGAGCTTCCCCTACCGGGAGACGCCGGATCAGGAGGAGGCGATCGAGGCGGTGAAGGAGGACCTCGAGGCGCCCCGGCCGATGGACCGCCTCGTCTGCGGCGACGTCGGCTTCGGCAAGACCGAGGTCGCGGTGCGGGCCGCCTTCGCGGTCGCGGTGAACGGCCGGCAGGTGCTGCTCCTGGCGCCGACCACGATCCTCGCCGAGCAGCACTACAACACGTTCCGCGAGCGCTTCCGCGACTTCCCGGTGCGCGTCGAGATGGTCTCCCGCTTCGTGTCGCCGAGGGAGACGAAGCGGATCCTCGCGGACTTCACCGCGGGCAAAGTCGAGGTCCTGATCGGCACGCACCGGATCCTCAGCCGTGATGTGATCCCGAAGGAGCTCGGGCTCGTGATCCTCGACGAGGAGCAGCGCTTCGGCGTCGCGCAGAAGGAGCTGCTCAAGTCGCTGCGGCTCGAGGTCGACGTGCTCACCCTCAGCGCGACCCCTATCCCGCGCACCCTCCATCTCTCGCTCGCGGGCATGCGCGACATCTCGATCATCGAGACGCCGCCGGAGGGACGCCGACCGATCCGCACGACCGTGGGCGAGTACGACGAGGAGCTCGTGAAGCTCGCACTCGAGCGCGAGGCCGAGCGCGAGGGTCAGGCCTTCTTCCTCCACAACCGCGTCGAGACGATCGAGGAGCGCGCGGCGCAGCTCCAGCAGCTGTGCCCTGGCCTGCGCTTCCTCGTCGCGCACGGGCAGATGCGCGAGAAGGAGCTCGAGGAGCGGATGCACGCCTTCCTGCGCGGGGACGCCGACGTGCTCGTGTCGACGACGATCATCGAGTCGGGGATCGACATCCCGCAGGCGAACACCCTGGTCGTCGAGCGCGCAGACACGCTCGGCCTCGCCCAGCTCTACCAGATCCGCGGCCGCGTCGGCCGCTCGGACGCGACGTCGTTCGCCTACCTCTTCTATCCCGACGTGCGCGAGCTGACCCCCGAGGCGCGGGCCCGGCTCGTGACGCTCGCCGACCACACCGAGCTCGGCGCGGGCTTCGCGATCGCGATGCGCGACCTCGAGATCCGCGGCGCGGGCGAGCTGCTCGGCGCGGAGCAGTCGGGGCACGTCGCCGCCGTCGGCTTCGAGCTCTACGTCGAGCTCCTCAACGAGGCAGTCGCCGAGCTGCAGGGCCAGAAGCGGGTCGCGGCGCGGCCGGTGCGGGTGGATGCCCGTGTCGACGCCTACGTCCCGGCTGCATACGTCGAGTCCGAGGCGCTCCGGATCGACGTCCACCGCCGCCTCGCGCTTGCGGAGACCGAGGACGAGCTCCGCGAGCTGCAGGCGGCGCTCGAAGATCGCTACGGGCCGCTGCCGGAGCCTGTCGAGAACCTCTTCCGGATCCAAGAGGGCAAGATCAAGGTCGCGCTCCTCGGCGCCGACTACCTCGTCTTCCAGGGAGGCAAAGCCACGGTCGGGCGGCTGGTGCTCGGTTCGGGCGAGCTGCGCGAGCTCCGAGACCGCGCGAAAACGGCCGTATACGTCTCAACTAAGCAGGAGGTAAGCATGCGCGGACAGGAGGCAATCGCCCAGGCGGTCGGGCTGGTCGATGCTATCTTGGACGCGCGCCGGGCGGCCTGAGACCGCTTTTCGTCTCTCCGGCGCTCCCGCACACCGACCTCACTGGATGGAAATGAAGACTCGCCTGACTCTCCTGTCCCTGATTCTTATTCTTGTGCTCATTGCCGTCCTTGCCGCAGGCTGCGGCGGAGGCGGCGGCTCGGGCTCCGTGCCCTCCGACTCGGTCGCCAAGGTCGGCTCCACGCCGATCGCGAAGACCACCTTCAACTCCCTGATGAACGTGGCTTTCGCGCGCTACAAGGCGCAGGGACAGGCCGAGCCGAAGGTCGGCACCGCGGCCTACACGCAGCTGCGGGACCAGGCCGTCAGCTTCCTCGTCCAGGAAGAGGAGCTGCAGGAGGAGGCCCAGAAGCTGGGCGTGACCGTTTCGCAGAAGGACGTCGACGCCCGCCTCGCCCTGATCCGGAAGACGTACTACAAGAACAGCGAGAAGAAGCTCGAGGCCGCGCTGAAGAAGGACGACATCACGCTCAACGAGCTCGAGCAGTACAACCTCCGGCCGACGCTGCTCAGCGAGAAGCTCCAGGCGAAGGTGACGTCGAACATCAAGGTGTCGACGTCCGCCGCGCAGAAGTACTACAACCAGAACAAGGCCTCGTTCACGACGCCGAAGACGCGCGAGGTGCGGCACATCCTCGTCAACAGCAAGAGCCTTGCGAGCAGCATCGCGACGCAGCTGAAGAACGGCGCGAGCTTCGCCAAGCTGGCGAAGAAGTATTCGAAGGACACGGCTTCCGCGGCGCAGGGCGGGAAGCTCTGTGTCGCGCACGGCGGTTCCAGCGGCGCGTGCCAGCAGACGGTGCCGCCGTTCGACAAGGCCGCGTTCTCGCTCAAGACGAACGAGATCTCGCAGCCGGTTCACAGCGTGTACGGCTGGCACATCATCCAGCCGCTCGGGGCGGTCAAGCCGTCCCACACCCAGACCTTCAAGGAGGTCGAGTCGCAGATCGAGGCGAACCTGGCCCAGCAGCAGAAGCAGGTCGCCTGGTCGAACTGGCTCGCGAAGGTGAAGAAGGACTACCAGGGCAAGGTCAGCTTCCAGACGGGTTATGCGCCACCCGCGACGACGACCCCGACGGTCTCGGCTCCGACCACGACTACTGGCTGAGATGGAGGGCCTAGCTGAGGCCCTCCTCGAGCTCCAGCGCCTGACCGAGCGGCTTCGCCGCGAGTGCCCGTGGGACCGGGAGCAGACGGCGGCGACCATCGTGCCGCACACGGTCGAAGAGTCCTACGAAGTCGCCGATGCGGCGCTCGCCGGCGACGACGAGAAGCTGCTCGACGAGCTCGGCGACCTCCTGTTCCAGGTCTACTTCCTCGCCCTCCTGCTCGAGGAGCGGGGTGCGGGCGACCTTGCGCAGGTGGCCCGCGGCGTGCACGAGAAGCTCGTGCGGCGCCACCCGCACGTCTTCGGCGACGTCGAGGCCCGGACTGCCGAGCGCGTCCGCTCGAACTGGGAGCGCATCAAGCGCGAGCAGGAGGGCCGCGAAGGCATCTTCCACGACGTCGCGGAGGGGCTGCCGGGGCTCCTCTACGCACGCAAGATCCAGCAGCGCGCCAAGGTCGTCGGCTTCGAGTATCCGGATCTCGCCGGCGCACTCGCCGACCTCGCCGACGAGCTCCGCGAGCTGGAGGACGAGCCGTCCGGCGACGAGCTCGGCGACGTCCTCTTCGCGGCAGTGAATGTCGCGCGCAGGCTCGACGTGGATCCCGAGCTCGAGCTGCGGCGGGCGGCGCAGCGGTTCCGCCGCCGGGTCGAGGTGGCCGAGGAGCTCGCGGCGGAGACGGGAGAGAACTGGACCGAGCTGCCACTCGATCAGCAGGATGCGTACTTCGACCGCGCCAAAGAGGTCGCCGAGTGAGCAGGATCGCCGCCGTCCACGCCCGCCAGATCCTCGACTCCCGAGGCAACCCGACGGTCGAGGTCGAGGTCCGGCTCGAGTCCGGCGCGACCGGCCGCGCCGCCGTGCCGTCGGGCGCGTCGACCGGCGTGCACGAAGCGGTCGAGCTGCGCGACGGCGGCGAGGCCTACGGCGGCAAGGGCGTGACGCGCGCCGTCGCGAACGTGGCCGGGGAGATCGCAGCGGCTGTCGCGGGGATGGAGGCAGCAGACCAGGAGGCGCTCGACCGGCTCCTGATCGAGCTCGACGGGACGCCGAACAAGGGTCGGCTCGGCGCGAACGCCGTCCTCGGCGTCTCGCTCGCGAACGCGAAGGCGGCCGCGGCCGATTCCGGAGTTTCGCTCTTCCGCCACCTCGGTGGGGAGGAGGCGACCACGCTGCCGGTCCCAATGCTCAACGTGATCAACGGCGGCGTCCACGCCGACAACTCGATCGACCTGCAGGAGTTCATGGTCGTCCCCGCGGGCGCGGGGAGCTTCTCCGAGGCGCTGCGGATCGCGGCGGAGACGTACCACGAGCTGAAGAAGCTGCTCGCGGAGCGAGGGCTCTCGACCGCGGTGGGTGACGAGGGCGGCTTCGCGCCCGACCTCGACTCGAGCGAGGCCGCGATCGGCGCGATCCTCGACGCAGCCGAGCGGGCCGGGCATCGTGAGCAGGTGGCGATCGCGCTCGATCCGGCGTCGAGCGAGTTCTTCTCCGACGGTCGCTACCGCTTCGAGGGGCGTGAGCTCGCGCCGGACGAGATGGCCGGGTTCTACGGCGACCTCGCCGACCGCTTCCCGCTCGCCTCGCTCGAGGACGGCAACGCCGAGGACGACTGGGAGGGCTGGCACGCCACGACCGAACGGCTCGGCGATCGGCTGCAGCTCGTCGGCGACGACGTCTTCGTCACGAACCCGGAGCGGCTGCGACTCGGCATCGAGCGCGGGATCGCCAACTCGATCCTCATCAAGGTCAACCAGATCGGCACGCTGACCGAAACGATCGAGGCGGTGCGCCTCGCGCACGCGAACGGCTACACGGCGGTGATGTCCCACCGCTCGGGCGAGACGGAGGACGCGACGATCGCCGATCTCGCGGTCGCGCTCGGAACCGGCCAGATCAAGACGGGCGCACCCGCGAGAAGCGACCGCGTGGCGAAGTACAACCAACTCCTGCGGATCGAGGAGGAGCTCGGCGAGCGGGCGGTCTATCCGGGGTGGGGGGCGTTCGCGCGCCTACGGCGTTAGTACCCTGAGCGGTATGGCGATCGACCGCCGGACGAAGATCGTGGCCACCCTCGGGCCGGCGTCAGACTCGCGGGCGCGGCTGCGCGCGCTCATCGAGGCCGGCGTCGACGCCGTCCGCTTCAACCTCTCGCATGGCACGCATGCCGATCACTCCGAGCGGGCCTGGCTCGTCCGGGAGATCGCGACCGCCGCCCTGGATTGGGGTGGAGCAACCGTCGACGTCGTAGACTCAGGCCTGCCCGGGCCGAAGGGGAACCGGGAGGTTTTCCTCCACCTCGTCGACCGCGAGTTTC
>Ga0209474_10004182_pt1 | contig 12510 bp, 11 predicted proteins | sample GraSoiAngelo_145_FD_185902 | JGI IMG/M metagenome (GOLD analysis project Ga0209474, IMG submission 185902) | Grasslands soil microbial communities from the Angelo Coastal Reserve, California, USA - 14_1009_05_20cm (SPAdes) (version 2) | ecosystem: Environmental > Terrestrial > Soil > Grasslands...
AGTCGGTGCCGAACTGCTCCGAAGGCCGCGATCGCGCGACGATCGAGGCCCTCGCGGAGGCGCTCGGCGGGCGGGCGCGCTTGCTCGACGTGCACGCCGACGCGGATCACAACCGCTCCGTCTTCACGCTGGTCGGATCCTCCGAGGAGCTGGTCGATTCGCTGCTCGCAGGGATCGGTCTGGCCCGGGAGCGGATCGACTTGCGGCGGCACGAGGGCGCGCATCCGAGGGTGGGCGCGGCCGACGTCGTCCCGCTCGTGCCGCTCGTGCCGGAGGACATGGAACGGGCTTGCGAGGCCGCGCTCGGGCTGGCCGAGCGGGTGGGCGGTGAGCTGGGCCTCCCCGTTTTCCTCTACGGCGAGCTCGCCGAAGGGCGAGGGCCGGCGTTCTTCCGGGCGGGCGGGCCAGAAGGACTGGCGCGGAGGGTTGCCGACGGCGAGGTTGCGCCCGACTACGGGCCGGCGCGGCTGGACGAGAGCTTCGGCGCCGTGCTGGTCGGGGCGCGGCGGCCGCTGATCGCGTTCAACGTCAACCTGCGCGGGTCGCTCGAGGCGGCGCGTGAGGTTGCGGCGGTCGTGCGGGAGCGCGACGGCGGCTTCCCCGGCGTGCGCGCCCTCGGGTTGGAGCTGCCGAGCTCCGGGCTCGCGCAGGTGAGCATGAACGTCGAGGACTACGAGGCGGCGGCGCTGCACGAGATCGTCGCCCGGGTCGAACAGGAGGCGGAGGCGCGCGGGGCCGAGGTGGCAGGCAGCGAGCTGGTCGGTCTGATGCCCGCCGCTGCCGCGGTCGCTGCGGCAGGATCGACGTTGCGGATCGAGGGCTTCGACCCCTCACACGTCCTGGAGCTGCGGCTGCTCGACGTAGACTCGGATGCGTGATCGAGAGCAGGGCCCTGACCGGGGAAGATCTCGGCCTCGCGGACGTCTGGGCCGTCGCCGTCGACCACGCACCCGTGGCGATCGCCGACTCGGCCCGGGAGCGAATGGCAGCCGCGCGCGCCCTCGTCGAGCAGGCGCTGCACGGCTCGCAGGAGCACACCTACGGCGTCAACACCGGCTTCGGCCGCTTCGTCTCCCGCTCGATTCCGGAGGAGCTCACCGAGGAGCTGCAGCTCCGCCTGCTCCGGAGCCACGCCTGCGGCGTCGGCGAGCCGTATCCGCCTGAGATCGTTCGCGCCGCGCTCCTGCTGCGGGCGAACGCGCTTGCCAAGGGCTACTCCGGCGCGCGCGCCGTCATCGTCGAGCAGCTCGTCGAGTTCCTGAACCGCGGCCTGCTTCCGCACGTTCCGAGCCGCGGTTCGGTCGGCGCCAGCGGCGACCTCGCTCCGCTCGCCCATCTTGCGCTGCCGCTGATCGGCGAGGGAGAGGCCTGGTTCGAGGGCGAGCGGCTGTCCGGCGCCGACGCACTCGCGGCCGCCGGGCTGGAGCCGACCCGGCTGCAGGCAAAGGAAGGCCTCTCGCTCGTCAACGGCACCCAGTTCATGGCGGCCTTCGGAGCGCTCGGCCTGGTCCGCGCGCGGCGGCTCGCGAGGACGGCCGACATCGCCTGCGCGGTCTCGCTCGAGGCGCTCCAGGGCTCCCGCACGAGCTTCTTCCCGGCGATCCATGAGGCGCGCCCGCTGCGCGGCCAGGGCGTGTCGGCGGCGAACGTGCTCCGCCTGCTCGAGGATTCGGCGATCAACGAGGCACACCGCTGGTGCGACAAGGTCCAGGACGCCTACTCGCTGCGCTGCGCCCCACAGGTGCACGGCGCCTCGCGCGACCTGCTCGACTACGCGAACTACACGGTCGAGACCGAACTGAACTCGGCGACCGACAACCCGCTCGTGCTCGTCGAGGACGGGATTCTCGTCTCCAACGGCAACTTCCACGGGCAGCCGCTCGCCTTCGCGCTCGACGCCCTGGCCATGGCCGTGTCCGAGCTGGCCGACATCGCGGAGCGGCGGGTCGAGCGCCTCGTCAATCCCAGCCTTTCGGGCGGCCTCCCTGCTTTCCTGACCGGGGACGGCGGCTTGAACTCCGGCTTCATGATCCCGCAGTACGTGGCCGCGTCACTCGTGAGCGAGAACAAGGTGCTCTCGCATCCAGCGTCCGTCGACTCGATCCCGACGAGCGCCGGCCAGGAGGATCATGTGTCGATGGGCAACGCCGCCGGGCTGAAGGCCTGGCAGGTGCTGGCCAACGCCGAACAGGTGCTCGCGATCGAGCTCCTCGCCGGCGTCCAGGGAGTCGAGTTCCTTGCCCCGCTGCAGCCCGGACAGGGCGTGCGTGCCGCGCGGGAGCAGATCCGCGCGCTCTCCCCGAGGCTTCGCGACGACCGGCAGCTCTCGGGAGACATCGAGGCGGTTGCCGCGGCGATCCGGGACGGGACGATCGTCGACGGGGTCGAATCCGAGGTCGGGGCGCTGGCGTGACCAGCACCAACGGCGACAATCCCTCTCGCAAGAGGTCCCCGCGGCCGTACCGGGACACGGTCCTGGTCTACGGCGCGTTCGCGCTCGTCCTGGTGGTCATCGTCGTGGCGACGGGAGGGAACGTCTGGTGGGGGCTACTCGTGGCGGCGGGCGCGTTCGTCGCCGCCGTCGCCTGGACGTGGCATCAGCTCCGCGTGCGCGAGCGGCAGGAACCCGAATCGTGAGCGCCACACGCTCGCTCGAGGCGACGGTCCAGAGCCTCTGCGGAGACCTTTCGGCGATCCGCGCGCCGCGCGGCACGGAGCTGAACGCCCGTTCGTGGTCGACGGAGGCGCCGCTGAGGATGCTCCTCAACAACCTCGACCCGGAGGTCGCCGAGCGGCCGGAAGAGCTGATCGTCTACGGCGGGTCGGGCAAGGCTGCTCGCAACCCGGAGGCTCTCCGCGCGATCGTGCGCTCGCTGCTCACGCTCGGCGAGGACGAGACGCTGCTCGTGCAGAGCGGGAAGCCGGTTGGCGTTTTCCGCACGCACGCCGGCGCCCCGCGCGTCCTGATCGCGAACTCGCTGCTCGTGCCGCGGTGGGCGACCTGGGACGAGTTTCGCCGGCTCGAGGCGCTCGGCCTGACGATGTTCGGGCAGATGACCGCCGGCAGCTGGATCTACATCGGGACGCAGGGAATCCTCCAAGGGACGTATCAGACGTTCGCTGCGGCCGGGGAGAAGCATTTCGGGTCACCGGACCTCGCCGGGCGAACGATCCTCACGGCCGGGCTCGGCGGCATGGGCGGAGCGCAGCCGCTGGCGGGGACGCTCGCGGGGGCGGCCATCCTCTGCATCGAGGTCGATCCCGCACGCATCAAGCGGCGCCTCGACACCCGCTATCTGGACGAGGCGACGGAGGACGTTGACGAGGCTCTCGACCGGATCCGCGCCGCTGCCCGCGACGGCCGGGCGCTGTCCGTGGGGCTGCTCGGGAACGCGGCCGACCTGGTGCCGGAACTCGCGCAGCGCGGCGAGCATTTCGACCTCGTCACCGACCAGACCGCCGCGCACGACCCGCTCAACGGCTACGTGCCGAGCGGGCTGGACGTTGAAGCGGCTGCGGCGCTGCGGGCCTCAGGCCCCGAGGAGTATGTGCGGCGGGCACGTGAGTCGATCGCCGCCCACGTCCGGGGCCTGCTCGACTACGTCCGGGCCGGGAGCTATGTTTTCGATTATGGCAACAACCTGAGAGGTGAGGCTGCTGAAGGTGGGGTAGAGGAGGCGTTCACATACCCGGGCTTCGTCCCGGCCTATATTCGGCCGCTTTTCTGCGAGGGCATCGGGCCGTTCCGCTGGGCCGCGCTGTCGGGTGAGGCGGACGACATCGCGGCCATCGACGAGGCGCTGCGGGAACTGTTCCCGGAGGACAGCGCCCTCCAGCGCTGGCTGTCGCTGGCTCCCGAGCGGGTCGCGTTCCAAGGGCTGCCGGCTCGGATCTGCTGGCTCGGCTACGGCGGCCGGGCCCCTGCCGGCCTGGCTATCAACGAGCTCGTCCGCAGCGGTCGCGTCAAGGCGCCGGTCGTGATCGGGCGCGACCACCTCGACGCCGGCTCTGTTGCATCTCCGTTTCGCGAGACGGAGGCGATGCGCGACGGCTCCGACGCGATCGCCGACTGGCCGATCCTGAACGCGCTTCTCAACGTCGCAGCGGGCGCGACCTGGGTGAGCGTTCATCACGGCGGTGGCGTCGGCATCGGCAACTCGATCCACGCCGGAATGGTGGTCGTCGCGGACGGCAGCTCCGAGAGCGCCGAGCGTCTTGAGCGGGTGCTGACAACCGATCCCGGCACGGGTGTCCTACGGCACCTGGACGCCGGCTATCCAGAGGCGGTCGAAGCAGCGGCGCGACACGGGCTCGAGCCACCGATGGCTCCCAGCGCCAGGTGACGACCGCCGAGCCAGGCGAGCCGTCCGCCGAGCGCCTGCTCGTCCGCGATCTCGCGCAGCTCGTCACCCATCGAGGCAGCGCAGCGCCCCTGCGCGGGAGCGAGCTCCGCGAGGTCGAGCTCGTCGAGAACGCGTTCGTGCTCGCCGAGGGCGGCATGATCGTTGCGACCGGCCGCATGGCCGACCTCGGGGCACTCCCGGGCGACGTCCTCGAGCTCGACGGGCGAGGCCTGAGTGCGATCCCCGGGCTCGTGGACTGCCACGCGCACGCGTGCTTCGCCGGCGACCGAGTCGGAGAGTTCGCGCTGCGCGCGTCCGGCGCGAGCTACGAGGAGCTGCATGCGGCCGGCGGCGGCATCCTCTCGACTGTCGCGGCCACCCGGGCCGCGGGACCACGAGGGCTGTGCGACCAGGTCCTCAAACACCGTGGCTGGATGCAGCGCGCCGGCACGACGACCTTCGAGGCCAAGTCCGGGTACGGCCTCGACCGCGAGACCGAGCTCGCCTCCCTGCGCGCGATCGCCGCGGCAGAGGGGATTCCAACCTGGCTCGGAGCACACGCCGTCCCGCCGGAGTTTGACGACGCCGACGCATACCTCGACTTCGCGCTCGCCGAGGTCCTCCCTGAGGCCGCGGGCTTGGCCGAAGCGGCGGACGTCTTCGTCGAACGCGGCGCTTTCGACGTGGCGCAGGCGCGTCGCTATCTCGAGGCCTGCCGCGACGCGGGCCTCGCGCTCCGAATCCACGGCGACCAGTTCACCGAGCTCGGCGCCGTCCCGCTCGCGATCGAGCTCGGCGCGCGGTCGATCGACCACCTCGAGGCAACCGGTGCCGAAGGGGTCGCAGCGCTCGCCGCGAGCGGCGTCGTCTCGGTCCTCCTGCCGGCGAGCGCGCTCTTCCTCGGCCGCCGCATGCCGCCGGCGAGAAGCCTCGTGGACGCGGGGGCGGCTGTCGCCCTCGCGACCGACTTCAATCCAGGCAGCGCATTCTGCGAGAGCCTGCCGCTGGTCTGTTCGCTCGCGTGCACGCAGCTGCGGATGTCTCCGGAAGAAGCGCTCGGCGCCTGCACCGTGAACGCGGCGCACGTCGTCGATCGCGCCGAGCGGGTGGGCCGCCTGGCGCCGGGATACCAGGCCGATCTCGTCCTCCTGGACGCGCCCGACTGGCGGCATCTCGCCTACCATCTCGGCGGCGATCTGGTCGCGACCGTGGTTCGAAAGGGAGCGCCGCTCCGGCGCCACTGACCGGCGATACGCTTGACGGCATGCCCTCGCGAAAACAGCGCCGCCGCCGGCAAAAGGCACACCGGCACGAGTACGAGTTCGTCTACGTCGACGACGAGGGCCAGGAAGTCGCGGTTGACGAGCCCGAGCGGCCGCGCCGGGCGGACGCGCGGAGGAACGGCAAGAGCGAAGCGAAGAAGTCTCCGAAGCGCCAGTCGGACCGGTCGGTCAGGAAGGTCGACCCGCCGTCCTGGGGGCGCGTCCTCCGCCGGTCGGCCATCTTCGCGCCCGTGCTCTTCGTTGCCTTCATCCTCCTGAACCACAAGCAGCACCTCGCGACGAGTCTGCTGCTCGGCGTGGTCTACACGGCCTTCCTCGTTCCGTTCATGTACCTGATGGACCGAACGATGTACCGCACCTACCTGCGGCGAACGGGCCAAAGGCCGCCGCCGAAGCGCACGAACCGCAGCTAGGCGGAGGTCTGTGCAGGCTGCTCGCCCCCGCGGTAGTGGCCGGCGCCGGGCCAGGGAGCGAAGAAGAGCAGCAGCCGCGCGCCGTCGTCGCTCGAGACCGAGCGGCGCTCGTCCGGCTCGAAGGTGAACAGGGTCCCCGGCGGAGCCTCGAACGTCTCGCCGCCTGACTCAACCCGGACGCTCCCGTCCACGACGAGCACGAAGGCGTGCTCCTTGACCTGGTGCTCGCCGAGCTCCTGTCCGGGATCGAGCCCGATCAGAACCGCGCGCGCGGCATCGTCCGAGTCGAGCACCACGGGCGAGCGGCTGCCGCCCGGCGTCTCGATCTCCTGCAGGTTCCACCGGCGCACGGGCCGATCCTACCCCGGCGAGGCCCGGCCGAAGCGAGGTCGAACCGGACAAAGCGGCACACTTTCGGCACCGTCCAGTCACCCACCCGTGCGCGTTTCGGCGTTAGGCTCGCAGTGGGGAGGAGGTTGGTGGCCACCGGCCGGAAGCGCGTCGCCGACGCGCGCGCGGGCACCGGGTCGATCGGCCTCGTGGCGCCGTGATCGCCCGCGATGACGCCGGTCCGCCCGTCGTTAGACTCAGCCTCCGGTGAGCGCCCTGTGAGCATCGTCGTCGACCGCTACGAGTTCGGCCCGATCGGGACGAACTGCTACGTCGTCCGCGCGAGCCGCAGCGCCGAGGAGGCCGTCGTCGTCGACCCGAGCGGCGACGCTGCGCAACTCCGCCTGGAGCTGGCGGGGGTCGGGGCCCGCTGCAGCGCGATCCTGATCACGCACGGCCACTGGGACCACCTGCTCGGAGTCGCCGAGCTCGCCGAGGGCACCGCCGCTCCGGTGCACATGGCCGAGGACGAGCAGGCGATGCTCGAGAACCTCCCGGAGCTCGTCCCGGCCGGCGTGCCTGCCCGCACCTTCAAGCCCGACGTCCTGCTCGCAGGCGACGAGACGCTCGAGCTCGCTGGGATCACCTTCGAGACGCTCCGCGTCCCCGGCCACTCGCCGGGACACCTGGCATACCACGCCGACGAGGCGCTCTTCTCGGGCGACGTCCTCTTCGCGGGCTCGGTCGGACGAGTCGACCTCCCCGGCGCCGACTGGGACACGCTCATCGAAACCCTCCGCGCCCTGACCGAGCGCTTTCCGCCGGAGACCGTCGTCTACTCCGGCCACGGCCCGCCGACCACACTCGGCACCGAGCTCGCCCGCAACCCGTTCCTGGCCGACCTGCGCGTCTCGTGACGACCTTCGAGGCGCCGCGAGGCACCCACGACATCCTCCCCGCCGAGCAGCCGCTCTGGCGCCTGGTGACGGGCGAGGTCGAGCGACTCTGCTCGCTCTACGGCTACCGCCCGATCCTGACGCCGGACTTCGAAGACACCGCCCTCTTCCAGCGAACCTCCGGCGCCGGCTCGGACATCGTGCACAAGGAGATGTACACGTTCGAGGACCGCGGCGGCCGCTCGCTGACCCTGCGGCCCGAGGCCACTGCTCCGATCGCCCGCGCCTATCTCGAGCACGGGCTCCATCGCGAGGGCCAGCCGGTCAAGCTCTACACGATCGCGAACATGTACCGCTACGCGTCTCCCCAACGCGGCCGCTACCGGGAGTTCGTCCAGATCTCCGTCGAGGCGATCGGCACTTCCGACCCCGCAGTCGACGCGGAGGTGATCCAGCTCTATGACGAGCTGCTCGCGCGGCTGGGCGTGACGAACTACGAGCTCCAGCTGAACTCGATCGGCGACCAGAACTGCCGCCCGCAGTACGTCGAGCGGTTGGTCGAGTGGCTCGACGCACACGACGACCTGCTCGACGACGAGGCGCGCCAGAAGCGCGCGACCAGCCCCCTGCGGGTGTTCGACGTGAAGAGCGAGAAGGTGCAGCAGGCTCTCGCCGACGCACCGAAGATCGGGGACGCGCTCTGCGACGAATGCCGTGAGCACTTCGAGCAGGTGAAGGCGTTGCTCGACAACTACGCGGTCGAGTACACCCTCGTCCCGACACTGGTGCGCGGCCTCGACTACTACACGCGCACGGCCTTCGAGTTCGTGGACGAGGCGATCGGCGCACAGGATTCGATCTGCGGCGGCGGCCGGTACGACGGGCTGATCGAGGAGATCGGCGGCCCGCCGACCCCCGCGATGGGGTTCGGCGCGGGCGTCGAGCGCCTGCTGCTCTCGATGGAGGCTGCCGGGGCGACTTCCGAGCAGCCCGGCTTGGACGTCTTCGTGCTCCTGCTCGAGAGCGACCACAAGCCCAGCGCCCTGCCGCTCGTGGCGGAGCTGCGCCGCGCCGGCCTGAGCGCCGACGTCGACTACGGCGGCCGCTCATTCAAGGGCCAGGTCACGCACGCGAACCGGCTCGGCGCGAAGGCCGTGGTCGAGTGGGGCCCGGAGCGCTCCAAGATCCGCCGCTCAGGCGAGGAGGACGAGGAGGTCCCGACCGCTGAGCTGGCCGAGAGGCTAAGGCGATGACCTGGCGCGACGTCGGCGCTGGCGAGCTGCGCAAGGAGCACGTCGGCGAGAGGCACACGCTGGCCGGCTGGGTCTCGCGGCGACGCGACCACGGTGGCCTCGTGTTCATCGACCTGCGCGACTCGAGCGGGATCGGCCAGCTGGTGATCAACCCGGAGCGCAGCACCGAAGCCGCGGCCGCGACCCGCGAGATCCGCAATGAGTTCGTGCTCCGGGCCGAGGGCGAGGTCGTCGCCCGCGCGGAGGAGAACGTCAACCCCGCGCTCCCGACCGGCGAGGTCGAGCTCCAGGTCGACCGGCTGGAGATCCTCTCGCGCTGCCCGCCGCTGCCGTTCCAGCTCGACGAGGAGGGCGTCGACGAGACACTGCGTCTCCGCTACCGCTGGCTCGACCTCCGCCGGCCGCGGCTGCAGCGCAACCTGCGCCTGCGTGCGCGGATGGTCTCGACGATCCGGCGGATCATGGAGGAGGCCGGCTTCCTCGAGATCGAGACGCCGATTTTGTTCAAGCCGACCCCCGAGGGCGCGCGCGACTTCATCGTCCCCTCGCGCCTCCAGCCGGGACGCTTTTTCGCGCTGCCGCAGTCGCCGCAGATCCTCAAGCAGCTGCTGGTCATCGCCGGCTTCGAGCGCTACTTCCAGATCGCGCGCTGCTTCCGGGACGAGGACCTGCGCGCCGACCGTGTCCAGGAGCTCACCCAGCTCGACGTCGAGATGGCGTTCCCCGACGTCGAGTTCATCCTCGAGCTGATGGAGCGGATGATCCAGGCGGTGTGGCGCGAGTGCCTGGGGCTCGAAGTGGAGATCCCGTTCGCGCGCCTCTCCTACGCCGACTCGATGCTGCGCTACGGCACCGACAAGCCCGATCTCCGTTTCAAGCTCGAGATCCGCGACCTGACCGAGGCAACACGCGGCTCCGGCTTCAACGTCTTCGGCGGGGCCGATGCGGTGCGCTGCCTGACCGTGCCGCAGCAGCTCTCACGCGCGGAGCTCGAGGACCTGGAGGAGTTCGCGAAGAGCTGGGGCGCCAAGGGCCTCGCCTACGTGGTCTTCGACGAGGAGGGGGAGGCCCGCTCGCCGATCCTCAAGTTCCTCTCCGAGCCGGAGCTGCAGGCGATCGGCGCCGAGCCGGCGACGACCGTCCTCTTCGGAGCCGACCGGCCGGAGATCGTCGCGCGGGTGCTGGGGGCGCTGCGCTCGCGCCTCGGCGAGGAGCTCGGGCTGATCCCCGGTGGCGAGTGGCGCTTCCTCTGGGTGACCGATTTCCCGATGTTCGGCTGGTCGGAGGAGGAGCAGCGCTGGACGGCCGTGCACCATCCGTTCACGCGGCCCACCCCCGAGTCGGAGCCGCTGCTCGACAGCGACCCGGGTGCGGCGCTCGCGGTCGCCTACGACCTCGTCGGCAACGGCGAGGAGCTCGGCGGTGGCTCACTCAGGATCCACGAGTCCGAGCTGCAGTCGAAGGTGTTCGACATCCTGCAGATCTCGCCGGAGCAGCAACGCGAGCGCTTCGGCTTCCTGCTCGAGGCGCTCGGCATGGGCGCCCCGCCGCACGGCGGGATCGCGTTCGGCATCGATCGGATGCTGATGGTGCTGGCGCAGGAGCCGAACCTGCGCGACACGATCGCCTTCCCGAAGAACCAGGCCGGCCTCGACCCGATGAGCGGCGCCCCCTCACCGGTCGAGCAGGTGCAGCTCGACGAGCTTGGAATTCAGGTGGTTGTCGAGGAGGACCCGAGCTCCTAACGCCCGAGCCTCCTAAGGGCACGTGCCTCGCCCGCCGATGCAGTGGGCATACTTGTACGCAGGTCGAGCCAGGGAGACGAGCACGCGATGCCACCAGAAGGGCAAGAACGAGCACAGCAAGCACCGGCGCTGACGTCGTTGCCACGGGTCGAGGACCTGCCGAGCGCGAGCGACGGGTACGACCGCGACAAGGTCCGCGACGCCTTCGAGGCGTTCCGGCGCCACACGACCCAGCTGCAGGTTCAGCTGCGGGTGCTGCAGGCCGCCGGGCAGAGCGGGGTCGAGCCGAGCGGGCACGCGGTCCGCATGGATGCGCTGCACCTGATCCGGGCCGCCGCCGAGATGGCCGACACCGTCGAGCGCGACGCGCAGACCGCCTCGGCATCGCAGCTTCGCCGCACCGAAGAGGAAGTGACGCGGCGCCAGCGCGAGCTGCAGGAACGCGAGGCGCAGGTCGAGAGCTATCGCGGCGAGAGCGAGCGCCAGCGGGCAGAGATGATCAACGCGGCGAAGGCAGAGGCGCGGCAGACCCTGCAGGAGGCGCAGCAGCAGGCTGCGCAGGAGATCAAGGAGGCCGAGTCGCGCGCTGCCCGGCTGCTCGAGCAGGCACGGCACCAGGCGACCGAGCTGACCAATTCGGCCCGCGCCGAAGTCGAGTCGACACTCGAGTGGGCGCGGTCACAGGCCGGCGCGATCATCGCGCGCGCGCAGGAAGGCGCGGAGCAGCTGCTCAGCGCCGCGGGCCTCGGCGACGAAGCCATCGGTCGCGTGGCGCAGACGATCGTCGACGCTGCGTCCGCTGCCGCTACTGCGTCGGCCGCTTCTGGGGCGCCCGGGGAAGGCGAGCGCGACGCCCTGTTGCGAGCGCCTCGCACGGTAGAGGCCGCAGAGCCCGCCACCGAGCCCGAGCCGCCCGAGCCGCCGGTCTCGCCCGGACCACCGCCGTCTTCACCGCCTGAGCGCGAGTCGTCCCAGACTGGGGCCGAGGCGGACGAAAACGGCAACGACACCGGCTAGTCTCTTCGCGTGCTTCCGCGCCGGCTCGGAGTCCGGTTCGCGCTCGAGGCGGGGTTCCTCGTGCTGCTTGCGCTGGGCGCCGGGCTCGCCAATCTGAGGCCGCTCTACATCGTGATCATCATGGCGGCGGCATGGGTGCTCGTCGCGCTCGCGGAGCTGACGTCCGAACGGATCGACCGCTCGCCGTTCTCATACCTGTCGCCGCGCTCTGCCTGGGACGAGGACGAGGGGCCCAAGCGCATCTTCGGGCCGCCGGTCGAGGAGCGGACCGTCGTGGCGCCGCCCGAGACTAAAGCCGACCCCGCGCAGGAAGAGCCCGAGCCGGACGAGCCCCAGCCCGAAGAGTCCGAGCCCCAAGGGCCCGTACTGGACAAGACCCAGCCCGAAGAGCCTGAGCCCGAAGCGCTGACGATCCTCGAGCCCGCTCCCGAGTCCGCAGCGGAGCCGGACGTCGAAGCCCCCGAAACCGGATCGGAGCAAGAGGGTGAGCCCGAGCCTTCGCTCGGACGGCGCGTGCGCTCGCTCCTGCGCCGCCGGGAGCCCGAGCCCGAGGCGCCGGAGCCTGCGACGCCGCGGCACGTCAAGCTGCTCCCGCGCCGGGCCGCGCCCGAGTCGAGTCGTGCCTCCCAGGAGGTCGCGGAGCTCTTCGGTTCCCCGGCCGGGGACAAGGACGAGCCCGAGAAGCCAAAGGAGACCGGCACGTGAGGCTTCACCGGACGACGATCGCGCGCTTCGTGCTCGAGGCTGGCTTCCTCGTGCTGGTCGCGGCGGCCGTCGGGCTTGCCCAGCTCGGGTGGGTCTGGATCGCGGTCGTGATGTTCTGCGCCTGGCTGCTGGTTGCGGTCGTCGAGCGCAGCGAGTCTCGCTCCGCCGCCGATCGACGCAAGGCCGACGTCGAGGCCGAGCCGGTCTCGGAGCCACCCGCGGCGCCCGAGCCGCAGCCCGAGCCTGAGCCCGAAGCCGAGCCTGAAGCCGAGCCCGAGCCCGAAGCCGAGCCCGAGCCCGTGGCGAAGCCGGCCCTCTCGGTCGCGCCACCGCCACCACCGCCCGAGCCTGAGCCCGAGCCGGAGCCGGCCGTCGAGCCGGAGGTCGTCGTGCCGCTCGTCCGCCACGACTCCACGCCGCGTGAGTGGAACGTCTGGGACCTCGAGCGCATCGCAAGCGAGCAGGAGGGCCGGAGCCCGGCCCTGGACGAGGAACGGACGCTCCTGCTGATGAGCCTGCGGCAGT
>Ga0209474_10004183_pt1 | contig 12509 bp, 11 predicted proteins | sample GraSoiAngelo_145_FD_185902 | JGI IMG/M metagenome (GOLD analysis project Ga0209474, IMG submission 185902) | Grasslands soil microbial communities from the Angelo Coastal Reserve, California, USA - 14_1009_05_20cm (SPAdes) (version 2) | ecosystem: Environmental > Terrestrial > Soil > Grasslands...
GAATAGCCGCATGCCGCGGGCCTGCGTGATCGTGCTGGACGCCGTCGGCGCCGGAGAGGCGCCCGATGCCGCCGACTACGGCGACGAGGGCTCCGACACCCTCGGCAACGTCGCGCGTGCGGTCGGCGGGCTCGATCTGCCGAACCTCGAGGCGCTCGGGTTCGGCAACATCGAGCCGCTGGAGGGCTGTCCACCCCAGCCGGGAGCGCCCGCCGTCGCCGGGCGCCTGCTCGAGCTCTCGAAGGGCAAGGACACGACTGCCGGCCACTGGGAGATGATGGGCATCGTCACCGCGACGCCCTTCCCGACCTACGCGCAGGGGTTTCCGCACGACGTGATCGATCCGTTCATGCACCGGACCGGGCGAGGCGTGCTCGGCAACAAGCCGGCGTCGGGGACGGAGATCATCCAGGAGCTCGGCGAGGAGCATCAGCGGACCGGCAAGTGGATCGTCTACACGTCGGCAGACTCCGTCTTCCAGATCGCCGCGCACGAGGAGACGATCCCGCTCGAGGAGCTCTACGAAGGTTGCCGCATCGCGCGCGAGATCCTCACGGGAAAGCACGCGGTCGGGCGGGTGATCGCGCGGCCGTTCGTCGGCGAGCCCGGGAACTACGTGCGGACCGCGAACCGGCACGACTTCTCGCTGGAGCCGAAGCGGCCGAACTACCTGACGCTCGTCCGGGAGGCAGGCCAGAAGGTCTACGGCGTCGGCAAGATCGGCGACATCTTCGCCGGCTGCGACATCGACGAGTCGCATCCGACGCAGTCGAACATCGACGGGATCGTGCAGACCGAGAAGCTCCTCCGCGAGGTCGACGAGGGGCTGGTCTTCGTGAACCTCGTCGAGACCGACCAGCTCTGGGGCCACCGCAACGACCCGGTCAACTTCCACCGCTGCCTGCAGGACTTCGACCGGCGCCTGCCCGACCTCCTGGACGGCCTGCGCGACGAGGACCTGCTGATCCTCACCTCCGACCACGGGTGCGACCCGACGACGCCGTCGACCGACCACTCGCGCGAGTACGCGCTGCTGGTCGCCTATGCGCCAGGGCGCAACGCGGCCGGCCGGATCCACGAGGGCGGCGTGTTCGGGGATGTCGGTGCGACGGTCAACCGCTGGCTCGGGGGCAAGGCGCCGCGCCGCGGCATTCCCGGCGAGCCGATTCTCGAGCGATAGTCGTGGCGACCGCGCGCTACCTGGTCGAGGATCTCGACCAAGCCGTCAGCTTCTACGTCGAGCGGCTCGGGTTCCGACAGGGGCGGGCGTTCGGGCCCGTCGCACACGTCCACCGCGGCGATCTCGAGCTCTGGCTCAGCGGCCCCGGAAGCTCCGGCCGCGACCAGGACGGCGCTACCCCGGGTGGCTGGAACCGGATCGTGCTCGAGGTTCCCGATCTCGAGGAAGCCGCAAGCGGGCTGCTGCCCAGAGGAGAGCGCGTCGACGGCCCAGCCGGGAGCTGGCGTCTGGTCGAGGACCCGTGGGGGAACCCGATCGAGCTCTTCCAGCCGAAGTGATTCGCCCTGTCGAGCTGATCCAGCGCAAGCGTGACGGCGGCGAGCTGAGCGCGCAGGAGCTCGACGAGCTGATGCTCGGCTACGCGCACGACGAGATCCCGGACTACCAGCTAGCGGCGTTCTGCATGGCGGCGTTCTTCCGCGGAATGACGAGCACCGAGACGCACGCGATGACCGAGGCGCTGATCAAGACCGGGACGACTATCGATCTCGCCTCGGCGCTCGGGCGAAAGGTCGTCGACAAGCACTCGACCGGCGGCGTCGGCGACAAGACCTCGATCGCAGTCGGGCCGATCGTCGCCGCGTGCGGTGTTCCCTTCGCCAAGCTGAGCGGGCGCGGCCTCGGTCACACGGGCGGGACGCTCGACAAGCTGGAGTCGATCCCGGGCTTCCGCGTCGAGCTGCCGACCGACGAGTTCATAGCGCAGGTGCGCGAGGCCGGAATGGCGATCATCGGCGCGAGCGCCGACTTCGTCCCCGCCGACAAGCGCCTCTACGCGCTGCGCGACGTGACCGCGACGGTCGACAGCTACCCGCTCATCGCCTCGAGCATCATGTCCAAGAAGATCGCGGGAGGGGCGAACGCGATCGTGTTGGACGTCAAGGTCGGCGATGGCGCCTTCATGAAGTCGCTCGAGGATGCGCGGACGCTCGCCGAGGTGATGCTCGACCTCGGGCAGCGCTCGGGGCGTGAGGTCGTGTGCCTGCTCACGGACATGGACCAGCCGCTCGGGCGCGCGGTGGGAAACGCGCTCGAGATTCGCGAGGCGGTCGCGACGCTTCGAGGCGAGGGCCCACCCGACTTCGTCGAGCTCGTCCTGGCCGCCGTGGCTCGGCTTCTCGCCGTTTCGGATCTCGGAGTCGACGAGGCCGAGGGGCGCGCGCGTGCCGAGCGGGCCGTCGCCGACGGCAGCGCGTTCGCCGCGTACGAACGGTGGACCCGCGCCCAGGGGGGCGATCCCGACGAAGGGGCTCTCCCGTCGGCGCCCGTCGTTCGCGCGGTGGAGTCGCCCGCAGGCGGCTTCGTGGCGGCGCTCGAGGCGGTCCGCGTCGGCGAGGCGGCGCTGCATCTGGGCGCAGGACGTCAGACGAAGGACGATCGCATCGACCATGCGGTCGGAATCGTGTGCCTGCGCAAGCGCGGCGACAGGGTCAACGCCGGCGAGCCATTGGCGGAGATCCACGCCCAGAGCGAGGAGGCGGCGCGGCAAACTGCCCAGGAGCTGATGGCGGCCTACGAGCTCGCCGACGAGCCTCCGCCCGAGCGCCCAGTGGTGCTCGACGTGCTCAGCTGAGACGCGATCACCCGAGGCCCCGCGTTCACAGGAGTTCTCAGCGGGACGGCCGGGACTAGGCTTGCTCCATGCCCGAGCTGCCCGAGGTCGAGACCGTCAGGAGACAGCTGGAGCCGAAGCTTCTCGGGCGCCGCCTCGAGCGCGTCGAGATCCAGGACCCGCGCCTCACCCGGCCCTTCGACCCCGCCGGAGTGGCCGCCGACCTCGAGGGAGAGCGGGTCGCGGCGCTCGACCGCCGCGGCAAGTATCTGATTGTTCGGTTCGAAAGCGGTCGGGTTCTCCTGATTCACCTCCGGATGACTGGACAACTGCTCCATGCCAACGGCGACTCGCTTCCGGCCGAGGATGCTCATCGCCGCGCTGTTGTCAGATTAGACGATGGATCGGACGTCGTCTATCGCGACGTCCGGCGGTTCGGCACGTGGCTGTTGGTCGAGCCCGAAGAGATCGGCACGTACCTCGACGACCGCGTCGGGCACGAGCCGCTCGCGCGGGCGTTCACGTCGAAGCGCCTCGGCGAGGCGCTCGCGGGCCGCCAGGCGCCGGTCAAGGCCGCGCTGCTCGACCAGCGCCGCCTCGCGGGCGTCGGGAACATCTACGCGGACGAGGCGCTCTGGCGAGCCGGCATCCATCCGCGTAGGCCTGCGGGCGAGTTGGCCCCCGCCGAGATCGCCGCCCTGCACCGCGGCGTCCGCGCAGCGCTCCGGGCCGGCATCACTCGGCAGGGAGCGACGCTCAGCGACTACCGCCAGCCGGACGGCGCCTCCGGCCGGATGCAGGACGAGTTCAAGGTGTACGGCCGGGGCGGCGAGCCCTGCGATCGCTGCGGAACCCCGATCGAGAAGACCCGCGTAGCCGGTCGCGGCACCTGGTACTGCCCTTCCTGCCAGTATTGAGCTCCTCGTACCGGTGTGGATTGCACCGCAGACGCGTACTGGTTTGAAGCTGGGAAGCTCCGGAGACACGGGCCTGGGGGAATGGGGGTCGAAGCGAAGGGCGGAGTCTTCTCCGCCCTTCGCCCTTTCCGAGGGGCTTCCACGACCTGAGCCCGGTCTAGACTGGACGACAGTGCCCGGGCGCTCCTACAAGACCGAGGCGGTCGTGCTGCGCTCGTTTCGCCTGGGCGAGGCGGATCGCGTGCTGCACCTCTACACGCTCGAGCGCGGGCGTGTCGGGGCGGTGGCGAAAGGCGTCCGCAAGACGAAGTCGCGTTTCGGGGCGCGCCTCGAGCCCTTGAGCCATGTCGAGCTGCTGCTTCACGAAGGGTCCGGCGAGCTGCAGACCGTCACCGGCGTCGAGCTGATCCGCTCGCACCGGGAGGCGCGCGAGGAGCCGTACCGGCTCGGCCTCGGGCTCGTCGGTGCCGAGGCGATGCTGCGCCTCTTCCCCGAGCAGGAGGCGAACGAGCGCGCGTTCCGGGCGCTGGCGCGCTTCCTCGACGTCCTCGACGACCTCGCCCCGCGCGGGCCCGACGAACGGATCGTCGACCCGCTCGTGCTCTCTTTCCAGCTGAAGCTGCTCTGGCTCTCCGGTTACCTGCCGCACCTGACGAGCTGCGCCGAGTGCGGGGCGAGCTCGGGCCTGGCGGGTTACTCGCCGAAGGCCGGCGGGGCGGTCTGCGCCGCGTGCGCCGCCGGCGGCGTGCTGCCGCTCTCGCACGAGGGGCTGCTCGGGATCGAGGGCCTGCTCCAGCGGCCGCTGGCGGAGGCCGGTGACGCCGGGCTCTCCGAGCGGGCGGCGCGGGAGGCACTGGGCGTGATCACAGCGTCGTACGAGTTCCACGGCGGCTTCCGCCTGCGAACGCTTGCGCTGTCCGCCTAGTCTCTGAACACGACGACTTTGGGGCGGCGGGCCTCGGTCCGCGCACCGGCCCTAACCGGCGCGGGGCATAGTCTTTCGCCCGCGTGAACTACCAGGAGATGATCCGGGCCCTCGAGGGCTACTGGGCCGACCAGGGCTGCGTGCTGATGCAGCCGTACCACACGGAGCTTGCGGCCGGGACGATGAATCCGGCCACCTTCCTGCGCTGCCTCGGCCCGAAGCCCTGGAAGACCGCCTACGTCGAGCCGGTGATCAGGCCGCAGGACGGGCGCTACGGGGAGAACCCGTACCGCTTCCAGCACTACTTCCAGTACCAGGTGATCCTCAAGCCGGCGCCCGAGGACGTGCTCGACCGCTACTTCGAGTCGCTCGAGTCGCTCGGGATCGACCTCCGCCGGCACGACGTGCGGCTGGTCGAGGACGACTGGGAACAGCCCACCCTCGGCGCCTGGGGGCTCGGGTGGGAGGTCTGGTGCGACGGCATGGAGATCACGCAGTGGACGTACTTCCAGCAGCTCGGAGGCGTCGACGTCGAGCTCGTCCCCGCGGAGATGACGTACGGTCTCGAGCGGCTCGCGATGTTCCTGCAAGGCAAGCGCAGCGCCTTCGAGCTCGAATGGGCGCCGGGCGTGACCTGGGGCGACGTCTACCGCGAGAGCGAGCGCGAGTGGTCGGCGTACAACTTCGAGCTGGCGCCAGTCGACGCCCTCGAAGCGCGATTCGACCAGCACGAGCAGGAGTGCCGTAGCCTCGTCGAGCGGCGCCTGCCGCTGCCGGCGTACGACCACGTGTTGAAGTGCTCGCACGCGTTCAACCTGCTCGACGCGCGCGGGGCGATTTCGGTGACGGAGCGGGCGGCGTACATCGGCCGAGTGCGCACGCTCGCGCGCGAGGTTGCGCAGCTGTATCTGGAGCTGGAGTCGGAGGACGATGGCGAAGCTGCTGCTTGAGATCGGTTGCGAGGAGCTTCCCGCGGGCGCCTGCCGGGAGGCGGGGGAGCAGCTGCCGGTGCTGGTCGAGCGCGAGCTGGGCGCCCGGCCGAGCGCGCTGTTTGTCGGCCCGCGACGGCTGGCGGCCCTGCTCGACGTCGAGGAGCGGACTCCGGACGAGTGGATCAAGGGGCCGCCGGAGAACCTCGCCGAGAAGGCGGCCGCGGGCTTCGCGAAGAAGCATGGGGCGACGGTCGAGGAGCTCGCCTCGCGGGAAGGCTTCCTCGGCCTGGAGCGTCCCGGCCGGCCGCTGCGCGACGTTTTGCCCGAGCGCGTCGACGCGATCGTCCGCGGGCTTTCGTTCTCCAAGTCGATGCGCTGGGACGAGAGCGGCATTCGGTTCTCCCGGCCGGTTCGCTGGACGCTCGCGAAGCTCGACGGCGACTCGGTGGTGGGGGAGACGTCGTTCGGACACCGCTTCACCGGCGGCCCGGTCGAGATCCCGCACGCCGGCGAGTATGCGGAGCGCCTCCGCGGAGACGGTGTCGAGCCGGACGCCGAGGAGCGCCGCCGCCAGACCGTGGCGGGCCTCGACGCGATCGGCAAGTGGAGCGATCCAGCGGGCGTGCTCGAGGAGGTCGTGTTCCTCGTCGAGAGCGTGACGGTGCTCGAGGGGAGCTTCGACGAGCGGTTCCTCGCGCTGCCGGAGCGCGTGGTCGTGACCGCGATGCAGTCCCACCAACGCTACTTCCCGCTAGGCGGCAACCGCTTCGCCTTCGTGGCCAACGGGGGCGACGCCGACACAGTGCGTGCCGGGAACGAGGTTGTGCTCGAGGGCCGGCTGGACGACGCGACCTTCACCTTCGAGCGGGACGTTCAGCTCGGGATCGACAGGCTGGCCGAGCGGCTCGGCTCGATCACGTTCTTCGCCGGCGCCGGTTCGTTCGCCGACAAGGGCGATCGCCTGCGCGCGCTCGTCGAGAAGCTCGGCGGCGGCGAGGCAAGCGTGGAGGCGGCACGGCTGGCGAAGGCCGACCAGGCGTCCGAGCTCGTGCGCGAGTTTCCGGACCTCGAAGGGCATATCGGCGCGGAGTACGCGCGGCTCGCGGGCTATCCCGAGGCGGTGTGCGCGGCGATCGACGAGCAGTACCTGCCGGACGCGGCGGCTGGGCCGCTTCCGCAAACGGAGGCGGGCAAGGTGCTCGCGGCGGCCGACAAGCTGGACACGCTGGCCGTCTCGTTCTCGCTCGGGCACAAGCCGACGGGGTCGCGCGACCCCTACGGGCTGAGGCGGGCCGCGATCGGGCTCTGCCGGCTGGCGGTCGAGGGCGGGCTGGCGATCCCGCGCGAGCTGATGCCGGACGAAGTGCGGGAGTTCGTCGAGGAGCGCCTCGAAGGATTGATCGACGTGCCGGTCGAGTACGTTCGTGCGGCCCGCGCCTCGAAGGGACTGGATCTCGGTGCGGTCGCCAGGCTGGCGGAGGCGCTCCACGCGGAGCGCGAGACGCCGGAGTTCGACGCGGTTTACACGGCCTACGACCGGGCCAACCGGCTGGCCGGCCGCGAGGCCGACGCGGCTGCGCGGGAGCTCGACCGCTCGCTGCTGCGGGAGGAGGCGGAGCAGGCGCTTGCCGACACGCTCGGCCAGGTCGCGGACTTGGTGTCGGCCGACGGCGACGTGCGCGGCGCGCTCGACGCCGCGTCGGCGCTCGGGCCGGCGATGGAGCGGTTCTTCGAGGACGTGCTCGTGATGGACGAGGATCCGGCGGTGCGGGCGAACCGGCTGCGCCTGCTGCTCGACGTGCGGGACACGCTCGGGCGCCTGGGCGACCTCTCACAGATCCCGCGCTAAACAACCGGGCGGAGCCTTTCGAGGCACACAGGGCGCGTCCCCACCCTTGGGTGGGGATTGAAGTTCCACCCGCCACCCGGGCTGAGCGTACCCAGCAATTCGTGGCATGTCTGTCACGCGAGTGTGCCGGAAGTGTCAATTCGACGCGCCGCTCGCGCGCGCGACCCCGGTCTCGGTAGCTGTCCACCACCGGCCCGCGGTTACGCTCTTGCGCGTGACCCGCCAACCCGTCGAGCTGCACGTGATCTCGGACTCCACCGGCGAGACCGCCGTCCGGCTCGTCCACGCGCTCGAGGCCCAGTTTCCGGACCAGGACTTCGAGGAGATCCGCCACCCGCGGGTCGAGACCGTCGACGACCTGCAGCTCGCGCTCAACCGCGCCAAGGGCCGGCCCGCTGTGATCGTCTACACGCTCGTCCACCCGGAGCTGCGCGAGGCGGCCCGCGCGCTCTGTCGCCGCTACCGGCTGCATTACTGCGACCTCCTAGGCCATCCGATCGAGGCCGTGGCGAAGGTCGCCGGCGTCGCCGCCCAGATGACGCCCGGCGCCCGAGCCCCGCTCGACTCGACCTACTTCAAGCGGATCGCCGCTATCGAGTTCGCGGTCAAGTACGACGACGGCGTTGGCGCGGGCCTCCACGACGCCGACATCGTCCTCGTCGGCGTCTCGCGCACCTCGAAGACGCCGCTCTCGATGTACCTCGGCTACCTCGGCTACAAGACCGCGAACGTGCCCGTCGTGAAGGGGATCGAGCCGCCCTTGGCCCTCTTCGAGATCGACCCGACCAAGATCGTCGGCCTGACGATCGATGCGACCCGCCTTCAGGAGATCCGCCGCCAGCGGGTGGCCCGCCTCGGGGGCGGCAACCAGCGCGGTTACGCGGAGCTGCTCGAGATCTACGCGGAGCTCGAGCAGGCCGAGGCGATCCACCGCCGGCTCGGCTGCCCGGTGATCGAGATCTCGGACCTGTCGATCGAGGAGACTGCAGCCCGCGTGATCCGTATGGTCGACCGCCGCCGGGCCGAGAACGGCGCGAAGGCCGAAGCGCCCGTCTCGTGAGACAAACCAAGGCCCGGGTCCCGCTGTGGCGGTGGGCGCTCTGGTGGCTGATCCTCGGCTTCGCCCTGGTCCTCTTCTACGTGCTGCTGACGCCCATCTGGATGGGCCTGCGCGCGCTGGCCTGGCTCGCCGACTTTCGCGCGCGCCGCCGGCCCGGCTACCGCCCGCCGGTCACGCCGTCGTAGACCGCCGCGAGCCAGGGGCGCAGCTCGAGCAGGAAGCCGGGGTCGACCGCGTGCGGCAGCGGGTACTCGCGGTAGAGCACCTCGCCGCCGGCCTCTTCGATCGCCGCCCTCGCGCGGCGACTCCACTCGACCGAGATCACCGGGTCGTTCGTCCCGTGCCCGATCGCGACCGGCGGCAAGGGCGTCGAGAGATCGAGCGAGAAGCCGGGCACGCTCGGCATGAACCCGCTCAGCGCGATCAGCGCCGCGGGGCGCGGGCGGCCCTGGCCGAACCCGAGCGCGTAGGTCATCACGGTGCCCTGCGAGAAGCCGCCGAGCACGGTCAGCTCCGGCCCGATCCCCGTCTCCGCGGCCACCGAGTCGAGCCATGCGGAGACGGACGCATACGTCTCGAAGAAGGTCTGCGGGTCTGGGAAGCCCACCTCCTGGAACGCGTACCAGTGCGACCCGCCCGGCGGCAGCGCGAGCGGGCCGCGCGGGGTGAGCCCGAGCAACCGGCGCTCCGGGTCGAGCTCGTCGAGCAGCGGAAAGAGGTCGTTCTCGTCGACGCCCCGCCCGTGGAAGAGGACGAGAAGGCCCTCAGGCTCTCCCGCGGGCGGGCGCTCGCGGGAGGCAATGGTCACTTCGCGGCGCGCAGAGCCCGTGGGTCGGGCAGCGGCGTCAGCACCTGCTCGAGCCGGCCGCGCAGGTTCTCGTAGTTCGGCGGCAGCGACAGGTGCTCGCCGAGGTGCTCGAGCGGCTCGTCGACGTCGAAGCCGGGGCCGATCGTCGCGATCTCGAAGAGGACGCCGCTCGGCTCGCGGAAGTAGATCGAGCGGAAGTAGAAGCGGTCGATGACCGGCGTGGGGGAGCCGCCGGCCTCGAGGACGCGCTGCTGCCAGGCCTCGTGCTCCTCGGGTGTCGAGGCCCAGGCGACGTGGTGGACGGTGCCGGCGCCGGGGACGCCCTGCTCGTCCGAGGGGTCGTACGCGTAGAGCCCGCCGCGCCGCTCACTGCGCGCCTCCCAGGCCTCGCCGTTCCGCGAGAACTCGAGCGCCTCGAGGAAGCTGCTGCTCCGCTCCGGGTCGCGCGTATAGGCGTGGACGGCGTTGAAGCCCTGCAGCGCGTGCTCCTTCGGAATCTCCGGGTGGTCGGCGATCAGCGGCTCGTCGTCCGTATCGACCGCGAGCAGCCGGTGCCGCAAGCCCTCGGGATCGGCGAACGTGAGCCCGCCTCCGTCGTCGCGCTCCGCCGCGATTCCTTCGTCGGCGAGCCGGTTTTCCCAGAAGTCGACCGACTCCGGCGAGGCGACGCGCCACTCGACGGTGTGGACCATCCCCGCGCCCGCTCGTCCCGGCCGCGCGCCCGGGTACTCGAAGAAGGTGATGTCGCTGCCGGGCTTGCCCTCTTCGTCGGCGTAGAAGAGGTGGTAGACGGTCGGGTCGTCCTGGTTGACGCTCTTCTTGACGAGCCGCAGGCCGAGCACGCGCACGTAGAAGTCGACGTTGCCGGGCGCATCGCCCGTGATCGCCGTGACGTGGTGGATGCCCTCGAGCTTCATCGGGTGCAGGCTAGCTCCTCGTCCGACCCCGAGGACTGATTTCGGGGCGGCCGGGTATCGAGGAGGCGTTCCTGATGCGGGCGTCCCCCGGGTCCGCTGACCGAAAGGAGGACCCGATGGGCCTGTCATCCCGCGCGTTTCGCACCAGATCGAGGTTGCTGCTCGTCAGCCTGCTCACCGCGACCGCGCTCACCGGAGTGCTCTCCGGATCGGTCGGCGCGCGCACATCGGCGCCGACCTTTGGCGTTCCGCTGTACGTCGACCAGCAGCTTGCGGGCGGCGAACCGGAGGTCTTCGCCGACGCGATGCACGAGGGGACGACGCATCTCTACCGCGACGGGATCGTCAATTCCCCATGGGGCGACTTCAGCTTCGTCTCCAACTACTGCAATCAGGTCAACGTCTGGACGTCGACCGACGGGCTCAACTGGTTCCGCGACCGGTATCTCGACAGTCCCTGTCCGTCCACGCCGGCGAAGAACACCGGTTTCAGTGACCCCGATCTGACGCAGGACGCGGGCGGGCGCGTCTACAACACGGGCATCGATCTCGTCAACGACGCGCTCTTCTCCTCAGCCGACGGCGGCCAGTCGTGGGACAAGGGAACCGCAGACTGCCACGACGGCGACCGGCCCTGGCTCGCGGGTGCCAAGACGAACCAGGTCTACATGGGCACGAACACCGTCGAGGGCGACCTGAGCGGGGACACGGTCACCGCCAGCGGGGTCGCCAGCAGCGGTCACATGGTCTTCGTCTCGAATGACGGCGGCGAAACGTGCAATGCGATCGGCGTCAAGGACTACGGTTCTCTGCCGGACGGCACCGGCTACTCCGGGTTCGGGAAGCCGTACTACGACAAGCTTGCGCACGTCTTGGTGGAGCCCGCCGTCTTCGTGCACCCGGATGGAACGACCGGAATCGGCATCAGTGTCTCGAACCAGGCCGTGACCGCGTTCACTCCACACGAAGCGGTCGCCAACACGTCGCTCTACGGGCACTGGCCGGCGATCGCGATCGACTCGGCCGGCGCCGTCTACGTCGTTTGGGACACAAACGACCGGCAGGCCGGGGTCACCGGCGGATGCTCCGGCGCGCAGGCCCCGGCGGCCAACTCGATCATGCTCGTCTCGACCAGGGACCTCGGGAAGAGCTGGTCGGCGCCCGCCGCGGTTGCACATCCCGGCACCCGGGTGTTCTGGCCGTGGATCGCGGCCGGCGACGCCGGCAAGGTCTCGATCGTCTGGTACCAGACCGAGCCGCAGGACGGAGAGCCCGATCTCGACTGCCAGCCGGGCCACATCCACGTGATGGAAGCGTCGCTGACTGGCGCGACGAGCAAGACGCCGCAGAAGTCGGTCGTCGACGCGGTCGGCCGGCCCGTTCACATCGGGCAGGTCTGCCAGGGCGGGACGACCTGCGTCGCCACCGGCCAGGACCGCCGGCTAGGCGATTACTTCACGAACGCGCTCGATGCGCACGGCTGCGTGCTCATCGCCACGGGCGATACGAGGCTCGCCGATCCGCTGACCGGCGGTCCGTACCCGACCTCGCGGCCGCTCTTCCTACGCCAGAACGGCGGGCCGCGCCTGATCGGAAGCGGTAGCTGCCCGTAGGGAACCACGCTTCGGCCGGGGTGGGGGTCCGCCCTCGCCCCGGCCTTAGCGGACGCCCGCCGGGCTCCAGGCGGGATCGACCACTCCGGAGAACTTGCCGATCCGCTTGGCCGGGCCGCCTCCGGCCGGCACGGTGACGAGCCAGGGCAGATGTCCCTGGGTGCGGAGCGCGAAGCCGCTCGCGAACGCGATCCGTGAGCCGTCCGGCGACCAGGTCGGGTGCTCGTCGTTCGCCTTGCTCGCCGTCAGCCGCGTGAGGCCTGTGCCGTCGGCGCCCACGGCGTAGATCTCGCCGTTGGGCGGGCAGCCCACGGCCGGGCAGATGGCGCCGTTGTGGTCGTTGAACGAGACGAACGCGATACGGCTGCCGTCGGGCGACCACGAGGGCGAGACCCCGCGGACCGGCGCTGCACCGAGCTGCCGGACGTTGGAGCCGTCGGCGTCGGCGAAGTAGAGGGTCGCCTGGTCGATCGGCAGCGATTGGTCGGCGAGGCGCGAGAAGACGATCGTCTTGGCGTCCGGAGACCAGGCCGGGGTGACGTCGAGCCCGTTCGACAAAAGCCGCGTGGCGTTGCGCCCGAGCCGGTCGACCCTATACAGCGCAACCTCGTCGCCGGCCGAACGGACGAAGGCGATCCGTCGGCCGGTCGGCGAGTACGTCGGCATCGAGTCGAACGGCCCCGGTGTGAGGTCGTG
>Ga0209474_10004184_pt1 | contig 12507 bp, 7 predicted proteins | sample GraSoiAngelo_145_FD_185902 | JGI IMG/M metagenome (GOLD analysis project Ga0209474, IMG submission 185902) | Grasslands soil microbial communities from the Angelo Coastal Reserve, California, USA - 14_1009_05_20cm (SPAdes) (version 2) | ecosystem: Environmental > Terrestrial > Soil > Grasslands ...
CAATCGCACCACCGCATTGTTGGGCGGCTCGGTCGATTTCTTGCAAGCGCTCGATGTCTGGCAGCGCTGCAAGCATAACGCGGCGGCGCTGCAGTCGATGCGCCTGGTGGACGATACTGGCCGGCTCATCCGGGCGCCTGAGGTCCGATTTTCGGCGGATGAAATCGGTCTCGACGAATTCGGTTACAACGTCGAAAACCGTCTGCTGATAGACGCGCTGGAAGCACGCGCTGCCGACCTTCCGTCACTCATCCGGTTCGACGACGAGGCAATAACAGTCCGCCCTGCTGATACGCTTGTGGCGATTGGCACTGGACATGGAAAATCGTTCTCGGCGCGGCTTGTGGCCGGCGCCGAAGGGCGACAATCGCTCTGTCGTGAAGCCGCCGGAATTGCCGTCAAACGGCGCGAGCTAAACCAAGCCGCCCTGACCTTCAACGTTACCCATTCTCGGGCACACCGAAATATCTCCACGGAGTTTCACACGCCGCAGGGTCCATGTGCATTTGTACCGCTACCCGGCGACCGCTCCGCCGTGGTGTGGGTCGCGGCCCCACACGAAACCGAACGGCGTATGGCGCTGAACGACGACGAACTCTCGGATGCCACAGAGATACAATCGCATTCGATTTTCGGCCGCATCCGTGTCGAGCCCGGACGTCATCTGTTTCCGCTTGCGATAGAGCAGCCGAGGCAGTTTGCGCATCACCGCATCGCGTTGGTCGGCGAAGCCGCACACGTGATACCGCCGATCGGTGCGCAGGGTCTGAACATGGGACTGCGCGATGCCGCCGATCTCGCCGATGTCGTGCGAGACGCCATGCTATCAGGCCAGGACCCCGGCACGCCGCAAGTTCTGCAACGATACGATACGGCGCGCCGCGCCGACATCTCAAGTCGCACCTTCGCCATCGATATCGCCAATCGTTCCCTGCTCAGTGATTTCCTCCCGGTCCAATTGCTGCGCGCCACCGGTCTGCACCTGATCGACGCGTTCGGGCCGCTTCGACGCATCGCAATGCGCGAGGGACTCGCGCCCTCCTGGCGCTCACGTGGCGGGTTGTCCGGTTAGTCGAGAATGCCGGCCCACGTATCGTATCTTTTCCCTGGTTATTTGGCCCCGATCGGCACCTTTGTGGACCTGCAACACCAAAGGGTAATTCGCGCCTTTGCCTCTAGCATCGGCCACAATCATGGTCTATTCGACGAGGCATGATAAAAACGCGGACCGCAAAATTTCAGATCGGACAAATCGTCCGGCACCGGATCTTTTCGTTCCGGGGTGTGATATTCGATATCGATCACGAATTCAACAACACCGAGGAATGGTGGCTATCAATTCCGGAGGACGTTCGCCCACACAAGGATCAGCCGTTCTATCATCTGCTCGCCGAGAATTCGGAATCCGAATACGTCGCCTACGTTTCCGAACAGAACCTTTTGCCGGACGAGTCCGGCGAACCGATCCGCCATTCGCAGGTCGCCGAGATTTTCGTGAAGGATAAATCGGGCGGCTATCGTCCGCGCAATCCGTCGCTGAATTGAGCCTTCTTACCGTTGCGAAAAAGAGGGACGAAACAAACCATTCATTCGCTTTGCAAAGCGCTGGATCGGTTCGCTCGCTAGCACCTGCTTGAAGAAAAGGCGCCCAAATGGGGCGCCTTTTGTTAGCCCGATAAACGGTCGGCCCTTACTTCGCCGGTGGAGCAGCGCCCGCTGACGGCTGAGTAGCTTCGAGCTTTTTGCGCGCTTCTTCAGCACGCTTCTGCAATTCTTCCTGCAGCTTTTTCTGAGTCTCTTCGAACACCTTGGGGTCGGTTGGCGGTCCATCAAACGCCTTGGCGAACTCGGCGAGCGGCAGCGGTAGCGTCAGCGGCGCGCCGTTGGAATTGATGGCCTGCACCACGAGGTTCTGCCCTTTCTTCATGGTCGCGATCAGATCCGGGGTCACGTCGTAATCCGACATGCAGCCGTTTGCGAAACAGATCACATACGGGCTCTGCTGGGGCGGATTGTTGTCGACGATCACGCGCGTTCCATGAGTGAGCTGCATGCCGAGTGGCAGCGTGACGCGAAGGATCTTCTTCGGCTCGCCCTCCGGCTCGATAATGACAGCGGCGATGACGGGCTGGCCGGACTCGATCCGGCCGTCCTTGCCGGTGAAGCAAACCTGTTTGGCGTTGGCATCCTGACCTTTCAGGCAGAATTTGGTCCAAGGCGCGTAGATCAGCTGGACCTGCTGGTCCTGAGGCTGCGCGCCTGCTGCGGAAGCGCCTGCAGGTGGCGCCTGCTGAGCGGTCGGCGCGGGCGCGGCCGGAGCCGCCTTCGGGGCAGCAGCCTTGGGCGCTGCAGCCTTGGCTTTCGGTGCCGCGGGAGCCGGAGCGGCGGGAGCCGGAGCAGGCTGCTGGGCCTGGACCTCGGGGCCCAGCAATGTGGCGCTCAATGCGGTTGCCGCCAACAACGCGAGAACCCGCCCACGCGTCCGGACCGACGCGGCCAAGATACGGAAATTCATTGCGGAAACCCTTTCTGAACGGGAGCGCCCCAAAAGTACGGGAGACACCACACTTGGCCGCTTGGCGGCTGTCTCATTGCCAATTGAGGCGGATACGTGACAGGCCCTGACGGTCTTGGTCAATTGCACGCCTTCATACAGGGGCGGGCTAAAAGATCAATGGCGACAGGCATCTTTCATGATTGACGGATGTCGCCAGCGGCCCCCGCAGCTATGGTAAAATCGACCGGTGAGCAATATCGAATCATATCAACGTACTGTCTTGCGAATTTCGATGCACAGGCGGGTTCGAATTTTCGTTGGCGGCGTCCTCACTCTCGGAATGTCGCTGCTGTTCGAGCCCGGCAACGCGGCGGCGAACGAGAGCTACGCAATCGCCATGCACGGCGCGCCGGCTTTGCCTCCCGATTTCTCCCACATGCCCTACGCCAATCCCGATGCGCCGAAGGGCGGCCGGCTGGTACAAGGGGTTCACGGTACCTTCGACAGTCTGAACCCGCTCATCGTGCGGGGCCTCGCCGTCCAGCAAATCAGGGGTTCTGTGCTGGAAAGCCTCATGGCGAGGGGCAACGATGAGGCTTTCACGCTGTACGGTTTGTTGGCAAAGAGCGTCGAGACGGACGACTCAAGGAGTTACGTCACCTTCCATCTCGATCAGAGGGCGCGCTTCTCCGACCGCCAGCCGGTGACTGCCGATGACGTGCTATTTTCGTGGGCGTTGTTGCGCGACAAAGGCCGGCCCAACCATCGCCAGTATTATTCCAAGGTAGTTAAGGCCGAAGCGCTCGACGCCCGCACGGTCCGTTTTGATTTCGGCGGGGCCATCGACCGCGAACTGCCGCTGATCCTTGGACTGATGCCGGTGCTGCCCAAGCATGCCGTCGATATCGCGACCTTCGAAGAAACCACCATGACGGGGCCGATCGGTTCGGGCCCGTTTAGGGTCGGCGCCGTCAAGCCCGGCTCGAGCGTGACGCTGACGCGAAATGCCGAGTATTGGGGCCGAGACCTGCCGGTCAATCGGGGCTTGTGGAACTTCGACGAGATCAGATTAGACTTCTATCGCGAGTCGAACGGGCACTTCGAAGCGTTCAAGCGCGGCCTTTATGACTTTCGTATCGAAAACGAACCGCTGCGCTGGCACGAAGGATACGATTTTCCAGCGGCCCGCAAAGGCGAGGTGATCCGCGATGCCATCAAGACCGGGCTGCCACAACCCTCGGAATTCCTCGTCTTCAACACCCGCCGTCCGGTGTTTTCCGATAGCCGCGTGCGCCAGGCTTTGACCCAGCTATTCGATTTTGAGTGGATCAACCAAAATTACTTCTTCGGACTCTACGGACGCTCGCCAAGTTACTTCGCTGGGTCCGAATTATCGGCCTATGGGCGGGCCGCCGATGATCGCGAGCGCGAACTGTTGAAACCGTTCGCCGCTCACGTATCATCAGATGTTCTCGAAGGCCGCTACCGCCTTCCCGCCACTGATGGCTCGGGGCGCGATCGCACGACCCTCCGCAATGCGCTGGGGTTGTTGTCCCAGGCGGGCTATGATTTGGACGGAACGGTGCTGCGGCAGCGTTCCACCAAGACGCCCCTCACCTTCGAAATTCTCGTGACAACGCGCGACCAGGAGCGGATTGCGCTTGCCTATATGCGCGATCTGAAGCGCGCAGGGATTGAGGCCTCGGTGCGAGCGGTCGATGCCGTTCAATTCGACCAACGCAAGCTTGGATTCGATTTTGACGTGATCCAGAACCGCTGGGACCAATCGCTCTCGCCGGGAAACGAACAGTCGTTTTACTGGGGCAGCGAGGCCGCCGAACTTCAAGGCACGCGCAATTACATGGGCGCCAAAGACCCGGCCATCGACGCAATGATAGCGGCCATGCTGGAGGCGCGCGAGCATCCGGTTTTTGTTTCGGCGGTGCGGGCATTGGACCGGATCCTGATGTCAGGGTTTTACACGATTCCGGTGTTTAGCGTTCAAGAGCAATGGATCGCGCGGTGGAATGTGATAGAAAAGCCAAATGCCACTGCGCTGACCGGCTATCTCCCGGAAACTTGGTGGCGACGGCCGGACCAAAACCCGAAGTGATTCCGTGATCCAGACCGCCGCATCGCCGACGCTCGACGTGTTGTTTCGACGAATACTGGCTCGAAAGCCGGACGCGCTGGCGCTGCTTGATCCCATCAACAAACAACGGGTCACAGGTTTTACGGCAAAGCGTTTGACCTTCGCCGAAGCTGATCGCGCGATCTCCGCGCTCGCGGCGCACTTTATCGAAGCGGGCTTGCCGAATAATTCCATCATTGCGGTTCAACTGCCGAATACGGTCGAACTTATGCTGACCGTGCTTGCCGCGCACCGCGCAGGCCTGGTTGTCGCGGTGTGTCCGCTGCTGTGGCGGCAGGCGGAATTGACGGTCGCTCTTAATCGCACCGGCGCGCGTGCAATCGTTACCGCCGCCAAAATCGACGGCATCGATCACGCCGACCTCGCAATGAACGCCGCCGCCGAGGCGTTTTCGATCCGCCATGTTTGCGGTTTTGGCACCGATCTGCCCGAGGGGATGGCCTCGCTCGACCTTGCCGTCGAACTTCAATCGTCCACCACACGCCCAATCGTCGAGGACGGTCGCAAGGCCGCGATTATCTCCTTTGACGTCACCGCTGAAGGCTTCCGTCCGGTACCGCGGACCCATTTGCATCTGATTGCCGGCGCTCTCGCCTTCTCGCTTGAAAGCGACGTTCCGCAAGGCTCAACGCTGATGTCGGCCTTCGCCGCCAGTTCTTTTGCGGGCCTGAGCTCAAGTCTGGGGCTGTGGCTGCTGACGGGCGGCACGCTCGCGCTGCATCATCCATTCGACAGCGAGGTGCTTGAACGGCAGATTAGAGAGCAAAGCTGCGACACGCTGATCGCGCCGGCGCAACTGGCGCTCCGTTTGAATACGGCCGACTTGCCATCTCGGCTGCCGGCATTGCGCAATGTGATCGGTCTGTGGCGCGCGCCGGAGCAGGTCACGTCGAGCCCGGCCTGGACTGTAGAACAAGCGACCCTGACCGATATTTATCTGTTCGGAGAAGCCGGGCTGTTCGGCGCGCGCCGTAGCGGGGATGGGACACCAGCACCGATCCTTCCGGGACGGCAGGGCGCCCGACGCGAGGTGCCGGGGTCCTCGATTGCAGGCGAAGTCTTTCTGACCCCTAAGGGGACGCTGGCATTGCGGGGGCCCATGGTGACAGCCGCGGCATACGCCCCTCCGCTCCCGCCGAGCGGCTCGCTGGTTGCGCAGGCAGCGCCGCGCGATTTCGTCGATACCGAGTATGCCGCCCGGCTGGACCGTTCGACCGGAGCGATCTGCATCACCTCGCCGCCCTCGGGCATCATGGCAGTCGGAGGATACAGATTCTTGTCCGGGGAGCTGCAGGAATGGGCCAAGCGGCTCGGCCAAGGCGCGGTGCTGACCGCGTTGCCTGACCGGCTCAGCGGCCACCGGCTGGCCGGACGCGCCCAGGACAATGCCCGGGCTCGCGCAGCACTGAACGAACTCGGGCTTAACCCGCTGATGGTCGAAGCCTTTCGCGATCGGGCAAACTCGCCTTAGTGCAGTCGAACACGTTCGTTGACGCGCCATTAAGGCCGTCTAATTAGGATCCAGCTCTGCACGGTTGCGTGGATCCGAGTTTCCAGATGTCCCAGCAAGGTCCGATCATTGTCGTATCGGCCGGTGAGCCGCCGCCGTTCGCGAGCGCGCTTCAAGATGCGGAGCTGCTACCGGTGGTTCCCTGTCGCTGGGCGAATGCCTCGCGCTCGCTCGCACAATTGGCCCCGGCGGCAGTTGTGGTTGCAGCTTCGGCGACGGCTGAAATCGGCCTTGAAGCGCTCGCCAGGCAGGTCGCCGCAACGAGGCTATATCTTCCGCTGATCGTGGTTGACCCCACGACCTCGCTACCGGACAACGCCATTCCCTGCACGCAGAGCGGCGGCAAATTCGATCGCCTGATTGCGCGGCTGCGCTCGGCGCTGCGGGTCAGGACGCTGCACTCGACTGTCATGCGCCGGGTTGGTGGCGGCGCGGCGGCGCTTGCGACGTTTGATGATGCCGATCCCGCGCGTGATCCCACGGTGCTGTTGATCGGCCGTGGCGCCGCCTACCCTTCCCTCTCTGTATCGCTCGGCGAGCGGATGGGAGTGGTGGGCGCGCTCAGGATCGAAGCCGCGGCCAAACATCTTACCACGCGAGACATCGACGGCATCGTGCTCGGTGAGGGTTTTACACCTCGTGTGGAAGACGCCTTCCTCACCGTGCTGGCCGAGGATGCACGATTCCGCAATCTGCCGGTGGTGCTGACCTCGGATGCGGTGTCGCCGGCCTATGATCTTCCCAATCTTGAAATCATCGCCGCCGAGCCTTCGCGCGTCGCCGCTAATGCCTTGCCGCTGCTCCGGCAGCACGCCTTCGAATCTCATTTACGCCGCATGTTGAAGTCGATCGACGCTGGCGGGCTGCTTGATCCCAGGACCGGCTTGCTTGCACCGGCCGCATTCACCCGCGATTTCGCCACCGCCGTGCATCAAACGGTATCGAATGGCGGCGGATTGTCGGTGGCTCGCTTTGCCTTCGATCCCGACCACCCGCGCGCGCAACTGGATGGTGCGCGGATACTCAGCCGGCTGATGCGGCAAATGGATTTCGGTGCCGCGCAAGAGGACGGCTCCGTCATCGTGGTGTTCGCCGAGACCGATTTACGCACCGCGCACATGATCGCACGGCGGCTTACCAGCGTGATACGCCAAACCAGCCACGGCAAACGGGACCCACGGTCGGAGCCGCTTGTTACGGTAGCAAGCCTTCTACCATCAGACTCGGCAAAATCCCTGTTGGCGAGGCTGTACGGTGAGGCCCGCCGCGCCGCGTCTTGAATTGTCACGCCGCCTTGCGGTCCTCGGCGAGATTGGCGAGCTGACGCAGGATTTCGGTGGTGCCGGTCAAACGTTCCTCCGGCGTCTCCCATTCCTGGAAAAACACCACCTTCATGTCCGGCCGTACCCGCGCCGCCTGACCGTGCTGGCGGATGAAATAAATCAGGCGTTCCGGCTGAGCGAACTTGTTGTCGCGGAAAGTGATCACCGCGCCCTTTGGTCCGGCATCGACCTTCTCGACATTGGCACGGCGGCAATAGGCCTTGATCGTCGCGACCTTGAAGAGATAACGGACTTCGTCCGGCAACACGCCGAAGCGGTCCCGCAATTCGGCCGCGAAATTCTCGATCTCGTCGTCAGTTTCGAGATCGGCCAGCCGGCGGTAGAGTGAGAGCCGCACCGAGAGGTCTGCGACGTACTCTTCTGGAATCAACACCGGCATCCCAACCGTGATCTGCGGTGACCAGCGATCGGCTGCCGGTTCAGCCACGCCGGCTTTGAGGTTGATGATCGCCTCCTCCAGCATCGATTGGTACAGTTCGAACCCGACCTCCTTGATATGACCCGATTGTTCCTCGCCGAGCAGATTGCCGGCGCCACGGATGTCGAGATCGTGCGAGGCCAGCTGGAAGCCCGCCCCCAGCGTTTCCAGCGATTGCAGTACCTTCAGCCGCCGCTCGGCCTGCGCCGTGATCTTCTGCTGCACCGGCAACGTGAACAGCGAGTAGGCACGCAGCTTCGAGCGCCCCACCCGCCCGCGCAACTGATAGAGCTGAGCCAGCCCGAACATGTCGGCGCGATGCACGATCAGCGTGTTCGCGGTCGGGATATCGAGACCGGATTCGATGATCGTGGTCGAGAGCAGGATATCGTATTTGCCGTCATAGAATGCCGACATGATATCCTCGATCATGGTCGGGGCCATTTGGCCGTGCGCTACCGCCACCTTCATCTCGGGCAGGTTCTTGTCGAGAAAGTCTTTCACCGCCGGCAGGTCTTCGATCCGCGGCACCACGTAAAATGCTTGGCCGCCCCGATAGCGTTCGCGCAGCAGCGCCTCGCGGATCATTACCGGATCGTGCGGCGCCACGAAGGTACGGACCGCCAACCGATCGACCGGCGGCGATGCAATGATGGAGAGATCGCGAACACCTGTCAGCGCCAGTTGCAGGGTGCGCGGGATCGGGGTTGCGCTCAGTGTCAGCACGTGCACCTCGGCGCGCAGCTGCTTCAGGCGCTCCTTGTGGCTGACGCCGAAATGCTGCTCCTCATCGACGATCAGCAGCCCGAGATCCCTGAACTTGATGGATTTGCCGAGCAGCGCATGGGTGCCGACCACGATATCGACCGAGCCGTCCGCAATCCCTTTCTTGACCTGCGTCAGTTCCTTCGGCGCGATCAGGCGGGAGGCCTGCGCGATGTTCACCGGGAAACCACGAAAGCGATCGGCGAAGGTTTTGCTGTGCTGCCGCGCTAATAGCGTGGTCGGCACCACCACAGCTACCTGTTTGCCGTCGAGCGCGGTCGCGAACGCGGCCCGGAGCGCCACCTCGGTTTTGCCGAAGCCGACGTCGCCGCAAATAAGCCGGTCCATCGGGCGGCCAATTTCAAGGTCCTTCAGCGTAGCGTTGATCGCAGCAAGCTGATCCTCGGTTTCTTCATAAGGGAAACGCGCGCAGAATTCGTCATAAACGTGCGGCTGCACTGGCAGTTTTGGCGCCTCATGCAGATGCCGCTCGGCGGCGATCTTGATCAATTCGCCGGCGATCTCGCGAATGCGGTTTTTCAGCTTCGCTTTGCGCGCCTGCCAGCCGCTGCCGCCAAGCCGGTCGAGTTCGACATTGGCGTGGTCGGACCCATAGCGCGACAGCAGTTCGATATTTTCGACCGGCAGAAACAATTTGGTGTCGGCCCCATAGTGCAGCTCAAGGCAATCATGCGGCGCGCCCGCCACTTCGAGGGTCTGCAGGCCGACGAACCGGCCGATGCCATGCTCGACATGGACCACGAGATCGCCGCTGGCCAGGCTGGTGACTTCCGAAATGAAGTTGTCCAGCTTGCGGCTCGCCTTGCGCGGCCGCACCAGGCGGTCCCCTAAAATGTCTTGCTCGCTGATGAGCGCGACATGGTCGGTCTCGAAGCCGGATTCCATGCCGAGCACTGCCAGCATGGCCTCGTTGCGCGGCGTGGCCTGCACCGTGCGCCAGGTGTTGACGCTGGTGACATGGGTCAGCTTGTGGTCCCGCAGCATGCTGCTCATGCGGTCGCGCGAGCCCTCGCTCCAGAGTGCGATCACGACCTTCTTCCGGCTGGCTTGTAAGGCCTGCACATGGGCGACGACGGCTTCGAACACGTTGATCGAGCTGTCGTTGCGCTCCGGGGCAAAATTGCGCCCCTGCCGCGCGCCGGCGTCGATCACGTTGGTGCTGCCCTCCGGCATGGCGAACGGAGTGAGCCGCGCCAGCGCGGCTTGATCCAGCCGGTTGGTCCATTCATGTTCGGTCAGATAAAGCCGGTCGGGCGGCAGGGGCTTGTAGATCGCGCCGCCGCCGGGATGTTCGAGCGCCTCTCGCCGCGCCTCGTAACAATCGGCGATTTGCTTGAAGCGCTCGCGCGCGGCGTCCTCGCTTTGCGGCTCGATCGCCACCGGTGCAGCGCCGAGATATTCGAACAGCGTATCCATCCGCTCCTGAAACAGCGGCAACCAATGCTCCATCCCGGGATGACGGCGGCCCTCGCTCACCGCCTCGTACACGGGATCGTCGCGCTCCGGCGCGCCGAAGGCTGCCACATAGCCCATGCGAAAGCGCCGGATAGTCTCGGTAACGAGCTGGAACTCCGAAATCGGGACCAGATCGAGCGAGCGCATGTCGAGAACGGTGCGTTGGGTTTCCGCATCAAAAGAGCGGATCGATTCCAGACTGTCGCCAAAAAAATCGAAACGGACGGGCTGGTCCAGCCCTGCCGGGAACAGATCGAGGATGCCGCCGCGCACAGCGTATTCGCCGGGCTCCCGAACGGTCGACGAGCGATTGTAGCCGTTGTGCTCCAGCCACGACACGATGGAATCCATCGGCACGACTTGACCGGGCGCCACCGAGAGTGCTTGCGCCGCGATCGTTTCGCGCGCCGGCACCCGTTGCACGATCGCATTCACGGTCGTCAGCACAATCAGCGGCTTCTCGGTGCCGGCAAGCCGGGCCAGGCGCGCCAGTGTGGTCAGCCGCTGCGCCAGGATGCCGCCATGCGGAGACACCCGATCGTAGGGCTGGCAGTCCCAAGCCGGAAACTGCAGAACCGGCAAGTCGGGCGCGAAGAATTCAAGCGCGCGGGCCAGTTGCTGCATCCGCGGACCATCCCGGCAAACGACGGCAAGGCTCACAGCCGGCGGTTTGGGTCGAGCCGCCACCGCGCGCGCGAGGTCCGAAACCACCAGACCTTCCGCGCCCTCGGCGACATTGGCGAACGTCAACGGCCGGCTTGGCGCCAGCAATTCGGCAGGCGATCGTGCTGGCTGCTTCATGCCTCGTGATCCGCACGAAAAGACTTGATGCGGTCGAACAGGCGATTGGCATATTCCGGCGCGGGTGGCATGTCCCCGGTGAGCGCGGCGTAGAGATCGGGGTCTGGCACATCCATCAGCAATTCGAATTGCATCAGTTCGTCTTCCGAGAGATTTGCGATCTCGGAATCGGCAAAGCGGCCGAGAATGAGATCCATCTCCCGGGTGCCGCGGTGCCAGCAGCGAAACATTAATCGCTTGCGCCGGTCGTCGAGGCCGCCGCTGGATCGTGTCGATCCCGTCATTGTTGATTCCAATCCAAACGCCAAAAGCCCGGACGTGCCGGGCCGGGTTGATATAACCTCGGTCCTGGCGAATGTCAGTAGGTGTTCGCCGTACAAATTCACAATGTCAGCCTGTCCGTTGCGTAAGCGCAGCGCTGTGGGTGGGAAGTTGATTTGTCGGCAGCGGTGGTTGGCTCCCTCTCCCCTTGTGGGAGAGGGTTGGGGTGAGGGGTGCAGGTCCATCGGTATAGCGCAACCCCTCACCGCGATACTTCTGCGCTCCACTCCCGTCATTGCGAGCGCAAGCGAAGCAATCCATCGCTCGGCATCGCCAGATCGAAGATGGATTGCTTCGTCGCTTTCGCTCCCCGCAATGACGGGAGTGGTAATTGCACACACCTCCACATTCCCGCGGCGCGTGCCCGAGTTTTGCTGTACGTCCGGCCATCTGAAATATCAGAGGGCGCAGGGAATGCCGGGCGCGCGATGCGCCCGCAGCCGCGCATGCAAAACAAAAAAGCATACGAGCATAGTCACCACGGTCACACCGGAGACACCCGGCATTCCCCGCGCAATGGTTTTAACGGTTTCCTTCGTGCTCTTCCCGGTGACCGGGCTTGTTTGCCACCGTCATCAGCGGAAATACTTCCGCCAACTTGATGCCAGCGTCGGGGCATCAGAACCACACGACTTCGCCGTCCGCATCAGCACCATTCGTCAAAGGCGCCAACCACGTCCACCGCATCCCGTCCCGCGTTCGTGACGATCGCGATACGCCCCTCTGTGGGACGAGACGGCGCCGCTTATAAAGATGATTTGGGTAGGATGAGAACCAATATGTTTTTCACCGAAGTACTGGACTCGGCAAATTGAGGAATCGAAGTTGATTTGCCCGCCAGGCAGTTGCCATTCGGGCACGACATCATTGCCGTCATCCCTAAATCGTCATTCCGGGGCGACGCGGAGCGTCGAACCCGGAATCCGGAAGTTGTAGCGGAGATTCCGGGTTCGCGCTGGCGCGCGCCCCGGAATGACGTGCCTGGTTCAGACAAGGCGTAGCGCCGATGAGCGAACCATTACGGTGCGAGAGAGCCATGGAGCAAATCCCAGCGAGGACGCGGGGGGTCAATTCAGTTCAGTGCACTGTCACCGTAATTCCGCTGTACGCTTGCTTTCGTTCCTGAGGGATCACGCTGCTAACTCGTCTTGGCCGGGCGAGGCGGAGATTTGTTCCCCTGTTCTCGCATTGCATTCGCGCCAAAATGCATCGACCATCGGTCAA
>Ga0209474_10004186_pt1 | contig 12505 bp, 10 predicted proteins | sample GraSoiAngelo_145_FD_185902 | JGI IMG/M metagenome (GOLD analysis project Ga0209474, IMG submission 185902) | Grasslands soil microbial communities from the Angelo Coastal Reserve, California, USA - 14_1009_05_20cm (SPAdes) (version 2) | ecosystem: Environmental > Terrestrial > Soil > Grasslands...
TTCTCGTCAACTCCTACGGCACCGTCGCGATCTTCGTCTACGTTCTGATCGCGGTGGCGGAGCTGCGGCTGCGCGCGCGCCTCGAGCGGGAGATGCCCGAGCGGCTGCGCATCCGCATGTGGGGATACCCATGGCTCACGCGTTTAGCGATCCTCGCGATGCTCGCGATCGTGGCGGCCATGTCGGTCATCCCCGAGCAGCGCGCTCCGCTCATGTTCGGCCTCCTCAGCGTGCTCGTGCTGCTCGGCGTCTACGCGCTGCGCCGCTTCGCGCGCACGCAGGCGCCGGCGCTGCGGTGAGCGCCAGTCCTCGCCCGTGTGCGGCGCGGCCGCTGCGGCAGGGTACCCGAGGCTGGTGTATGTTCTGATGGCCTGGCATTTGGAGATTCCTTGAATGAGCGCAATCACTAAGCTTTCTTCGACCGGACGTGTGCCTGAGGAAATCCGTCGGGCATCGGCGCAGCAGAAGCGGTTCGATCAAGACAATACCGAAAACACCGTCGGCTACGTGATGCTCGACTGCTCCGGCACCACAATGGACCGCTACGTCGATGCGCCGGCCATCGTGTTCGTCGCGGTATTCAAGAAATACGGCCTCGAGATCAGCATGGACGAGGCGCGCAAGCCCATGGGTCTGCGCAAGGACCTGCACATCAAGGCGCTCACTGAAATTCCGTCAGTTCGCCAGCGCTTTACCGCCAAGTTTGGCCGGGAGCCGACGCAGGCGGACGTGGACAAGATGTTCGCGGTGTTTGTTCCGACTCAGATCGACCTCTTGAAGAGCGGCAACTACCACGAGCTCTTGCCTGGCACGGCGGAGGTTGTCCACAAGATGCAGAAGAACGGTATAAGGATCGGCGTCACCACCGGATTCACCCGCGACATGCTCGATATCCTGCTCGCTGGCGCCGCTAAGCAAGGATTCAATCCCGATGCTTCCTGCGCCGGCGACGAGGTGGAACTGCCTCGCCCGACCGCGTACATGGTCGTGAAGAACCTCGAGCGTCTGGGCGTGTACAACCTCAAGAACGCGATGCGCCGCACCGTCAAAGTGGACGACACCGTCTCCGGCGCCGGCGAGGGCGCGCCGCTGTGCTGGCGAGTGGGCGCATCGAAATGGAGCAACTACGTCGTCGACAGCTGGGCCGTGGCGAAGTCGCTGAGTGCCGAACAGCTGGCGGAGCGGGAACAAGCTTCGAAAGAGAAGTTGAGCGTCGAAAGCGGTGCGCACTACGTGGGACTTGCCGGCCGTGATCGCCGAAATCAATCAGCGGCTGGCGCACGGCGAAAGCCCGGACTGATTGAGACGCGGCTATGAGCACCGAACCGTATCTGTTGACTCCCGGCCCGCTGACGACCTCGCTGCGCACGAAACAGAGCATGCTGCGCGACTGGGGATCCTGGGATGGCGACTTCAACAGCATCACCGGGCGGGTCCGCGAGCGTCTGTTGCAGATCGTTCACGGCAGCGGGACGCACGAGTGCGTTCCGATGCAGGGCAGCGGCACCTTCTCGGTCGAGGCGGCCGTCGGCACGCTGGTGCCGCGCGCCGGACACGTTCTGGTGCCGCAAAACGGGGCTTATTGTCAGCGCATCGCCCGAATATGCCGCGTGCTCGGCCGCAGGCTCACGACCATCGATTACGCAGAGAACACGCAGGTTGCCGCCGCCGACATCGAGCGCGCGCTTCGAGCGGATCCTTCGATCACGCACGTGGCGCTGGTGCACTGCGAGACCAGCACCGGGATCCTCAACCCGCTCGAGGAGGTCGCCCAGGTCGTCTCGCGCCATGGCCGGGGCCTGATCGTCGACGCGATGAGCTCCTTCGGCGCGCTCGAGATCGATGCACGGACCACGCCTTTCGATGCCGTGGTAGCCGCCTCCGGGAAGTGTCTCGAGGGTCCGCCCGGCATGGGCTTCGTCATCGTGCGGCGCGAGCCGCTCGAACGCTGCGAGGGGAACTGCCACTCGCTCTCGCTCGACTTGCATGACCAATGGGTCTACATGAAGAAAACGACTCAGTGGCGCTACACGCCGCCGACGCACGTGGTGGCGGCATTCGATGCGGCGATCGCGCAGTACCTCGAGGAGGGCGGGCTCGTGGCGCGCGGCGCCCGCTACGCCCAAAACTGCCGCACCCTGATTGAAGGCATGTCCAGGCTCGGACTGAAGAGCTTTCTGCCCGCGGCCATTCAGGCGCCGATCATCGTCACGTTCTTCGCGCCCGACAGTCCCCGCTACGTCTTCCAGGACTTCTACAATGCCGTCAAGGCGCACGGCTATATCCTGTATCCAGGCAAGCTCACCACCGTGGAGACGTTCCGGGTCGGCTGCATGGGACAGCTCGGCGAGCGCGGCATCGCTGGCGCAGTCGAAGCCGTCGGAAAGGTGCTCGCGGCGATCCGGGCGGCGGCCTAGGGTCCCGTGGGCGCCATAGCGGCGTCGACAGCGAGCGGAACGGACGCCTCGGGCACGCGCGCACTGCGCGCGGCTGGCGGGCGGGTCGGGACGGCGCGATGAGGATCTCGAGCCTCGAGACTTTCGCCAACGAGTTCGTGTGCTTCGTCCGGGTGACCGCCGAGACGGGCGCAGTCGGCTGGGGTCAGACCTCGACCTACAACGCCGACATCACCGCCACCATCTTCCACCGTCAGGTCGCCCCCTGGGCGCTCGGTGCCGACGCGCTCGAGATCGATGCCCTGATCGATCGCATCGAGGAGCGCGAGCACAAGTTCCCGGGCAGCTACCGCTGCCGCGCGCTCGCCGGGCTCGACACCGCGCTGTGGGATCTGCGCGGCAAGCTCGAGGGCAGGCCCGTGGTCGAGCTGCTCGGTGGCAGGCCGCGGCGGCTTCGCGCCTATGCCTCCTCGATGCGACGAGACATTCAGCCAGCCGACGAGGCCGCGCGGCTCGTGCGCTTGCGGGACGAAAAGGGCTTCGACGCTTTCAAGTGGCGTGTCGGCGCCGAGTGCGGACACGACGTCGATGAATGGCCCGGCCGCACCGAGGCGATCGTGCCGCGCCTTGCGCGCGCGCTCGGCGACGGGGTCGCCAAGCTCGTGGATGCGAACAGCGGCTTCTCCCCCGGCCGCGCCATCGAGGTCGGGCATCTGCTCGAGGCCGAGGGGGTCAGTCACTACGAGGAGCCGTGCCCGTACTGGAAGCTCGAGGAGACCAAACGGGTCAGCGATGCGCTCGAGCTCGACGTGGCCGGCGGCGAGCAGGACTCGGATCTCGCCACCTGGGCGCGGATGATCGAGATGCGCGCGGTCGACATCGTTCAGCCCGACGTCATGTACATGGGCGGGATATCGCGCACGCTCAGGGTCGTGCGGATGGCGGCGGCGGCCGGGCTGCCGTGTACGCCGCACAGCGCCAACCTCTCGCTGGTCACGCTGTGCACCATGCACCTGTTGGGCGCGATTCCCAACCCCGGCAAGTATCTCGAGCTGTCGATCGAGGGTGCGGGCTACCATCCCTGGCAGCAGGGACTGTTCCTCGGCGACCCTTTCGCGGTGCGGGACGGTCAGGTGACCATCCCGTCGGCGCCCGGCTGGGGCGCCGAGATCAATCCCGAGTGGCTGCACAGCGCCACGTATCGGCGCAGCAGCCTGCCGCGTTAACATGCACCCTCTCGAGGATCGAGGACGGGCGCGAGCCGCTCGCGGGATGAAGCGCGCATCTCTGGCACTTCTCGCCACGGTACTTCCGGCGCTGTCGGCGGCGCCGCACGCCGCCACGCTCGGGGTCTCGATGGCCCTGTTCGACGACAACTTCCTGACCGCGGTGCGCGCCAGCATGAAAGCGCGGGCGCGCGAGCTCGACGTCTCGATTCAGTTCGAGGACGCCCAGAACGACATCGGCCGGCAGCTGAGCCAGATCCAGAACTTCATCGCACAGAAAGTCGACGCCATCGTCGTCAACCCGGTCGATACCGACGCGACTCCGAGAATGACGCGGCTCGTGACGCGCGCCGGCATTCCGCTCGTGTACGTGAACCGCATGCCCGCCGACAAGCAGCTGCCCCCCGGGGTGTCCTTCGTCGGCTCGGACGAAACTCAATCGGGCACGCTCGAGATGGCCGAGGTGTGCCGGCTCCTGAAGGGCAAGGGCGAGATTGTCGTCCTGATCGGCGAGCTCACCAATCAGGCCGCCCGTCAGCGCACGCAGGACGTCCAAGACGTGATTGCGAGACCCGAGTGCCGCGGCATACGGGTCCTGGACAAGCAGGCGGCCGACTGGAAGCGCACTCAGGCGGCCGATCTCATGACAAACTGGCTGAGCGCCGGGTTGCGGCCTCAGGCGGTCGTCGCCAACGACGACGAGATGGCGATCGGCGCCATTCAATCCCTCAGGCAGGCAGGACTGCTCTCGAAGACCGTCGTCGCAGGCATCGACGCCACCCCCGACGGGCTAGCCGCGATGAAGGCGGGAGAGCTCCAGGCGACGGTATTCCAGAACGCCCCCGCCCAGGGCAGAGGGGCCGTCGATACGGCGCTGAAGCTCGTCAGGGGCGAGAGCGTCCCCGGCTTCATCTGGGTACCCTTCGAGCTGGTAACGCCGGGCAATCTGGCGAGCTATCTCGGCAGGCACTGAGCGATGCGCAACGTCGCGGGAGACGGCTGGCTCCTCGAAGTCAGGAATGTCTGCAAGGCGTTTCCCGGAGTCGTGGCCCTGGACGATGTGTCGGTGCGACTCGGGCGCGGCACGGTGCACGCTTTGAGCGGCGAGAACGGCGCCGGCAAGTCGACGCTCATGAAGATCGTCGCAGGTGTCTACGCTCCGGATGCCGGCGAGCTGCTCCTCAACGGCCGCGATCTGCGCCTCCGCTCGCCGCGCGATGCGCTTAACTGTGGCATCGCCATGATCCATCAGGAGCTGAACCTGATGCCTTGCATGAGCGTCGCGGAGAACATCTGGATCCGGCGCGAGCCCATCAACGCTCTGGGACTCATCAGCCATCGCGAGCTGAAGCGCAGGACCCGCGCCCTGCTCGAGCGGCTGCGGATCGACATCGATCCCGAGGCCGAGGTGCGCACACTCCCGGTAGCCGCCCGCCAGATGGTCGAGATCGCGAGAGCGCTCTCCTATGAGTCGCAGCTGCTCATCATGGACGAGCCCACCTCGGCGCTCTGCGAGCGGGACGCGGAACACCTGTTCGCGATCATTCGCGAGCTCAAGGGCCAGGGCAAAGGCATCCTCTACATCACCCATAGGCTGGAGGAGCTGTTCGAGATCGCCGACGAGCTGTCCGTGCTGCGCGACGGCCGCTACGTCGGCGGCGGGACTCCCGCGACCCTCACGCGCGAGGCGATCGTGCGCATGATGGTCGGACGCGAGCTGCCCCCGGCGGCGCCCGTCGGCGAGGCACGGCGGGGCGCAGTGCTGCTGGCCGCCCGCCATCTGACGCTCGAGCGGCACTTCCGAGACGTCAGCTTCGAGCTGCACGCGGGTGAGATTCTCGGCATAGCGGGCCTCGTAGGCTCCGGCCGCACCAGGCTCGCCGAAGCCCTGTTCGGTCTCACTCGAGCGAGCTCGGGGCGGCTCTCGATCGGGGACCGCGAGGTGAAGCTCGACTCACCGCAGTCCGCGATCTCGCACGGCCTCGCGTTCGTCACCGAAGACCGCAAGGAGAGCGGCTGTTTCCTCACGCTCAGCGTGCTCGAGAACCTCGAGATCTCGGTGCTGCATGGCGACTTCGTCCGCTGCGGGTTCGTCCGCACGCGCGCGGTGAGCGAGGCCTGCACGGCGATGTGCGCGCTGCTGCGGGTCAAGACGCCCGATCTGCACGAGCCGATCGGAAATCTCTCGGGCGGCAATCAGCAGAAGGTCCTGATCGGCCGCTGTCTGCTCACCCGGCCGAAGATCCTCATTCTCGACGAGCCGACGCGCGGGGTCGACGTCGCCGCCAAGGCCGAGATCCATCAGCTCATCTCGCGCCTCGTCGGTGAGGGTACGGCCGTCCTGCTGATCTCCTCCGAGCTGCCCGAGATTCTCGGGATGAGCGACCGCATCATGGTGATGCGCGAGGGGCGCGTCACCGGAATTCTCGAGCGCGCCGAGGCCGACCAGGTGAAGATCATGGATCTGGCCGCGGCCTAGGCTCAGATGGCGAGCACGCGGACCGGCGCCGGCGGGCGCCCGCGAAGATTTCCTCCCGAGGCGAGCATCCTCATGGTGCTCATCGGGCTGGCGCTGGCCTTCGAGCTGCTCGGGTGGATCTTCGTCGGGCAGAGCTTCCTGCTCAACGAGCAGCGCCTGGTGGTGATGATCCTGCAGGTCTCGGTCATCGGCATCATTGCCGTCGGCGTGACCCAGGTCATCATCACCGGAGGCATCGACCTCTCCTCAGGCTCGGTGGTCGCGCTGACCGCGATGGTGGCGGCGAGCCTGGCTCAATCTTCCGACGCGGCGCGCGCCGTCTATCCCTCGCTCACCGACATGCCGGTGCTCGTGCCGGTACTGGCAGGCCTGGCGGGGGGAGCCGCGGCCGGTCTCCTCAACGGCACGCTGATCGCCGGGACTTCCATTCCCCCGTTCATCGCGACGCTCGGCGTCATGGTCACCGCCCGCGGGTTGGCCAAGTGGTACACGCACGGCGAGCCGGTGAGCATGCTCACCGATCGGTATGCCGACATCGGCGGCGGTGCGCTGCCGGTGATGATCTTTCTCGCGACCGCGCTGATATTCCATATCGCGCTCCGTTACACGCGCTACGGCAAGCTCACCTATGCGATCGGCGCCAATCCGCAGGCCGCCCGGGTGGCCGGGATCCCCGTGGCCAGGCACCTGATCGCGGTCTACACCATCGCCGGAACGCTCTCGGGACTGGCCGGCATCGTGACCTCGGCGCGCGCGGTCTCGGGGCAGGCCGGCATGGGGACCATGTACGAGCTCGATGCCATTGCCGCCGCGGTGATCGGCGGCGCATCGCTCGCGGGAGGCGTCGGGCGGATCACCGGCACGGTCATCGGCACGATGATCCTCGGAGTCGTGACCTCGGGATTCACCTTCCTGAGGATCGACGCTTATTATCAGGAGATCGTGAAGGGCGCGATCATCGTCGTCGCCGTGATCGCGGACCAGTACCGGCAGCGCGCCTGAGGCGCCTCAACCGAGATCGACGACCCGGCCGCTCCTGAAACTCCGCTCGGCAGCCTCGGCCAGCAGCAGCGCCTTCACTCCGTCGGAGAAGTCGGGGCTCATCGCCCGCCCCTCCTCCACGCACGAGATGAACGCCTCGAGCTCCGCTTCGTAAGCCTCCCGATAGCGCTCGACGAAGAAGTTGAGTACGCCATCGCGTGCGCCGGTGCGTGCGGCGCCCCAGGATTCGACGGAAGTCGGGTACCGGTTCCCCGCCTGCAGCATGCCCCCCGCCCCGAACGCCTCGATGCGCTGGTCGTAACCATACACGCAGCGGCGGCTGTTGTTGATCTGAATGAGCGCGCCGGAAGCGGCGCGCAGCGACACCACGCAGGTGTCGACGTCACCGAGCGCAGCCGTCGAGGGATCGACGAGATTCGCGGCGAACGCGTGCACCTGCGCGATATCGCCCGCCAGGTAGCGCGCCATGTCGAAATCGTGAATGGTCATGTCGCGCATCAGGCCGCCCGAGGACTTGATGTACGCGGCAGGCGGCGGCGCCGGATCCCGGCTGGTGATGATCGCCAGCTCCAGCGGTCCGACCTCGCCGCCCTCGAGTCGCTCGCGCAGGCTCTTGAAGGACGGGTCGAATCGCCGGTTGAAGCCGACCATCACCCTCGGGTTGCCGCCGGCAATCCCGCTCCAGCACTCGCGCGCACGCTGCGGATCGAGGTCGACCGGCTTCTCGCACAGCACCGCCTTGCCGGCCTTGACCGCCGCGGTGATCAGTGGCACGTGAGTGTCCGTCGGCGTTGCGAGCAGAACGGCCTCTACGCTGCGGTTCGAGAGCACCTCCTCGAGACTGCGCGCGGCCTTCACGCCCAACTCGGCCGCCGTCTGCTCGGCGGCCGTGCCGGCGACGTCGAACACCATGACGAGGCTCGCGCGGGAATTTCCCGCCGCGTTTCGTGCATGCACCCGACCAATGCGCCCGCAGCCGACCACCGCCACGCCAACCATCGGCATCTCCGTTCAGCGCCGTCGCGTGATGAATTCGTAACCGGGGGCGTTGGTGACCTGCCAGCGCCTCACCGGCCCCGCCATGACGTTCAGGTAATAGAGCTCGAAGCCGTGCGGAGCGCTGACCGGGTGGTAGCCGCGCGGCACCAGAACGACGTCGCGATCCTCGACGCTGAGGGTCTGGTCCAGCGTCCGATCGTCCGTGTAGACGCGCTGGAAAGCGAAGCCGGCCGGGGGCGAGAGGCGGTGATAGTAGATCTCCTCGAGCTGAGTCTCCCCGACCTGCTCGCTGTCGTGCTTGTGCGGCGGGTAGCTCGACCAGTGGCCTCCGGGTGTGAGCACCTCGACGACCAGGAGTCGCTCGGCCGCCGCGCTCGCCGGCAGTACGTCGCGAATGTAGCGGGTGTTGGTGCCCGTGCCCCGCACCTCATCGCCGACATCCTCCGGGCGGATCAGCCGCGGCGGTGCCCGCCCTTCGGCCGGCGCGGAGCCCACCGCGAGCTCGCAGTTGGCCTCCGCTGCGACAGTCAGCCGCGACCGCGCTGGCGCGTAGACCGCGAACGGCTTGCCATCGAACGGACTGCGCCGTCCGCCAATCGCGCCGAAATCGCGGCCGTCGACGCTCACTGAGGCGCGCCCGGAGAGGAGCACCAGGCACTGTTCGCGGTCGGACGACTCGCGCACGAGTCCCTGTCCGGCCAGCAGATCGAAGACTTCGAATCCGACGTAACGCCAGCCCGCGCTCTCAGGGGTGATGCGGTGCACCTGACCGCCGGCGGCCGGCAGCGCGGGCTTGACGAGGAGCGACGGGCTCATAGCCTGCGCTCCGTCACGAGTCGCCGGAGATTCCCGAACCCAAGCGACGCGTAAGTCATCGGATCGGCCTTCTTCGGGTCCTGCTCGGCTTCGAGAACCACCCAACCCGAGTAGTCGCGCAGCTCACCCAACACCTCATCGAAGTCGACGCTGCCGTCGCCCGGAACGGTGAACACGCCCTCGAGCACCGCGCGCAGGAAGCTCCAGTCCCCGTCCCGCGCCCGCTCGCACACGCCGGCGCGCAGGTCTTTCGCATGCACATGCGCGATCCGCGGAGCATAGCGGCGCGCCAGCGCGACGGGGTCGGCTCCCGCAAACGCCGCGTGTCCCGTGTCCAGCAACAGCCCCACGTCGGCCCCGGTGGCATCCATCAGGGTGTCGATGTCTTCCTGGCTCTGCACCACCGTGCCCATGTGATGGTGATACGCAAGACGCACGCCCTCGGCCGCCGTCCATGCAGCGAGCTGCGTCAAGCGGCGGCCGAATTCGCGCCATTGGCTGGCTTTGAGAAGCGGCCGCGCCGACAGCGGACTGCGGAAGTCGCCGTGGATGGCGCCGCTCACCTCGGCGAAGACGAGCACCGGGCTTGCCGCGGCCTTGAGGAGATCGAGGTGGGGACGAAGGCTCGCGAGCTCGGCGGCGGCGTCTCGCTCGAGAAGCCGCGCCGAGTACCATCCCGAAACGCACGCGAGCCCGAACCGGCCGAGTGTCGTCGTGAGCTGAAGGGGGTCCCGCGGGAACTTGTGTCCCAGCTCGATGCCCTCGAAGCCGATCTGCCGCGCCTGGGCGAGACAGGTCTCGAGCGGAACTTCCGCGCCGAGCTCGCGCATATCGTCGTTGGACCACATGATGGGATTGACGCCGAGACGAATGCTCATGGACTACTCATCGTCCGAGCGCAGTTGACGTGCGACCGCGTAGCGCACGCGGGCGGATTCGACTTCGACGCGATCCGAGACCTCGGGCACCGGAACGTCCCACCAGTGCCCTCCGGCTGTGGTGCCGGAGGCCGGATCGGTCTCGATGACGAGCACGGAGGTGCAGTCCGCCTCGCGCGCTTCGGCGAGTGCGCTCCCGAGCTCGGCGCAACCCTTCACCTTCCTGGCCGCCGCCCCGAGGCTGCGCGCATGCGCCACGAAGTCGAGCGCATCGAAGGCGCCGCCGGGGGAGCGGCGCAGGTTGTTGAAGCTCGCGTTGCCGGTGGACCTCTGCAGGCGCTCGATGCAGCCGAAGCCCCCGTTGTCGAGCAACACGACGATCAGCTTGAGTCCCATCGCGACGGAGGTGGCGATCTCGCTGTTCAGCATGAGATAGGAGCCGTCACCGACCATGACGATGACTTCGCGCTCAGGCTGCGCGAGTTTCACGCCGAGCCCTCCGGCGATCTCGTACCCCATGCAGGAAAATCCATACTCGAGGTGATAGCCGAGCGGCTCCTCGGCCTGCCAGTGCCGGTGCAGCTCCCCGGGCAGGCCGCCCGCGGAGCAGACCACGATGTCCGATGCCCGCGCGGCTCGCTGTACCGCACCGATGACCTCGGCATCCGACGGTAACGGGCGATCGCTCTCGGCCGTGAACGACTGCGCAGTCTTCAGCCACTCGCCGCGCTCCCGGCGGGCCCGCTCGGTCCAGGCGTCCGGCGCCCGCCAGGCCCCGAGAGCCTCGCTCAGGGCGCGCAGCCCCTCGCGCGCGTCCGCGATCAGCGGAATCGCGCCGTGCTTGCCCGCATCCAGAGGTTGCACGTTGAGGGCCAGTATGCGGCAGCCCTTCGTGTCAAACAGCGTCGCCGAGCCGGTCGTGAAGTCCTGAAGGCGCGTGCCGACCGCGAGCACCACGTCCGCATCCGCGCCGAGTGAGTTGGCGGCGGCGGTCCCGGTCACCCCGATGCCGCCGAGGTTGAGCGGATGGCTGCCCGGCAGCGCGGACTTCCCGGCCTGGGTCTCGCCGCTCGGAATGCCATGGCGCTCGCAGACCTCGCGCAATGTGCCGCCCGCCTCGGAATACAAGACGCCTCCGCCGCAGACGATCAGCGGCCGGCGCGCCGAGCGGAGCACCTGCGCGGCCCGCGCGAGCTCCTCGCGGGCCGGCGGCGGGCGCCGTGGTGTCCATACCCGCTCCTCGAAGAGACTCTGCGGCCACGCGTACGCTTCGGCCTGCACGTCCTGGCACAAGGCGAGCGTCACGGGGCCGCACGTGGCCGGGTCGGTCAAGGTCTGCATCGCTCGATTGAAGGCGACCACGAGCTGCTCGGGGCGTGTGATCCGGTCGAAGTAGCGCGACAGCGGCCGCAGGCAGTCGTTCGCCGTAATCAGGCCGTCGCCGAAGTCCTCGATCTGCTGCAGGACCGGATCGGGAGCTCGGGTCGCAAACACGTCTCCGGGCAACAGCAGCACCGGAAGCCGATTGACGTGGGCCACCGCCGCCGCCGTGGCGAGATTCGTCGCGCCCGGCCCGATCGACGTCGTGCACGCCATCATGCGGCGCCGGTTCGAAGCCTTGGCAAAGGCGAGAGCGGCGTGGCCCATGGCCTGCTCGTTGTGAGCCCGCAGCGTCGGCAGCACGTCGCGGGCGGCGTACAGCGCTTCGCCGAGCGCGGCCACGTTGCCGTGCCCGAATATCGCCCAGACTCCGGCGAACAGCCTCCGGCGCTCGCCTTCCACCTCGGCCCACTGCGCCGCCATCGCGCGGACCAGCGCCTGCGCCACGGTGAGCCGATGTGCCGTCAATTCGCGCTCCTTTCCGCACGATCGAGCCGAGGATCGCGGACGGTCGACCACACCTCGACCAGCGCGGCGAAGCGCGCGGCGATCTCCACGGTAGCCGTCTCGTCGGACTTTTCGCCCGCGAGCCACGCCTGCGCACCGCCTGTAAGTATGCTACCCCCGGCGACGAGGCCGCGCACGAGCGGCACCGCCGCCGCGAGTGCGAGCGCGCCCGCGATTCGCTCCGGCGGCTCATCGAGACCACAGACGAGAACCCCGCGGCAATACTCATCATTCGCGGCGATCACGGCCGCGCAACGGTCCCAGGCACTCGCGCCCGGCTGCGGCTCGAGGGCCCACCAGTCGGGACGGATGCCGAGCTCATAGAGACGCGACAGGACCCGCGCGGTGGTGCTTTCCTCGAGCTCACCATGCCCGCCGGCGGCGATCTCGAGCAGCAGCTCGCGTTGCAGTGCCCGACAGGCCGCCGCAAGACGCAGGAGATTGCGCTCCTGAGCCCCGCGGAGCTCGGCCCGGTCATCGGGGTGGTACAGACACAGGCACTTGACGGTGAGCGTGGCGGGCCACGGCTCGAGGTGCGCGGCGAGGCTCGCGGCCTCGAACTCGAGCGGCCTCGAGGCTGGCCGCTCGACCGGCTGCGCGAGCCAAAGCCTCGCGCGCTCGGCATCGCGCAGAGCCGCAGCTCCGTGGGTGCCATCCAGCAGCACGCCAAAGCCGCCGCGACCTGCGGCGACGCGTGCCACGGCATCGACTGCGAGCGCTTCGAGCCTCGCGAGGCGCTCGACGGGGACACTCCGGCGAAGCGCGAGCTGCCGCAGCTCCGACCGCCCCTCCATCGCGAGCACCCGCAATGTCTTCGGGATG
>Ga0209474_10004187_pt1 | contig 12505 bp, 14 predicted proteins | sample GraSoiAngelo_145_FD_185902 | JGI IMG/M metagenome (GOLD analysis project Ga0209474, IMG submission 185902) | Grasslands soil microbial communities from the Angelo Coastal Reserve, California, USA - 14_1009_05_20cm (SPAdes) (version 2) | ecosystem: Environmental > Terrestrial > Soil > Grasslands...
CTTTGTCAGGATCACAACATGAAGCATCTTCTTCTGGCTTGCCTTCTTCCGATGACGTTAACGGCTCAGACCATGCAGCAACTGACTGAACAGCTGGGTAAGACTGTTCTGTACGGTGACATTGCGCTCTCTCCCGATGGCAAACAGGTCGCGTGGGTGCAGTCCACCGCCGCATCAACATCAAAACAAACCTTCGTCCGCGAAACATCAGGAAACGCGCCAGCGATATTAATCAAAATTCCGATCAGCGGCGAAAGGACCGATTTCGATCCCGCGTGGGCCCCCGATTCCAAGACGCTCGCGGTTTTTTCGGGCGCCGGAGAGGGAGCGCAGCGCCAACTCTGGAGTGTGAAAGCCGATGGTTCCGATCCCAAAAAGCTTACCAACCTCAATGGATACGCTGCGCGGCCCCGTTGGTCGCATGATGGCAAACAAATTGCCTTTCTCTATATCGAAGGCGCGGGTGGCGGCGGCCCACTCATGGCCGCGCCGACGACGACCGGCGTGATCGACACCGCAATTCATAACCAACGGATCGCAGTTCTCGATGTCGCCAATGGGCAATTGCGCCAAGTTTCTCCGCAAAATCTCCACATCTACGATTACGATTGGTCCCCCGACGACAAGACGTTCGTCACAACGGCGGCACCGGGACCTGGCGACAACAATTGGTGGATCGCTCAGATTTACACGATCAACGTCACAAACGGTAACGCCACGTCCATCCACAAAACTTCTCTTCAAGTCGCGGTTCCACGCTGGTCGCGTGATGGCAAGTCGATCGCATTCATCGAAGGATTGATGAGCGACGAAGGATTTCATGGCGGGGACCTTTTCACTATCTCGGCAAGCGGCGCCGATGTGCAGAACCGCACTAACGGCCGTAAGAGCTCAGTCAGTTCGCTCTTTTGGCTAACGCAGGATCGCATCCTTTTCACCGAAATAGTTGGCGGTGGCGGCACGATCTCTGAATTGAGCATCGACAACAATTCGGTACGCACAATTTGGAAAGGCGCAGAGGCCCTTCACGCCTTCGGGAATTTCCCTGATTTTGCTATTTCCAAGGATGGCAAATTCGCAGCCGCGGAACGCAGCACGTTTGAAACTCCTCCCGAGATCTGGGTCGGACCGATGGGTGAATGGCGTCAGCTAACAAATAGCAACTCCGCACTATCAGCAACGTGGGGCAAAGCCGAGAGCATTGAGTGGGCTAACGAAGGCTTTAACATCCAGGGCTGGCTTTTAACACCGTCCGGCAGTCGAGAGCCCGGCAAAAAACATCCCATGGTCGTTCTCATCCATGGCGGCCCTTCAAGCGCAGTGACGCCGGATTGGCCCGCGGGCTTTGGAATGTCGCGAGCCATCATCGCTGCTCTGTCCGCACGAGGTTACTACGTACTGATGCCGAACCCTCGTGGCAGTTACGGTCAGGGAGAAGAGTTCACTCGAGCCAATGTAAAAGATTTTGGCGCAGGCGATCTGCGCGACATTCTCGCCGGAGTTGATGCAGCAATAAAGAAATACCCAATCGATCCTGCGCGTCTTGGCGTCACTGGATGGAGTTACGGCGGCTACATGACCATGTGGACTGTCACGCAAACCAACCGTTTCCACGCTGCTGTGGCCGGCGCCGGCATTGCCAACTGGCAAAGTTACTACGGCCAGAACCTGATAGGCCAATGGATGATCCCGTTCTTTGGCGCGTCAGTTTACGATGATCCTGCCGTTTACGAGAAGAGTTCTCCGATTCGTTTTATTAAGAACGTAAAGACGCCTACCCTGGTCGTTGTAGGTGAGCGCGACGCAGAATGCCCCGCGTCGCAGTCCTACGAATTCTGGCACGCGTTGAAGACACTGGACATCCCGACGCAACTTATTGTTTATCCCGGCGAAGGCCACCTCTTCACCAAACCTGAGCACCAAGCCGACCGACTGGATCAAACGATCGGCTGGTTCGATAAATATTTGAAGTAACGGCGTCCACTCTTCTGAATTCCGCGTGGATATATTTGGAATTTGATTCGTTGGACTCTTCCCTGCTTGACACTCACGGTGTTTCAACTCCGCTGACAATTCCACCGAGATGGCCAGTGATAGTGATCATCACGAAGGCCAGCGCCACGACCACGAAATAGGAAGCACTCGGCGATCGGCTCTTCGCCTGAACACTTGACCGTTTCAGGCAAAGACCAACGATGAGCGCCGCAGAAGTGAGCGCGCAAATAAGATGCAACTGCAGGTTGCCTTTAAGCGTTGCACCTTCGAGCTGCCATTGCCATGCGCCGAGACCGGACGCGATTGCTAAAGGGATTGTTATCGCAGCTCCAAGGAGATTGAAGTAGCTAACTGTTGCCAGGATCGGTTGCTTGCGCCAGATCGCGAGGATGTCGAAGACAACGCTCGCAATGAAGAGGGCAATCGGAAAATGAACAATCACCGGATGCTGCGCATGCCCTGCCAGGAGCGCGGCCTTCAGATCAAAGGGGTTCGGTGATGCCGCAAAGAAAGGATTCATAACTGGTCGGGGAGTTAGCGAGTCGGTCGCACTCGGCCGTAACTACTTTTCGACTACGATGCTCCCCGTCATTTTCGGGTGAACTGAGCAATAGTACGTATAGGTACCCGGAGGGCCCGCCGCGATCGTGAATTCTTGATCTGTGTCGAGCGCAGACGATTTTTTAAACTGCTTCTCGACACTTACTATTGTGTGCGGTTCCTCATCTCGATTGATCCAGGTGATCTTTTCGCCGGACTTCACGGTGATGATTTGAGGATTGAAGGCGAAGTCTTTGATCTCTATTTTGTTTTGCTTTGTGCTGGTTGCGTCAACGTCTTTCATTTCGCCAGCTAGTGCAGAGATGGCTAGATTGAGAAAACTGATGGAACACAACAGTGCTATTCTCTTGTTTCGTAAAGTCAGTGTAGTCATGTTTGGTTTAGTTTAGTGAAGTTCGGTTTGGTTAGGTTAGCTGAGGTTGGAATCGACGACGGCGAGGGTAGTTTTGCCTTGCTTATACTGAACGCTCGTTAGGCCAAGCATGCTCCGCAGTTTTTCAGCCGGCACTTTCATAGGACCGGGCGACGCCGCGGTTCCAGGAGCAGGCTGAGGGAAGGCAGTAGACATCGCGGTATGGAAAGTCACGTTACCTTCGACTTTCTGGAGCACCTGATGGATGTGACCGTTTAGCACCGTCACCGAGCCGAAGCGTTTGAGATATCCAAGGGCGCGTTCGCTGTCGCTTGTTCCCCAGCCCCATTGGGGATAAACCGCCCAGAGAGGGATATGCGCGAAGACTACAATCGGTGTGCTCGTTCCGAGATCTTTCACGTCGACCTCGAGCCATTCAAGTTGCTCGTCGCCGAGTTGACCCAGACCGCCGGCCTGAAGGTCTAGGACATTGACCAGGGCAATGAAATGGACACCGTTCTTATTGAAGCTGTACCAGCCCGAGCCTTTGCCTTCGACGCTCTTTAAATACCGTTCGCGGTAAAGTTTTCCGCCATCGTTGAGCACATCGTGCTCGCCTGGCACGTAAAAGACATCCTTTGTTCGGCAACTCTTGAGAACCTCATCGAAGGTGTCGAACTCCTCGGGCTTTGAGAGTTGCGTGATATCACCTGTATGAATAAGGAAAGACGGCGGAGTAGGCATCGCGTTTATGCGATCGAGAGCAATTTTGAAAGTCGCCGTGACATCCTTATTCGCCTCCTTGTTAAAGCCGATATGGCTGTCGCTAATTTGCAGAAAGCTAAGGTCGGTAGCTGGCAGCGGCTCGCCGGCCTTCGCAATTTGTGCCAAAGTTTTCGACGCGAGTACGCCGCCGCTGATCGTCCAAAGTAGGCCGGTACCGGCCCATGCCATGCAATGGAGAAAGCCGCGGCGATCAATGCCGTCATGTTCGTGGTCGTGAGAAATGTAATCGGACATAATATTGTTTTTGGTTAACTGATTGGTATTTGGTTTTACATCTGTCCTTACCGATCTGGTTCGCGTTTATTCCCAAAAATCTTGAAGGGTTAGGTGCGGGACTCGCAATATTTGCAAAAACGCCGCGCTTAGGCCTCGACCCAAAGCGCGGCGTCTGAATTCGCGAAGTACGGTTCAATCACCGACTTCTCTCTCGGCCGCGTCCGCAGCGCTCGCCAGAGAATTGAGTAACTGGAAGAACTGAGGCGGTTGTCCTCTGAAGAGACCGTCAGCAATGAAGCTGTTGATAGCGCCCCGCGCGTCTAACTGCCCTGGACCGCTCGGGCGAATGATGGCACAGGGAGGCAGGTTTCGACTGATGAATTCGCACGGCTCGGGCATGATCAGGTTGGCTTGCAACGTTTCCGGCTGCCCGGTGGTCAGGTCGATAAATGTCACCGTTGAATTGTTGATTGGGTCGACGTCCGTCAACGAAGTGGCATTGCCCGCCTTGTCCTGCCAGGTTTGAAAGTGCATGATCTCGGATCCGCCGATACTAAGGAGGATTCGTAGAACTTCGAGACTGGTTACTTTCTGAGCCAGAGTCGCGTAAAGGCTCGTGCCACCTTGTTCAATATAACCAAAGTGAAATCCGGCCGTGAAAGCGATCGCCTTAACATGATCACTGGGGTTATTTGGGTCGCCTAGCTCATCGTCGTTTCTCGGAATCGCGGTATGCAGCCCAATGTTTAAACTGGGGACTGCATTCGGGAAGGTTGCGCCGAAATCAGGGTTAGTCGTGCTGCGGTAGCGGGTCCACCAACTGGTATCTACAGTGAGCTGCTTAAGGTTTGTAAGCCGTCCAGTTTGCGGAACGAACGAGACTTGGCTGGGTGGCAAGTTGGCGAACTGCCTCAGGTCAACCTGTCGCTCGCCTTTTGATCTTAAATAGGCATTTAAGAAAGCCGCGTGACTCAGCTCATCATCGGTGTTGTCGGAAATGTACTGTGGCTGGTCTCCATCCAGAATTTCAAGCCCAGCTCGGTATCCCGATTCCGGTGAATCGACTCCTCCAAGCTCCTTGTATTGTTGCCAGAGATCGGCCTCGATCAGTTCGGCAGCGGCGAGGAGCTGGAGGATCGCGACATCACCTGCGTTGAGCCTTTGCCTTCCATTAGCTGCTAATGCCTTGCTAGCACTGCCTAGTAAAGCAGCTCCCGGGGCCAGAAGAGCGGCTCCCATGCCGAGATTGCGCAGAAAGGATCGTCTGGCGAGGCGTCGAGGCTGCGGGAATTCCTGGCTAGGATTCGATGATTCAGCGCTGTCGCGCTCATTAATAACTGTAGGTTTGATTTCAGATTTCATAGAATGGACTAATATTGGTTTGGTTTTAGTTAGTGCTTGGCGTATTGCCTTGCCCACCCGTCCTTACCGATGCCGCGCGATTTTATTCCCAAAATCTTTGTCGCGATGGAAAAAACTCTTGATTAGATCGTATCGTCTCACAGTGCTCTGGACCTCGATTAAGAATCGTGTGAGGCCATCAGCCATTCGATGAACAACGAGATCGCATCCGTAAGGGTTGAGCTTCTCTCGTGCGATGCGCGCGACCTCACCATGGAGTGCTTCTTGCGTCATGAGTCCGCCCGAACGCAACTGATCTAATTCCTTTAATGCGATGGCGGCCGCTGCGCGGATTTTCCCGACGCGATCGTTGTAGCTTGCATTAAACTCACTCCTCGCTTGGGTGTTCATGCAAGGTTTTCGTAAGATTGAAAGTTACGAATGGCTTGAATTCGCCAGGCGATAACTGGTCTGCAAGGATCGTCTGTATGTCTCCTGTTCTGCTAGATCCAGATCGACAATCGTCCGCTGGCGAGCCTTGATAAGAAAGCGAACGCGAACTTCTCCAACTCTCGCCGATCGAGTAACGACCGTGTAGGACCCAATGGGAAGCACCATCTCCCAGGGAATTAATTCATCAGTGCGCGAAATGCTATTTTCAACTGTCTTGACGAGCGTCCCGTGAGTGGAATAGATGACGTAGGAACTGTGCGCGTAGTAAGCGCCATCGTTGAATTCATCACTCACCGAATAGACCTTTAGATAGCCTTGTGGTAACTCAATTCGATAATCCAAATTCCCTGGTCTTACTGAGCTGGGACACAACGGATCCTTACCTCCGGCCGACGCACTGCCGAGCGACACCAGCAACACTGTTGTAAAGAATGCCATCAGGCTCGACCGGGACTTTTCTAACATGCTTCTTCTCATCCTACGCATCATCCACCTCCTGCGAAACGAGTCTCACTAGAGTAACGACCTTTCTGATGTTTTATTCCTCTCGGAGCAGAATGCTACCGTCGATAGACTCTGCCACCTGCCCGCCCAAATCCTTGCCAGCGATGTGGTCAGTGCGGAAGTGTTGCCCAGCGTAAATACGGCTCAGTCCCGCTTCCTCCGCCGCTGCGGAGAAGCTTGTGAAGTGTCGCGTCACTCCCGCCAGCGACTCGGAGCTGACATCGAAAGTGAATTGGTCGCCGAAGTAAAAGCTCAACACGGTCGCGCCCGCTTTACTGATTGCGCTGTGTGCTCCTGGGTAGGAAGGATCTGGAGCGGTCCTCGTGGATAGTGGAAGCCACGTTGGATTAGGCTCAGTCTGCGGATTTCCATCAGTGTCTGCGAGTCGAACCGCAGTGACCGGGCGCCAAAAGTTGTACGTGTACTTGGCTTCGAAGAAGGCGATCGTAGTGTCGGCAAGGCTGATATTCAGCAGCGCAAACAGGCGTGCGCTATGCTCGAGACTGAGATGGCGCTGCAGCGCGGCAGTCTGTGCGATCTCGTTCCAGAAGTCCTGGATGTTGCCGTTCCAGAACTGGCCGATCTCGGTTTGTTCCGTAGTGCGGGTTGTGCTGTCAATGAACCCGAGACTTTTAACTTCATTGAAGACCTCAGTATAAGGGGCGCTTGTGAGTGCCGGAGGAGGGCCGGGACGGAACTCGTTGGCTTGCTCCAAAGCAAACGGCGTAACCTGGGGCCACTGGGTAAAGCCCGCTGGCGCGAAATTAGGCGGCGTCAACTGGTAGTCTCCGGGCTGGGAACCCGGGACGTAAGGCGGTGGAGTTACATTTGCTCCATCAGCACTGCGCGCAGCGAGCAGTTGACTGGCAACTGCCTGCCCAACGGTTATTCCCTGAGCCCTTCGCTCATTATCGGGAAGCAGCGCTAAGTCCCGCTCCAGTTCCGTATCCAACGACGCCCGAAAAGTAGGATATAGGAACACGAGGACATCATGAGCTGCTTGATGGGCCGCAGCTATCTTGGACGCGCTCCTCGGAACGTCGGGAAGGCGCACAAGGTACGGACTGAACCTTGGTTCGATGTTATTGACAGCGTCGTAGATGGCGGCGTGCAAAATTGCGAAATTGCGAGTTGAGTGAATGGTAGCTGGCTGAGCACCTGGCGTGCGAACGATTGCCAAAAGAGTTCTATTCCACTCGATGACGGCGTTAACAGGCTGGGCCGGATTCCGTTCTTCGTCCGTCGGCGCAGCCGCAAGCGAAGCGATCTGCAAGAAAGCGGAAATTAACGCAAACGTGTCCAAAATTCTGAACATATATTTTACCTCAGGTTGTTGATTAGACTGTTGTTTGTAAGGACGCTGGTACTCCGGCCTGCGTAGCTACAGACTGCAAGCCCGCGTGAGATATTCCTTGTTGTTGTAAAAAAATAACAAATCGCTACCAAAAAAGTGATGGCGCCACTTCTCGCATACACACACGATGGGAGCAGCTTGGAATTGGCCAGCCAGACATTTGACCCGTGCACAACCCCATGTGTGTGCGGATTGATTACCGGGTGTTGCTCGTGTTTCGCACGCAGGGCGGCTTTTAGGTCAAACGGATTCATGCGATCCTTGTGAAACTTTCGGAGCTTTTAGGATGCTCAGTTGGGTGCTACCCCGCTGATGATTCCTTGCCTCTCGAATCCAAGTCGAGGATTGTTTGCCGGCCGGCCTTGATAACAATGCGCACTCGGACATAGCCGTCCCCCTCCGATCGAGCTTCGATGACGTAAGATCCAACTGGCAGTCTCACGACCTCGGGAATCTCGTCGCTTCGCAACATGTGATTCTCCACGCTTTTGAACAGCTTCCCATCCGGTGTGTATATCAAATAGGAGCTGTGGGGGTTAAATGGGAGGTCGCCATCGCTAACTTGATCAGTTGCCGAATACACGAATAGATAGCCTCCGGCTAAACCCGTACCATGATCCGGTGGACCGGAACGCACCAGACCGATGAATAACGAATCGGTATCTTCCGCTTGGGCCATCATTAGACTGCCACAAGAGAAGGCAAACAGAACAATCAGAAGTTTGGTTTTCGAATGGGTTGATTTTAGTAATGATTTCATATGCTGTGATATAATGTTAGTAGGTTGATGTTTTTCTCTCCGCGCCCTGGCAGGGCGTTGTCTGTAAATCGTGTATGTCTGTTCCTTGCTGTTTCGCGTATTCGATAAGCGCCGGGTCGTTTAGTGCGGCTGTGAAAGCGTGAACAATTCGGGCCGTGAACTGCCACAGGATCAACGGTGCCGCAGCCGAGGCGCCCTGGTAGCCATTAACGCGCGGCTCCGTGTTTGTAACTCCGGCAGCTGGCTTGTCGATTGGGGCGTCTTTTCCGTGCGTAGGATTCAGGAATGGAAAACCAACGAACAGTAAAAAGGCCAATGTGCGCGTGTTTAGGTATCTTAGGAGCGGCAAGACTGCCGCGAGCCATGTTCCAGGCTGGTTGTTATCGCCGCCAGAAGACGTTGGCGGCCCGTGAGTGCTTGTATCGGTGGAGTTCATTTGTTGTGTTTGTAAATCTGCTTTCACTTATCCCTACCATTTTGCCGAACAGATATTCCCGCTGTGAGGCGCATTGGCAGAACACAGCACTTCCTGGGTAGCTTGTGATAGGTTGCTGGAGGCGGAGCCATAGTCCCAAACGACAAGCGACAACGGGTGCACTCGCCCGGAGGACTCTGTTACGGCCATGGCTGCCGCGGTGTCCGAAAAATGTTACTTAGGCGCGCGGCACAATCAGCCGGAGCTGATTAGATCACTGCAATCTACGACCGGGCGACAGACTCGTCGCTTTGTTAGTGACGCGCTGTTTGTTGTTCAAACAGCTGCTTGAAATTCTGCAAGTCGCTAGGGTTGACGTCCGATACCGCCCAGTAAGTGAAATCGCCGTCGCTCCAATGGACCAGGTGATAGCCCTCCCGCTCAACCATTGTCTGCGCTGTGCTATCCTCGGGCGTTGTTGGCCAAATAAACAGATTAATAAAATGTTTGCGTTTTTGGTAAACCAGAGCTGCTACCGAATGGTTATTGAGGTAATCAAGGCGGCCGCCAATCAAAGGAAAACCCTGGCTGGAAAGGTCTGCCACGGGAGCCGCGAAATCGAGTTTTGCATCCAGCCATGGCTTTACCGTGTGCTGATCGGAAGATGGGACGTCCATAAGGTGGTTTGCCATGAGCGAGCGAACGTGACTAGCTATAAGTTGTGTCGCGAGAAACTGATCGGCATTGGGTGGGCGCATTCGAGGCAGAAAAACTGCAGTGATAAGCGCGCCTGACATTATAGCTGCTGCTAAAGCCAGCCAGTTCCATGGCACGTGAGAAAGGACGGGACGCCGCTCTCCTTGCGGCCGTGGGACTGAGAGTTGACCTGGCTGCCCACTACCGCCCTTATCTTTCGCGCCGACTGCGTCTCGTAAAGACGATTGAATTTGCTCACGTAATTCCGCGGGCGCCTTGTAATAAGGAGTTGCGTTGCCAATCACGCGAATCAGCGAGCCATGGATTTTGTAAGCTTGATCGCATTTAGGGCACTCCCGCAAGTGCTGTTCGATTTTCTGACTGGTAATTGGATCCAGTTCGCTATCCAAATAACCATCCATCAACTTTGTGGCTTCTTCGCAGTTCATCTATTTCTCCTTACCGATCCGGGCTGCTAAATATTCCTTAAGCTTGCCTCGGGCGCGGGCGAGCCGCGACATGACCGTGCCCGGCGGAATTTGCGCGATGTCGGCTATTTCCTTGTAGGAGAGACCTTCCTGGTGTCGCAATACCAAGATCTCACGGAATTCCGCTGGCAATTCATCCATCGCTTCCCTAATTAGTTCCGCGTCTTCAGAGTTCTCAAGAATCGTCGCGGGACTCACAGACTCGTGTCCGGGCGCGTGTATTTCGTCATCGAAAGTTGTGGTGAGATCGGCTGCACTATTCTTTTTTAGCAGGGTATATGAAGTATTTCGGACGATTGTGAGCAGCCAAGCCCGCCCGTTAGAACCGTGGAATCCGCCAAAAGACTTGAACGCCCGCAGATACGCCTCTTGCACGACATCCTCCGCATCTTGTTCATTGCGCAGCAACCACCTCGCCAAATTGTGGGCTGCATCAAGATGCGGCAGCAGCGCTTCTTCAAAAGAGGCCAGCTCCGCTTTCTGAGCGTGGTTCTGGTCGCTTCCCTTGAATACCGTGAACTTCACAATGTTCCGACTCGATTCGAAATCTTCGGTCTCGGAAGCATGCGCCGCTTTCAGTGGCAAAGCCATAGTGATTTTCGAGGGGTCATAACCTCGGCGCGGCACAGTACATTCAAATGCTTTGTCATTTATCTAACTAGACCGGCTTTGCGTCATTTTATTCCATTTATCCGAAGAAAAATTTCATCGAAGAGCTGATCGTCTCAAGAATATCGGCGGATCAAACAACCCGCGCGTCACTCTTCGGGAATATAAATCGGCTAGATCGGTATGAATGAATTGAACGCCGCACAACCTTCTTACGAAACAAACATATCCGAGATTTTTTTATGCCTATTACAATCGCTAGTATCATGAATTTGATGGGGCCGGACATGATGGTAATCCTGCTTATCGTGTTGCTCCTGTTTGGAGCAAAAAAACTGCCTGAGCTCGCCCGAGGGATGGGTCGAGCGGTAAAAGAGTTCAGCGCAGCGCGAGATGAGATTGAGAAAGGGTTAAGTCAGTCCGGTCCCAGTGGCGTAGCGCCGTCCAAATTACTGGACACAAAAAGCGAGCTACCGTCCGCGCGGTAGTCCTGGCGGGATCTAAAGGTTTCTCGACGGCTTCTCTCCGGCAACTCAGCTACAGAAAGAATTCCATGATCGCTCGGGTAACTCGTAGGCCGGGCCAAAAACGAATCGTCATTCTCGGCGGTGGTTTCGGCGGAGTTTATGCTGCCATCCATCTTGAGAAATTGCTGGAGAGGCAGAGCGCGGTTGAGATTTGTCTGGTTAGCCACGACAATTTCTTTCTGTTCACGCCGATGCTTCACGAGGTCGCGGCGAGCGATCTCGAGATGACAAATATCGTAAATCCACTTCGGAAGTTACTTCACAAGGTTGAGGTGTTAGTCGGGGATGTGCACCAGATCGATCTATCTGCAAAGCGAGTCTCGATTTCGCGCAGCTTTCGCAATCACCCACAACAAATCGGGTATGATCATTTGGTCATTGCGCTGGGATCGGTCACCAACTTTTATAATCTCCCAGGTATTACCGAGTTAGCCGTACCGATGAAATCGCTTTCGGATGCGATTCGATTGCGCGCTCAAATTCTTCGCCACCTCGAAGAGGCAAATTCAGAATGTAATCCGATCGATCGCCAGTCGTTACTTACTTTCGTAGTCGCAGGCGGAGGCTTCGCCGGTGTGGAAACAGTGGCGGCCTTGAATGACTTCTTACGACAAGCGCTGCCATTCTATCCTAATCTGTGTGAAGAAATGTTGCGAGTTATGCTTGTGCATTCTGGTCCGGTGATCTTGCCGGAGTTGGGTCAAGATCTAGGACGATACGCGCAGAAGGTGCTCGCGCGGCGCGGCGTCGAAATTCGATTTAACACTCGGGTCAAGAGCATGACGGAAGGGAACGTGTCTTTAGTTGATGGTCTCTCAATTCCAACCCGCAATTTGGTGTGGACAGCCGGAGCCGTGCCTAGTCCGCTCATCTTTTCGCTTCCGTGCCCAAAAAAACAAGGCCGACTACTCGTAAACCAATTCTTGCAAGTTCCCGATTGGCCCAATGTTTGGGCAGTGGGTGACTGTGCGTTTGTTCCAGACATCAGAAATCCGGGGAAATCGCATCCACGAACCGCGCAACATGCCATACGCGAGGGAAACATTGTGGCGCAGAATATCGCGGCTGTGCTGTTGCGGCGTCCTTTGAAATCATTCTCATTCAAGACTATCGGGCTGTTCGCTTCCATCGGTCGTCGGATAGGTGTGGCGCGCATTTTCGGTTTCAATTTCTCGGGGTTCTTCGCCTGGTGGATGTGGCGGACAGTTTACCTCAGCAAGTTGCCCGGTTTAGATAAAAAGGTCCGTGTGGCATTTGACTGGACACTGGACCTTCTCTTTCCTAAGGACGTTTGCGCAGTCCATGACTTCGATCGCCGCCGCGATTTCCATCGCCAGGACCACACGAGAAATCCGCTTGAGAATGGTCTGGGCACTGTGTTTAACAGCTGCCTCAGTTGTCACGATCCGGGCCGCCAATGACACCGGTGCCACCGCCGCCCAGGTCAA
>Ga0209474_10004191_pt1 | contig 12496 bp, 19 predicted proteins | sample GraSoiAngelo_145_FD_185902 | JGI IMG/M metagenome (GOLD analysis project Ga0209474, IMG submission 185902) | Grasslands soil microbial communities from the Angelo Coastal Reserve, California, USA - 14_1009_05_20cm (SPAdes) (version 2) | ecosystem: Environmental > Terrestrial > Soil > Grasslands...
GCGGACGTAGGTGATCTTCAAACGCGCCATGTCAGCCGACCGGCTCCTCGACTGGGACTTCCGCGACGGCCGGTGCGGCCACCGGCTCCGGCTTCTTGCCGCGCCGGCTGAGGCGCTCCATCTCGTCCGCGGGTTTGCCGCGCGCCTGGGCAACGCTATCCGCGGTTTGCAACGCCTGCAACGCGGCGATCGTGGCGCGGACGGTATTGACGGGATTGTTGGTGCCCAGTGATTTCGTGATCATGTCCTTGATTCCGGAGAGCTCGACGACGGCGCGCATCGCGCCGCCCGAGCGGATCCCGGTGCCCGGCGCGGCCGGCTTGAGCAGCACCTTGGCGGCTCCCTTCTTCAGGCGGATCTCGTGGGGGATGGTGGTGCCGACCATCGGCACAGTGATGAGGTGCTTCTTCGCCGACTCCACCGCCTTTCGGATGGCTTCGGGCACCTCGCCCGCCTTCCCCAGCCCAGCACCGACGCGGCCGTTCTGGTCGCCGACTACCACCAGCGCGCTGAAGGAGAAGCGACGGCCGCCCTTGACGACCTTCGCTACACGGTTCAAGTGAACGACTTTCTCCGTGAATTCCGACTGGCCTCTTCCGTACTGGTAACTCATGGACTCCCTCTAGAACTTCAATCCGGCGCTGCGCGCGGCTTCGGCCAGCGCTTTGATCCGACCGTGATACGGGAATCCGCCGCGATCGAAAACGACGGTCTCGATGCCCGCCTGGCGGGCGCGCTCGGCGATGGACTTGCCCACCGCGGCCGCCCCTTCCGCGCTCGATGGCGACTTCAGGCTCTTCCGAAGAGCGCCGTCGGTCGTCGAGGCGGCGGCCAAGGTTCGTCCGGAGACGTCATCGATCACCTGGGCATAGACGTGGTGCAAGCTGCGGAAGATGGCGAGCCGCGGGCGGGTGGGACCACCCTCGAGGTGAGTCCGCAGCCGAACATGGCGGCGGATGCGCGTGTTGCGGCGATCGGCTTGCTTGTACATTACTTCGCCGCTCCGGCGGTTTTGCCGGTCTTGCCCGCCTTGCGGCGGATCCGTTCGCCGCGGTAGAGGATGCCCTTGCCCTTGTAGGGTTCGGGGGGACGGATCTTTCGGACTTCGGCGGCCACCTGGCCGACGTCTTCCTTGCTCGCGCCCTTGATGTTGATGCGCGTCGGCTCGGGCACGTCGATCGTAATGCCCTTGGGCACCGGGTATCGAACCGGGTGCGAGTAGCCCACGTTGAGGACCAGCGCCTCGCCCTGGCGCGTGGCGCGATACCCCACGCCGACCAGCTCGAGCTGCTTCTCGTATCCCTTGCTGACGCCCTCGATCATGTTCCAGACGAGCGTACGGGTCAGCCCGTGTAGGGACCGGTGCAGCTTCGATTCGCTCGGCCGCTCGACGACAACCGTGCCGTCCGTCACCGTCACTTTCATCTGTGGATTCAGCTCGCGGCTGAGCTCCGCCTTTCCGCTCTTGACCACAACGGTGTGATCGGTGAGCGTCACCGTCACCCCGCTGGGGATCTTGACCGGAAGCTTGCCAATCCTACTCATGGGTCACCAAACGTAGCACACGACCTCGCCGCCGAGGCCGGCCTTGGTTGCCTTCTGTCCCGACATGACGCCGTGCGACGTCGAGAGGATGACGATGCCGAGGCCTCCGAGCACACGCGGAATCTCGGTCTTGCGGGCGTAGACGCGCAGCCCCGGCTTGCTGATCCGTCGCAGGCCGGCGAGTGACTTGCCGCGCGGCGACTTCGGCTTGAAGGTGATGTCCAGCTTCTGACCCTGTTCCGCCGCGGCGACGTCGTAAGCGGCGATGTAGCCCTCTTCCTTGAGAACGCGCGCGATCTCCACGCCCACCCTCGACGCCGGCAAGGCGACGCGCGAATGCCCGGCGGTATTCGCGTTGCGGATCCGGGTCAGCATGTCGGCGATGCTATCGGTGCTCATCAGTGTTGTGCCTCCCTCCTCACCACGACGACTTCTTCACGCCCGGGACCTGTCCCTGCGACGAGAGCATGCGAAAACAGATGCGGCAGATGCCGAACTTCCGCATGTACGATCGCGGCCGTCCGCACAGGTTGCAGCGGTTGTGCTGCGAGACGGCGTGCTTGTGTTTGCGGAGTCCGCGATTTACGGTCGACTTCTTAGCCACTCAGCCTCAACCTCACTTCCTGAAGGGGAACCCGAGCTCCGCCAGCAGCGCGCGTGACTCGTCGTCGGTGCGCGCGGTGGTGACGAAGGTGACCTCGAGACCCCGCAATTTATCGATCTTGTCGTACTCGATCTCCGGGAAAACCAGCTGCTCGCGCAGCCCGAGCGTGTAGTTACCGTGGCCGTCGAAGCCAGTCGGCGCGATGCCGCGGAAATCGCGAATCCGGGGCAGCCCGACGGAGAGCAGCTTGTCGACGAACTGGTACATGCGGGCGCCGCGAAGCGTCACCTTGATGCCGATGGGCAGGCCCGCGCGCAGCTTGAAGTTCGCGATCGCCTTGCGCGATTTCAATACGACCGGCTGCTGACCGGTGATTTTCTTCAGGTCGGCGGTGGCGGCGTCCTGGGCCTTCGGATTGGAGATCGACTCCCCGATCCCGATGTTGACGACGACCTTGATCAAGCGCGGCACCTGCATGGCGTTGGTGTAGGCGAAGCGCTGGATCAGCGTCGGGACGATCTTGTCCTGGTAGCGCTGCTTCAGCCGGAGCTCGGTCCCGGTCGGGCTGGCGGCGACGCTCATATCTTGTTCCTCACACGCTCGTAGATCTCACCGCAGTTCACGCAGATGATCGCCTTCTGCCCATTGGGCAGCACGGTCTTGCGGATGCGGGTGGGCTTGTCGCACTTGTTGCAGACGAGCATCACGTTGGAGTAGTCGAGCGGCGACTCGAAGTCGACGATGCCACCCTGTCGGACCGTCGTCGAGCCCTTCTGCTGACCCGCACGCGTGTGACGCTTCAGGATGTTGACGCCCTTGACGACGATCTTGCCCTGCAGCGGCACGGTGCGCACGACCACGCCACGCTTGCCACGATCCTTTCCGGACATGACCTGAACAGTGTCGTCGCGATGAATGTCGAGATGAAGCCGGGACATTGCCTATAGGACCTCCGGAGCCAGGGAAACGATCTTCATGAAGTTCTTGTCGCGAAGTTCGCGCGCAACCGGGCCGAAGATGCGGGTGCCCCGCGGGTTGTTCTGCGGGCCGAGGATGACGGCCGCGTTCTCGTCGAAGCGGATCGTGGAGCCGTCCTGGCGGCGGAACTCGCGCGAAGTCCGCACGACGACCGCCTTGACGACCTCGCTCTTCTTCACCTGGCCGCCGGGCGTTGCCACCGTTACGGCGGCGGTGATGACGTCGCCAATGGAGGCGTATTTGCGGTAATGGCCGCCCATCACCCGGATCAACAGGATCTCACGCGCACCCGTGTTGTCCGCCACCTTCAACCGCGACTCTTGCTGGACCATGGCGACGGCTATTTTGCCTTCTCCACGATGGCGACGACCCGCCAGCGCTTGTCGTGCGAGAGCGGTCGGGTCTCCATGATGCGGACCCGGTCGCCGACCTTGCACTGGTTCTGTTCGTCGTGCGCCTTGAATCGGGTGGCCTGCTGGATGTGCTTCTTGTACTTCGGATGCTCCTTGAGAGTTTGCACCCGAACGATCACAGTCTTGTCCATCTTGTCGCTGATGACGGTGCCGGTGCGCGTCTTGCGCATGGCCCGTTCCACCATCGTTTCTTGATCGCTCATGCGGTCTCCTCAGCGGTAGCCTTTCTGCGGCGTGGCTTGGGGGACGCCGGTTCCGGCGTGGCCGCGGGGGCGCCGGTACGTTCCTTCAGGAAAATCTCGGTCAGGATCTGCGCCAGGTCGTGGCGCACGTGCCGGATCTGGCGATGGTTTTGCAGCTGGCCGGTCGCCATCTGAAAGCGCAGGTTGAAGAGCTCCTGGCGGGAGTCCTTCAGCTTCTTCTGCAGATCAGGCATGGAGAGGGCCTGAAGATCCTTCATCTTCATTTCTTCCCACCACCCTTGGCCGGCTTCGCCGGAGCCGCGGCCGTCGCTTTGGGAGCAGCGCCCGGCGCGGCCTTTGGTGCGGCACCTGGGGCGGGTTTTGCCGACGGCGCGGCACCGGGCGCCGCCTTGGGACCCCGTGCCGGAGCCGCCGCGGCGGCGGCGGTCGGGGCAGCCGCCGCGCCCGCGATGCCCTCGGCTTCCTCACCCGGCTTGACTTCAGCCGGTCCCTTGATCTTCACGTCGGCGGCGGCCTTGACGCCCGACTTGATGCCCAGCGTGCGGGTCTTCATCGGCAGCTTGTAGGCGGCCAGCTGGAAGGCACGCTTCGCCATTTCCGGCGTCACCCCGCCCATCTCGAAGAGGACCCGTCCCGGCTTGATGACGGCCACCCAACCCTCGGGTGCACCCTTGCCGCTTCCCATGCGAGTCTCGGCCGGCTTCTTCGTCACCGACTTGTCGGGGAAGACCCGGATGAAGACCTGGCCGCCGCGGCGCACGAAGCGCGTCATTACGCGGCGGGCCGCCTCGATCTGGCGGTTCGTCATCCAGGCCGCCTCGGAGGCCTGCAGGCCGAACTCACCGAACGCCAGGTCGGCACCCTGGGTGGCCACGCCGGTGCGGCGACCCCGATGGAGCTTGCGATGCTTGACGCGAGCGGGCAGCAACATCTCTTATTCCTTCTTCTTTACCGCGCGGGCGCGCGGCGCCTTTGGTGCGTCCGATTTCTCGGTCGTGGTGGCGCGGGCCCGGGTGGCTCGTTTCGGCGCCGGCTTCTCGCCGGTGTCCGCCGTCTTGGTCACGCGGGTGGCGCGCTTCGGCTTGGCAGCGGGCGCCTCGGCTGTCACCGGAGCGGCGACCGCGGCGGGGGCCGCTTCGGGAGCGGGGGCCGGCACGGCGGCCTGCACCAGCTCGGCCAGGGGGCTGGGCGCCTCGCCGATGGCGACAGCCACGGGGACGCCGGCGTCAGCGGGCTCTTCCACCGCGGCTGCCGGCTTGGGCGGCGCCTCGGTCGGGAAGTTGCCGGTATAGACCCAGGCCGACACGCCAATGCGGCCGAAGGTGGTCTTCGCTTCCGTCTGGCCGAAGTCGATGTCCGCCTTGAGCGTGTGCAACGGCACGCGGCCCTCGCGATTCCACTCGACGCGCGCCATCTCCGAGCCGCCGAGGCGACCCTTGACACGGATCTTCACGCCCTGGGCCCCGGCCCGCATCGTCTTCATCAGCGACTGCTTGATGGCCCGCCGGAAGGCGATCCGCTTCTCCAGCTGGGCGGCGACGTTCTCCGCCACCAGCTGGGCGGCGAGCTCCGGCTTCTTGATCTCCTGGATCGTGACCCGCACGCGCTTCCCGGTGATCTTCTCCAGCTCATCGCGCAGTTGGTCCACGCTGGTCCCGCCCTTGCCGATGACGATGCCCGGCTTGGCGGTGTGCAGCGTGATGGTCAGCGCGGACGAGGAGCGCTCCGTCTCGATCCGGGCCAGGCCGGCGTTCTTCAGGCGGATCATCAGCATCCGCCGCAAGCGGACGTCCTCGAGTAGAAGCGGCTTGTACTCCTTGTCCGGAGCGAACCACTTCGCCTCCCAGTTTCGGTAGACGCCCAGCCGGAACCCGTTCGGGTGAACCTTATGCCCCATCTACTTGCTCTTTTTCTCCTTGGTGTCTTTCTTGCCGTCGTCCTTCTTCTTGGCTTGCGTCTTTTTGGCCTCAGTCTTCTTACCCTCGGCCGGCGCCGTTGACGCAGACGGCGCGGGCTGCGCCTTCGGCCTCTTCGGCCTGGCCGGAGCGACCGGCTCGTCCGACTCGGTCGTGGCCGGCGTAAGCGCGGCGGCGGCGCGCGCAGCGGCAGCGGCGGCCGGGGTCGGCCGGCTGGCGGCCGGTTGCGGCGCTCGCGGCAAGGCCGCGCTGCGGCGCTTCACGACACCCGGGCGGTCTTCGACGATGGCGGTGATATGGCTGGTGCGCTTGAAGATGCTGAACAGCCGGCCCATGGCGCGGGGCTGGCCGCGCTTCAGCATCGGACCCGGCTCGACCCGGATGTCCTTGATCACCAGGTCATCCTTGACCAGGTTGAAGTTGTTCTCGGCATTCGCCTGGGCGGAGCGGATCACTTTGGCCACGTCCCGCGCGGCGGCCTTGGGCATGAAGGAGCAGGCGACCAGCGCCTCACTCACCGGCAGGTCGCGCAGCGTCCGTGCGACGAGTCGCACTTTCCGCGGCGAGGTCCTGACCCACTTGGCCTTTGCTTGAACTTCCATCATTATTTGACCGCGGTCGACTTCTCCGTGTGATGCCCGTGGGCGCGAAAGCGCCGGGTCGGCGCGAACTCGCCCAGCAGGTGGCCGACCATGTTCTCGGTGATGAAGATCGGCACGTGCTTCTTCCCGTCGTGAATCGCGAGCGTATGCCCGACCATCTCGGGGAAGACGCTCGAGTCTCGCGACCAGGTCTTGATCACCTTCTTCTCCTTCTGTTGATTCATCGCCGTCACCTTTTTCATCAGCGACGGATGAACGAACGGTCCCTTCTTCGTTGAACGTGACATGTCTTAGCCCTTACTCTTCCGCTTTGGTGGTCTGCGTCGAACGAGCATGTTCTTCGTCTTCTTGTTGCGACGGGTCCGGTATCCCAGCGCCGGCTTGCCCCAGGGCGTCTTCGGGTTACCACCCGGGCCGGAACGCCCCTCCCCACCGCCATGCGGATGGTCGAAGGGGTTCATGGTGACGCCGCGGACGGCGGGGCGCTTGCCACGCCAGCGGCTCTTGCCGGCCTTGCCGACATTCTCGTTCTCGTGCTCGACGTTGCCGATCTGGCCGATCGTCGCGTAGCAGATGACGGCGACCCGCCGCACCTCGCCGGATGGCATGCGGATCTGGGCGTAGTCCCCCTCGCGGGCGAGCAGCTGTGCCGACATGCCGGCCGAGCGGACCACCTGGCCGCCCTTTCCACGGCTCAGCTCGATGTTGTGCACCGTGCTGCCCAGCGGGATGTTCACGAGCGGCAGCGCATTCCCCGGCTTGATGTCGGCCTCCGGGCCACTGATCACTTTGTCACCGACCGTCAGGCCGACGGGCGCCAGGATGTAGCGCTTCTCGCCGTCGGCGTAGGTCAGCAGCGCGATTCGGGCGCTGCGATTCGGGTCGTATTCGACTGCGCTGACGGTCGCCGGGATGTTGAGCTTGTCGCGCTTGAAGTCGATGATCCGGTAGAGCTTTCGGTGGCCGCCGCCCTGGTGGCGGACGGTGATCTTTCCCTGGGCGTTGCGGCCGGCATCGGTCTTGAGGGACACGAGCAGCCGCTTCTCAGGCTTCTTCGTCGTCGTCACCTCGTCGAAGGCGCTCACCGACATGAAGCGGCGGCCGGGGGAGGTGGGGCGGTACTTTCTTATCGGCATGGATCAGACACCCTGGAACATGCTTTCGATCTTCTGCCCTTCCGCCAGCGTGACGACCGCCTTTTTCCAGTTCGACTGGAAGCCGTGGGTCTTGCCCCGACGGCGTTCCTTGCCGCGGACGTGCATGGTGTTGACACTGACGACCTCGACCTTGAAGGCTTCCGCGATCGCCAGCGCGATCTCGGTTTTGGTCGCCCTGGGGTGAACCCGGAAGAGGTATTTGCCGGTTGCCATGGCGGCGTAGCTCTTCTCACTGATGAGCGGACGCTGGATCACCTCGACTGCCGCTCTCATGACAGCCACTCCTCGACCTGGGTCAACGCCGACCGAGTGAAGATGATGGTGTCGGCGGTCAGCACGTCGGTGGGATTGAGGTTTTGCGCCAGGATGGTCTTGACGCCGGCCAGGTTGCGCGTCGACTTCTCCAGCATGAGGTCGTGCTCGGGAATGACGAACAGCGTCCGCGCGCCGGCCCCGAGCTGGTCGAAGAGATCTGCGACGACGCGCGTTTTGGGCGCCTCCAGCGCGATCTCCTCGACGACGCGCACCGCGTCGTCCTGCGACTTCACCGAGAGGGCCGAGCGGAGCGCCAGGCGGCGCTGCTTGCGCGGCATCTTCTGCTCGTAGGAGTGCGGGTGCGGGCCGAAAACGGTACCACCGTGGCGCCATTGAGGCGCTCGAGTGCTGCCCTGGCGGGCGTGGCCGGTGCCTTTCTGCTTCCAGGGCTTCTTGCCACCGCCGGACACCTCGCCGCGGGTCTTGGTGTCATGGGTACCCTGGCGATCGTTCGCGAGCTGTCGGCGCACCGCCTGGTGGAGCACCGCCTCGTTCACCGGGACATTGAAGACGGCTTCCGGCAAGTCGATCTGGCCGCTCTCCTTGCCGTCGCGGTCGTAAACCGTGGCGGTAGCTTTCTTCGTATCGGCCATTACTTCTTCCCCTTGGGCTGCCGCGTCGAATCCCGGACTACCACGACGCTGTTCTTGTGGCCGGGGACGTCGCCGTTGACCAGGATCAGGTTGCGATCGAGGTCCACCCGCACCACCTTCAGGTGCGTCGTGGTCCGTTGCGCATTGCCCAGCTGACCCGCCATCCGCATCCCCTTGTAGACGCGCGAGGGGGTCGAGGAGGAGCCGATCGAGCCGGGCTGCTTGATGTTGTGCGAGCCGTGGGTCACGGGGCCGCGGCCGAAGTGATGGCGCTTGTGCTGTCCGGAAAACCCCTTGCCTTTCGAGGTGCCGGTGACGTCGACCCACTCGCCGGCCGAAAAGAGATCGGCCTTGAGCGCCTGGCCCACTTCGTAGCTGGGGGCGTCGGCCCTGAGGCGGACCTCGCGCACATGACGATGGGCGGCGACCCCGGCCTTCTTGAAGTGCCCGGCGGCAGGCTTGGTGACCTTCTTCTCCTTGACCCCTCCGAAACCGAGCTGCACCGCGCCGTAGCCGTCCTTTTGCACCGCCCGCAGCGCGATCACGACGCAGGGCCCGGCCTCGAGCACGGTGACCGGCAGGAGTTCACCTTTCTCGGTGAACACCTGGGTCATCCCGACCTTCTTGGCCAGCAGCCCTTTTGTCGCCATCGCTTAGAGCTTGATCTCGATGTTGACGCCCGACGGCAGGTTCAGCCGCATCAGGGCGTCCACGACTTTCGGATTCGGGTCGAGGATGTCGATGATCCGCTTGTGGGTGCGCATCTCGAACTGCTCGCGCGAGTCCTTGTCGATGAACGGCGAGCGGATCACCGTCCACTTGTTGACCTCGGTGGGCAGCGGGATGGGTCCGGCCGTGGACGCGTTCGTTCGCCGCGCGGTGTCCACGATCTTGTCCGCGGCCTGGTCGAGGACGCGGTGATCGTAGGCCTTCAGCCGGATGCGGATCTTCTGGGCCACGACCTTACTTGATCACCTTGGTCGCCACACCGGCTCCGACCGTGCGGCCACCTTCACGGATGGCGAAGCGCATCCCCTCCTCGACCGCGATCGGGGTGATGAGCTTGATCTTCATGTCGATGTTGTCGCCCGGCATCACCATCTCGGTGCCCTCGGGCAACTCGACCTCGCCGGTCACGTCCGTGGTCCGCACGTAGAACTGCGGGCGGTACCCCTTGAAGAACGGCGTGTGGCGGCCGCCCTCCTCCTTGGTGAGGACGTAGACACGCGAGTCGAACTCGGTGTGCGGCTTGATCGAGCCGGGCTTGGCCAGCACCTGGCCGCGCTCGACCTCCTCGCGCTTGATGCCGCGCAGCAGGCAGCCGACGTTGTCGCCCGCCTGGCCGGAATCCAGCAGCTTGTGGAACATTTCGACGCCGGTCACCACCGTCTTGCGCGTGTCGTTGATGCCGACCATCTCGACCTCTTCGTTGACCTTGACCTGGCCGCGCTCGATCCGGCCGGTAACGACCGTGCCGCGACCTTCGATCGAGAAAACGTCCTCGATCGGCATCATGAACGGCTTGTCGAGGGCACGCTCCGGGACCGGGATATAGCTGTCGACCGCATCCATCAATTTCATGATCGAGTCTTCCCACTGGGCGTCGCCCTCGAGCGCCTTGAGCGCCGAGACCTTGACGACCGGGATGTCGTCGCCGGGGAACTCATACTTCGAGAGCAGCTCGCGGACCTCGAGCTCGACCAGCTCCAGGATCTCGGGATCATCGACCGCGTCGACCTTGTTGAGGGCGACGACGATCCGCGGCACGCCGACCTGGCGCGCCAGCAGGATGTGCTCCCGGGTCTGAGGCATGGGGCCGTCGGTGGCGGCCACGACCAGGATCGCGCCGTCCATCTGGGCGGCGCCGGTGATCATGTTCTTGATGTAGTCCGCGTGCCCGGGGCAGTCGACGTGCGCGTAGTGCCGCTTCTCGGTTTCGTACTCGACATGGGCGGTCGCGATCGTGATGCCGCGAGCCTTCTCCTCGGGAGCGTTGTCGATCGAATCGAAGGAGCGGAATTCAGCGAATCCCTTCTTTGACAGAACCTTCGTGATGGCCGCGGTCAGCGTGGTCTTGCCATGGTCGATGTGACCGATGGTCCCCACGTTCACGTGCGGCTTGGTGCGCTCGTACTTCTTCTTCGCCATTGTTACTCCTTCTTCGAATCCTCCTTAGGCTCTCGACTTCGCAACGATCTCTTCGGCGATCGACTTCGGGACTTCCTGATAGTGATGAAATTCCATGCTGTAGACGGCGCGACCCTGGGTCTTGGACCGCAGGTCGGTGGCGTAACCGAACATGTTGCCCAGCGGCACGTAGGCGCGCACCACCTGCATCGTGGCCCGACCTTCCATGCCGAGGATCTGGCCGCGCCGGGACGAGAGGTCGCCGAGGATCTCGCCCATGAATTCCTCGGGCATGACGACCTCGACCTTCATGATCGGCTCGAGCAGGGTCGGCTGACCCTTCTGCATGCCGTCTTTGGCCGCCATCGAACCGGCGATGGTGAAGGCCATCTCGTTGGAGTCGACCTCGTGGTAGGAGCCGTCGACCAGCGTCGCCTTGACGTCGACCACCGGGAAACCCGCCAGCACGCCGCTGTTGAGCGCCTCGATGATGCCCTTCTCCACCGCGGAGTGATACTCCTTGGGGATCGAGCCACCGACGATCTTGTTGACGAACTCGAAGCCCTTGCCCGCCTCATTCGGCTCGATGTTGATCTCGGCGTGGCCGTACTGGCCGCGACCACCGGACTGGCGGATGAAGCGGCCGACCCCATGCGCCTTGCGCTTGATCGTCTCGCGGTACGCGACCTGCGGCTTACCGACGTTGGCATCGACCGCAAACTCGCGCAGCATCCGGTCGACGATGATCTCGAGGTGGAGCTCGCCCATCCCGGAGATGATGGTCTGGGCGGTCTCTTCGTCGGTGCGGACCTTGAAGGTCGGGTCCTCCTCGGCCAGCTTGGCGAGCGCCTGCCCCATCTTCTCCTGGTCCACCTTGGTGCGCGGCTCGATCGCCACGCTGATGACCGGGTCGGGGAAAACGATCGACTCGAGCAGGATCGGGTTGTTCTCGTCGGCGAGGGTGTCCCCTGTCGTCGTCTGCTTCAGGCCGATCGCCGCGGCGATGTCGCCGGCGTAGACCTCGGGGATCTCCTCGCGATGGTTGGCGTGCATCTGGAGGATGCGGCCGACCCGCTCCTTGGTGCCGCGCGTCGCATTCCAGACGTACGAGCCGGACTTGAGCGTGCCCGCGTAGACGCGGAAGAACGTCAGCTTGCCGACGTAGGGATCGGTGGCGATCTTGAATGCGAGACCGGCGAACGGCTGGTTGTCGGCCGGCTTGCGCATCTCGGTCGCATTGCTCTTGGGGTTGACCCCTTCGACGCCCAGCTTGTCCAGCGGCGAGGGCAGGAAGTCCACGATGGCGTCGAGCATCGGCTGCACCCCGCGGTTGCGGAGCGCCGCGCCGGCGAGCACCGGCACCAACCGGTTCGAGATGGTGCCCTTGCGGAGGGCGGCCACGATCTCGGGGCCGCTGATCGGCTTGTCGTCGAGGTACTTCTGCAGAAGGGCGTCGTCGAACTCGGCGACCGCCTCCACCAGCTGCTTGTGATAGAGCTCGACCTGCTCCCTCATCTCGGCCGGGACCTCTTCGGTCTCGATCGTGGTGCCCAGGTCGTCGGTATAGGTGATCGCGACCTTATTAATAAGGTCGACGACGCCCTCGAACTTCTCCTCGCTGCCGATCGGCAGCTGGATCGGGACGGCGTTCGCCCCCAAGCGCTCGCGGATCGACTTCCAGGCCGCGAAGAAGTCGGCGCCCATGCGGTCCATCTTGTTGATGAAGGCGATCCGGGGCACCTCGTAGCGGTCGGCCTGCCGCCACACGGTCTCCGACTGCGGCTCCACCCCGGCGACCGCGTCGAAGACAGCCACCGCGCCGTCCAGGACGCGCAGGCTTCGCTCGACCTCGACGGTAAAGTCTACGTGCCCGGGTGTGTCGATGATGTTGATCCGGTGGCCGCGCCAGTTCGCGACGGTCGCCGCCGAGGTGATCGTGATGCCGCGCTCCTGCTCCTGCACCATCCAGTCCATGGTGGCGGCGCCATCGTGGACCTCACCCATCTTGTGAATGCGGCCGGCATAGAAGAGGATGCGTTCGGT
>Ga0209474_10004192_pt1 | contig 12493 bp, 8 predicted proteins | sample GraSoiAngelo_145_FD_185902 | JGI IMG/M metagenome (GOLD analysis project Ga0209474, IMG submission 185902) | Grasslands soil microbial communities from the Angelo Coastal Reserve, California, USA - 14_1009_05_20cm (SPAdes) (version 2) | ecosystem: Environmental > Terrestrial > Soil > Grasslands ...
TTTTACTGGGACGATTTTCACCAAATCCGCCCGTATTCTTGGAACGAGCTCCTATCGACTCTCCATGGTTGGAGCGACCCTGACAAAATCGAAACACCGGCTTTCCGCCCGCCCGCAGCTTTTCTGTTCGCGATACAAGGATCGATCTTCGGCGAGAATATCGTTTTACAGAGAGTCTTCATGACCATGTTGATGGAGATTCTACTTTTTGTGCTCGGCGTCTTTTTGTTAGAGCTGGGATTCGACCTTTTCCAAATCGGCATAGTATTCACGCTATTCGTGTTCTCCAGAGTTTTTGCGTCCTTAAATTTGTGGATGACGCTCGGAAGTCTCATCCTCTGCTACATCTTCATGGTTCTTACAGGCTATTTGTTCCTCCTCTGGATCAAACATCGTCGCATCCTCCATGCTTTCTTAATGTTCATGTGCGCTGTAGTGGCCGTCTTCACCCGAGAAGAGGCTTACGTCTTGCCGTTTGCACTGGCGCTTGTCTGGTCGCTATCGTCGCGTCCATCAAGAGGCTGGCGCCGCATGTTAGTAGCGGTGCTCGGCGTCCTCACACTAGCAGGTGTTCACTTTACATTGCGGCGTATTTTCGCGCCAGAGGCACACCTGGACCCACACCTAGACTTCACCATCCTCAAATTGAAGATGCTCTTAATTTCGATCAAATCAGCCTGGCTCCCAGGGGGGGTTACGACCGCAGGATTTGCTGATAGCCTTTTGGCGGCCCTCTGGATTGGCTTCCTAATAGGGCTTGTTGTTATGGTTGCGCGGTTGGGCCGGTCCCGTTCACGTTGGCGGGTCGTTGGCACATGCTTCCTCGGTTGTGTCCTCTCCTTGCCGGCCCTCGGCATTCCACGCCCTTTTGGCATCGCGATGCCCGCACTGGCTTTTATGACAGCGGTTGCGATCGCGGTGGCGGAGGTCTGGCGGCAGATTGAGTCCGCAAAACATTCCCACAAAGCGTTCGTGGGCTACGTAATCCTCGGTCTCGCAGTAGGAATCGCTGGTGGAATCCGCCGATCCATGTATGTGGTCGAATCGTTGCATCAAAACTGCGTCCCGAGAGTAGAAGAAGATGCAGTACTAATTTTCAATCTGCGCGAGCGATATGCTACGGTGCCGGAGGAACGAAGGGAAGCAGGTCGCACCAGGCTTGCAGCCTTGGGAATCTACAACATAAGAGACTTATTGCGACTCGACAAAGATTCTAGGGAACATCCGGAGCGATACGAGCGAAATAGGCAAACGCGAGAGGCGCTCTTCCTGCCCAAGTACGATTATCTTTCTTATTAGATAAAGTGGCTTCCGCTCTGGGCGCGTCATGCGCTCCGAGAGCGCACTAACAAATCGGGGAAGATTGGGGTCGTATCTAAACATTCAAGATTTCGCATGTTTTCCGTAATTGTTCATAAGTTGTCATGCCTTGAAATTCACAACTTAGACTGCGGCGGTAACATTGGCCTCCTCTACTACATTTGTCATCGAACGTGTCCCAAAACTGGGCAGCAGAATCCCATTCTTGGGACACTTGCCGAAAGCGAAAATTTCGGAGCGACCAATAAAACGCTGATCAGAAGCAGCTTGTAGCGACGAGGTGCGTTTGGCATATGCTTTGCATATTGATGGTGGCGGCGACCATTCTGTCCTGCGCCGCTTCGGTTCAACCTCATATGCATCTACGTTTTATTTTTTTCTTCACTATTGGCGCCGTTCTGGTTTCACCGGTGGTATTCGCTCAAGAACAAAACGCCCCAACGCTCGATGAGCTGGTCGCGAAAAATATCGAAGCCAAGGGCGGCGCGGATGCGTTGCGCGCACTGCAATCGGTTCGCTTCAACGGAAAAGTGATCGCGAATGAAGGGCAGCTTGAGTTCGCGTATGCCCAAACGAAAAAGCGCCCCGGCGAGGTTCGCACTGAATTCACGCTCCAAGGCATGACCGCCGTTCAGGCTTACAATGGGAAGGAAGGTTGGAGAATTTCGCCCTTTCAGGGCCGTAAGGATCCGGAAAAAATCTCCGCCGACGATGCGAAGCCATTGATTGAAGATGCCGAAATCGACGGACCGTTGGTGGACTGGAAAGCGAAGGAGAGCACGCTGGAATATCTTGGAAGGGAAGATGTCGATGGAACGTCGGCCTACAAAATCAAAGTGGTGCGCAAAAATGGCGATGTGAATTTTGTCTATCTCGATCCTGACCACTTTCTGGAAATTCGCATTTTAACTCAGCGGGTCAGACACGGTGCCCAGGAAGAAGTGGAAACGGACGTCAGCGATTACGAAAAAATCGGCGGCGTGTTCGTTCCATTTTCGATCGAAGAGGGGCACAAAGGCGATCCGGACAAACAAAAAACCGTCATTGAAAAAGCGGAAGCCAACGTGCCGGTGGACGACGCAATCTTTCATTTCCCGGGATCGGCTTCGAAATAATTATTTCCATGTCTAAACTTTGCCTAACGACTGCGCTTTTTTGTTCGTTAACAATTTCCGCGCGAGCGGAGGACGCTCCATTTAGCTCCGCCACCATCTCCGGTCTGGGCGCGCGCAACATCGGTTCGGCCGCGATGAGTGGACGGATCTCGGCGATCGCGGGAACGAAGGAACCTTCAGGGAAAATCACGTTGTTTGTCGGAGCCGCCAGCGGAGGCGTTTGGAAATCCGATGATGGAGGAACGCGATATCGCCCGGTTTTTGACGAACAGTCTGTGCAGTCCATCGGCGCGATCACGATTGATCCGAACAACGACAAAAATGTCTGGGTCGGAACCGGCGAATCATGGACGCGCAACAGCGTGTCAATCGGCAACGGAATTTATAAATCGACCGATGGAGGCGAAACCTGGAACCACGTTGGTTTGGAAAAATCGGAGCGCATCGCTCGAATCGCAGTCACTCCCGAAAAGAGCGACACTATTTTTGCGGCCGTGCCGGGCGCGCTCTGGAGCGATTCATCGGATCGCGGTCTCTACAAGACGAGCGATGGCGGCAAAACGTGGAAACAAGTTCTGAAGGGAGCGAATCTTTCGACCGGTTGCACCGACGTGGCGATCGATCCGGCGAGCGTAAACACCATGTTTGCCTGCATGTGGGATTTTCGCCGCAAAGGCTGGGAATATCGCTCCGGCGGCGACGGACCGGACAAGCCTTCCGCCAGCGGATTGTTTCGTTCGAATGACGGCGGCGAGACCTGGACCGAGATAACTCCCGAGGCGAACAAAGGTTTTCCGAAGAAACCATATGGCCGGCTCGCGATTGCGATCGCGCCGTCGAATCCGAAGCGAGTCTATTGCCTGGTTGAATCGCCCGATAGCGCCCTCTTCGTTTCCGACGATGGCGGCGCGACCTGGGAGAAGCGAGACAAAAGCAATTGGGTGGTGTGGCGGCCGTTCTATTTCGCGCGGCTAGTTGTCGATCCGAAAAATCCCGACCGCGTTTTCAAGCCGGATGGCGCGCTGGTTTTGAGTGAAGACGGCGGCAAAAGTTTCGCGGTCGTCGGCGGCTTTCAGGGGAGCCACGGCGATGACCACGATGTCTGGATCGATCCAGTAAATCCGCAAACCGTCTTCGCCGGAGACGATGGCGGCATGTGGTATTCCTACAACGGCGGGAGCAAATGGTGGAAAGGCGAAAACCTTCCGGTCTCGCAATTTTATCATGTGAGTCTGGATGATGAAGACCCGTATCGAGTTTACGGCGGGCTCCAGGACAACAGTTCGTGGGTCGGTGATTCTCAATATCCCGGCGGGATCACGAACCATCGCTGGGAAAATATGTACAACGGTGACGGCTTCTGGATGTTCCCCGATCCAGCCGACGCCGGTTACATTTACGCGGAGTATCAAGGCGGCGAGATCGGGCGCGTGAATCGCCATACGCACGAAGCGCGTAACATCAAACCGCGCCCGAATTACAACGAGAAGCTCCGTTACAATTGGAACACGCCGATCGCCCTCTCGCCGAACGAGAAAGGGACCGTTTACATCGGCGCGCAGTTTTTATTCCGCTCCCGCGATCACGGACAGACCTGGGAGCGAATTTCGCCCGATCTGACCACGAACGATCCGGTAAAACAGAAGCAGGAACAATCGGGCGGCGTGACCGTGGACAATTCGTCGGCAGAAATGCACACCACGATTTATTCGATCTGTGAATCGCCCAAGGACCAAAATTTGATCTGGGTCGGGACCGATGATGGCAATCTCCAACTCACGCGCGACGCCGGTAAGACCTGGACCAACGTTGTCGGCAACGTTCCCGGCCTGCCGAAAAATTCGTGGGTGAGCTGGGTCCAAGCCAGCAACTTCGATACGGCCACCGCCTACGCCGCGTTTGATCGACATACATTCGGCGACATGGCGCCGTACGTTTTTCGCAAGACCGACTACGGTAAAACCTGGACAGCGCTGGTCAGCCCGCAGGACGCAAAAAGTGTTCGCGGATATGCGCACGTGATCAAAGAAGATTTGGAAAAATCGGACCTGCTTTTCCTTGGAACGGAGTTTGGTCTCTGGATATCGATCGATAGCGGGAAAAGCTGGTCCCAATTCAAAGGCAACCATTTTCCAGCGGTGGCGGTCCGGGATTTGGCGATTCAACCGCGCGAGAACGATCTTGTCCTCGCCACTCACGGCCGCGGCATTTGGATTGTCGACGACATCGTGCCGCTGCGCGGCCTGACGAATGAGCTAATGTCGCAGGAAGTTGCATTCGTCTCGGCCAGACCTGTGCAGCAACGGATTGAGGGCAGTGGAGGCTGGGCTAATGGCGACGCGGTATTCGTCGGCGACAATCCGCCGGACGCCGCGGTCATCACCTATTATCAGCGGACGCGTCATATTTTTGGAAAACTGAAGATCGAAATTCTCGATTCAACCGGACGCGTCATCGATGAAGTTCCGGCGAGCAAACGGTCGGGTTTGAACCGTGTAACTTGGAGCATGCGCGAGAAACCCCCGCGAGTCCCGCCGGCCGCGCAAATTGCCTTTGCCAGTAGCCGCGGACCTCGCCTCGTTCCGGGCGATTACACCGTCCGGCTGACGAAAGCCGGAAAAGCTTATGAAACGAAGCTGACCATCGGCTTGGATCGGCGAGCAAAGTTTACCGCCGAAGATCGAAAGGCGCAGTACGACGCAGCGATGAAAGTGCATACACTTTTTAACGATGAAAGCGCGTTAATGGATCGGATTTTGTCTTTGCGACGCGACGTAGCCAAAACGGGCTCTGCCCTTCCCGAAAATGACGCACTAAAGAAGAACGTCAAAGGCTTCGATGACAAAATCGAAAACGTCCGCAAGAAGATCGTCGCGACAAAAGAAGGCGGCGCGATCACCGGCGAAGAACGACTGCGCGAGCACACCGACCAACTTTACGGCGCGCTTCTCAGCTACGAAGGCAAGCCGGGCGATTACCAAATCGCTTATACCGACGCCCTGCGCCGGGAATTGGGAGACGTGACCAAGGAATTCGACCAGTTGCTGACGAAAGATTTGCCGGGCTTGAACGATTCGCTCAAATCAAGAGGAAAGCCTGCGATTGCGGCGCCGCCGGCGAAGGTAGCGATCACCGAAACACAATTCGGTTCAGAAACTATGAACGTTCCGACCCTGCTTCGTTAAGAAAAAGCGTTGAGCTAGCGGTTAACGGTAAAAACCGTGATACACATAGCCGCCGTCTTCGAGAAGGATGCTATCAAATTCCCAGAGCGCGGTGAACGAGTAATTCCGACCGGAGACAAAATCGACGGTTCGGTGAGTAAACTTGGTTTTGCCGTATGGGGAAGGCGTATTAGTGACTGTCAGCACATGGCGCCCGGGCCGAATCATCGCGCGATAACCTTCTCCGCGGGAGAGGGTCGTAATGGGAATGCCATCAATAGAAAGGCTCAGACCCATTTCATTGCCGAAGTCTGCCTCCCGAAAAATGGTCAGCCCGCTGTTGCCCATTAGCTCGCTTCGTGAGTAATCATAACCACCACCAGCCGAAACGCCTGTCGCTACGGCGAGATTCACCGCCGCGAAAAGAAGAACGGTCAGCTTGCTAATCCAGTTGTAGTTTTTCATAAAGGGACCTCCTGCGTCGCAATCATTCAACTGCGGCGTTGCCGAATAGTATCGGAAGCAATCGTCGAAGCCAAGATTTTTCCACGCGACCGAAAATCGCGACTGCGGCATTGCAGGTTTGGCGGATTATCCAAAGCTGCGCTAGTGAAGGCGACTCTACAGACGCTGTTTGAGGAACGCCCGACCAGATGCAGATTTCAGATAGCGTTCAGCTGCCGGGCGCGTGCATTATTCGCAAAAGCGATCTAAGTCTTAATTCGCCAAGGTTTCCAATTTGCAGTGTGCGGTACATCGCCGTTGTTATGCCGAGCTAATCGCTTGCGAAGATCACTTGTACATCCCGTGTAGAAGCGTTCGGGGTCGACCCCGCTTTGAAGAATGTATACGTATGTGAAGTTTCCCATCGTAAGTGGCACGCCGAGTCGAAGCTCGCCGCGTTGACGTTGCAAGGCGAAAAATGTCCGCCTTCACTAAAGTTACGGCGCGACAGTCGACGCTCTCCGCTACCGCTGCGAGCGAAGACTGGAGGTAAGGGGATTACGCTCCCGCTAGAGATCCAACAATGTACCCTAATTGTGGACGTTACCTCCGCACCTTTAACCCGCGCGCTTCGCGCCCCACCGGTCGAACAAGATTCTCATCCCCTCATTGGATCTTGAATTTTGCTCGCACAAAATTTGTGGAGGTAAGGGGATTCGAACCCCTGACCTTCTCATTGCGAACGAGACGCTCTACCAACTGAGCTATACCCCCGAAACTCTTTCATCCGCCAAGGCTTAACCTGGAGAACCGATACTCAATATATAAATATGAGGGTCCACGCGTTTTGCCCCCCGATTATTTTCCGTCAGTCCACTCCTGTCCAGAAAAGTCAGGGCTGAACAACTATGAATCAGCTCGCGCTGACACACCGGTCGCTCAACTGCGAGGAAAAACTATCGGGGTGGAGCGGGATTCATCAAGTGAAAAGGGCTCGCGCTTGAGCCAATCGATTCATTCGTCCGTCACTTGCGCTTGTCGGAGCTGTGGCTGAGCTTTGCCTCGTTAGGTCTATGATGGCACCCGTTCATCCACATTAACTCGGGGTCGCGATTGTCATGAAAGACCTGCTGCTGGACATTCGTTATGCGCTGCGCGCGCTTTGGAAGTCTCCCGCGTTCACGCTCGTAGCCGTCCTCACTCTGATGCTGGGGATTGGGGCGAACGTCCTCGTCTTCGGAGTAGTGAATGCGGTGCTGCTGCGCCCGCTGGATGTGAGCGAGCCCCAGAACCTGTACGAGCTTCGCTTCAAGCCGTGGACGAACTGGAAACTATTGACTACGTCGTATCCTGCGTTTGAAGATTACCAGCAGCGCAACACAACCTTCAGCGGCCTGGCTGGCTATGATGGATATTCGGGGGGGAGATTGCGCTGGGGTGACACGGTGAAAAGTGTCTCGGGCTACTCGGCTACCGGCAACTATTTCGATCTGCTGGGCGTGCAACCGGAATTGGGACGGTTCTTCCACGAGGCGGACGTGCACGGTCCGAATTCGGCGCCTTATATGGTATTGAGCGATAGTCTTTGGCGAAGCGCATTTAACGCCGATCCCGGCGTAGTCGGGACGACGGTGCGGCTCGGCAAAGATCCGTTCACAGTTTTGGGCGTCGCCCCGCCGCGGTTTCACGGCACGGAGCAATTTGTCTGGCCGGACTACTGGATACCCGTTGTGAACCACTTCGGCGCGGAGTACCTGCGGGATCGGACGGGCCATCCTTTGACGGTGCTTGGCCGGCTCAAACCCGGCGTGACGCCCCGGCAGGCTACGGAAAATCTCAGTTCGATCGCGGCGCAGTTGGCGAAGGAGTATCCAAAGACGGACACCGGAGTGCCGCTGCGGCTGATCCGTCCAGGACTCTATGCCGATGAAGGCGATCTGATCCGCGGATTTCTTTACAGCGTGACCGCACTCGCTCTGCTGGTGCTGCTCGCGGCGTGCGCGAATCTGGCCAGCCTGTTTGCGGCGCGCGCGGCGGATCGCAGCCGGGAACTGGCGCTCCGTGTCGCCTTGGGAGCGAGCCGATGGCGGTTGGTGCGGCAACTACTTACGGAGGCGATGGTGTTGTCGCTGCTGGGTGGTGCAGCGGGGATGGTAGCTGCAGGTCTGCTGCTGGGTGCTCTGGGCCAGCGGGGATTGCCGGGGTACGGGATGCATTCGGCCTATAGCGATCTGGCAGTGTATGTCGATGTCCGCGTCTATTTGGTGGCGCTCATCCTGACCCTCGTAAGCGGTCTGCTGTTCGGCATGATTCCGGCGAGACAAGTCTGGCAGGGCAATCCGTTGCAAGCGATGAAGAGGGGACCGGTGGATGTAACGCCCCGGCGCCGGTTAGCCCTGCGGGACCTGCTCCTCGGCGCACAAATTGTAATCTGCACGCTACTGGTTATCGCCTCACTCGTCGCCGTGCGAGGCATGGTGCGCCTGCTGCATGCGCCGCTGGGCTTCCAGCCTCAGGGTGCCATGGTGGCCGAGATGGACCCGAGCGAGATCGAAGGCGATGTACCGATTGAGAAAACGAAAGCGATGATCGACGCCCTGCGAAGTCTCCCTGGAGTGACGGCGGCAGGAACGCTAAGCAAGGTGCCCTTCACCGGCGGGATCCGGGGAATTCCGGTTTTCCCGCCAGGGACGACGGAGCTCACGTTGAACAATTCTGTGCTAGCGCCGTACCGCTTTACGATATCGCCGGGTTACCTCGAGGCTGCCGGCACCCGGCTCCTGCGTGGCCGGGATGTTTCATGGCGTGACACCGCCAAGACGCCATATGTCGCGATCGTGAATGAGACTTTTTCTCGAAAGATGTGGGGCGACACGCTGGCGATTGGACAACGCTTTATTTTCCTGGACCACTTGAGGGAAGTGGTGGGCGTCGCGGAGGACGGCAAGTACCACGCGATTCAAGATCCGCCCCAGCCTGTCGTGTATCTGCCGTTGTCGCAAAGCGAGCAGTGGTTCGGGACTTTCGTCGTCCGCTCGTCCCGGGCGCAGAACGAGATGGCGGCCGCGCTCGAACGCACCCTGAGCGGCCTCGAGCCGAATGCCATCATCACGGTACAAAGCTGGCCAGAGGCTATGGCAAACGCGCTCTTCCCGGCCCAGGCGGCTGCCGTCACATTGGGCGTGATGGGCCTGCTGGCGGCGATGGTGGCGGTGACCGGCATCTTCGGCATGGCCGCCTACAACGTAAGCCGCCGGATAAAGGACCTGGCCATCCGCGTCGCCTTGGGCGCGCGCCCGAAACATGTAATGAGCGCCGCCGTCGGGCGGCCAATCGTGCTGCTTGCGATTGGCTCTTTGGCGGGACTGCTCTTGGGCGTGTTCGCCAGCCGGTTACTGGGGCAGATTGTCTATCAGGCGAATCCGCGCGATCCCGTGGTCGTGGTTGGCGCGGTGCTAACGATGGCCCTGCTGGGCCTTGCCGCGTCCGCTATTCCAGCCCTGCGAGCGCTTGCCGTCGATCCATCTAAACTTATGCGGGAAGAGTGAGCAGGTGGCCGCGCTTTTTCAGTGTGATTTGACCCGCTCTAAAAAATCTTCATCAGGCGAAAAGTCCGCCTTTGTCAGACCTAGTCGCTAACTGTCCTTTCGCGATTGTTGCTTTGGAATTGCATTCGTTTGGACGGCTGGTTTAATCGGGCCAAGAATCCGACGGTCTGAGCGCAAGCTGATTTGGATCCAAATCCTATGAAATCCGACACTTCTCTCGCCGCTGCCGTCGTTGCTTCCCTCATTTTTCCATTATCGCTTAGCGCTCAGACGGCAAAATCCAATTTGCCTTCGCCAACGCCTTCAGCGTTTCCAAGCAAACAGCCAACGCGACCAATTCCATTCCACGGAATGGTTTCGGCGGTCGATCAGAAAAATAAAACGTTCACGATTAGAGGCAAAGTGGCGACGCGGATGTTCAAGGTCACAGGCAAAACAAGCATCATGAAAGGCGCGGCGACTGGGACCATGAAGGACATTGCCGCCAATGAAGAAGTGAGCGGCGCTTATTGGAAAAATTCAGACGGCACTTTGGAAGCAAAATTTGTTAAGCTTGGGCCCACGGAAAAGAGAGCTGCCAGCCCAGCGTCGAAGGCGTCCGCGACGCCGAAGTCTTAGTCGGCGTCCGCCGCAGTGATCGCGACCCGGAGATCGGCGACGAAGTTTTTGTATTCGCGGTGTCGCGATTCTTCATCCGGCTGGCGCAACAGCGACGAAGGATGGACCGTGGCCACGACTTTTGGCGCGAACTTCGATGAAAGAACTTTTCCGCGCTCGCGCGTAACGCGAAATGATGGTCCGAAAATTGCCTGGCCCGCAGTTGAGCCGAGAACGACAAGCAACTTCGGCCTAACGATTCGCAACTCGGCTTCAAGCCACGGACGACAAGCAGCGACTTCGCGCGAGTTCGGCTTTTGGTGGATGCGACGTTTCCCGCGCGGCTCCCATTTGAAATGTTTCACCGCATTGGTGACGTAAACTTCTTTGCGATCGAGCCCCGCTTCTTCCAGCGCGCGGTCCATGATTTTTCCGGCGGGGCCGACAAATGGTTTTCCAGCAACGTCTTCGTAATCGCCGGGCTGTTCGCCGACGAGCATAATCGGCGCTTTTTTAGGTCCCTCACCAAAAACTGTTTGAGTCGCGCGTTGGTACAAATGACAAGCCGTGCAATTCTCCGCCGCCTCCCGCACAGTCGACAGATTGAATGAGTCCGGCGGTGTAGCCGGTCGCGCGTACTCGTCGTTTTTCGTCGACATCTCTCCGTAATAAATCGCAACTCGCGCGCGGTTCGTCTTTATTGATCGCGATGGCGATTCTGGAAACGTCACGCTTAACTTTACGGCCATTTCGCGAAGACGATGTCGATGTTTTGTCCGGGTTAATGGCGAACCAGGACTTCATGCGGTTTTCGCTCGGCGTTTATACCAGGGAACAGACGCAGGCCGTGCTAGATAAAATTCTTTCTTGGAATCGCGCCGGCCTACCGTCTCAGTTTGCAGTTGTTATCCAAACAGGCGGCAAATTGATCGGCTACTGCGGCTTTTTTCATCAAGTAGTCGACGAGAAAAATGAAATCGAAATCGGTTACCGGCTCCATCCCAATTATTGGAACCAGGGTCTCATAACCGAAGCTGCCGGCGCCGTGCGCGATCACGCTTTCCGCGATTTGAAACTGCCGCGGGTCATTTCGCTAATTCACCCCGAGAACATCGCTTCCCGGCGCGTTGCCGAAAAAATCGGGATGGCGCTGGAGAAGCAAACTATTTATCGAGGCTTTCCAACAAATGTGTTTTCTCTGTCTCGCGAGCAATGGCTGCAGGAGCATGTCGCCTGATGAATTCACGCGCGAGAGCGCGATAAGCGCTGGCGCCGGCGCCGCTCGGGTCGTACTCGAGAATCGATTTCCCGAAGCTGGGCGCTTCGCTCAACCGGACCGTGCGCGGAATGACCGTATTGTAAACGCGCCTGCCAAAATGTTGTCGCACTTCGTCGACCACTTGCCCGCTCAGATTGGTCCGGCTGTCGAACATGGTCATGACGATGCCCCCGATCTCGATTTGATCGTTCGCGCCTGAATCCCGCACTTGCTCGACCACGCGCACGATTTTAACCAAACCTTCGAGCGCGAAATACTCGCACTGGATCGGCGTCAGGATCTCATCGGCCGCTGCGAGCGCGTTGGTCATGAGGATGCCTAACGACGGTGGACAATCGAAAAGGACGAGATCAAACGTTTCATCCGAGCGAAAGGTTGATAATGTCCTGGCCAAACGCGTGAGGTGGTCCGGCATTCGCGCAATTTCAACCTCCGCGCCGGCCAGATCGAGATCGGCCGGAATGATGAATAAATTATCGACTCGAGTCGGTAATATTTTGTTGGCAAGGGACGCTCCGCCCAGAAGCGGTCCGTAAATGCTCTCGCCTTCCACTTCCTGCATGCCGAGCGCGCTGGTCGCATTCGCTTGAGGATCGAGATCGATCAAGAGAACGCGCAGTTTCTTTTCCGCTAACGCTACGCCGAGATTCACGGCAGTCGTCGTCTTGCCCACTCCGCCTTTTTGGTTAGCGATCGCGACAATTCTCATGAGAGCGGAACAACTAGTGTGCGCAGCTCAAAGCTGTGACGGCCATCTGGTTCTTTCCAAAATAAATGCTCGGGGTCAGGCAGCATTTCACTAACCTCAATCTCGCCCGCCTTGACCAGCCAACGGTAAAAAATTTCCAGGAACAAATAGCTCTCGAGATCGACAAACACTGGTTTCGTATCTTTATCGCGACCTTCCGCACCACTACGGCGCAACGCTTGTTCGGTCGGCCGAATATAAACAAAGCGCGGTAAATTCTTCTCGGCCCGCAATTTTTCGATCGCCAGTACTAAGGTAGACGAGACACCGGTGTAATT
>Ga0209474_10004193_pt1 | contig 12493 bp, 12 predicted proteins | sample GraSoiAngelo_145_FD_185902 | JGI IMG/M metagenome (GOLD analysis project Ga0209474, IMG submission 185902) | Grasslands soil microbial communities from the Angelo Coastal Reserve, California, USA - 14_1009_05_20cm (SPAdes) (version 2) | ecosystem: Environmental > Terrestrial > Soil > Grasslands...
GAAGATCCGTTGGAAGACGTTTTATCCGCTGGTCGACACCAAATTGTATCGGGCACAGCCGCGTCCGCGCTCGCCGAAGTTTACCACGATCGGTCAATGGTATTGGGGCGGGGCGGTGGAAATTGATGGAACGTTTCCCGATCTTTCAAAAAAATACGCGTTCGAACGGTACCTCGATCTTCCCAAACGCGTAGCCGAAGCGAAATTCGAACTCGCGATGCACATGAATCCGGACGACCCCGAGCGTGAACGATTGCGAAAACGCGGCTGGCATATTGTTGATCCACACCGCGTTGCGCGAACGCCGAAAAAATACAGAAGCTATTTGGCAAGCGCTCTCGGCGAGTTCACCGCGATCAAGGGCGTCGATGTGAGCTGGAAAACCGGCTGGTTGAGCGATCGCGCGGCGGCATTTCTCGCCATGGGCCGACCAGTTGTGACGGAGGACACAGCTGCGGCAAAATATTTGCCGCCTGCGAGCGGCTTTCAGTTTGTTGGTAAATTGGACGAAGCCGTGGCTGCGATCGGAGATCTGCTGGCGAACTGGCCACGCCGCTCGCGCGAGGCGCGAGCATCTGCGGTCGAAGTCTTCGATTCGGCGAAAAATCTCCGGAAAATTCTCGGTCTTTAAGCCGCTCGTTTTGGCGTTGCAAAACGATTTTCGGGTGTTACTCGTTGTCCCGTTATGGCCGATTTGATGAAAGCGCCTGAGCTTAAGGAGCGCATGAAAAAGATCCCGGAATGGGAATTGGAGAAGAAACACATCGAACGCACTTTTGAGTTCGACGATTTTGTTGATGCCATCGATTTTGTGAACACGGTCGCGGAAGTGGCCGAGGAGGAAGAGCATCATCCCGACATCGACATTCGCTTTAACAAAGTGCGGCTCGTGCTTTCAACGCACAGCAAGGGCGGCGTGACTGAGCTCGATTTTGCATTGGCCGAGCGAATCGACACGCTTTCTGAATAGACACAGTGGCGAGTGACTGGTGACAAGTGACGAGTCGAAGTCACGGCAGTCTTCGGGTTTGGCTTGCGACGATCGCGGTAATTCTGGTCGTCATCGCAGTCTGGAAATTTATCGATTACCGGATGCGACCGCCTCCGCCCCCAAATAAGATTGTGATCCCGGTGCCGGCACCGACGCCCTGACTCCGGACCAGAGTGACGGTTGTTCTGTGGAGGTAGCCGTCTCCGCTGCATGTCTACGATTTTAAATGCAGGCGAGACGCGGTCGCGACAGCAAATGCAGCTTTAATCCGGCGCCGGCTGGAGTTTTTGGTTCCCCACCAACAAGCGGCCTTCGTCGGCGTCGATAAAGGTGAACATCGTCTGGATCTCCGACCGCCCGGCCATCCCGGCTTCTTTCTTCCGGCGCTTGAGGATTTCGGAAAGCTCATCGTTCCACCCGCGTTTTCGCATAAATTCATTCCAGACGTAGACCTCATCGTCTGCCGGGCGATGCCCCATGCCGAAGCACCATTGCAAAATTTCTTCGTCGGTGCCGCCCTGCTTGACGCGTTCGACAAGTCGATTGTAATCGATGCGCAAAAATGTGGTGCAGGCGGAATCAAAGCCGCGCCCGAGATTCGCCTGATAATCGGAAGGCAATTGTCCTTTCACGTGCTGTCGAATTTTATCGATCAGTCGCCCAAAATAAACAATGCCGCCGACTTTCGACGCCGGGCTGCGCAGGCCTAACTCTCTCATCCGGCGTCGAGTTTGTGCTTTTTTGACGCGACTTTCAAGCCTGCGCTCGGTGATGTCTAAAAGCCGCTCACGCAGATCTCTCGCGTCGGTCCCACGGTTGGCCAGTAGAGTGCGCGATTCCCTCATCGTAATTCAGATCGAACACGAAGATCGAATGACCCGATTTGGCGACAGGCGCATGATGACGCAAGTAAGCGCACAATCGCTCGAAACGGCGGCCGCTCGAGCGCCTCCATTTTTTTGCTGATGGAGCACAACAGCGCGTGTTCCTCCAATTCGAGGTTGTCGACCTTGGCAGTCTGTCGGATGCTCGTTAGGCGATGGATCGCATCGTTGGAGTCGAAACCGAATATGGCTGCCTGATGAGCAGCGAAGAGTTGCACTGTAACTCGGAGGTGTGGCCGGCCAAAGTAAAGAATTATCTCTTTAACAAGGCGCGCGCCGGGACGATCGATCTTCACTATCGCGATTACGAAGAACCGCCTGGTAATGGCGGCTTCCTGTTGAACGGCGGCCGGCTTTATCTCGACATGGGCCATATTGAGTACGCCTCGCCTGAATGCTTGCATCTCCACGATCTCGTGACTTATGAGATGGCGGGCGACGAACTGTTGCGCAGCTCACTCGTCGCGCTCGAAGCGGGTGACCGCGTCACCTTCATCAAGAACAACGTCGATCATCACACCGGCGCGACGTTCGGTTGCCACGAAAATTATTTAATGAAACGCGAGGCGCAATTCACCCCGTCGGCGCTCGGTACATTGCTCACATTTCTCGCGACGCGCCAGATTTTCACCGGCGCCGGCAGAGTGGGGCAGGCCAACCCGCTCGCGTTCGATTTCGAACCGCCGCAAGCGGAAACGCCGGTCGCATTTCAGTTGAGCCAGCGCGCCGACCACATCGTCAACGACATCTACCAGTGGGTGCAGTTTAATCGCGCCATCATCAACGCGCGCGACGAGCCATTGGCTGATTATCGCAAATACCGCCGGCTCCACTTGCTCATCGGCGATTCCAACATGAGTCCGTTTGCCAACGCGCTGAAGATCGGCACGACGGCGGCCGTGCTCTCACTCCTCGAGCAGCGCCAGTTGCCGCGCAATTTCGTTCTCAACGACGCCGTCCGCAGCACTCGCGACATCTCGCGCGATCCGACGCGAAAATGGATTGTCGATCTTGAGAACGGTAAGACCATCGGCGCGCTCGATGTCCAGTGGCAGTTCCACGATCTCGCCCAGCGGCATCTCCGCGGCAAAGATCCGGAGACCGATTGGTTGCTCGAGACCTGGAGTTTTGTTCTCGAATCACTCGAACAAAATCCCCAGGCGCTGATCGGCGGCGTCGATTGGATCACGAAGAGATGGTTGCTCGAGACTTTCATGGCGTCGGAAAAAATCGGTTGGGACGATCCCTGGCTGCAAAGCTTGGATCTCGAATATCACAACATCGATCCGCAGCGCGGATTGTTCTTCAGTGTCACGCCCGGCAAACGCGTCGCGGAATGGAACAACAGTTTCCAACCGGCGACTGCGATTCGTGTTCCGCCCGCCAACACGCGCGCCTCAGGCCGCGCCCGCGCCGTCGCCTATTTTCAAGATCGACATCAACCTTACGTCATCAACTGGGACTCAATCGCGCACAATAGTCGCGATTTCCTGGTCATGGGCGACCCATTCGAAACCTACAACGAAGAAGTCGACAAGTTCCTCTTCAAACCGCGCCCGGTCACGAATCAAGACGAGCACGAATGAGCCGAAAACGGAAACCGTCTCGCGCGAGCCTGACTGCCGCTCAGGAATCCCTGAGCCAACTTTGGGAAGAGCACGTGCGTCACGAGTTCGCGACCCATAACACTGAAGACACGCTCGCGACGATGGTTGAAGACGCCTATGTAAATCATATCCCTGTGTTGACTGGGGGCGTCGGTCGCGATGAGCTACGCGAATTTTACTCGAAGCGTTTCATTCCGCAGATGCCTCCGGACACGGAGATGATTCCGATCTCGCGAACGATTGGCAACAACCAGCTCGTGGACGAAATGGTTTTCAAATTCAGCCACAGTATTTGGATGGATTGGATGCTGCCCGGCATTGCTCCAACCGGAAAGCGAGTAGAAGTGCCGCTAGTCGCGATTGTCAAATTCCGCAACGGCAAACTCGCCCACGAACACATTTACTGGGATCAAGCGTCAGTGCTGGTCCAACTCGGACTGCTCGACGCTCGTGCTCTTCCGGTCGCCGGTGTTGAGAGCGCGCGCAAGGCCCTCGATCCAAATTTGCCGTCAAACGCGCTGATGCGCCGCGCTGATCAACCCAACTGACCATGAGCGACACGTTCGAGACCTACAACAGCGAAGTCGAATTTACTACTACAATGGCGAAATTCTTCGGATCGATATCCGCAAATGAGTCCGAGGCGGACCTGGCGATTAACTGCGATTAACCTGCAATTCGACGCGGGCAAGCGAATCTGGTATTACGTCCCGCCGGCGCAATGAACATTATCAAGCCCGCCGCAGTTATCGTCATGTTGGCGTTAGCCGTTGGCGCTAACGGCCAGAAGCCAACAGCGCCAACTGACGATCTGTTGTGGGAGAAGCTCGACGCGCGCGCTGGAGAAATGGTCGAGCGGTTTGAAGGCGTGATGGGCGTGGCAATTGTCGATCTTACGGACGGGCGCGCGATTCTGCAAAACGCGGATCGCGTTTTTCCAACGGCGAGCTCGATTAAGATCGCGATCTTACTCGAGTTGTATCGTCAGGAACAGGAAGCTCGCGGCGGTGCGCAAGGTAAAGCGAAGCTGGACGACGTTTACACGTTCGATCCAAAAGACTTGGTCGAAGACAGCCAAATCATGGCTGGTCTTACTGCGGGCGTAACGCGAGTCACGAATCGTGATCTCGCGCAGTTCATGATCGCGGTCAGCGACAACGCAGCGACAAATGTGCTAATTGATCGTGTCGGCATGCAAAACGTGAACGCGATGCTGCGAAATTTTGGCCTAACGAAGACGATGTTGCGCCGCAAAATGATGGACATCGCCGCGGCGAAACGTGGCGACGAGAATGTTTCCACGCCACAGGAAATGGCGCGTCTGTTGGAAACGATCCACAAAGGCAAGGCGCTGAGCACGGAGTTGACCGCCGGTTTCATCAAACAACTAAAGACATTGAAGAAGGACAGCTATCTGTCTTACGAATTGCCGCCCGGCGTTGAGATTGCCGACAAGCCCGGCAGTCTCGATGGCGTGAGGACGGACTCAGGAATCATCTTCGCGAAGAATCGCCCGTTCGCTATCAGCGTGATGACTGCGTACGATCGCGATGAGCGTGCGGCCGAGCATGCAATCAGTGAGGTTGCACTCGAAGCGTTTCGTTACTTCCAGATCCGCGGGAAGACGACTGAGTACGGCCGAATTCTGGAAGAAGGTCCAAAATAGGAAATAGCCGCCTACGCCGGTGCTCCGGCGTGCTATGGGAAATTACGCGGTCGAAAACGGAATTGATATCGATCTTGCAGAGGCGGGTTGCGTAATCCGCGGGTTTGGGCAGGTTTTGCGACACAACTCCAACTGGAAAGAAAATGAAAGCACTGACGATTACGAGTCTCCTGTGGCTCGCTTTAGTGGCGACCGGGTTTGGTGGCATCCGCGAAGACGAGAAACAGATCGAGGCGCGCTACGGGAAACCGGGGAAGGACATGGGCACTCACGGCGATGTGCACGAGTTCGGTTACCTGTCGGGCGGGTTCATGATTCTGGTCGATTTTGTCAACGGAATCAGCCAACGCGAAGGATTTGCCAATCCGGACACGTCACCGTTATCACCCGAGAGCGTTGAGCAAATATTGCGAATGAGCGCGCCGGAAGGAACAAGTTGGCACTCAATTCCGAGTACCAGTGACGATAGATCGTGGCAGCGTTCGGATAACAAGGCTGTCGCCTTTTTTCCCGCGGTGCGCAAATTTCTTTACGTGCAGGACGTGAACTTCGTGCAGCCAAAGTAGGCGTTAAAATCCGAGGCCTCTGCGGTGGCGGACGCCCTCCAATTTCCAAGAGCGTGGGCATAAAATTTTCTCCAGGTCGAAGTGTGTTTCGATGGTGCGAGTTCGCAGTCGCCGGGTTGCTCACATTGCTTGTTCTCTTTTCCCATATTCGATTCTGTCAGTCCGCAGGTCCGCTCTGGCGGGACGAAGTTTGCAGCTTCCATGTCGCAACAATCCCGACGCTAAAAAGGGGCTGGGATCTGCTCGCTTTCGAAAATCAACCCGTTGTCCACTATCTCGTTTTGCGGGGCTGGTGCGCGCTTGGGTTCGGTGCGACCGATCTCGGCCTTCGGGTTCTGGGTTTGATCATTAGCTTTTTATTGGTTTCAGCGCTTTGGATATCAGGCTGGATTTTCAACAGGTCGGCCCCGCTCCTGCCCCTGGCGCTGTTTGCCTTGAACAAATATACTCTGCGGGCTGATTCATTGCGGCCGCATGGTCTTGCCCTGGTCTGGATTGCCCTGGTTTTCGCTTTTATCTGGCAACTAACATTTCAACCGCGACGAACGCGAACGGTTATCCTGGCCACAACTGCGGCGGTTTTAAGTGTTCAGACCGTTTTTTTGAATGCGTTCCTGCTGGGAGCGATCTGTGCCGGCAGCATCGCGGTTTTAGCCGTAAAAAAAGCGTGGCAAACCGCGGCGTGGATCTTCGGCATCGGTTTCATCGCAGCGTTATCTCTGTTGCCCTACGTTCCGATGGTCATCAAGGCGCAGCAGTGGAATAGCATCCGAGCTGCCGACCACACGGTCGGGTACATCGCGCGGTTGTTTGTCTGGACTTTAACGACCAACAATCCAATTGCGGGCGGCGTGTGTCTTGTTTTGGTAGCGGCCAGTTTGGCGGCGATCGTGGTCCTTTGTTTAGGCAGGGGTGGTACCGGTCGAGCAGGTGAAGCAGGCGGCCATTTTCTTTTCGCAGCGATGGCGTCTGTGTCTGCGGTCGTTTGGACAATTGGTTTTCTTTGGGTGCTTAAGTTCCCAATGCAGGACAGGTATTTTCTGCCGCCTATAGCCGTGATGGCGCTCTCCGGCGGCGTGCTGGCCGCGGCTTTGCGATCATGGATTGTTCCGCGATTAGCAACGCTGCTCGCATCAGTCTCACTCGCAGCAGCGTTTTGTCATTCCAGCTTCGACTACACAAAAATGCGACTGAGCAATTGCGACGTGGCCGCAGCGGCTGTTGCCGAAATCGCCGAGCCGAATGACGCGATCATTCTAACTCGGTTTGCCTACGGCATTACTTTTCAGCGCTATTATCGTGGCTCAGTGGCGTGGCACGGAATTCCGGACATTTCGGATTACAGCCTGTTTCGGTGGGATCTGGTCAAAGATTCAATGATGCAACCTGATCCCATGCATGAGGTTCTGGTTCGCGTTGAGGTTGCTCTCAGGTCGGGCCACAGGGTGTTTCTAGTTGGACAATGGGAACCTTTTCCGACTGCGCAGCCGCGCCCGCTCGCACCGGCGCCTTTAACAAGGTATGGCTGGAAGTTGGAGTCGTATCTGACCAATTGGAGAGAACAAGTCACTTACTTCATCGGGCAACACGCGCGCGACGGGCGAGACGTTCCACTGCCAGAGAAAGAGCAGGTCAGCCGGGCCGAAAAGCTCAGTCTCTATGTCGCTTCCGGCTGGCACTAGCGCGCGGAAGGAGTTAATCAAGCCGCTGCAGCGATTGGATGCCGTAGTTTTCCTGAAGGTTGGGTGCTTCCGCAGCAATGCTGCTGGCGTCGAGCTCGATTTGTTTCGGGTCCTCTTCGGTCTCGATTTTGATGAAACCGCCTTCGATCGGTTGTTTCACCGCGTCGGACAAATCATTTAACGATTTGATCTCTTTTCCGTTCACTTTGGTGACGGTGAGATAAGAAAATTCATCGTAGCCAATGGTGTTATTGGCGGGCAGGACCTGGCTCAGGATGACGATGCGGCGGTGTTCGCCGGGAAAAAGCTCGGATTGAAACCGGTCGAGATAAACGAAGCGCTGCGGCGCTTCGCGCTGCCAGTTCGGTCCCCATTCCTTGAGATACTGTCTTGAGAGTTCCTGAAAAATGAGACCGCCGAGCACGAGATATTTCGGCGCTTCATCCAGTGCATAGGGCGGGCTGACGTAATCTTTCGGGTCGCGATGCTCGAGTGTGACTTTCAACTCCATCGGTTTTCCTTCACGCTGAATTTGAAACGCGACCACGTCGCCAGCATATGAATGCGCACTGAGCAAATTTGTGAAATCGATTTTGCCGTAAAGTGGGTCGACATAGTTGCCGTTCTGGTCGATCTCGTGATTGCCGATGGACATGATAACGTCACCGACTTGCATTCCGGCTTTCATCGCGGGCGTGTTCGGCTCGACATTCGTGACGTAAACGCCGCCCGCTTTGCCTGTCTGACCGGCGTATTTTCGCAATTGCGGATCGCGCGTTGGAAAAAATGAAAAACCGGCCGCGGGAAATCCGCGGTAATGCTCGCTCTCGGCTTCCTTCAAAAAATGGGTGATGATCGGCGCCGGGATGGCATCGATTAATTGCGAGCGCGGATCGTAGCGCAAAAGCAAACCGGCGAGTTTGTTGTTTTTGACCAGCGGAATGGTGTAACTGTTTTCGCGATACTGCATCGGTATGCTGATGCGGTAAGTGAGAAACTGCCCAACATCGACCGGGTAGTGTGTGACCTGGATCGTGGTGACCAAACCTTCAGTTGCGACGAGCGCGCCGGTTTGTTCTAATTGCCACGCCGCCAAACGATCGCCGACGACGGTATCGCCAGCGATGTCGAGCGGCGCAATTCCATCGAGGAAATTTTTCTCACTGGGTTCGAGTAACGCGAGGTTCGCTTCGTAATCAATCACCTCGACGTTGGCCGCCGTTTTCTCGCCCGATTCTGCGCGCTCAAGTTCGACATAATTCTGGTTCGTAACCAGGTCCGCGGTCACGAGCACGCGTCCTTTTGATAAAACTGCGCCGAGCGCGCGTTTCGACAGCGGCGCTTTCTTTTGCCACGGTCGAAAATAATCATAAGGCTGACCGGTCACGTTCACGCGCACCAGCGAGAGCAGCTTTTGCTTAAGGTCTTTGTTCGGTGGCGGCGAAGCCGACTCCTTTTTCGCTGTCGCGCCAGTGGCGACAAAGAAAACCAAAGCAAGACTGATGAATAATGTTCGCATTTCTAAGTCTTTGTCTGGAGATCAGGCGCTTTTGCGGTTGGCTGCTCCTGGAGATTTTGTTCCCGGACGACGTTGTAACGCATCCTGATTCGTTCGCGCGCGGCTTCGATTTGTTTGGGATCGAGCACCAGCGGCGGGCCGTCGCCAATCATGTCGATCACAAATCGGTCGGCCGGCTCGGCCAGGACTTTTGTTAGCTCCTCCAGAGTGTGAATTTTTTTACCGTTGATTTGATCGACAATCTGGCCGCGATACGGCGCGAGATAGGTATTGATCGGGTCCGGCAAAATGTTCGTCAGCACGATCACATCCGGGTGCTCGAGATAAAGTTGGTCGATCACATAGAAATCGAAGAAATGCCGGAGCCGGAGATCGGTCGGCTGATACGCTTCGAGCAAATCAAGCGTCAGCGGTTGAAAAAGCAACCCGCCGTAAACAACATATCGCGGTCGGACATCGTACTTATGACTTTGCATTAAATACGGCGGCACCGTGTCGAGCTGCACGCTCCCGCTGGTCGATTGCTTATCGCGCCAGATGTCGAACTTCACGCTGTCGTGCTTGAACTTTCGCTCCACCACCTCGGGCATCTCCACCCGTTCACCTTCCAGTTCCACGTTTCCGTCGCTCGCGATCGGATGATTATCGATTGCAAGCAAAACGTCGCCCGGCCGCAAAATTTTTGCGCACGGCCCTGCTGCCACTACCGTCTCGACCAGCACGCCGCGGCCGTCGTCTTTCAATCCAAGAAATTTTCGCTGGGCCGGATTTTGTAATTTTCCGTAAGTGATTCCAAGATCGACATACCCGTCGTAACGGCCGTCGCTCACGTCCTTGAGAAAACGATTGATCACCGGAGTAGGCACCATGTAAGCGACACCCTGCGCGACGTCGCCGCTGTAACCTTGAAACGCGACGCCGACCACTTTCGTCTTTTGCATCACTGGGCCGCCGCTGTTCCCCGGGTTGATTTGAGCGCTGATTTGAATCGCGAGGTGCTGATCGATCGACGAGTGGGTATAAAGTTGGAAATCGATTCGCGAAACAATGCCGGTCGTGACCGACATCCGTTCGCCGCCAATCGGATAACCGTAAGCCGAAACCGTCGATTCGAGCTCGGGAATGCCGCCAAACTTCAGCGGCACCATGTTCTTGAAGAAGTTGGGCGAATCAACAGTGATGAGCGCCAGGTCGCAATCGTGCGCGACAAAGAGGACTTTGGCCGGATACTTGTTCGGGTCGCCGTCGCGTTCGACCGTGAGATAGCGACTGTTGCTGACCACGTGCGCGTTGGTCATGATGCGATTGCCTTCAATGACGAAGCCTGCGCCGATACCGCGGCCGAGCATCCCTGCATTCCACGGCGCCCGATAATCGGGCGCAACTTCGGTCGCGGTGATGCGGACTAGGCTTTTTTGGACCGGCCCATTGGGTTGTGGAGGCGCCATCGGCACCGGCACCGTAACGATGTTTTGTGGAGGCGTTCCTGGTTTCGTTCCAATTCCCGGCGGTCGCGGCTGTCCCGGCGAAGTGGATGGCTCCGGAGCGTTCTCCTGACCCAACAATGTCGATCCAGCGAGCACGACAACAGAAATAAAAATGGAAATACCCTTCATGTCGGAAAGTCTGGAAGATGAAACGAACTAATTGAAAAGCAACCGCTCAAATTCCGGCGCGGTCGAGCAACGATTTCAAAACTTTCTCAGCCTCGAAAATTTCGCGCGCGATTTGTCGGGCCGCACCCGAGTGTTTCGAATAGTCGGCGTTGATGATTTTTACCGCCTCGGCGATTTCGCCTAACGAGCGGAACGCCAGCAGGCCGGCATCGGCGCCATAATTTTTTGTGAACCCGGTTTCCTGCATGATCACAGGGCGTCCGGCGGCGAGATAGCACGCGCTCCGATCACTGAACCAGCCTGTGTTCAACTGGACGTACTGGTCCTTCGCCACGGTGAACTCGCCTTTCGATTGCTGGATGTAATCGCGGTAGAGCCAGTAATCGACGCTCATTTGCAGCGGCGAAGTGAAACGCCAACCGTTGCTCTCAAATTTCTCTCGCGTCTTTCGGTCCTGAATGTTTGTCGCTAGTTCGAAAGTTTCGCCGGATCTTCTCGGCGCGGCCACGAAGCGCAAAAATTCGCGCGATTTGCTCCAGAGATATTTCCGGCCGCGCCAGGTAATGTCTTTCAATCCACTGGTGGACCAATTCGCGATCGAAGTGAAAACCGCCGCCCGTTTGGGTGCTTGGTTAGTTTTCCAAAGATGGGTCACAATCGGTTGCCGGGTCGCGTGCCATTTCAATCCGTGCGGAGGGACCGGAAATTTTTTCGTCCCGACGTTTTCGCCGAAGGTGAAAAGCGCGTGATGCCGGCTCAAGTAGTCGATTGTCGATCTTACGCCTTTATCAATCTTGATTTGTTCGACGCCTGGATCGCTCTCGACATAAATGATTCGATCGCTCTTGAGCAGATCGTCGTTGAACTCCTGCGTGCCGCAAATATTGAGGATGGCGTCAGCGTCGCGATAAAGCTGACGAATTTTTTTTAACGGTAGCCCGGCCGTGGGATTCTTTCTTAAATAACGCGCACAGAACGCCCAGCGATTCTTGAAGTCGAATTCGCCTGCCAAGCGATTGAGAACTTTCGCCGCGTAATCGAACTCGTTGTTTACCTCAAACGTCTCCGGGTTGTAGGGAAGCCGCGCCGAATCTTCGATGTAGTAAACGTCATGCCCAAGGCGTTGCAGTCCGACGACATAATGAACATGCTGCCAGATCACGCCGGCAATCGGCATCGACCCCATGAAGCCCATCACGACGATGCGCTTGCGTTTCAAAATGTCTTAACAACGACGGCGGGATTTCCGGCCACAATCGTATTTGGCGCGATCGACTTCGTCACGACCGCGCCAGCTGCAACTACGGAGTTGTCGCCAATGGTTACGCCTTTCAGAATCACCGCGTTCATTCCGATCCAAACGTTCGCGCCGATTTTTACCGGGGCGGTTTTCAATTTCGGACGCGGCGGTCGACCCTTGAAATAAGGCGCGAGCGCCTGCGCATCGATAATTCGCTGCGCCGGTTCGAGCGGATGAAAATCGGAATCGGCGATCCCGACATTCCAGGAGATGAGGCAATGCGAGCCGATGTCGATCTTTTCCTCGGCCATGATGAGCGCGCCATTGAGCAAAGTGAAATCGCCGATGGTGCAGCGGCCTTCTTCGCCAATCGCGAACGAGCAGCCGGCATAACAGGAAACATGTTTGCCAATAACCACCGCGTGCGGCTTCGTGCTGACGAGTTTGCGAAAGATCTGCGCGCTCTCGCAGTAGAAACCTTCGCCGAATTCGACGTTTGGCGGGATCGGGTGCGGCCACCAATCTTCCTCCACATGTCGATCTTGTTTGACGTTGCTCACGTTGGAAATTTTCCAGAGGCGAACAGTTTCGCGTAAACGCCGCCGCGCGCGAGCAATTCCGTTCCGCGCCCTTGTTCAACAATGCGCCCGCGTTCGATCACGACGATTCGATCGACGTCGTGAATGGTGGCGAGCCGATGCGTGGCGATCAAAGTCGTCCGG
>Ga0209474_10004194_pt1 | contig 12492 bp, 11 predicted proteins | sample GraSoiAngelo_145_FD_185902 | JGI IMG/M metagenome (GOLD analysis project Ga0209474, IMG submission 185902) | Grasslands soil microbial communities from the Angelo Coastal Reserve, California, USA - 14_1009_05_20cm (SPAdes) (version 2) | ecosystem: Environmental > Terrestrial > Soil > Grasslands...
CGTTTACCGGCGACGACGTGAACCGGCTCGAGCGTCCGGGCGGAGTGCGCGATTGGTCAGCGGCCGCAATCGACAAGCGTAGCCGCGATCTGAAAGATTTCGACGCGCGCTACCAGAAAATCGATGCCAGCGGTTGGCCGGTCCCGCAGCAGGTTGATTACCGACTAATCGGTTCGGCCTTGTCGCGAGTGCACTGGGAATTGGAGGTGAATCCCCGCTGGAAACGCGATCCGAATTTTTACATCGAGCAAACTCTCACCCCAATCGTGGAAGCGCTGACAGTGCCTGGTCCATACGACGAAGTACGCAGCCGGGAAATTTTGACCCGTGTCGAAAATGTTCCGTCGATCTTGCAGCAAGGTTCTGAAAATCTCGACAAAGCACCGGCGCCGTTCGTGACCGTGGCGATTCAAGCGCTGGAGGGGGTGCGGGAACGATTGCGCAAAATGGCGACGTCGTTACGTCCCGTCACCACCCTGAGCGAAATGGAATTGACCGCGGCAACGAATCGCGCGGCTGATGCGCTGGAACGTTTTCGAGCAACGTTGCAGGACCTACTGCCGTCGTCGCCAAACGAGACCGCGCTCGGGCGTGACGCCTACGTTTTCTTTCTCAAAAACGTCGCTCTCTACCCTTACTCACCCGAACAAATTTTGGCGATGGGACAACAGGAATGGAATCGGGCGGTAGCGTTTGAAAGCTATGAGAAAGAACGCAACAAAAATGTCCCGCCACTTCAACTCGCGAAGGACATTGATAGCTGGATAAAAGATGCGGCCGCTAAGGAATCGAAGATTCGCGAGTTCCTCGACAAACACGGGATTCTTACCGTGCCGGGTTGGTTGCAGCATTATACCCTACGTCCGATGCCAGAATATTTGCGCGTTCTGGGCTTTAGCGAAAACGACGACTTCACTTCGCCGTCGCGATTGAATGAGAATTGCATTCGCTACGTGAGCGAGCCTTCCGGGAACCTTGGTTACTTCTGGCGCGCCACTGCACAAGATCCGCGGCCGATCATTGTTCACGAAGGAATTCCGGGACATTATTTCCAACTTTGCCTTTCCTGGAAGCACGAAGACCCAATTCGGCGGCATTATTACGACTCGGGCGCGAACGAAGGGGTCGGCTTTTACGCCGAGGAGATGATGTTACAGAACGGTTTGTTCGATGACAGCCCGCACACCCGCGAGATTATTTACAATTTCATGCGGCTGCGCGCGCTCCGGGTGGAAGTAGATGTGAAGCTGGCGCTTGGCCAATTCTCGTTAGAAGAAGCCGCCAAGTATCTCGAGCAAAAAGTTCCGATGGACGCACAAACCGCACGGCAGGAAGCGATCGCGTTTTCCACCGGCCCCGGTCAGGCCCTCACATATCAGATCGGCAAACTCCAAATTACGAAGTTCCTCGCCGACGCCCGGATGCAACAAGGTGATAAATTCAACCTCCGTGCTTTCCACGATTTCGTCTGGAAGAATGGGAATGTGCCGATTGCGTTGCAGCGTTGGGAGTATCTCGGCACGAGCGACGATCTACCAACAGTCAGCGGCAGATAACAATCTCGTTGGACACGCGCGGCTTGAACCAACCGCTGGTCGAAGTCTTTTCCGCTCTCAATAAGACGGCAGGACCGTTGCCTTCAGGCGTCACTGATTTTTCCAGAAGCGAGATTTCGTTAAATCCGCCCGCCCACAGCATGTCAGCTAAAGAGCCAATCGTCGGCTGAAAAGATTGCGGGTTCACTGCGGCCAGCGGGTGCTAATAGCTTCGCCGAAAAGGCGACCGCAAATGATGGTGGAAAGCCACAAAAAACCAGTCGACTGGGCTGCTCGTGCGAGAAACTCTGCTGGTTGTCGCAGATGATAAAGTAATCCGACGCAGAAGATCGCATTGTGTTGCTGTGCAAGAGCTGGAGACGGCTCATTAAGATTCTCTTTGGGGAGTCGAACGTTTGTAATCCCCGAGGCCGAGAGAATGAACTTTGCCTCCTCCAGACTTGTTTCGCGCACATCCACCGCAGTGATTCCGCCTCTGGAAAGGCTTGGGCGAGAACGCTGGTGTGACCACCTTCAAGGCAGCCGCATTCGAGAATGCGCAGAGGCTGGTCTCGCCCACGATTCGAAGCAGCAAGTCGCTCCCTGAATCTGCTTATGAAACGAAGAACGCATGAGTCAGTGTCTGCGCGATACTGGCCGCCGTATTGAGTGCCTCCGAACTCGAATCCAGTAATCCAAGGTCCCAGCGCGTCGAATTGCGCAGCGTCACATTCATTCACCAGCTCTTGGCGGCCGAACGTCGTTTCAAATCAGTCAACAATTTCGACGCCCATTTGGCGGGCGGTGCCGGCGATGATGCGGAAAGCTGCTTCGTCATTGCGCGCATTCAAGTCTTTTGCCTTCGTTCTCACGATATCCATCACTTGCTTGTGCGTTACTTTTCCAACCTTGGTCTTGTTAGGTTCTTTAGAACCAGCAGCGATGTTGGCCGCCTTCTTCAATAACACTGCCGCGGGCGGGCTCTTGGTGATGAAAGTAAATGACTTATCTTTGAAAACAGTGATAACGACTGGAAGGATATCGCCGGCTTGCTTTTGGGTGGCAGCATTAAATTCCTTACAGAAAGACATGATGTTGACCCCGCGCGGTCCGAGCGCGGTGCCGACGGGGGGCGCTGGATTGGCCTGACCGGCTGGAATTTGGAGTTTGATGTGAGCTACGATTTCCTTTGCCATTGTATTTGTTAAATCGTTGAATCGAATACTTCTTCTGACTTCTGATCTCTGATTTTAGCCGCGTTCTACTTGCCAGTATTCCAATTCGACCGGCGTCGCACGGCCAAAAATGGTAACGGAGACGCGCAACTTACCGCGTTCAGGATCGATCTCTTCCACGATACCGTTCTGGTTTTGGAATGGTCCATCGGCAACCTTGACCGTCTCGCCGACTTCAAATGAAACTTTCGGTTTCACCTTTTCCTCGCGTTCCTTCATCTGTGCCAGCATTGACTCGACCTCTGATTGTCGCATTGGGATAGGCTTATCTTTGGTGCCGGCAAACCCGATTACTCCTGGTGTATCCTTGATGAAATACCAGGTGCGATCGACCAGCTGGTTGTCCAGATCGAGCAGATGCATGTTCACGATGAGGTAACCGGGAAAAAATTTTCGTGTGGTCTCGCTTTTTTTGCCTTTCTTGATTTCGGAAACGCGCTCGGTTGGGACGAGCACTTCGTAGATGACGTCGCTCATTTCTTCCGTTTTGACGCGCTTCTCGATATTATCCTTGACCTTGTTCTCCTGACCGGAGAGCACGTGCACAACGTACCACTGATCCTTGGCTGCGAGTGCCTGGGCCATATCTAATTAGTGAATACGAGTAAAGAAATGGACGACGTTAACGAGAATAAAATCGAAGAGAGAGACATAACCGCCTAACAAAAGCATCGAAATGATGACCACCCCGGTCGAGTCAAACAGCTCTTTATATTTCCTGAACCCCTTCTCCTTAGGGTCCCACGGCCAGGAACATTTCTGTAGCTCAACCTTCACTTCACTGAAGAAAGTCCTTATTTTCGTGAGCATGGGGAGGGAGCGAGGCTAAGTTGTCAAAATCTTACATTGTTGAAACGGATCTGGATCACTTACATCTGACAATTTAACATTGTAACCGTTTTAACTTTTTAACTCTTCCGCGAAACAACACGCCAGGAGGGACTCGAACCCCCAACCGACGGTTTTGGAGACCGCTACTCTACCAATTGAGCTACTGGCGTAAAAAATCTTCCTCCTTCACTTCCTCTTAATCTCCTCTTTCTCGAAGAATGCTCAAAGAGAACCGACGAAGCGGAAGAGATATATTAATCCAGAATTTCGCTCACGCGACCGGCGCCAACGGTTTTGCCGCCTTCGCGAATGGCGAAGCGAATCGTCTTTTCCATCGCGATCGGGGTAATCAACTCGACCTCAATGGCGACGTTATCGCCCGGCATGACCATTTCGACGCCATCTGGCAACTTGACCGTCCCGGTCACATCAGTGGTGCGGAAATAAAATTGCGGCCGGTAATTGGTAAAGAATGGGGTGTGACGGCCGCCTTCCTCTTTGCTCAAGACGTACACTTCCGCCTTGAACTTCTTGTGCGGCTTAATCGTGCCCGGCTTGGCGATGACCTGACCGCGCTCGATCTCTTCTTTCTTCGTGCCGCGCAGAAGCACCCCGACGTTGTCGCCCGCGCGCGCTTCATCGAGAAGTTTGCGGAACATCTCGATATCGGTCGCGGTTGTTTTGGCGGTGGGACGAATGCCGACGATCTCGACTTCCTCCATTTTCTTGAGCACGCCACGCTCAACCCGACCGGTCGCGACCGTGCCGCGACCTTCAATGTTAAAGACGTCTTCGACTGGCATCAGGAATGGCTGATCGATCGGCCGGTCTGGTACAGGAATGTAATCGTCAATAGCGGAGACGAGGGCGAGCACTTGTTTCTCTTGATCGGCGTCGCCGTCAAGCGCCTTAAGCGCGCTGCCCTTCACGATCGGAATTTTGTCGCCCGGAAATTCATACTGCGTAAGCAGGTCGCGCACTTCCATTTCCACCAGATCGAGCAATTCTGGATCGTCCACCATGTCCACTTTGTTCAAAAACACGACGATTGAGGGCACGCCTACCTGGCGCGCTAGCAAGATGTGCTCGCGCGTTTGCGGCATCGGACCGTCCGCGGCCGAAACCACCAGGATGGCACCGTCCATTTGCGCGGCACCCGTGATCATGTTCTTGACGTAGTCGGCATGACCGGGGCAATCGACGTGCGCATAGTGTCGCTTTTCGCTCTGATATTCCACGTGCGCGGTGTTAATGGTGATGCCGCGTTCTTTTTCTTCCGGTGCGTTATCGATGTCAGCGTACTTGCGCACCTCGGCCATGCCTTTTTTGGCAAGAACGGTAGTGATTGCTGCGGTCAAAGTTGTTTTGCCGTGGTCTACGTGTCCGATGGTGCCGACATTCACGTGCGGCTTATCGCGTTTGAATGCTTCCTTAGCCATTTTCGAATTCTCCTGTTTAAAACTAAACTTCGTCTGCTGCTTTTGTGCTGGCAGGCTCACTGGAGCCCATGACCGGGATTGAACCGGTGACCTCGTCCTTACCAAGGACGTGCTCTACCAACTGAGCTACATGGGCGAACCGGTTTCGCTCGCGCCAGAGAAGCAAAAGTCCCAGAGCCGCCGTTTGAACGACCTTGGGACCGCTTCGTCCAGCAAAAAGCGTCCGCAAACTATCAGCCGGGCCTGCCCTGTCAAAGCAAATTCTTAGCGGATCCGCCCGCTCGACGCGGCCTCGTCTTCACCGCCTCCACGGCGACGCATGACAACAAAAATTATCCCGATCAAAACCAACAGGACGACCAGCGCGATTCCGATGTTTAGTGGCGTAAAAAAGCCACGCTGCGGTGTCGGAGCCGGAGTGGGCGCCGCCGCCGGCGCGTTTTTGGCGGCGAGGGCCGATTGCGCGTACTGCAAGCGCTGTTGCGTATCGTAATCGTTGGGATTGATCCTGAGGGTTTGTTGATAATCCGCGATTCCTTTCTCGTAATTTTGCAGATAGGTGACGTAGGTGTAGCCCCGCTTCGCGTAAACGTCGGGATCGGGTTTGATCTCCAGACTCTTGTCGTAATCGGCGATCGCCTCGTTGTATTTCTTCTGGCTGCGATAGACGAAGCCGCGACGCTCGTAAGCCTGCGCATCGTTTGGATCCTTCTGCAAGACCGCGGTAAAATCCGCAGCCGCCTTATCCCAGTCGCCCATCCCGATCTCGGCAAATCCACGCAGTCGGATCGCCATGGTGTCGTCCGGTTTCAGCTCGGCCGCCTTGCTCAGATCCGCCAAGGCCTCCCCATATTGCTTTTGCATGACGAAAGTCTGGCCTCGCTCGAGGTATCCCATCTCATCCTTCGGTGCGATCTCGATTGCCTTGGCGAAATCCGCCATCGCCTCATCGTATTTCTGCAACGCGCGTTTGACCGTCCCGCGATTTAAGTAGGCCTTGGCGCTTTTCGGATTCGCCTCGATCGCGGCGTTAAATTCCTTGATTGCCTCGTCGTATTTGTGTTGCTGCGCCAGCTCCACGCCTTTGTTGACGCGGCTGCTCACATCGGATGATCCGGCTGGCGGCTTCGCTTCGGCGCTCAGGATTGTCAGTGAAAAAATAATTGCTGCGATCGATAGAAATTTTGAAATGGTCATGGCTCCTCCTTTGGCAACTACCTTTTTGCGCGATCAAATGCCAGTAAGCCAGCAAAATTCAAGTCCGTGAAATTTTTGTCCGCCATCACGTCACCGAGGCCGCGCTCGGGGGGACGCAGCATTTCTCGAGGGTATCTGGCACTTTTCGCCACCGTTATCATTTGGTCGCTACCATCGCTTTTCCAATTTTATCTGCTGCGTTACTACGATGTTTGGGCGCAAAATTTCTACCGCTACAGCGTCGCCTGCATCGCGATCGCACCCTTTGTCGCCTTTCGCATTCGGCGCGGCGGACCGCGGCTCGATCTTCGCGTGTTCGCCCTCTGCCTGATCCCAGCAGTCCCGAACGTCGTCCATCAAATCACCCAGACGATTGCCCTCTTTTACATCGGTCCCGGCGTTTACGCCATTTTCACCCGTTCTTCGGTGATCATGACCGCGCTACTTGCGCTCATTTTCTTTCCGGAAGAGCGCCACATTCTTAGGCAATGGCAATTCCAAGTCGGCACCTTGCTGGGATTAATCGGCGCAATTGGCGTGTTTTGGTTTCAACCCGGGGCTACCGCCGGGCACGTCGCTATTCGCGGATTGTTGATTGCCTTTATCGCGACCATTTGTTGGGCGCTCTATGGTGTCCTGGTAAAACGTCCATCTGCCGGGCTCGGTTCCATTCGTAGTTTTGGTCTCATTAGTTTCATTACCTCGGTCCTGCTTTTCCCCCTAACCTGTGCTTTCGGAAATGTTGCGACCCCGGTGGAGGTGAGCTGGTTCGTAAATCTCGTTCTCGCGATCTCGGCCGTAACCTGCATCACGATGGCGCATGTTCTTTATTACGTTGCCATCCAGGAAATCGGTGTCGCCCTTGCCCAAACGCTCCAACTGCTCTGCCCGCTCGGCGCAGTGGCTCTGTCCGCTTGGATCTTCGGCGAACATTTAACTAGCGCACAACTTTGGAGCGCCGCGATCTTGTTGTTCGGCGCATTTCTCGCTATGCGCGTGAAACCGGTGGCGACGACGGAGACCGCGGAGAATATTTGAGGCGTTGTAGCTGCCGCCGTCACTGGAGGCTGGATATGTCCATTGCAATCTGCCGCCAGGGACGACGGCAGCTACAGCACCCTAATCTCGTTTCAGCGCCTCTGCTTTCCGCACCAGCTCAAGAAATCTTTTCGGCAAACGTTGAGCGCTCCGTTCCGGCAAACGGTGAAAAGCCAAGTGGCCGGCTCCGGATTTTGAAACGCATCGTTGTTTTGAAATTTCACAAAAGTTTTCTGCACCACGTCACGCGCTCGGTCCCAGTCGCCCGTGATGCGGGTCGCGAATTGCGGCAACGGAATCTCAAATCTTCGTAGCAGAACCTGCATCCGCTCCGAATCCACGTTCGCATCACCCTCGGGCATTGTCGTTTAGAAGATTCACGCGCGAGCCGGGAAAAACTTAGGAAATAATTTTCCAAGCGCGTCCGAGCTCCAAGTCGGACTGGCGTTCCGTGCGCTACCCAGAATTTCGTGTGCGTGCCACCAATTTTCCCGTTGAGCATCCAGCATCCGGGATCCAGCATCCAAGAGACGTCCATGAACCTGAAAACGTATCTGATCGCTCGACAAGAGATGATCGATCGGGCGCTGGATCGTTTCCTGCCAAAGGAAAACGCGCCGCCGCCCACGATCCATAAAGCGATGCGCTACAGTTTGTTCGCCGGCGGCAAAAGATTGCGCCCGATTCTTTGCCTTGCCGCTGCCGAAGGCTGCAAAGGGAAACTGATTGAGGCGCTTCCATTGGCCTGCGCGATGGAATGCATCCACACCTATTCGCTGGTGCACGATGATTTGCCGAGCATGGACAACGACGATTTTCGGCGCGGCCGCGCGACCTGCCACAAAGTTTTCGGTGACGGTATCGCCGTCCTTGCAGGCGATGCCTTGCTCACCGTCGCGTTCGAAATTGCGGCCCGCGCCAAACCGACGCGCCGCTATTCCATGTCCGAAATGTTTCGTGAGATCTCGATCGCGGCCGGCAGCCGCAAATTAATTGCCGGTCAGGTGGCAGATCTCGAAGCGGAAGGGAAAAAGGTTTCGCGACATGAACTTCGCTACATCCACGAAAATAAAACCGCGGCTATGATCACAACTTCCGTCCGTCTTGGTGCGATGAGCGCAAATGCCGACGCGAAAAAGTTGCGCGCCATTACAAAGTTCGGCTACGCGCTCGGCCTGGCCTTTCAAGTGATCGACGACATTCTCGACGTCACGCAGACGACGGAGAAGCTCGGCAAAAGCGCTGGCAAAGATGTCGCTGCCCAGAAGGCGACCTATCCCGCGGTAATCGGGCTGGACGCATCGCGCGGCGAAGCGCGGCGGTTGACCAACACTGCGCAAAACGCGCTCAAGATTTTTGGCAAAGAAGCTGAGCCGTTGCGAGAACTCGCGACCTACCTGCTCATTCGCGAATACTGATTTTCTGATCTGGGGAGCGCAGGCTGGCAGCCTGCGCTCCTCAGAAAGATCGTTTCGGCGAGCCGCCGAAACCAACACGCGAGGTCCGAGCAGGGCTGGCGTTGCGTGCGCTACCCCGAAAGAAATCACGCGAGCGCGAGGTTGGGATCGATTTCCTCCGCCAAAGATGAAACAATTCCGTTTTCCAATCGCAACATCGCGGCGAACGCGATCATGGCTGCGTTGTCGGTACACAACCAAGAATCAGCGACAAGAAATTCGATCCCATTCTTCTGGCAGGCCGCGCGCAAATTTTCTCGCAGAGCGCGATTACAACTCACCCCGCCGCTCAATGTCAAACGTCGCGATTTGGTTTGTTGCAGTGCGCGCAAGCTCTTTTCGCGCAGGACGTCGATGACTGCTTGTTGAAAGGAGGCGCAGAGATCCGCCAGCATGTCATCCCCAGTGTCAGTCGAGGGATCCCGATACGTTACCTTAAAGCTTTCGGCCCGGGATCCCTCGACTTCGTTCGGGATTACGACTTTCGGCAACAAATAGCGCACCGCTGTCTTCAAGCCGCTGAAGCTGAAATTCAGATCTCCGGAATTGAGCATGCTCCGGGGTAAATCGAATTTTTTCGCATCACCTTTTTGCGCCCGCATTTCAATTTCGGGGCCGCCGGGGTAACCAAGCCCGAGCAACTTCGCGACCTTATCGAACGCTTCCCCGGCCGCGTCATCGAGGGTGCGGCCAAGAATTTCGTAATTGCCAACGCCGCGGACATTCACCAGCAGGGTGTGTCCGCCGCTTACCACCAGCCCGATGTTCGGCTCGATTTTTTTGCTGCCGAAAAATGGTGAGAGCAAATGTCCTTCCAGATGATTAATCGCGAGAAATGGTTTGCCGGCGCCGATAGCCAGACCTTTCGCCGCCGAATTTCCGACGAGCAGCGAGCTGGCAAGTCCCGGTCCGCTGGTGGCCGCGAAGGCGTCGATCTCATTGATCGTAACGTTCGCGGACGCGATTGCGCGCTCGAGCAAACGCGGCAACTGCGCGAGATGATTTCGCGATGCGACTTCCGGCACGACCCCGCCGAATTTTTCGTGCTCGGCAATTTGTGACGCCACTTCGCTGGTGAGCAAGTCCGAACCGGACTGGCGTTCGCTGCCACGCAAAATCGCGACTGCAGTTTCGTCGCAGGATGTTTCAATTGCGAGAATTGTCACAATACAGTTGTCATCCCGAGCGAAAGTCGAGGGATCCCGTTGAAGTTACCTTACAGCTTTCGCATCGGGATCCCTCGACTTGGCTCGGGATGACAAATTATTTCTTCGCCTCGCTTTTCGGCGAATTTTCCTGCGCGTAGATCATCACGCCTTTGAGGGCGTCAATCGCGCGCAGCATTTGCGGGTCGCGCGAACGAACCTGCGTTTTCTCGTCCCCGATTTTGGTGTCGTTGTTGCGCGCAACGAAAAGCGCGTGCTCCTGTTCTGCCGTCATTGGCACCGCAATATTCGGCGTCACCCCGTTGCCGTGGATGACCTGCTTGCCGGGGGTGTAATACTTCGCGGTAGTGAAACGCAACGCCGACCCATCGGGCAATTGCAACACATTTTGCACCGATCCTTTACCGAAGGTTGTTTCACCAACAAGGATGGCGCGTTTTAAGTCCTTTAGCGCCCCTGAGACAATCTCGGCGCCGCTGGCGCTGCCTTCATTGACCAACACCGCCAGCGGAAAATGCGGACGCTCTTTTGCGGTGGACGAAGTGGTGTACTCGCGTTCTTGCGATGCCGCCCGTCCCTGGGTGGAAACGACTATGGTGTTCGGTGGCAGGAACTGGGCGCAGACATCGACCGCGCTGTTGAGCAAGCCGCCGGGGTTATTTCGCAAATCCAAAACCAGCGCCTGCATTCCTTGCTTCTGCAATTCGTCCAGCGCTTTGGCTAAGTCCTCGGCCGTTGGTTCGTTAAACTGCACCACCCGCACGTAACCGACCTTGAATGCGCCGGTCAGCTCCTTATCGATGAGATGCGCATTCTTCACGCTCTGCACCTTTACTTCGGCGCGCTCGAGCACGTAGTCTTTAACTTCTTTGCTGGACGGTCTAAGAATCGTTAGGGTCGCTTTCTGATCCGGTTTGCCGCGCAGCAGATTGACCGCCTGTTGCAATTCCAATTTCTCCGTCGGCGTGCCATTAATTTTCAAAATCTGATCCCCCGCCAGAATTCCGGCCTTCGCCGCCGGGGTGTCTTCCATCGGTGTGACAACGGTGAGAACACCATTTTTGCTCGAAACTTCGATCCCGAGTCCATTGAACCGGCTGCGCGTATCGTCCTGCATGTCGCGAAAATCGTCCGGCTCCATGAATTGGCTGTGCGGATCGAGCGAGGCGAGCATGCCCTTCATCGCGGCATAGACCAGATCATGATAACTCGTCTTATTGCCATCCACATAATCCTGCCGCAGTAACTGGATTGCTTTGGCGAAGACAGCGATCTGCGCGTAACCGCTATCAGGATCATTTTCCGCCGCGTGCACGGTGAAGAGCCGCAGCCCCAGCAGCCCATTGATGAGCGCGAGCGACGCCAGCACAATAAGAACGAATCGACGTGTCATGAAGATCTTGATTGTCGCTCAGGGCGAAATTTTTGGCAACGGTCAACCCATTCGTTAACGTCCCGCCTCAGCCTATTGATGAAACGATTTCTCCTGCTCGTTCTTTTGGCGATCGTGCCGATGCTCAATGCCGCGCAAAACACCGATGCCGATTTCGGCGCGGTGGCGGAAGAGTTCATAAAAGGTTACCTGAACGCGCGCCCGCTTCTCGCAACCCGGCTTGGTTTTCATGAATATGATGGCCGGGCGGATGATTTCAGCCGGCTTGCGCTCGATGCCGAATTGCAGCGTCTCCGCCGTTTCGAGGACCGGCTGCGGAAATTCGAGCCCGAGGAATTGAATGCGCGCAATGGAATCGACTTGCGCATCTTGCAGGCCGCAATCGCAAACGAGCTCTTCGAGTTTCAGGATGCGCACAAGTTCGAGCGCAACCCCATGATCTATGCGCACTGCGCCGATTTGAACATCTACATCGCGCGCAAGTTCGCGCCGCTGGAAGACCGGGTTCGCAGTCTGATCGCGATCGAATCGCAAATCCCGAATATCCTCATCGCCGGCAAAACCAATCTGGAGGCAGTATTGCCCAGGCCGCACGTCGAACTCGCCATCCAAATCGCGCACGGTTCGGCCGATTTTCTGCGCAAGGACATGGTGACTGCGGTCGACACCGTGAAAGATCAGGAGTTGCGCGGCAATTTCCTCGACGCCAATCGTCGCGCCGCCACCGCGCTCAGCGATTTTGCCAACTGGCTGGAGAAAGAGAAATTGCCGAAAGCGACGCCAAACTTCGCCCTGGGCGAGACGAAATATCAACGCTGGCTAATGGAAACCGAGCTGGTGGATTTGCCCCCGAGCAAGATTCTCGAGATCGGACTGGCGAAGCTAAAAGAGGAACAAAAAACATTCGTCGACGCCGCCAAAATTATCGATCCGAATAAATCGCCCACGGAGGTATTCAAAGAAACCCAGAAAGATCATCCCAGCGCCGACAAATTGATTCCTGACATTGCGAAAGATCTGGATCAAATCCGCGATTACGTTACAGAGAATAAGATTGTCGGCATTCCGCCGAACGCGAAGGCGCGGGTAAAAGAAACGCCGCAATATGATCGGGCGACCTCGTTTGCCTCGATGGATACGCCGGGACCATTCGAGAAAAAAGCGACCGAAGCATTTTACTACGTTACTCCGGTTGAACCGG
>Ga0209474_10004197_pt1 | contig 12484 bp, 14 predicted proteins | sample GraSoiAngelo_145_FD_185902 | JGI IMG/M metagenome (GOLD analysis project Ga0209474, IMG submission 185902) | Grasslands soil microbial communities from the Angelo Coastal Reserve, California, USA - 14_1009_05_20cm (SPAdes) (version 2) | ecosystem: Environmental > Terrestrial > Soil > Grasslands...
GCGGGCCCTGGCGCCGCTGGCGACGGCGCTGGTCGAGGAGGGCTGTGAGGTGTTTCGGGCGCCCGGTCTGCAGGAGGCATTGGAAAAGGCCCGCGCGGCGGCCCCGGACGTGGTCCTGCTGGCGCCGGCCGAGCCCGAATGGGTGCTTGGCTTGCGCGGTCTGCCTGGCCAGCCCGCCTTGATTGCGGCCGGTGAACTTTCACCGAGGGTGCCAGCGACGGCTTGGAGCGGCGTTATACCATCTGGCCTCTCAGAGCCGGATGCCGTATTGCGCGCCATCAAAGGCCTGGACATCGTTCAGAGGCGAAGGAGGACAGGACGTGACCGCCGGCAAGGTTTTGATCGTCGAAGATAACCCGGTCAACCTCCGGTTGGCGCAGTTCCTGTTGGAGAAGAAGGACTTTTCGGTCCGCAAAGCCATGAATGCGGCCGAGTGCCTGGCCGAGATGACCCGAGAACTACCAGATATCGTCCTGATGGACATTCAACTTCCTGGCGAGGATGGACTCGCGGTGACCCGCAAGATCCGCTCGGATCCCCGGATGGCCGGTGTCGTGGTGGTGGCATTGACCGCGCATGCGATGGCCGGCGACCGGGAAAAAATCCTCGGCGCCGGCTGCGATGGCTACATTCCCAAGCCGGTCGATCCGCAAGGGCTGCCCGGCGAGGTCGCGCGCTATCTGCAACAGGGACGGCTGAAGACGGCGTGATGAGCGAGCCGCAAAAGCCCGGGCGCCCGGCCGACCCCGGGTCGAAATCCAGCCGTCCAATCAGTGACATCCTGCAGCTGAACAACGAGCTCGTCCAGAACCTGGAAGGGCTGGTGGCCGAGCACGACAACCGCAAGAAGGAGCTGGACGAACTCAAGTTTTCCTTCGACCAGGCGCAGGCCGAGATCAAGCGCCTCCAGGAGGAGCTTCGCCACGCCAACCAGCGGGATGCCGAGCGGCATGATCAGTTGCGACAGCTCGAACAGGAGCGCGTCGACCAGCTCGGCGCCATGAGTGCCCACCTCGATGCGATGCGCGCCGCCGTGGACCGCTACCTGCAGCAGCGTCGGAAGGCTGCCTGATGTCTCCCGAGGCGCCAAAAGCCAAGTCGTTCGCCGACATCCTGCAACAGAACCAGGAATTCATTGCGCATCTGCGGGCGCTGCAGGAGGACGCCGGCGGGCAACTCGAGGAGCGGGAGAAGGAGCTGGCGATCGTTAAACGACAGCTCGCCGAGAAGCAGCAGGAGCTGGATGAACTCCAGAATGCGCAGCTTCAATGGGCGATGGACCGCCAGACCCTGCTCGAGGAACACGAGTCCTTGAAGCAAGGTCACCAGGATCTGCAGCAGAAACACGATCAATCCCAGGTCGAGCTCGCTCGCATCAAAGACGACCTCTCCCGCGGTCGAGCCCGTGATGAAGAACGCCGAGCCCAGCTACGCCAGCTCGAGCATGACCGCATCGACCTGGCGCATAAGTACGAGGCGGATCAGAAAAAGATCCAGGGTGACTTGCGGACCGCTCAAGATGATCTGGACAGCCTGCAGGCGGCCCAACTCCAATGGGCCATCGACCGGGAAAGCTTGCTCAAAGCACGAGACGCGGCGGTGGCCCGGCAGGCCCAGCTGGAACAGGAATGGCAGAAGGCCCGTACCGAGCTCTCCCAGGATAAGGCCAGGTTGGGGACGCTGAACAGCCAGCTGCAGCAGCAGCTCAAAGTCCTCCAGGGTGAGGTCGAGCCGCTGAAGCTGGCTCGCGATCGATGGCAGGCCGAGCGCCAGCGCCTGGTTGCCGATGTCGCACGGCTGGAGCAGGCCGGCAAGGCTGCAGACACACAGTTCCAGGCCGATCGCAAGCTGCTGCAAGCCCAACTGGAGGACGCGCGAACCAGGGCGGCCGATCTGGACAAAGCGGAGGCAGAGTTCCAACGCCTCAGTGACGAGCGTTCGGCATTACTCACGAAAGTCAAAGCGCTGGAGAAGGACTGGCAAAATCGAGAAGCCTCGCTTGCCACAGAGAAGGTCGCCCTGAAGAAACAGGTCCAGGACTCGATCGCGAGGCTCGCGGCGATGCAACAGGACTATGAGAAAGTAAAGGCGCTGCACGCCGACCTGGCCGGCGAGACCGGACGCAAGGCGCAAGAGTGGACCACACGGGAGCAGCGTCTGACGTCGGAAAAGAATCAGCTCAAGGTCGATCTCGAGCGCGTGCAGGCCGAGCTCTCCGAGATGATGTCGAAGGCCAGCGACCTGCACGGCCAGCGAATGGCCCAGGGAAAAGAGCTGGAGCAGGCCTGGCAACAAGAGAAGGCCGCCCTCAAGGCGCAACTCGATGAAGCCCGCAAGGCGGCCGGCAGCACTCCGCCCGTCAGCCAGGTCATCACGAAGTTCGAGGCGGAGAAGCGCGCCATGCAGGCGCAGGTGGATACCCTCCGGGCTCAGCTTGCCAGCAGCGGCAGGAACAAGGAGGTTGCGCCTGGCTTGACCCAGGCCCGGCGCGACTTCGAGGCGAAGTTCCGGGTGATCTACGACCAGAGCCACGATCTCAACTCGCCACTCAATGCGATCATCGGCTTCTCCGAGATCCTCCTCGACGAAAAGGCGAACAAGACGACCCCTGAAGAACGCCGTGAGTTTGTCGCCCACATCAACGAGAGCGGCAAACGGCTGGTCGAGCATATCCGCGAGCTCATCGAGTTTGCCAAGCAGGAGGCCGGGATTCAGGAACGGCCGGTCGCCATGGCACCGCTGCTGGGCGTCGCGACGAAGCCCCCGGTGATCCTGGTGGCGGACAACGACCCGTCGGTGAAAGAGCGGATCGAGCCCTTCCTGAGCCACGCCGGTTATGAGGTTGTGATCGCCGCCAGCGCCCAGGAGGCGCTGCGCAAAGCCGTCCAGCTGCAACCACTCGCGGTGCTGATCGATACGCAGCTGCCGCCAAACGGGGGGAGCGGGCTAGTCTACGACCTGCGCCGGGAATCGAAGACGAAGGACATCCCGATCGTGCTGACGTCAAAGGTCAACAAAGAATCGCTGCCCTTCGATATCGGTCAAGCGGATTTCCTCACCAAACCGATCGACCGTCAGCAGCTGCTGCAAATGATGGTCAAGTTCGACCTGCTGGCCGACGGCAAGCGGGGCAAGAAGACCCCTTCCTCGATTCTGATCGTGGACGACGATCCCCAGAATATCCGCCTGGTGAAAGCCATGCTGAAGCCGTTCAACATTGAGGTGATGGTTGCCGACGGGGGCAAGGCTGGGCTCGAGCTGGCGCTCAAGAAGAAGCCCGACCTCATCATCCTCGATCTGATGATGCCGGACGTCGATGGCTTCGAGGTCGTCACCAAGCTGCGTGAGGACCCCGGCGCCAGCCAGATTCCCATCCTTATCTATACGGCGAAAAACATTACCAGCGAAGACCGGGACCGTCTGCAGGGCAACATTCAGTCGATCATCCAGAAGGGCGACTTTGGCAAGGACCGCTTCCTCGAGATGATCAACAACCTTCAAAACAGTCAAGCGGCTTAAGCCGCCAGGGCCAGGATGACTGCCCTCGATCGCTTACTCGTCAAGCTCCGATTTGGAGCGCTGATCATTCCCTTCTGCCTGCTGATCTGGTTGCAGGCGGCGGCGGCGCTGCCGGCCACGCTTGCGGTGACCGGGTTTCTCGCTGCCTATAACGGGGTTGCCTGGCTCGCGATCGAGAAGCAGGCGGCCACCCGCTTTGGTCGGCCGACGGCCGTTCTCCTGTTGATTCTCGATCACCTGGTGGTTAGCGCGTGGGTCTTGCTCTTTGCGACGCCGGCATCGGGAATCCCCTACCTGCTCTACGCGCTGGTCGCCGCCGAGGCGATCTTCCGCTTCGATCTGTGGGGCGGGATGGGCACCGGCCTGTTTCTGACCGGCGGCACGATTCTCTTCCAGACCAGCGATCTCGGCCTCGCGATCTCGGTCCGGGATGCGATCCTTCGTGCCGTCCCGACGTTGGCGGCGGTCACCGGGCTTGGGGCGGCGGTGCGCGTCATGAACGGCGAGATCGGCGGCACCCGCCGGCGCCTGGACCAGACCGAGCAACTGCGTAACGTCCTCGGCGAACTCGTTGGCCAGCTCGACGTCTCCCGGATGCTGCATACGGTGCTTCGCTGCGGGATGGAACTGCTTCAGATGGACTCAGGGGCGGTCGTGTTGCTCGACGAGGATCGCGGTGTGTTCACGCTGCAGGCAACCCTTCAACTGCCTGAGGTGGTCGAAGGGACGGAAGTTCCGGCTGGCAATGGCATCGTCGGCCGGGTTGTGAGAGAGCGTCGCCTCGTTATGCTGACGGCACCACCCCTCTTCGATCTGGCGGCGCTGCGCTCCACGCGCTATGCGCGAGTCTTCGGGACGCCAGTGCTGCTGGAAGGCAAGGTCATCGGCGTCTTGCACCTGCAAACCCGTGATGATCAACGTCGCCTCACCAAATGGGAAGAGGAAACGCTGGAAATCCTGGCGCAGCAACTGGCGGTCGCGCTGCGCAACATCCGACTGTTCGAAGAAACCGAGAAACGCGCCCGGCGGCTTGAGCTGCTGAACCAGTCGGTCGACCAGATGAACCAGAAGTTGTTTGAGCCAGAACTGCTGGACGTCGCCGCCAGCGCGCTCACAGCGAATCTCGGGTTCATGGCCGCACAGGTCTGGCTGCTCGAATCCAGCGACGGCGCGCTCTGGCGGCGGGCGAGTCATCACCGGACCAGGAACGCGCCGCCGCTGGCAAGTCGGGTGGAGCGTGGCATGAGCGAGATCGGCCAGGTGGCGGAGCTGCGCGTGCCAATTGTGACCAACGATCCCGCCAACCATCGCCAGGTGGGTCTCAGTCCCTGGATGGCCGAAGAAGGCATCCAGGCCTTCGCCGGGTTTCCCCTGGTCGTTGGCGACCAGCTCCTCGGAGTCCTGGCCGTCTACCATCGCCGTCCCCTCGACCGCAATACGATCGAGTTGCTGACGCTCTTTGCTCAGCACGCGGCAACCGCAATCCAGGAGGCGCACCTTTTCCATTTGGCAACCGAGCAGACCGCCCGGCTCACCGCGTTGAATGCCGAGCTGCAACGGGCAAACCAGCACAAGGCCGAGTTCCTGGCAAACATGAGCCACGAACTGCGAACGCCGTTGAATTCCATCCTTGGCTTCTCGCAACTGCTGCTCGAGGGTGACGGCGGCGAGCTCAGCCTCGATCAGCGACAGGATGTGGACATCATTGCGCAGAATGGTCGACATCTGCTTTCGCTCATCAACGACCTCCTCGATATTTCGAAGCTCGAAGCCGGCAAGGCCCAGCTGCATCGCGGCGAAGTCGAGGTCGAGTCGCTGATTAGCGAGTGCGTCGAAAGCGTCAGTTCGCTGGCAAAGACCAAAAAGCTGGACCTGGCCTTTTCCGTCGGTGAAGATGTCGGCCGGGTCTCTGCCGATGGTCCAAAGCTGAAGCAGGTCCTGTTGAACCTGCTGGGCAATGCCATTAAATTTACGGAGTCAGGGAGCGTTCGGGTCAACGCCGAGCGTCAGGGCGCGGACCTTCGCATCAGCGTGCGCGATACCGGAATCGGCGTGCACACCGAGGACGTCGAACGCATCTTCGAGAGCTTCCAGCAAGGGCAGAGCGGCATGACTGGGAAGTACCAGGGCACCGGGCTTGGCCTGGCAATCTGTCGGCAGTTGGTGGAGATGCACGGCGGTCGCATCTGGGTCAAGAGCGCGGCGGGCCAGGGGAGCACCTTCACCTTCACCATCCCTCAGCGAGCGCTGCCCGAGATGATCGAGCTGACGAGCGCTGCATAACCCTCCCCGCGTTAACCGAGGAGGCCGCTGATCAAGGCAATGGCAACCACCACCATGACGCCCGCGGCAGCGAACTGCAGGGGGCGCTCCGGGATCCAGGCGCCCAGACGATTGCCCAGGGCGATGGCAATCGCAGCGACCGCCCACAGCGCCACGGTCGCGGCGGTAAAGACAATCACCGGCTCGCGATAGCGAGCCTGCAGTGCGGCCGTGGCCAGCTGAGTCAAATCACCCCATTCGGCGATGAACACGACGGTAAACGCCGTGACGAACGGGCGCCGGTGCCGCTGTTCTTGCTTCTCGACCTGGCGCTCTTCCTCAACCTCCGTTTTCTTCAGGTTCTGGCGAATCAGGATCGCGGCCATGATCAGGAAGAGGATGCCGGCACCAATGCGTATGGGTTCACGAGGCAGCAAGCTGAGCAGTGAGCCTGCCGCCACGGCCACCGCACTCTGGACCAGAAAGGCCGCCGCGGTGCCCAGGAAGACGGGCAACGGCCGATGACGGGTGGCCAACAGGAGCGCCGCCAGGGCCGTCTTGTCCGGGAGCTCCAGGAGAAAGATCACCGTAAAGACGGTGACGCCGAGGCCAAGCACGTTGATCACCGACTGGCTCCAACGCGAAACAGGCTGATCGCCGAGGGCACCCGGCGCAGGTCCATGAGCCGAATTGTGGCCTAGTGCAGGAGGATGGGGAAGGAGAGGGCGAAGAGAACAACGCCGAACAAGAAGGTCCGCATGCTCAGCCCGCCAGCGCCAGCGGCTCCTGGCCGGCCGGATAGTTGACCTTGGCGTTGAAGCGGTAGCCGACGCCTCGCTTGGTCTGGATATAGATCGGCTTGCCCGGATTGGGTTCGATCTTGCTGCGCAGGCGGGAGATATGGACCCGCAGGCCCTCTTCGTACGCCTCCTCGTCACCCGCCCAGGCCTTGGCCAGCAGCGTCTCGTTGGTGACAACCCGGCCGGCGTTGCGAACCAGGAGGAAGAGCAGCTTGGACTCCGTTGGCGTCAGGGTGACCTGATGGCCCTTCACGCGAGCCCAATGCTGAACGAAGTTGATCTGCAAATCCTGGTCGATCACGACCTCGGGCTGCTCGACCCCGGCGGACTCGCCGTACCGGCGCAGGACACGCTGCACGCGGGCGACGAGCTCTTCCTTCTCGAAGGGCTTGACGATGTAGTCCTCGGCGTACATTTGCAGGCCCTCGACTTTGCTCTCGACCGCGGCGACCGCGCTCAGGATGACGATCGGCACATCGAGGTGGCTCTTGATTCGGCGGCAGAGCTCGAAGCCGTCCATCTCCGGCATCATCAGGTCGACGACGACCAGGTGCGGAATACCTTCATGGAGCTTGCGCAGCGCCTCCGGGCCGCTGCCCGCGGTCATGACCTCATAACCGGCGTGCTCGAGGATGCGCTTGAGGATCTCGCGCGCCATAGCGTCGTCGTCGACGATCAGAATCCGATACCGGTTGACGATGTCAAACCCCTCTCTTCCGGCGGCGATTGCGCGTCGCGCGGCCGCCCGGCCTCCATGGATTTGGACCTGCGCTTGCTGGCTGAGGTCCGAATGGACTGCCGGTGAAGATATATGGCCGTCGCCTGCCATTTCCTTACGATTCCTCTTTACGATGTGATGACCGTTGTCGCGTCAGGGTCACACGCGCCCCACGCGCTTTCGGCTAGCGCCATTCACCATACGGGCCGCAGCTTACGGCCAGCCTGACGGGGCGATGGAGGCGCGAAGGGCGCGAGCGGTGCCTCTCGCGCCCCCGTGCACCGGAGCCTACCGCGGCGCGCCCGGTGAGGAATCGGTCGCTCGGACCAATCAGCGCCGCTGAGCGGACCTCGGGTGACTCGAACAGCGATCAGCGCACGGTAGAATCTCAGTCGCCCTTGCCCGGGTGGTGGAATTGGTAGACACGCAGCTTTGAGGGGGCTGTGAGCGCAAGCTTGTAAGGGTTCAAATCCCTTCCCGGGCATGGCCTAACGGCCTTGTCCTCTGGACACGTGGCACAAACCGTCATTCACGCATGAGTCTCGCCACCCTGTACCTGCAGCTTCGCTACCGCCAGCTCCGATTCGGGCCGGGCTTCAGCGCGCCGGCCAGGCTGCGGATTCGCGGGCCGGGTCGCGTCAGCATCGGACGGGATGTGCGGATCTCGAACGCCTCGGGCCGCACCGCCCTGCTCACCTTCCATGCCGACTCCCACATCGAGATCGGTGACCGGGTCGAGATCGACGGTGCCGGCTTGATGTCGGCAAGCCGTATCGCGATTGGCGCGGACGCGGTTCTGGGCCCCTGCCTGGTCGTCGACACCGACTTTCATCCGGTTGGCCGGTCGCGGCGGCAGACCGGTGAAGCCGTGGAGCGGCGGCCCATCCAGATCGGCAAGAAGACCTGGGTCCAGGGCAAGGCGACCATTCTCAAAGGGGTGACCGTCGGCGACGGTGCTGTCGTGCGCTGGGGGTCGCTGGTCACCAGCGACGTCGCGGCCGGCGCTACCGTGATGGGAAATCCGGCGAGAGTCGCGGGCCCGGATTAGGCGCTGATGACGGCGCCCTGGATGTTGCAGTAGGTGTTCTTGACCTGGTTCCCGAGCACGATCAGGGTGATCAAGACCACGATCACGACCAGGCACATGATGAGCGAATACTCGATGAGCGCCTGGCCGTTTTCGCTATCGCGCCAGCCCATCAAGATTCGAATTCGTGCCGCTAACAGGGTGACCATTGATTGCCTTCCGGAGAAACGCGTGCTGCTCTCCGAGTATGCGGGTTATAACGCGGCGCCGCCCTGCTTTCAGATGGGTCGTGCCGGGATCGTGGCCGGCTTGTGACCTAGCGAGCGCTCGAGCGTTGGACCAGGTAAGTGACGACGGCGAGGTACTCTTCCGAATCCGCCGAGCCGACCCATCTCGTGTCGTCGGTACTCCGCCCGAAAAGGGCGAAAAGCTCGCTAAGGGTGAGTTTCTCTGACATGGCTACCTGATACTTGCTTAATAGGTTATCTAACAGAGATGCTATCACAAATCGCGCTTACGTCGCGAGCTAGCGGCTGTTGTTCCGCTGTACCAGATAAAGGACAACGGCGAGATATTCTTGCGAATCGGCCGAGGCAACCCAGCGGGTGTCCTCCTGGTGACGCCCAAAAAGGCTGAACACGTCGGACATGGTGAGTCGCTGCGGTTCCTCAATCATGGGTTGCGTCCCGATGCAGGTGAAACGGCTGCCTCTTTGGGAACCTTTCACGCTGAGTGACAAACGCGCCACGAGTGGGCGTCGACTCGCCGACAACTGGGCCCGAGGGCGGCCCGATAGAATCTGGCCTGTCTGAAGGCCCCCAGCAGCGAACCGGCAGCATTCTCGACCGCCACCCTCGAACAACTTCAGTCGGTGCTGGCCGGCGCCGGCGAGCCGGCCTATCGTGCGGATCAGGCGCGGCGCTGGTTCTGGCAACAGCTGGCGCCCTCCTTCGAGGCGATGCGCACCCTTTCGCCGCCTGCCCGGACCGCGCTGCAAACCTCGTTCATCCACAGCAGCGTGACGCCCCACCTTCGACGCTCGGCGGACGCGGGTGAAACGGTCAAGTACCTCTTCAAACTGCGCGACGGCCGCACGATTGAGACGGTAGTCATGCACTATCCCGCGACCTCCAATTCGCGCAGCCGGACGACCATCTGTGTCAGTTCGCAGGTGGGCTGTCCGATCGGCTGCAGCTTTTGCGCCACCGGACAGTCCGGCTTCGATCGGAATCTGAGCGAGGCGGAAATCGTCGATCAGTTCCTGGCGGTGAGCCGCGACCTGGCGGAGCGGGAGCGATCGCTGACCAACGTCGTTTTCATGGGCATGGGCGAGCCGATGAACAACTATGCCGCGGTCGTGGGAGCCATTCGGCGGTGGGCCGATTCCCGGACGCTCAACTTCAGCCCCCGACGAGTCACCATCTCGACCATCGGCCTTGTCCCCTACGTCGAGCGATTGAGCGAGGAAGGATTGCCAGTCAACCTCGCGATTTCGCTGCACGCGCCTGATGATGACCTGCGCAGCAGCATGATTCCGGTAAACCGAAAATATCCGATCGCCGCGATCATCGCCGCCGCGAAGGCGCACTCGGAGCGCACCGGCCGCCGCACCAGTTACGAGTATGTCTTGCTCGAAGGGGTCAATGACAGCCTGGAGCAGGCCCGCCGCCTGGCGCGCCTCGTGAACCACCGACTCAGCCACGTCAATCTCATCCCGATGAATCGAATCGAGGGCAGCCCGCTGGCGCCGCCCTCGAAGGCGCGTAGCCAGGCCTTCCAGGCGATCTTGCAGGAGGCCGGCATTTCGACCACCATTCGCGCCACCCGTGGTCTCGACATCGACGCCGCCTGCGGACAGCTTCGGGCACGCGAGTTGCAGAGCTCGCTCTCAAGGGCGTGATGATGTCCCAGCTTCGGGCGATCTTCTTCGACGCCGGGAACACGCTGGTCGTCGAGGAACCCGGCAAGCATCTCTGGGAGATGGACATTCAACCGATCCCCGGGGCTGTCGAGACGCTGGCGCGGCTCCACGGGCATTACCGGATCGGCGTCATCTCCAACACGGTCGGATCGGGCGATGCCGAGGTGGCCCAGGTGCTCGACCAGGTTGGCTTGGGTCGCTTTATCGACGCCCTCGTGACCTCGCGGGATTTTGGTCGTGCGAAACCGGATCCCGCCATCTATGCCGAGGGCGCTCGGCGGCTCGGCGTGCCGTTGGACTCGACGTGCATGGTAGGGGACCGCCTTGACACCGATATCGCCGGCGCCCTGAACGCCGGCATTGCCGGCGTCTGGCTGCGGCATTCCGATGCCCTGCCGATCGATGGGATCATCCCGACGCACGTGATCACGCGACTCGCGGAGCTGCCCGACTGGCTCGACACTCGTCGCTAACGATTCGACGCCCGTCGCTGACGAAGGTATTCCGGTTCGCCGCCGATATACTCAGGAAGTTCCAGTGAAGCGCCTCCTCGCGAGCCTGGTCATGGTTGCCGCACTGGCGGCCTGCGGCGCACCCCTGGCAAAATCCGAAACCCCGCAGCAAGCGCTGGCGGCTGCCGCCCAACGGGCGAGCCAGTTGAAGTCGGCCAAGTTCGATTTCAATGGTGGCGTGACGATGACCTTTCCAGCCGCGTTGGCGCAGTCGCTCGGGCAAAGCAGCAGCAACGGCACGCTCGTCGTCAACCTGAGTGGCAATGGCGAAGCGCAGTTCCCCGATCGCTACCATGCGGGGCTCAACGCCAAGATGACGGGGTTCTCGGTCGCCACCGAGGTCATCGTCGCGAACGGCCAGGCCTATGTCAAAAATCCGATCACCAACAAATGGCAGGCGTCGAGCGCATCAGGCGGCCTCGACCAGCTTGGCCAGCCTGACCCGCTTTCCTACGACCAGTTGCTCAAGAATGTGCAGTCCATCAAGGATCTGGGCGACACGAGCCTCAACGGCACCGCGGTTCACCATTACCAACTCACGCCGGACAAGGCCAAGCTGTTGGCCAGTCTCAACAAGTCGGGTGCCAAGAACGCGCAGGCGCTCGCCGCGATGAAGCAAGTGCTCGACAGCGGCACGATGACGGTTGAGGTCTGGTTCGGAAAAGACGATCACCTCGCCCGCCGGCTGTCCACGGACGCCAGCTACGCCATCGACCTGAATCAGTTGCTCGGCGCCCTTGGCTCGGCGGCAACCCCGAGCCGCGCGCTGCCCGCCGGATCCACCATCCACGCGACTGCCCGTGTCGCGATCAACTACCACGATTTCGACGCGCCGGTGACGATCAGCATCCCACCGGTCGGCTAGTGCTGGTCGCGCCGTCACTGCTCTCGGCCGATTTCAGCCGGCTCGGTGAAGAGGTGGCCGCCCTGGAGCAGGCCGGTGCCGATTGGGTCCACTTCGACGTCATGGACGGACACTTCGTGCCGCCGATCACGATCGGCCCGCGTACCGTCGAGCATTGCCGGCGCTATGCAAGGCTGCCCTTCGATGTCCATGTGATGATCGAAAATCCCGAGCACATCGCTCGAGTGCTCGATACCATCCGCAAGGCCGGCCTGAAGCCAGGGATCTGCCTCAATCCCGGAAGCCCCCTGACCCTGGTTGAGCCAGTCCTCAAGGAGGCCGATCTGCTCGTCATGATGTGCGTCAATCCTGGATGGGGCGGGCAGACGTTCATCGACGGCAGCCTCGATCGCATCAAGGACGCCCGGGCGCTGCGAGACCGACTGAACCCGGCACTCGACATCGAGATCGACGGGGGCGTCACCGCGGAAACCGGCCGTCAGTCAGTCCAAGCCGGCGCCACCGTCCTGGTCGCGGGCAACTTCGTTTACACCCACCCGCGCGGCAAAAAGGCCGCGATCGACCAGTTGCGATAGGGGAGCCTTATTCCGTCGTCGGCAGGTGCAGGTACATCGACTGGATGCCGACGCGGCCCGGGCCAGTGAATCGATTCCAGATCAGGTTGCCGCCGCCACCGAATATTCCGGTTTTCAGGCCAAACATCTGAACATCCATCCGAACGCTTTCGTCCCGATAGACCCAGCCGCCGGGTTCGACGTCGATCTGCTCGTTCCGTCCAAGCACTTTCTCGAAGACGTTCCCGTAGCCGTGCAGCCAGAGGACGCCCTCCTGGTGGGAGGCGCTGAACCGGTCGACGAAGA
>Ga0209474_10004201_pt1 | contig 12478 bp, 12 predicted proteins | sample GraSoiAngelo_145_FD_185902 | JGI IMG/M metagenome (GOLD analysis project Ga0209474, IMG submission 185902) | Grasslands soil microbial communities from the Angelo Coastal Reserve, California, USA - 14_1009_05_20cm (SPAdes) (version 2) | ecosystem: Environmental > Terrestrial > Soil > Grasslands...
CGCGGAGGGCTTCCGAAGGCTGGAGACCGCCTAGCCCCGGACGAACGCCGTCCGGTCGGGGCCGGCTCCCACGACCTGGACTTCCAAGGGATCCGGGGTGCGGCTGACCTCCAGGCCGGCGGCGGCCGCCAGTCGGGCGAACACTCCGGCGTCGCGCACCGCGCAGCACCGGTGGTCGTTGTTGAAGAAGGCGAAGACGTCGGAGCCCCGGGGCCACAGCTCGCGGATCCGAGCGACCCAGGTCTCCAGCATCTCCTCGCCGTAGCACGGCCGCGGCCGGGCCACGCCCTCGTGGAGCCTGACGAACCCCCAGTCGGCGGTGCGCCAGAGCGGCGTGTGCAGGTTGCGCCGGTCCGCCAGCACCAGTGCGGCCTGGTGCCGCTCCAGGATCCCGCGCACCTCCTCCGTGTACCAGGAGTCGTCGCGAAACTCGACCGCCAACCGCACGTCCGAGTCGAACAAGGACAGGGTCTGCTCCAGGCGCTCGGGCACCGCGCCGAAGCGCGGCGGGAGCTGAACCAGCACCGGCCCCAACTTGCGACCCAGCTTGCGAGCTCGACTCATGAACCGCTGCACCGGCTCGGCCGGGTCGAGCAGGCGCTTCAGGTGCGTCAGGTAGCGGCTCATCTTCACGACGACCACGAAATCGGCGGGCGTCTCCCGCTCCCACTTGGCGAAGGTCGACGCCTCCGGGAGGTGGTAGAAGGTGTTGTTCACCTCGACCACGTCGAAGTGGGCGCAGTAGTGCTGCAGCCAGCGCGCCTGGGCCAGCTTCTCCGGGTAAAAGGATCCGCGCCAGTCGCGGTACTGCCAGCCGGAGGTCCCGACGTAGAGCACGTCCTTTTATGTACGTGCTTGCCTTACGTGCCCGTCAGTCGCTCCAGCACGGGAAGGAAGGCGGCCCGCGAGCGCGGCCGCACCATCGCATAGGAGATGCCGAAGCGCTCGCGCAGCATCTGGAATTTCTCGCACAGCTGGTCCAGGCTGCCGATGAAGGTGTGCGGTGAGGCGATGAACTCGTCCTCGCTCATCTCCATCCCGCCCCAGGCGCTGCGCAGCTGGTCCATCCAGCGCCTCGCCTCCGGCCGCGCCTGGTCGGTGACGATGACCGGCGCACCCACCTCGTAGGTGTTGAGCTCGATCTCACCGAAGCGCTCGCCCGCCGCCTCCCGCACCCAGGCCACCTTCTCCTCGAGCGCGGCCAGGGTCATTGAAAGGGTGTCCGGGGAGTCGTAGCGCGGCAGCCGGGGCGCGAAGCCCACGATGTCCGCGTGGCGTCCGGCCACGGACAGCAGCCGCCGGCCGCCGCCCCCGATGAGCAGCGGCGGCCGCGGCCGCTGCACTGGCTTGGGTAGGCCCTCCATGGCCTCGATGCGGTAGTGCTTGCCCTGAAAGCTGAAGGGGCCGTCCGCGAACAGTCCCTTCAGCACGGCCAGGCTTTCCTCCAGGCGCTCGATGCGCCTGCCGCCAGGTTCGAAGTCACGTCCGATGGCCGTGTACTCCGGCTGGTTCCAGCCCGCGCCCATTCCGAGGTCGAGCCGGCCGTTGCTGATCAGGTCGACGGTCGCCGCCTCCTGGGCCAGCACGGCCGGGTGGCGGAGGTCGTTGTTGAGCACGAAAGTGCCCAGCCGCAGACGGCTGGTGACTGCGGCCGCCGCAGCCAGCGCGGGCAGCGGCGCGGCCTGGTCGATCGTCACGTGGTCCGGAATCAGCAGCGTGGACCAGCCTTCCGCTTCGATGGCCTGCGCATCGGTCGCGAACGTCGCGGGCTCGACGGTGAAAAGGCCGAGACCGAAGCGAAAGGGGCGCCGGCTCATGCCGCCGTCCAAGGTTCCCTGACCTGGTCCCAGATCATCTCGGCCCAGGCCGAGTACTGGGCGTCACCCGGGTGCAGGCGGTCGCGCGCCAGCCAGCCCTTCTCGCCCATCCGCGAGCGGCTCAGCTCCGAGACGTCGACCCACAGAAAGCCGCGGGTGGCGGCTTCGCTTCGCGCCAGGGCGTTGAAGCCGTCGATCACCAGCCGCAGCTGCTCGGGCCGCCCGAACCTTTGCGCCGCCGGCGCCGCCGACCAATCCGGGATCGAGATGGCGACCACCCGGGTGGGCGCGAGGCCGCGGGCGGCGATCACGTCGTAGATCCAGACCAGCGACCCCTGGTACTCGGCTCGCGGGCGGCCCCGCGCAGCGTCGTTGGCGCCGATCAGGATGCTCACGTAGTCGGGCGCGACTTGGTCCAGGTGGTCCAGCTCCTCTCGGATCAGGTCGTCCGTGGTGTAGCCGTCGACGGCGGGATTGGTCAGGCGAACCAAGCGACCGGTGGCCGCGGAGAGCTTTCGCGAGAGAAGGGTCGGGAAGTTGTGGTGCTCGTCACTCGCACCGACGCCGATGGTGTAAGAGTCGCCGAGGGCCAGGTAGCGGAGCGGGTCGGCTGCCGGTTGCACCTCTTAGCGTTCGATGTCGCTTAACGATCCCCAGACGTCGATCTTGGTTTTGACGGCCCGGATCACCTCTTGGGTGAACTCCGTGGTCGAGGCATGGCCGCCCAGGTCGGCGGTCTTCAGGCCCTCGGCCACCGTCTCCAGGGTGGCCTCGTAGATGGCCCGGGAGGCCGTGTGGTGCTGGGCGCCGGGCATGTAGCCCAGCAGCGAGGCCACCGCCAGGATCATGGCCATCGGGTTGGCGACGTTCTTGCCCCGGAGCGCGGGCGCCGTACCGTGCGGCGCCTCGGTCATCACGACCGCGACCTTGAGCTCGTCGTCGAAGGCGAGCAGCGTGGACTCGGCGGCGGCGATGGTGCCGAACATCTGCATGACGAGGTCGGACAGGGTGTCCCCGTCGCGGTTCAGGGCCGGGATCACCAGGGCCTCCCCGGTGGTCGCGAGCAGCAGCGCGTAGGTGGCGTCGATGAGCTGGGGGTCGTACTTGACGTCGGGATTGCGCGCGGCCGCCGCGTCCAGCTCCTCCTTGAACATGCCCTCGTAGACCGGGCTGACCGTGAACTTGGGTCCGCCGAAGACTTTGGCGCCCAGCCGCCGGGCGTGGCGGAAGGCGTAGTCGGCCACGATCCGGCAGGTGCGCCGGCTGATCTTTTCGGTCCGGAAGGCCCATTCGTCCAGGTCTTCGCCCTCCCGCCACTCCTTGGCGCCGTAGGCCTCGTCGACCGCCATCCGGATCACGCTGATGGGCGCATAGACGGCGGCGATGGGGCGCACGCCCGGGATGCGGCGGCCGGTCCTCACGATGACGCGGCCGTCGACCGCCTTGCGCAGGACGGCGTTGGGGCTGCCGACGTCCCCCGCGCCTTCGGGCGTGATGGTGGCGGCCTTGATGCCGTAGCCGGCGGACTTCAGGGCGTTGGCCGCGTCGAGCACGACCTGGTTGCGCGTCTCCCGGCGGTTGTCCAGGGAGAGGTCGAAATGCTCGACCTGGAGGGCGACCCCGGTGACGTCGGCGGCCAGCACCTTGAGCGCCTCCTGGAGGAGCTCCTCACCGGTTTGGTCGCCGTGGAGGACGACCACGGTCTTGGGCTCGGGGGCCACGAGCTCAGATGGTAGGCGGGGTTTGCCCTGCTCGACCCGGTGGTACTATTGACAACGCCTAGGAACCCTAGGCTTATTTTTTGCCCCGCCAGCCGGACGAACTATGGAAACGATCATCACCCTGCAGTGCCCCGAGTGCAAAAGGCGCAACTACACCACGGTCAAGAACAAGAAGAACGACCCCGACCGGTTGGAGCTGCGCAAGTACTGCCGCTGGTGCCGTAAGCACACGGCTCACCGGGAGACCAAGTAGTCAGTGGCCGTAACCGCGCGCCGCGCCGACCAGCAGGAGGAGTTCGCCCTCGTGCGCTTCATGCGGGAGGTTTTGGACGAGCTCCGCAAGGTGGTCTGGCCCACGCCCGGTGAGCTGTGGCGCTACACCATGGTGGTGGTCATGACCGTGGTCGTGCTGGCCGTCTTCATCGGGGGGGTCGACCTCGTCGTGGGTGAGGCGGTGAAGCGCTGGGTCTACAGCGGGATTGCGAAGTAATGGCGACTGAAAGCACCCGGATGGAGACGGCCGTCGACAGCGATGCGCAGTGGTACGTCGTGCACGCCTACAGCGGGCACGAGGAGAAGGTCAAGAAGAACCTCGAGAAGCGCATCGAGTCGATGGACATGCACGACCGCATCCTCGAGGTCCTCGTTCCCATGGAGGACGAGATCGAGATCAAGGACGGCAAGCGCCGGCACGTCCAGAAGCGGATCTTCCCGGGCTACATCCTGGTCAAGATGAAGATGTCGGACGAGTCCTGGTACGTCGTCCGCAACACCCCGGGCGTCACCTCCTTCGTGGGCAGCGGCAACAAACCGGTGCCGCTGCAGGAGAAGGAGGTGCGGGCGATCCTCAAGCAGATGAAGCAGGAGGCGCCCAAGATCCGGGTCGAGTTCCAGGTCGGCGAGAGCGTGCGGGTGGTGGACGGGCCGTTCACCGACTTCCACGGCAAGGTCGACGAGATCAATCCCGAGAAGGGCAAGCTCAAGGTGCTGGTCAACATGTTCGGCCGGGAGACGCCGGTCGAGCTCGACCTTCTACAAGTGGAGAAGGTGCATTAGGCCATGGGCAAGAAGAAGGTCCGCGCCATCCTCAAGATCGAGCTCCAGGCCGGGAAGGCCACGCCGGCACCCCCGGTGGGCACCGCGCTGGGCCCGCACGGCATCAACATCATGGAGTTCTGCAAGGCCTACAACGAGCGCACGCAGCAGCAGGCGGGCGACGTGGTGCCGGCCGAGATCACGATCTTCGAAGACCGAAGCTTCACGTTCATCCTCAAGACGCCGCCCACCGTCAACATGCTCAAGAAGGCGGCCGGTGTCGAGAAGGGCTCGCAGAAGCCGAACCGTGAAAAAGTGGGCAAGGTTTCTCGCCAACAGCTGGTGACGATCGCTCAAGCCAAGGCCAAGGACCTCAACTCTTACGATGTCGAGGCGGCCATGAAGATGGTCGAAGGCACAGCGCGCTCGATGGGCATCGAGGTCAGTGGCTAAGCACGGCAAGCGCTACGAAGAAGCGCACAAGAAGATCGAGGCCGCTCTCGCCGAGAGCGGCAACGGCGGCCTGGAGCCGATGAAGGCGGCCGAGGTCGTCAGGGACACCTCCAGCGTCAAGTTCGACGCCTCGGTAGAGGCGCACGTGCGCCTGGGCGTCGACCCCAAGCACGCCGACCAGATGGTCCGCGGTTCGGTGGTGCTGCCCAACGGGACCGGCAAGCAGATGCGGGTGCTGGCCTTCGTGGGCGCCGACAAGGCGCGCGAGGCGACCGAGGCCGGCGCCGACTTCGTGGGCGGCGACGACCTGGTGGCCCGGATCCAGGGCGGCTGGACCGACTTCGACGTGGCCGTGGCAACGCCCGACATGATGCCCAAGGTCGGGCCTCTGGGCCGCATCCTCGGGCCTCGCGGCCTGATGCCCAACCCCAAGGCGGGCACCGTCACCTTCGACATCGGGCGGGCTGTGCGCGAGGTCAAGGGCGGGCGCGTGGAGTTCCGGACGGACAAGTTCGGGATCGTGCACGTGCCCATCGGCAAGGTGTCGTTCGCGACCGACCAGCTGCACGGCAATCTTGCGGCGCTCGTCGAGGCACTCGTCCGCAACAAGCCTTCCAGCTCCAAGGGCCAGTACCTGCGCTCGCTGTACCTGGCCTCGACCATGGGCCCGTCGGTCCCCGTCGACGTCAAGGAAGCCGCCAAGCTCTCCACGTCGTAGGGGCGGGGCTTGCCCCGCCCTTCGTATAATTCGGCAGTTCGCCCCAGACAGCTGGTGTCGCCGTGACGACTTAATTTCCAGCCCAGGCGCACGATCAGGGCCACAAGCCTCCGTGCCTGTCTGCGGCGCGGAGGATTTTTTATGGCGAGACCCGAAAAGGAGCAGCAGGTCGAGCTGCTGACCGACAAGCTGAACAAGGCCAGGGTGGCAGTCCTCACGGACTACCGCGGCCTCACCGTCAGCCAGATGCAGGATCTGCGCGGCCGCCTGCGCGGAGGCGAGGTCGAGTACCGCGTGGTCAAGAACACGCTGGCCCGCCTGGCCGCCGCGGCCTCGGGCCACGACGATTTCCAGCCCCTGCTGCTGGGACCCGTCGGCATCGCTTTCGGCTACGACGACCTGGCCACGCCGATCAAGCTGGTCAACGAATTCGTGCGCAGCACCCGGCTCAAGCTCGACATCGTGGGCGGGCTGGTCGAAGGCCGCGTGATGAGCGCCGACCAGCTCAAGCAGCTCGCGGACCTGCCGCCCAAGGAGGTCCTGATCTCCCAGCTCGCAGGCACGGTGCTCTCGCCGATCGCGAGCCTGGCCGCGGCTCTCAACACACCGCTCGCCCAGCTGGCGAGCGCCCTCGAAGTACACAAGAACAACCTGGAGGCAGCGTAAGAACCATGGCAGCTACCAAAGTCACCCCCAAGGACTTCGTCGAAGCCCTCAAGACGTGGAGCGTCCTTGACGTGAAGGAGGCGCTCGACATCCTGGAGAGCGAGCTGGGGATCAAGCCGGCCGCCGCCGTCGCCGCCGCTCCGGCCGCCGCCGGTCCGGCCGCGGGCGCCGCCGAGGAGGCCCCGGCCGAGGAAAAGACCGAGTTCACGGTCCAGCTCACCGCGGTCGGCGACAGTAAGATCAACGTCATCAAGGCGGTCCGCGAGGTCACCCAACTGGGCCTCAAGGAAGCCAAGGACCTGGTCGACGCCGCGCCGAAGCCTGTGCTCGAGAACGTCAGCAAGGAAGACGCCGACAAGGCGGCGGCCAAGCTCAAGGAAGCCGGGGCGACCGTCGAGATCAAGTAGGGGAGGGGCTTGCCCCCTCCCGTATCAGGCCGCCGGGCCGGCCGTCAGCGTGACCGTCGCCGAGTGCCTGGCGCCGGAGCGATCGAGCCAGGTCACCTCGACCTGAGCGCCGGCGCGGTGTGACCAGATCGCCGGCCCCAGGTCCGATGGGCCAGTGACCGCGGTTCCACCGATGGTCGTGGGATTGGGAAAGTCCACGTCGAAATCCTCGGTCGGCCAGCCCAACGCTGGCTGGGGCGCCGCTGGGAAATCGATGAGAAGACAAGGCCCAAGGGCGTTACGCCGGCGCAGCGCGGCGGAGGAGCCGTCCGCAGGGGCGTTACGCCGGCGCAGCGCCCCAACGCGGCGGTCAAAGAAGGTTTCACCACCCCAAAAGGGGGAATGCTATACTGGCGGTTCGTGCACGCCGGGCCGCTCGCTCCATCCCTTGCTTGAGCGCGCCCTTTTTCCTTGGGAGGAACCGCCCCTGTGATGATCTCTGAGATGAAGGCTCCCTCGCGCCGGAACTACGGCCGGATCCCGAACCTTGTCGAGCTGAAGGACCTGATCGCGACCCAGATCGAGTCGTTCAACTGGTTCCGGAACGAAGGCCTGCGCGAGCTCTTCGACGAGATTAACCCAATCACCGACTACACCGGCAAGAACTTCGAGCTCAAGTTCCTCGACTACGAGTGGGGCCAGCCCAAGTCCTCGGTCGAGGAGTGCCGGAACCGCGACATGACGTACCAGTCGCCGCTGCGCATCCGCACGCGCCTAACTATCAAGGAGACCGGCGAGATCAAGGAGTCCGAGGTCTACATGGGCGACTTCGCGACCATGACCGACCAGGGCACCTTCATCGTCAACGGCACCGAGCGCGTGGTCGTCTCCCAGCTCGTGCGCAGCCCGGGCGTCTACTTCACCAGCGCGGAGGACCCCAATACCGGCCGCCGCCTCTTCGGCGCCAAACTCATTCCCAACCGCGGCGCCTGGCTCGAGATCGAGACGTCCAACAAGGACGTGCTCACGGTCAAGATCGACCGCAAGCGCAAGGTGCCTGTGACGGTCCTGCTCAAGGCGCTCGAGCTGCCTCAGCTCAAGGGCACCGACAACGACCGCGAGGCCCAGCGCCGGGCGCTTATCGAGCTCTTCGGCGACGTCGACAACGATCCCGAGCACCGCTACATCGACGCCACGCTCGACAAGGACACCACCGGCAAGGCCGACGACGCCCTGCTCGAGCTGTACCGGCGCGTGCGCCCGGGCGACCCGCCGAGCGTCGACAACGCGCGCAACCTGCTGCAGTCGCTGTTCTTCAATCCCCGCCGCTTCGACCTCGGCCGCGTCGGCCGCTACAAGGTCGACAAGCGCCTTGGCCGCGACCTGGAGGACATCCAGGAGCGGGTGCGCGACCGCCAGCTGCGGATCCTGGAGAAGGGCGACTTCATCGCCATCATCCGCAAGCTCATCGAGCTGAACAACGCGCCCCGCGAGAAGCAGATCGCCGACGATATCGACCACCTCGGCAACCGCCGGGTGCGCGCGGTGGGCGAGCTGCTGCAGAACCAGTTCCGCATGGGCCTGATCCGCATGGAGCGGATCATCAAGGAGCGGATGACGATCAGCGATCCGCACACCGTCACCGCCGCCAGCCTCATCAACGCGCGCCCGGTGGTGGCCGCGATCAAGGAGTTCTTCGGCTCCAGCCAGCTCTCCCAGTTCATGGACCAGACCAACCCGCTGGCCGAGCTCACGCACAAGCGGCGCCTTAGCGCGCTGGGTCCCGGCGGCCTGAGCCGCGAAAGGGCCGGCTTCGACGTCCGCGACGTGCACCACAGCCACTACGGCCGCATCTGCCCGATCGAGACGCCCGAGGGTCCCAACATCGGCCTGATCGGCTCGCTCGCCAGCTACGCCAAGGTCAACGAGTTCGGCTTCGTGGAGACGCCGTTCCGGCGCGTCTACAACCGGATGCCGATCAGTAAGGACATGCACGACCGCCTGCTCGGCCGCAAGCTGCGGCGCGCGGCGGTCGACGGCGGCGGCAAGGAGGTCGTGGCCTCGGGCAAGCTGCTCGACGCGAGCGCGGTCAAGGACCTGGAGAAGGCCAAGGTGCAGACCGTCGACATCCAGCCCTGGGTGTCGGACGAGGTCAAGTACCTCTCCGCCGACGAGGAGGACTTCTACGGCATCGCCCAGGCCAACGCCATCCTCAACCCCGACGGCTCCTTTCAGGAGTCGCGCGTGCCCGCGCGCGTGCGAGGGCACTTCGCTCTCGAGGACGTCGCCAACATCCAGTACATGGACGTCTCGCCCAAGCAGATCGTCTCTGTCAGCACGGCCATGATCCCGTTCCTGGAGCACGACGACGCCAACCGGGCGCTGATGGGCTCCAACATGCAGAAGCAGGCGGTGCCGCTGCTGGTCACCGAGGCGCCGCTGGTCGGCACCGGCGTCGAGTACTACGCCGCGCGCGACTCGGGCGACATGCTGGTGGCCGACGTGGCCGGCACGGTGACGGACACGGCGCACCCGCAGGACGGGCAGGGCGTTCACGCCAACCCCATCTTCGAGATCACGGTCAAGCCCGACGAGGGCGGCGCCGAGCGCAAGTACCAGCTGCAGAAGTTCTACCGCTCCAACCAGGGCACCTGCCTCAACCACCGCGTGCTCGTGAAGCCGGGGCAGCACGTCGAGGCCGGCGACATCCTGGCCGACGGCCCCGCCATCGACAACGGCGAGATGGCGCTCGGCCGCAACCTGCTGGTCGCCTTCATGCCCTGGGAGGGCTACAACTTCGAGGACGCGATCCTGCTCTCCGAGAACGTGGTCAAGGACGACGTCTACACGTCCATCCACATCGAGGAGTTCGAGATCGAGGCCCGCGAGACCAAGCTCGGCCCCGAGGAGATCACGCGCGACATACCCAACGTCTCCGAGGAGCAGCTGCGCAACCTCGACGAGCGCGGCATCGTCTACATCGGCGCCGAGGTCATCAACGGCGACATCCTGGTCGGCAAGATCACGCCCAAGGGCGAGACCGAGCTCTCGGCCGAGGAGCGCCTGCTGCGCGCGATCTTCGGCGAGAAGGCGCGCGAGGTGCGCGACTCCTCGCTGCGCGTGCCCCACGGCGAGCGCGGCATCGTGGTCGACGTCAAGGTCTTCAGCCGCGAGACCAAGGATGAGCTGAGCCCCGGCGTCAACGAGCTGGTGCGCGTCTACGTCGCGCAGAAGCGGAAGATCTCCGCCGGCGACAAGATGGCCGGCCGCCACGGCAACAAGGGCGTGGTGGCGCGGGTGATGCCGGTCGAGGACATGCCCTTCATGCCCGATGGCACGCCGGTCGACATCGTCCTCAACCCGCTGGGCGTGCCCAGCCGCATGAACCTGGGCCAGGTCCTGGAGACCCACCTGGGTTGGGTCGCCAAGGCGATCGGCCAGCAGATCCAGACGCCGGTCTTCGACGGCGCCCCGCTGGAGACGATCCAGGACGAGCTGGAGAAGCACGGCCTGCCGCGCGACGGCAAGGTGGTGCTGCGCGACGGCCGCACCGGGCAGGCCTTCGACAGCCCGGTCACCGTCGGCTACATCTACATGCTCAAGCTCCACCACCTGGTGGAGGACAAGATCCACGCGCGGTCGACGGGCCCGTACAGCCTGGTCACCCAGCAGCCGCTGGGCGGCAAGGCCCAGTTCGGCGGCCAGCGGTTCGGCGAGATGGAGGTCTGGGCGCTCGAGGCCTACGGGGCCGCGCACGTCCTCCAGGAGATCCTGACCGTGAAGTCGGACGACATCGTGGGCCGGGTCAAGGCCTACGAGGCGATCGTCAAGGGCGACAACACGCTCGAAGCCGGCATCCCGGAGAGCTTCCGGGTGCTGGTCAAGGAGCTGGAGGGGCTCGCGCTCGGGGTCGAGATCCTGAGCGAGGACGAGCGCCAGATCGTGCTTAGCGAAGAGGACATTCCGGAGCTCCCACTCGACCTGGGCATCAACCTGGAGCGGGACGAGATGGGCGAAGAGCCGGCCGAGTAACTAGAGAGGGAGAAACAGAGACACTTGCTGAAGCTCGAAAACTTCGACGCGCTGCGGCTTTCACTGGCCTCGCCGGACACCATCCTTTCCTGGTCCCACGGCGAAGTCACCAAGCCGGAGACGATCAACTACCGCACGCTGCGGCCCGAGCGCGACGGTCTTTTCTGCGAGCGCATCTTCGGTCCCACGCGGGACTGGGAATGCCACTGCGGAAAGTACAAGCGCTACCGCTACAAGGGCATCATCTGCGACAAGTGCGGCGTTGAGGTAACGCGCTCAAAGGTGCGCCGCGAGCGCATGGGCCACATCAAGCTGGCCTCGCCGGTCAGCCACGTCTGGTACTTCAAAGGCATCCCCAGCCGCATGGGTTTGCTGCTCGACATGAGCCCGCGCAACCTGGAGAAGATCCTCTACTTCGCCAACTACATCGTCACCGACGTCAATGAGGACCTGCGCTCCGAGATGCTCGGCAATCTCTCGGTCGACACCGACGAGCGTGCGCAGAAGCTGCGGGGCGAGCTCGACAGCAAGGGCGACCAGATCCGGCGCAAGCACGAGGAGGAGCTCAACAAGCTCAAGGCCGACGTCGAGTCGGAAACCTCGCGCGGCGATGAGCAGCTCACCCAGACCGTCGACCTGCTCACCTCGCAGGGCCAGAACCTGCAGGAGCAGATCAAGACCGCGGCCGGAACCAAGGCGCGGCGCAACCTGGTGGTGGGCGCGCCCGACGAGGAAGAGGTCGTGATTGCCAAGGGCGACGTCGTCTCGGACGAGATGGCGGGCGCCGTGCTGCGCAAGGTCCAGGAGAAGATCGAGAAGGCCGAGGCCGACGTGCGCGCGGCGCGCTCGGCGGCATCCGACCGGCTGGAAGAGGCCCGCCAGCGCATCGAGGCGGAGATCGCCGAGGCCACCGTGACCGAGCGCGAGTCGCTGCAGGGCGAGCTGGAGCAGCTGCAGGTCGAGATCGACGCCACGCGCACCGACCTCGAGGCGCTCCACGTCAAGCAGATCCTCACCGACACCCAGTACCGCGAGTACCACGAGCGCTTCGGCCGCGTCTTCAAGGCCGGCATCGGCGCCGAGGCCGTGCGGGACCTTCTCGGTCGCATCGACCTCACCGAGGAGATGTACCGGCTGCGCGAGGAGTCGCGTTCCTCGACCGGCCAGCGCAAGCAGAAGGCCATCAAGCGCCTGAAGGTGGTCGAGGACTTCCGCAAGTCCAACGCGTCGCCGACCTGGATGATCCTCGACATCCTGCCCGTGATCCCGCCCGAGCTGCGCCCTATGGTGCAGCTGGACGGCGGCCGCTTCGCGACCTCCGACCTCAACGACCTCTACCGGCGCGTGATCAACCGCAACAACCGCCTGAAGAGGCTGCTGGAGCTGGGCGCGCCCGAGATCATCGTGCGCAACGAGAAGCGCATGCTCCAGGAGGCCGTCGACGCCCTCATCGACAACGGGCGCCGGGGCCGCGCCATCACCGGGACCGGCAACCGCAAGCTCAAGTCGCTGTCCGACCTGCTCAAGGGCAAGCAGGGGCGGTTCCGCCAGAACCTGCTCGGCAAGCGCGTCGACTACTCGGGTCGCTCCGTGATCGTGGTCGGGCCCGAGCTCAAGCTGCACGAGTGCGGGCTGCCCAAGAAGATGGCG
>Ga0209474_10004203_pt1 | contig 12474 bp, 10 predicted proteins | sample GraSoiAngelo_145_FD_185902 | JGI IMG/M metagenome (GOLD analysis project Ga0209474, IMG submission 185902) | Grasslands soil microbial communities from the Angelo Coastal Reserve, California, USA - 14_1009_05_20cm (SPAdes) (version 2) | ecosystem: Environmental > Terrestrial > Soil > Grasslands...
CCTCATTCGTCAAGCTCCCGTCCGCCGGTGCCAACCCTTCGTCGCTCCCCAGCGCTTCCCGCGCTAGCGCCTCAAACTCCTTCAAGCTCGGCAGCTCTTCCAAATCGCTCAGCCCAAACCGCATCAAAAACTCCTTTGACGTTTTGTACAAAATCGGGCGCCCCATCACTTCCTTGCGTCCCGCCGTCGTGATTAAGTGCTTGTCCAGCAGTGTGCTGATCACTCCCGACGTGTTTACCCCGCGAATCTCCGAAATTTCCGGCGCGGTCACCGGCTGCTTGTACGCAATCACCGCCAGCGTCTCCAGCGCCGGCATCGACAGCCGCAGCGGCGGCCGCAAGCTCTTGATGAACCGCCGCACCACATCGTGCTGCTGCGGCTTCGTATACATCTTGTACCCGCCGGCCACCGCGCGAATCTCGACCCCGCGCTCTTCGTCCGCGTAGCTCGCCACCAACTCGTCCAGCGACGCCTGCACCGCCAGCTTTTCTTCGCCCAGCGCTTTTGTCAGTTGGTCGATCGTCGCCGGCTCATCCGCCGCGTAAATAATCGCTTCCAACGCCGCTTTGCGTTCTTCGTTCGTCATCAGGAACTCCTCCGCTTTCGCGGTTTCGACTTAGCCGCGTCCTTGGGCGGCCTTCCTCTACTGCCGGGCTGCCACTCTTTGAATCCGCCCCTCTTCCGCGCGCGCTCTCTGATTTTTTTTGCGCAGTCGTCGCACATCGCCGCATAGCGATTGAGCGGTTGGCCGCACCACTCGCACTTCCCCGCCGCGCGCCGCGCAATCTGCCACCGCCGCTGCCGGGACACCCCTTCCACCTCAACCGGAGTCCCGTCCGGATATTTCAAGCTCCTCGGCCTGCCAGGTTTCATCCTCGCCCCTCTATTGCCTTTCCTCTCTGAGACTACTCTTATCCTCTCTTACGAGTCACCCAGCCACGAATCGCCAGTCACGTCTCATCTGTATTCCTCATCCACCATTCGAATCGCCCCATTCTCATCAAACACCACATCAAACACTCTGCCCTTCTTTACCAGGATGTCTCCAAACATTTTTTCCTGCACCAGCGCGACGGCCTGCAGCTTTACCATTTCCAGCACCGCCAGAAACGCCACAATCATCGCGTGCCGCGACGGGCATGCCTCGAAAAACTGGATCAAGTTCACCGCATTTTCCGCGCTCGCAATAATCTGCGCGCGCAACTGCACGATCATCTGCGCCACGGTAAATTGTTCGTGCTGCAGCTCGATTCGAACGATTTCCTTTCGGCGCTCCAGCACCTGCTGAAAAACTTTCACCAAATCCACAAGCGAAACTACCAGCTCGCCCTCGGTCCCCGGGTCCTGATACAGCGACGTGTCCGGTTTCGACCATACGTTTTCTTCAATCTGCTGTTTCTGGTACAAAAGTTGAGCGGCGTTCTTATACTTTTCGTGCTCCACCAGCCGCTGCACCAATTCCGCGCGCGGATCGGTGGCTTGCTCTTCCGGAGTCGCCAGCGGATCCGGCGGCAGCAGCATTTTGCTTTTGATGTAAATCAGCGTCGCCGCCATGTAAACAAACTCTGCGGAAACGTCTACGTCCAGTTCTTCGAGTTTGTGCAGGTAATCCAGATATTGCGCGGTGATTTCCGAGATTTGAATGTCGTGGATGCTCATCTTCTGCTGTCGAATGAGATCCAACAAAAGGTCGAGCGGGCCTTCGTACATCGGGATGTGAATCTTGTAGGGACCGCTTTCGGCCTGCCCCGAATCTGGCCGGGAGGCGGCCGACTCGACGCCGCCTTCCGAAGCGGGCTGTTCCACCGCATCGGCGCGCGAAGCAGGGTTCTCCGCGGAATCTTCCGCGCTCTTGCCAGTCAATTTGTTCTCAGGTGTCGCCATGCGCTCCTTTTGTCGTTCGTCATCCTGAGGCTATCCGATAAGGATAGCCGAAGGATCTCAACGCTCACTTCAACCGAGACGTTTCATAAATTGAGATCCTTCGCTTCGCTCAGGATGACACCAATCACAGAATCACACACGCCTAACCTCATGCCTTAGCGCTGCCGGCCGCGCCGTCAATCTCTTTGCGCTTCTTCTCCCAGCCGAAGACGGCTTCGCGCACGCGCTCCATCGTTCCTTGTGCGACTTTGCGAGCCTTGTTCGAGCCTTCGTCGAGAATTTCTAGCGCGCGCTTCGGATGCTTCTCGTAATCCACTCGCCGCTCGCGCACAGGTGTAATCCACTCGATCAAATGATCCGCCATCTTCGCCTTGCACTCGATGCAGCCAATTCCCGCCGCCCGGCAACCCTGCGCCGCCCAGTCCAGCGTCTCTTTGGTCGAGAACAGTTTATGCCAGTCGTACACCGGACAAACATCCGGGTTTCCAGGATCGGTACGCCGCTTCCGCGCCGGGTCCGTCACCATCACTTTCGTTTTCGCGCGAATGTCCGCGTCGCTCTCGCTCAGCGTGATGGTGTTTCCATAACTCTTCGACATCTTCCGCCCGTCAAGCCCCGGTATCCTCGGCGTCGTCGTCAGCATCACATCCGGCTCTGCCAACACTTTGTTTAAGAGGAAAAACTTCGCAGCCGGCCCCATTTCTCGTATGAAGTTTACGGGGCCGACTTCCCGCGCACGTATCTGGGCCGCAGGCTCGAGAAGGTCGAAACGTTGAGAAGGCGTGAAAGATCGATCCAGTTCTTCGGGAGGCAAGAGTTTTGACATGACCCGCTCCAAAAACTCTTCATTGCCAGGAGCACTCAGCCCGCGCTGGTCGAGCAAGATTCCTGTATGAAAATTGAATTTCCTTACTATCTCTCTGCTCAACTCCACATGCGAGACTTGATCCTCCCCTACTGGCACGTAAAGCCATGCTGCTCCTTCGCTGTAAATCACTATGTCGGCGCACTGCAGCACCGGGTAGCCCAAGAATCCGTAATTGTGCAGGTCCTTGTCCTTGACGTTGTCCAGGGCTTCTTTGTACGTTGGCACGCGCTCGAGCCAGCCCAGCGGCGTCACCATGGACAGCAGCAAATGCAATTCCGCATGTTCCGGCACCGCCGACTGCTGAAAAATCACGCAATTCTTGTGGCCCACGGGATCCAGCCCCGCCGCCAGATAATCAATCATGATTTGCAGCGTGTTTTCCGCACTCGCCGACGTGTCCGCGTAATCGCTCGTCAGTGCATGCCAGTCCGCGATGAAGTAGAAGCACTCGTAGGCCGGGTCTTTCCCTTGTAGGGGCGCAGCACTGCTGCGCCCGCTTTTAGCGCTTGCACCATCGCTCGGGATCGCCTCGTTTTGCAGCCGCACCCAATTCTGCAGCGCGCCAAAGTAATGCCCGATGTGCAGCCGCCCCGTCGGCCGCATCCCGCTCAGCACCCTGCTCTTCTTCCCCTTAACCCCGGTCTCCACTTCCACGCTCCTCGTCCTCGTCGCTTTTGTTTCTGTCCTCCATCTCGGCATCAAATCGTTCTTCGAGGCTTTCTACGAATTTGAACCGTTCCATTGCTTTTTCGCCCGTGAATTGAATCGGTCCTCGGTTCAGCATTGCCGCCACAGCTTTACTCCAGTCTGCACTGGGGTCATCGAGAGCCGCGTAGACTGCGCTGGAGTCCGCGTCCGCATTGATGATTGGCTGAATCACTGTCTTCATGGCCACTTCGGCGGCTTCCAGCAATCGGGCATACTCCTGCGAGTCTCTTTTCGCGAGAACGTAGGCCATGCCTAGGCTTTGCGTAGCCACTAAATCAAACCGCTTCATTAGCTGACGCACTGCGTCTCGTGCTTCCGCATCGCTCACCATTACAACCCTCTTCCTGCTGCACATGCAAAGCACCGGTCTAAAGACCGGCCACTACAAGAAGGGACGCGCCGAACCGTGCCCCTACATGCAGCGGGGTAAACCCGCCGCTACATCACGCCAATCTAGCTCGCGGCGACCTTCTGTTTTTCCGGCGATCCCAGCAATTCCCTCGCGATGATCATGCGCTGCACCTCGCTGGTCCCCTCATAAATGGTGATTACCCGCGCGTCGCGGTACATGCGCTCGACGTCCGTCTCCCGCGAATATCCGACGCTGCCGTGAACTTGAACCGCCTTGTAAACGACGCGGTTGACCATTTCGCTCGCGTATAGCTTGGCCTTGGACGCGCTCGCGCCCATCTTCGTAGGATGCGCGTCCTTCAGCCACGCCGCATAGTGCGTCAGCCCGCGCGCCGCTTCAATCTCCGTCTGCATGTCCGCAATCATCCACTGAATGGCCTGGAACTCGCCAAGATTTTTCCCAAACGCTTTGCGCTGCTTCGCGTACTTCACCGTTTCTTCCAGCGCGCCCTGCGCCAAGCCCACGGCCTGCGCGGCAATGCCAATGCGTCCACCGTCGAGCGCGCTGAGAGCAATCTTCAAGCCCTGCCCTTCTTCGCCCAACCGGTTCTCCGCCGGCACCACGCAATCATTCAGCAAAATTTCGACCGAAGGCGACGACCGCTGCCCCATCTTGTCTTCGTGGCGCCCAACCTTGAATCCTTCAAAAGAAGGCTCAACCAAGAACGCGCTGATGCCCTTCCCGCCCACCGCAGGATCGGTTTTCGCAAAAACGATCAGCACTCCCGCCGCGTGGCCGTTGGTGACCCAGGTTTTGGTTCCGTTCAGCCTGTAGCCATTTCCCTCGCGCACCGCGCGCGCCTGAATGCCCGCCGCGTCGGAACCCGCCGCCGGCTCGGTCAGACAAAACGCGCCCAACGTTTCGCCGGTAGCCATGCGCCGCAAATATTTTTTCTTCTGCGCCTCGTTGCCGAATAGCAGCAGCGGCGCCTGCACCGCCGAATTCGTCACGCTGAGCGCCGTGGACATCGCCGTGAACACGCGCGCCACTTCTTCCAGCATCAACACGTAGGAGACGGTATCCAGCCCTGGCCCACCCCACTCCTCCGGCACCAGCATCCCGCAGCAGCCCATCTCGCCCAGTTTCTGTATGGCTTCCGCGGGGAATTTCTCCTGCTTTTCCCATTCCTTGACGAACGGGCGCACTTCCGTCTCCATGAATTGGCGGACGGTATCGCGTATCAGTTTTTGGTGGTCGTTGAGCGAAAAATCCATCAGTCCGTCGGCCGCCATTCGGCCGCTATTAAGATTGTACGCGGGGTACATGCGATGCTAACACGGCTGGAGGAGAGGCAGAAAGCCGGGGAGCGCAGAAAGTGGCGAGTCACGAGTGGCGCGAGGTGAGCCAGAGTAAGGGCCGGAATTCAAACGCAGAGTTCATAGAGAACGAGGGAAGAAGAAGAACCAACAGCCGATAGTTCGCAGCTAACAGTGAAGAAATGCTTTATGGGATTGGCAGAGACATTTCGTATTCAAAGACCGCCGGATCGTTGGAATATGGTTCGGTTCGCCCTGTTCGTGTAAACCCCAGCTTTTCGTAAAACCGCATCGCTGGTTCATTGTTCGACGTGACCATTAGCAGCAGGGTGCGCGCTCCGCGGAGGTGCGCCCAGCGGAGAACCTCATTCACCAACAAACGACGTACGCCGCGCTGGCGGTGGGTCGGCGCCGTCCACATGGAGACAAGCTGGGCCCGCGTTGTGTCGTTCGCATCGAGGAATGCGCCTGCGATGCCGCATCCGGCATCGCCATCCATCGCTAGGAAACCGACTCCACCCTCGCCATTCATTCGCCCCGCGCGCCGCAGCCATTCCGCGTCGTCAAACTGCGACTCCTTAGCATAGGTCGCGCCGAAGGCATACGGAGCATCTTGCAATGCGCGAAGGCGCACGGTTTTGAACAGAGATGCATTCTTCAGCGTAATCGGCTCAATCGTGATCAAGGAATTCCACCCTGAATTCCTATACCGTGGGCCTGTATGAGTTTGCAACGGCCAATTTTGCCGAAGAGGAATCGCTGGAAGTGGAGGAGACAACTTACCAGCCGCAAGAGCGTCGAGAGCGCGGAGGCACGAGTCACCAATCACGAGTCGCGATGCTACAGCTTGAACAGTTCCCGCATGCGCTTGATCTGGCCGCGGCTGACGGGAATTTCGGTTTGCTTTTTGTCGCTCATTTTCAGCATGTAGCCGGCCTTGAACCACGGCACCACTTCCTTGATATGGTGAATGTTCACCAGGTACGAGCGATGCGGCCGCCAGAACACCTCGGAGTCGAGCGCCGCAGCCATTTCCTCGAGCGTGTGGTAGTTCGAGATGCCTTCGATTTCCTTGGCCATCACGGTGATCATGCCACCGTCAATCGATGCCCAGATCACATCTTCCGCGTCCACGAGCAGCAACCGCTGCTGCGATTTCACCAGCACTTTCACCGGCTGCGTCGAGCTCTGTTTCGAATTGCCCAACTGGCTGACCAACTGCTCGAGCCGCTCCGTGGGACTGGTTTGCGCTTCAATTTCCTTGCGCGCGCGCTGGATGGCTTTCGAAATGCGAGCCTTGTCAAAAGGCTTCAAGACATAGTCCACTGCGTTCACGTCAAACGCTTGCACCGCGTAGTGATCGTAAGCCGTCGCAAAAACCACGTGCGGAACGCGCATCTTGCGTTCCACTAATTTTTTCAAGACTCCAAACCCATCGAGTCCCGGCATCTGCACATCAAGGAAGACCAAATCAGGAGCGTGTTCCTTGATCAGGTTGACGGCATCCACACCGTTGCGCCCTTGGCCGATGACGTTGATTTCGGGAAAGCCCTTGAGCAGGTACGCCAATTCTTCGCGGGCGGGTTTCTCGTCGTCCACGATGATGGTGTTGATGGGCATGGGGAGATGGTAGCAGTTTTTCGGGTATGATGGCGTTCGAACAAGAGGCGAGGAAACCGTGCAAAAAGCGTCAGGAAAGAATTCCATGAAAGAGCCGCAGGTGCTGAGCAGCCAGATGGTTTATGAAGGAAAAGTGTTTGGGATCCGGCGCGACGAGGTGATTGAGCCCAGCGGCGTTCGAACGACGCGGGAGATGATTACGCATCCCGGCTCGGTGGTGGTTCTTCCGGTGCTCCCGGACGGACGCGTTCTGCTGATCCAGCAATACCGTTACGCCGCGAGGCAGTATCTGTGGGAGCTGGTGGCGGGGCGCATGGACCATGGCGAAACGCCAATCGAAGGCGCGGCTCGCGAATTAAAAGAAGAAACCGGTTACACCGCGAAGAAGCTCAAGATATTTCTGGAGTTTTTTCCCACGCCGGGCTTTCTGGAAGAAAAAATGTATCTGCTGCTGGCGAAAGGGCTGACCCCCGGCAAAGCGGAGCCGGAAGAAGACGAGAAAATCGTTACCCGCGCGTATACGCACAAACAATTGGATGAGATGTTGCGCAAGAAAAACCTGCGCGACGCCAAGACCATCGCGGGAGTCTTATATTATCTCCGTTACCTTTCCCGATAAGGGAATCCTGCTTCACTTGCATTCGAATCCAATTCACACCGCCGATAAGTCCTTCGTTTTCAAGCATCAACAACGATAGCCCTATTGACTCCGCACATTCTTCTGGCTACACTCCGGCCAATTTAGCATTTGCGGAGCTGGTGCGTAGTCGCCACCGGCGCCCGGCTGGGGACTAGCCAAGCGATAAAGTAAGGAGGCCAAGCGAAAGTGATGAAAGGAAACGTAAAGTGGTTCAATAATTCCAAGGGCTACGGCTTCATCGGTCGCGACGACGGCCCGGATGTGTTTGTCCACTATTCGGCCATCGCAGGCGACGGGTATCGAACCTTGCAGGAAGGAGATCCGGTCGAGTTCGAGATCGTTCAAGGCCCCAAGGGTCCCCAGGCCGCTAACGTCTCAAAGAACGGCAGCTAAAGATCTCAGGAAAGAATGTGAACTGGCCGGCAGCCCTAGCCCTCCTGCCGGCCGTTTTTATTGGGACAGGAGAAGCTGACAGCCGACAGTTCACAGTCAGGATCCGGGCCAGCTTGCGAATAGCACACCGCAAGAGAACCATGAGCGGCTAAGTCTATTTTGGTTTTAGGCTAGAGTCTCAGCGCTTGAGCTCTCATTTTTGTTTGGACGGCGACTGGTGGCTCAGGCTCCAAACGTAAGCTGCGACGGCTGATACCTGGTCAGGAGTCAGTTGCGCTCCCCCGTTCGGCGGCATGGGGCTGCGATATTTTTTCGGTTGCAACACGCCTTCGGTTATCGTTTTTTTGATTCCTGCATAACTCCCATCGCTCCACAGCCATTCCTTTCCGGTCAAAGTGGGACCCAAAGGGGTCCCCTGCCCACTATCGCCATGACAGCCAGTGCACCCCGCGCCGCCAGCTTGACCACGATAAACGCGCTCGCCGAGCTCCACCATTTCTCGTGTTGCACCTTCGGGAACGGGCAAATTTGCGGCTTTGCCAGCATCGGGATGCGTGCCTTCCGGCGGTTTGGCCGCTTGCTCCACGATGTCGCCTGCCGGAGCCGTGGGACTGGGGCACGCAGTGACAGTCGCGGCGCCAGTGCTGGCGCCTCCGTGATAAACAATCTTGTAAATGCGTCCGCGTATGTCGTCGGAAACGTAAAGAGAACCGTCGGGCCCCACCGCCATGCCCGACGGACGGTGCACGGCTTTGCCCGGCGACTTCACCGCTCCCGCGAAGCCATCCGCAAAAATTTCGCAATCGCCGGAGGCGTGGTCGCCATCGAGCGGCTGATAAACCACGTTGTAGCCGCCTTGCGCGTAAGGCGCGCGATTCCATGAGCCGTGGAAAGCAATGAAGAGACCGCCGCGGTAGCGCTCGGGAAATTGTGTTTTGTCGTACAGCGCCATGGCATTCGGTCCCCAGTGCGCCGGGAAAACCGCCGCGGGGCCGGTTTTGTCCGCGCATACGCCAATTTTCTTGCCGCCATCGCCACCATATTCCGGCGCGAGAACGAGCTTTTGTTGGAAGGCGTCGTAGTAACACTCCGGCCAGCCATAGTCCCCATTCTTCTTTAAGAGCAACACCTCTTCCGCGGGCAGCGTGGCTTCCTGGTCGGGCTTGTACCGTTCGGGCCAATTCGTATAAAGCTGATCGCGGCCGTGCTGCGTGACAAACACGCGGCCGCTTGCATCGATGGCGAAACCCTCCGCGTTGCGAATTCCCGTCGCGAAGCGGTCCCCCGGCGAAAAAGTTTGGTTGGTCTTATTCGCGTCAAACAGCCAGACGCCGCCGCGAGTCTCCAGTTCCTTGCAAGGGTTTATGCCAAGCGAGTGGGGCGTGCGGTTTTTCTCCTGACAGGCATTGGTCGCAGTGGCGACGTCGACATACATTTTTCCTTCAGGGTCAATGAGAAATGGATGCATCGGATGGTCGCCGCCAAGAGGCAGTCCGGAAACAATGGCGTCCGCGGAGCCACTCGGCACGATGCTGTCCGCGGGAAGTGCATAGCGCACGATGCGATCATTGCTCTCCGCGAAGAGCGATCCCTTATACATGCCGATGCCCGTGCCACCTTTGCCGCCGCTTTGCACTGTTTCGCTAAAGCGCTCGATGACATCGGCTTTTCCTGAGCCGCTCTTGTCTTGCAGCGCGACCAGAAAACCGCCTTCATGAGGCTTGTCGTTGCCGTAGTACCGGCCCGACCAAGTATTGACGTAAAGAACTCCGCTTGGCGCAGCGACCATGTGGCGGGCGTGACCAATGCCGTCTGCGAAAATCGTCCCGCAAAAACCCGCGGGAAGCGTCAATCCGCTGTCATCGCTCGGGCATGCCTGACTCTTGGGTGCGACGGCGGTATTCGACGGCTTATGGGCATGGACCAACGAAATGACCACAACTGCGATGGCAGCAACTAGGACAGACAACAGAACTTTGAGCGGGTTGGATGATGGCATGAAACCTCCGGTGGGCCGACGATGAACGACTAAAAAGTGCCTGGAACTTTGAAAATATACCGATGCCGCGGTTATTGCAACCTGAGCCGTGGCCTAAAGGCGGTGGCACATTGACCAGTTTTTTGTCTTCTCTGTGATCTCCGTGCTCCGCCCTCTGCGACCTCTGGGTAAAATCTTTTCCTGCTTTGACTTTCGACTCGCTGTTTTTTATTCGGCGCGGAGGGCGAGGATGGGATCGATGGAGGAGGCTCTGCGCGCCGGCAAGTAGCCGGCAAACAAAGCAACGACGAGCAGCAAAAAACACGCGGTTACGATGGCAGAGAGATCGCTGGGAGAAAGTCCAAAGAGCATACTGGCGATAAGTCGAGTCGCGACAAGGCCCGAGGGAATGCCAATGGCGATGCCCAACAGAGTCAGCGCGAGCGTCTCGCGCAAAATCATCCACCGAACGCTTCCCTGCTGCGCGCCAAGGGCGACGCGAACGCCGATTTCGCGCGTGCGCCGCGCCACGCCATAAGACATCAATCCGTAAAGGCCGATTGATGCAAGCAACAGAGCGAGGGCGCCAAAGAAACCGGACAGCAAAGCGATGACGCGCTCGTTGACCAGGACGCGACTCATCATTTGGTCGACCGTTGCCGTGCGAAGCGCATATTCGTGGCCAAGAGATTCGATTGCACGACCGATTGTCATTGCCAGTACTTCGGGACTCTCATTGGCACGGACGTAAAGGTTGAGTGATGGTCCCCACTCCGGCGGAAGCTGAAGATCAGAAAGGTAAATCACAGGCGGGGCGGCATCGCGCAGGTCGAAAATCCGGGCATCCGCGGCAATGCCAACGATTTCAAGATTCTGGAATTCGGGCCAAAAGCTGTAACGAACGCGCTGTCCAACTGCGTCACCGTGAAGAAAAAGGCGCTCGGCGAGGCTTTCGCTAACGATTGCCACGTGAGGATGCTTCGCATCGTCCGTCAGTTGAAGGTCGTGGCCTCTCAACAAACGAATGCCGAGAGTATTGAGAAAGCCGGGCCAAATCGTTACTCCGACCGCCATGACATGGAAACCAGTGTTCGGATCTTCTGACGTGGGCGAGATTTTTTGCAGTTCCTGCGCGCCTACTGGGCCGGGAATGGAAATGTTCGCAAGGCCAGCCGAGCGGACTCCAGGGAGGTCGGAAACTCGCACGACGAGTTGCTGATGATAACTGTTCATGTCCACGTTCTCGTAGCCACCCGGTTTCCCATTGAGAATGATTTCGAGGAGGCTGTTTTTGTCGAAACCGAGATTGACGGAGCGTAATCTTTGGAACGTGCCGATCAAGAGTCCAGCGCCTAGCAATAGGACAAGGGACAGCGCAACTTGCGCGATGATTAGCCCCTTGCCCAATCTGCCAGCGCCGCCCGCCAAACTTCGAGACGCTTGCTGCAGGACGACGGCTGGATCTTGACGAGACGAATACCACGTGGGCGCAAGGCCGAAGAGAATTCCGGTGATCGCGCCGGCCAACAAAGTAACGAAGAGCACGCGCAAATCAGGGCGCAAATCCAAGGAGACGGTGCCCTCCGTCATAAAGGCCACGAGCAAGCGGCTTCCCGAATAAGAGAGAGCTAGACCCAGCAGTGCACCACCGAGAGATAGCACCAAGCTCTCGGTTAACGCCTGGCTTGCAAGCGCCCAGCGGCTGGCGCCAATGGCCACGCGCACGCTCATTTCCTGGCTGCGAGCAGCGCCGCGAGCCAGCATGAGATTCGCTAAATTCACGCAAGCAACCAGCAAAATCAATCCGACGATGCCGGCGAGAACGTACAATGGGCGGGAAAATTGTGCGCGCAGGTCCCTGGCAAAGCCCGTGCGAACAAACGACACGTCCAAGCCCAGGGAAAGAAACGTCTGGCGGCGCGGGCCGGGAGTTTCTGTGGAAGCCGTGGCGAGGAGAACTTCTGACCAAAAAGATTGCAATTGCGCACGGGCCTGATCAATGGTGATGCCATTTTTCAGTCGGCCTGTGATTTCAACCCAAAGCGACGACCGGTTATCAAGGCTATCCAGACCAGAGATGACGATAGGCATGGCGGTGATAGGAACAGTGACGTCGGCTGGCTCGCCTGGAGTGAGACCGGTAAACCACTTTCGGGTGACGCCAATAATGGTGAAGGGCCGGCCTTCGATACGGATCTGCTTCCCTATTACGTCTCGCGCGCCGCCGAGACGCTCTTGCCAGAATTCATAGCCAATCACGGCAACCTGAGAGGTTGAGCCCGCGTGAAGATTGACGTCATCTGAAGTGAGAAGCCTGCCCAAAAGAGGAGCTACCCCAAGTTCCGAGTAATAATTGCCCGTAGCCGAGCAAAGACGACTTTGCGCGAGCACTCCATTTACTTCCACGTTGGACTGCCAGGGACCACTCCACCCGATGAATGCGGAGAAAACGCGCTGGCCGCGTTCGAGTTCGCGGAACATCGGGTAGGAGAAAGTGCCTTTGTGACCCAGTCGGACAAGAGAAAGCTCGACGAGGCGCTCGGGGTGAGGGACCGGGAGATCGCGGAGGAGCAAAGCGTTGATGAGGGTGAAGATGGCAACATTCGCGCCGATGCCGAAGGCCAGGGAAAGAATTGCGACGGCGGTGAAGCCGGGATTCTTGCGCAGGCCGCGGAAGGAATAACGGAGATTTTGCCAAAGCCGATGCATGGCGGT
>Ga0209474_10004206_pt1 | contig 12470 bp, 13 predicted proteins | sample GraSoiAngelo_145_FD_185902 | JGI IMG/M metagenome (GOLD analysis project Ga0209474, IMG submission 185902) | Grasslands soil microbial communities from the Angelo Coastal Reserve, California, USA - 14_1009_05_20cm (SPAdes) (version 2) | ecosystem: Environmental > Terrestrial > Soil > Grasslands...
GGCGGCCGCGGCCATGACGTCCTGCTCGGTGGTCCCGGCAACGATCGCTTCTTCGCCCGCGACCACACACGAGACCTCGTTGAGGGTAGGGCCGGTCGCGATGTCGCGTATGTCGACCGGACGCGCGATCGCGTCGACGGCGTGGAGGTCCGGCGGGCGCGCTAGCGCGCGAGTAGCGAGACGAGCGACGCGTTCAGCGCCCCGCCGCGTTCGGCCTTGAGCGTCGTCGGCGCGGCGCCGGTCCAGACCTGAACCTTCTGACCCGGCTTCGCGTCCAGGAGGTCGGCTGGTGTCCCCGGCTTGCCCATGCCCTTCACGGTCTGAACGATCGCCGACGAGGGGACGTTCACGACCACCTTGAGCGAGAGCGGCTGGCCCTGGCGCATCGGCCAGGCGGTCACGCTCGCCGCCTTGATGCGCAGGGTGTCGGCGGTTACTGCGGAGACCGTTCCGCGCAGGTCGAGCGTGAACGCGGTTCCGCGGCCGGACGCGAACAGCAGGTGCTGGCCGCTCTGCAGCCACGGATACGCGTCGACCCCCTTGCCGCCGTTCGGGTGCAGCTCGAAGTGGAGATGTGTCGGGCCCCCGTCCGCGTCGCCGGAGTTGCCGACGTAGCCGAGCACCTGGCCGGCGGCAACCTTCGCGCCGTTCTTCAGACCCTTCGCGTACGCGGTCCCGGCCACGCACTTGCCCTTGTTGTCGTTCTTCGCCGTCAGGTCGTTGTTGAGGTGGATGTAGTAGTAGGTCGTCCCGCTCGCGCCGTAGAGGTAGAGCATGCAGCCGGCGGTCGCCGAGCTGGTCCAGAACTTGATCTTCCCGGCCTCGGCGGCCAGGGCGAGCGCGCGCTTGGGCGCGAGGATGTCGATCCCTTGGTGCGGGCCGCCAGGCCTCGGTGCGCCGAAGTCGTCGATGTACTCGACCGGGCCGAGCACCGGAAAGACGATCGTCTGCGGCGGCTGCGCCGGCGCCGCCGGCACGCGGCCGTACCCCGCAGTGGCGCTGCCCGCGACGAGGGTCACGAGACCGGCAAGCGTGAGAGCGAGGGTTCCTCGGGTTGTCGTCCGGAAGAGAGTCACGGGCGGGCCGAAGGGCGGGACCCTAGCAGAGGGGTCGCAGGTGCCCCGTCCGGCGACGGGGCACTTGTATCCTCGGCGCCGCATGAAGATCGCGGTCTGCGTCAAGTGCGTGCCCGATTCGTCCGCCCACACGCGGATCGATCCGGCGACGAAGCGGCTCGACCGCTCCGGCGAGGCGGCGCTGAACGCCTTCGACGTGAACGCGGTCGAGGAGGCGCTGCGCCTCCGCGAGGCGGCCGGCGAGGCGGAGGTCGTCGTGCTCTCGCTCGGGCCGGAGCGTGCGCTCGAGCCGATGCGCAAGGCGCTCGCAATGGGCGCAGACCGGCTCGTCCTCGTTTCCGACGAAGGCGCCGCCGGCTCGGATCTCGTCGCGACCAGCCGCATCCTGGGGGCTGCGCTCGAGCGCGAGTCGCCGGATCTCGTGCTGTTCGGCCAGCAGGCGAGCGACGCCGACGGCGCCGTGCTCCAGGCGGCCGTCGCCGACCGGCTGCAGCGGCCGCTGATCTCCCAGGTCGCCGAGCTGAGGCGGGAGGACGGAAAGCTCCGCGGCAAGCGCCAGACCGAGTACGGCTACGACGTGATCGAGGCGCCGCTGCCCGCCGTCGTTGCGGTCTCCGACGCGATCAACGAGCCGCGCTACCCGTCGCTGAAGGGAATCATGGGCGCCAAGAGCAAGCCGCAGGAGACGCTCTCGCTCGGCGACCTCGGCGTCGCCGCCGACGAGGCCGGCGAGGCGGGCTCGCGGACGACGGTCCTGGCGCTGGGCGAGCCGCCCGCCCGCGGCGACACGGTGAAGATCGAGGACGACGGCTCGGGCGCGGACAAGATTTTGAAGTTCCTGCTCGAGAAGAAGGCGCTGTGAAGACGCTGGTCTTCCTCGAGCACCACGAGGGCGCGCTGCAGAAGGACTCGCTGGGCGTGCTTTCCAAGGCGGTCTCGCTCGGCGGCGAGGTCGAGGCAGTTGTGTTGGGCCAGGGCATCGAGGAGCTTGCGGCCGGCGCGGGGAGGTTCGGCGCGACGCGCGTGCACGTGATGGACGACGTGCTCCTCGCGGCGCCGCTGCCGCAACCGCGGGTCGACGCTCTCGAGACGCTCGTCGGCGAGGGCGGGTTCGACACCGTGCTCTTCGCGGCCAGCGTCCTCTCGGCGGACGTCGCCGCCGGGCTTGCCGCCCGGCTCGGCGCGGGCCTCAACTACGACCTGACCGACCTTGTCGTCGAGGACGGACAGCTCGTCGGCAAGCGGCCGGCGCTCGGCGACTCGGTGTACGTCGACGCGGGCTGGACCTCGGAGCCGCGCCTGGCGCTCGTCCGCTCCGGCACCTTCGAGCCGAGCGAGACCGGCGGCAGCCCGGACGTCCAGGCGTACGAGTCGCGCTTCCAGGACTTCTCGCTCGCGGCGACGATGGTCGAGCAAGCACACGAGGAGGCGGAGGGGCCTTCGATCGAGGACGCCGAGGTGATCGTGGCCGGCGGACGCGGCCTCGGCGGACCCGAGGGCTTCGCGCAGGTCGAGGAGCTGGCCAAGGCACTCGGTGGCGCTGTCGCAGCGACGCGCGCGGTGGTCGACGCGGGCTGGTACCCGTACGCGGCTCAGGTCGGTCAGACCGGCAAGACCGTCTCGCCGAAGCTCTACGTCGCGGTCGGCATCTCCGGCGCGATCCAGCACAAGGTCGGGATGCAGAGCTCGGCGTTGATCGTCGCGATCAACAAGGACCCGAACGCGCCGATCTTCGAGTACGCCGACTTCGGAGTGGTGGGCGACCTGAACGAGATCGTGCCCAAGTTGACCGAGCTCGTCAGGCAGCGCAGGGCCGCGTGAAGCCGTCCGACTTCCCGCCGCCGTTCGACGCGCGCGAGTTCGTCGCGGCGCCGAGCGATCCCGAGGACGAGCGGATCGAGGTGGGCGTCCTGATCGTCGGCGCCGGCCCGGCCGGGCTTGCCTGTGCGATCAGGCTCGGCCAGCTGCTCGAGGGTGCGCCCGAGCTGGCGGAGCGGCTCGGCGAGGTCCCGGTGGCGGTGCTGGAGAAAGGCAAGCAGCCCGGATCGCACCTGCTCTCCGGCGCCGTCGTCAATCCGCGCTCGCTGCGCACGCTGTTCAAGGGGCGTGTGCGCACCTCGGAGATGCCCTTCCACGGCCGCGTCGAGCACGAGGCGGTCTACTTCCTCACGCGCGGGCGCGCGATGCGGATCCCGGCACCGCCGACGATGCGCAACCACGGGAACCTCGTCGCGTCGCTCTCGCAGCTCGGCCGCTGGCTGGCCGAGCAGGCCGAGGCCGGCGGCGCGACGATCCTGCCCGAGACGGCGGCCGCGAAGTTGCTCGCCTCGGACGCGCGCGTGCGCGGCGTGCGCACCGGCGACAAGGGTCGCGGCCGCGGCGGCGAGGAGCTGGCCAACTTCGAGCCCGGCTCGGACGTCCTCGCGCGCGTGACGGTTCTGGCGGAGGGCACCCAGGGGCACCTCACAGGCGTAGCGCTCGATCGCTTCGGCCTTCACGGCGAGAGCCCGCAGGTCTGGGCGCTCGGCGTCAAGGAGGTCTGGCAGGTGCAGAAGCCGCTCGACCGCGTCATCCACACGCTGGGCTGGCCGCTGCGCGCCGGCGCGAAGTACCGCGAGTTCGGCGGCTCGTTCGTCTACCCGATGGGCGACGACCTGGTCACCCTTGGAATGGTGGTAGGGCTCGACCACCGCGATGTCGAGCTCTCGGTGCACGATCTGCTGCAGGAGCTGAAGACCCATCCGCTCCTGCGCGGGCTGCTGAAGGGCGGCGAGCGTGTCGCCTGGGGCGCGAAGACGATCCCGGAGGGCGGGTTCCTCTCGCTGCCGCGGCGGTTGCACGCCCCGGGCCTGCTGATCTGCGGCGACGGGGCAGGGCTCGTGAACGTGCCGGCGCTGAAGGGGATTCACTACGCGGTCGAGTCGGGGCGGCTCGCGGCCGAGGCGGCCTTCGCTGCGCTGCAGCCGGGCGAGACGCCGTGGCGGCCGGGCGCGCTGGCCCGCTACGACGAGTCGCTCCGGGACAGCTTCGTCTGGGACGACCTGCGGCGGGTGCGGAACATGCGGCCGGCGTTCGGGCGCGGCCTGGTGCTCGGCGGCGCGCTGGCCGGGGCGATGACCGCCACGCGCGGGGCCTTTCCGCCGGGGAGCTCCGACCTCGAGCCGGACGCCGACCAGGAGCTGATCTCCGCCGGTGGGGCCGCGTCGTATCCGGCGGCCGACGGGAAGCTCACCTTCGACAAGCTCTCGTCGGTCTTCCTGAGTGGCAACAAGACGCGGGACGATGCGCCGAACCACATCCGCGTGCAGACGGACGTGCCGCCGGAGCTGGCGCGGCTCTGGGAGAACATGTGCCCCGCGCAGGTCTACGAGGCCGTCGAGGGCGGGGTGGAGGTGACCGCGTCGAACTGCGTCCAGTGCGGCGCGATCACAGCCAAGGGCGGGCGGCTGACACCCCCCGAGGGCGGCTCGGGGCCGGAGTACACGCTCACCTGAGCCCTGTGCGCGAGGTTCAGGCCGGGCTCTGGCACTGGCAGGCGCCCCATCCCGAGTGGACGCCGGAGCAATGGTGGCCGCAGCTGGTCTCGTCCTACGCACTCGACGACGGCTTGCGGCTGATCCTCTTCGACCCGCTCGCCGCGCCGGAGGAGATCCTCGACGCCGCGGCCGACCGCGAGCCGGTGGTGGTGCTCACTGCACCGTGGCACGAACGCGATGCGCAGAGCCTGGTCGAACGGCTCGGTGCACCGGTGTTCACACCACCGCCCGACACCGCGGACGATCTCGTGCGGAAGTACGGCATCGCTCCGGAGGAGATCCCCGAGGGCTGGCACAGCCCGGACGTCGCGTGGCTGCTGAAGGCCGGCGGGGAGGCCCACCTATACGGAGCGGGTGACCGGCTTCCCATCGGCATCGAGGCATTTCCCGGAAGATCGCACAACGACCTTGTGCTCTGGATCGAGCGCGTGAGTGCGGTCGTGACCGGCGACTCCCTGGTCGACTTCGGTCGCGGCTTCGAGGTCCCGCGAGAGGTGCTTCAGCACGGCGTCACGCGCGAGCGGGTGGTCGAAGGCCTGCGGCCGCTGCTCCGGCTGCCGGTCGAGGTGGTGCTTCCGGCGCACGGAGCACCGACAGACCGTGCCGCGCTCGAACGAGCGCTTTCCTGAAGCCGACGCCGTCCGCCGCCTGGAAGGCACTCCCCTCCCCTTCAAGGGGTGGGGTGATGGTGTTCCACCCGCCACCCGGCGTTGACGGTACCGCGGAACCTGTCAGCTGTCTGCGACCGGGCCGTGCCGATCGTGTGACGATCGGTACACATGGTCTCGCTCGAGGAAGTCCTTGCCGCCCGCGAAGCAGCCGCAGGCCGTCTCCACCGCACGCCGCTCTTCCGCTCGCGCACGCTTGGTGAGCACACGGGCGCGAACGTCCACCTCAAGGCCGAGCTCTTTCAGAAGACGGGCTCCTTCAAGCCGCGCGGCGTGCTCGCCAACCTGGCCGCGCTCACTCCCGAGCAGCGCGAGCGCGGCGTGATCTCGATCTCCGCCGGCAACCACGCACAGGCGCTGGCCTGGGGGGCTGCCGCCGAGGGGCTCGACGCGCTGCTCGTCATGTGGCACGGCGCGAGTGAGGCGAAGATCGCGGCAACGCGGGGCTACGGCGCGACCGTCGACCTCGAGTCGCGCGATCCCGCCGAGGCCTTCGCGCGCCTCGCCGACCTGGAGGCCGAGAGCGGCCGCACGCTCGTCCACCCGTTCGACCATCCGCTGACGATCGCCGGCCAGGGGACGGTCGGGCTCGAGGTCGTCGAGGACCTGCCGGAGACGACTACGCTGATCGTGCCCGTCGGGGGCGGAGGGCTCATCTCGGGGATCGCGGTCGCGGCCCAGGGCAGGCGCGTGGTCGGCGTCGAGCCGGAGCTCTCTCCCGCCATGCACGACGCCCTCGCCGCGGGCGCGCCGGTCCCGGTCGAGCCGCGCTCGATCGCCGACGGCCTCGCCGCGCCCTTCGCCGGCACCCACGGCCTCGAGATCTGCCGCGAGCTGGTCGAGGGGATCGTCCTCGTCTCCGAGACCGAGCTCGAGGACGCCTTCCGCTTCCTCTACGCCCGCGCCAAGCTCGCCTGCGAGCCCGCGGGGGCGGCCGCCGTGGCAGCGCTCCTGGGCGGCAAGGTCGCGCTGGAACCGGGCGAAACAGCGGTTGCGATCGTCTCGGGCGGCAACGTGGCCACCCAGACCGCCGTTGCTATCCTGGGTAAACCATGAAGACCGGCATCCATCCCGAGTACGTCCTCGCGACCGTTCGCTGCGCCTGCGGCAACGAGTTCCAGACGCGCTCCACCAAGCCCGAGCTGCACGTCGAGGTCTGCTCGGCCTGCCACCCGTTCTACACGGGCAAGCAGAAGCTGATGGACACCGGTGGCCGCGTCGAGCGCTTCCAGCGCCGGCTCGAGAAGGCCAGCCGCGAGAAGGCCGACAAGGCCTAGAGACCTATGAGCGCCCCGATCGGCGGGCAAGCCGTCCTCGAGGGCGTGATGATGCGCGGCCCGTCGAACTGGGCCGTCGCCGTCCGCAAGCCGAATGGGCAGATCGCCGAGGTCTGCCGCCCAATCGAGTCGGTGATGAAGCGTCACCGTCTCTTCCGACTGCCGGTGGTCCGCGGCGTGATCGCGCTCGGCGAGTCGCTCGCGATCGGCTTCCGCGCGCTCGCGATCTCCGCCAACTACGCCGCGGCCGAGGACAACCAGGAGGCCGAGGAGGAGCTCTCGAAGGGCGCGCTCGTCTTCGCGTTCTTGCTCGCGATCGGGTTCGCGATCTCGCTCTTCAAGGTCGGCCCGGCGCTGCTGGCCGACCTGCTTCCGATCTCGAACGGCGTCTGGTTCGTGCTCGTCGAGGGCTGCATCCGCGTGACCGTCTTCGTCCTCTATCTGGTCGTGATCTCGCTGCTGCCCGACCTGCGCCGCGTCTTCCAGTACCACGCCGCCGAGCACAAGGCGATCAATGCCTTCGAGGCCGGCGAGGAGCTCGAGCCGCAGACCGTCCAGCGCTTTAGCCTGATCCACCCGCGCTGCGGCACCGCTTTCCTGCTCTGGGTGATGGTGATCGCCGTGTTCGTCTTCGCGTTCTTCGGCCGCCCGGCCTGGTACTGGCTGATCGTCTCGCGGATCCTGCTGCTACCGGTGATCGCCGGGCTCGCCTACGAGCTGATCCGCTTCGCCGGCAAGCACACGGGCAACCGCGTGGTGATGACGCTGCTCGCGCCGGGGCTCTGGCTGCAGCGGCTGACCACGCGCGAGCCGACGCTCGATCAGCTCGAGGTCTCGATCGCCGCCCTGCGCGAGGTGCTCGCACTCGAGGCCACCGACGACGAGATGGTGGCGGATCGCGTCGAGGTGATGGCCTGATGGACGAGCTGGTCGAGGAGCTCGAACGCTCGTACCGCGAGGCGCAGGAGCGCCTGAGCGACCCCTCCGTCTACAACGACCACCGCGAGGCTGCGGAGGTCGGACGCCGGGTCAAGGAACTCGAGGGCCCGTACAAGCTGGCCCAGGAATGGCGCTCCGTGAGCGACGACCTCGAGGCGGCGCGCGAGGACGGCGACCTCCGCGAGCTCGTCCCGGAGCTCGAGGAGCGGCTGCAGGCGCTCGAGGAGGAGCTGAAGCTCGCGCTCGTCGAGGCCGACCCGGCCGACCGCAAGGACGTGATCGTCGAGATCCGCCAGGGCGTCGGCGGCGACGAGGCGGCGCTCTGGGCCGCCAACCTGTACCGAATGCTCACGCGCTATGCCGAGCGGCTCGGCTACAAGGTCGAGCAGCTCGAGGTCAGCGGCAACGAGGCCGGCGGCTTCAAGGAGGTCGTCTTCGCGGTCAAGGGCGACGGCGCCTACTCCGTCTTCAAGTGGGAGGCCGGCACGCACCGCGTGCAGCGCGTCCCCGAGACCGAGTCACAGGGACGGATCCACACCTCGACGGCGACGGTCGCGGTCATGCCGGAGGCTGAAGAAGTCGAGGTCGAGCTGGACCCGAATGACCTCAAGATCGACGTCTACCGCTCGACCGGGCCGGGCGGCCAGAGCGTGAACACAACCGACTCGGCCGTTCGCATCACGCACGTGCCGACCGGCATCGTGGTCGCGATGCAGGACGAGAAGTCGCAGCTCCAGAACAAGACGAAGGCGTTACGCGTCCTGCGCGCCCGGCTCTACGAGGCCGAGCGTGAGCGGCAGCAGGCCGAGGAGGCCCAGACGAGGCGCTCGCAGATCGGCTCCGGCCAGCGAGCCGAGAAGATCCGCACCTACAACTTCCCGGAGAACCGTCTGACCGACCACCGCGTACACCACACCGTGCACCGGCTCGACAAGATTCTCGAGGGCGAGCTCGACGAGTTCACCGAGGCGCTGGCGGCCGACGACCGCCGACGCGCGCTCGAGACGGCGTGACTCTCGGCGGCGCGCTCTCCGCGGCCTCCGCCCGGCTGGTGGAGGCGGGAATCGACTCGGCCCGGCTCGAGGCCGAGCTGCTGCTCGCCCGCGCCTGCGACGACTGCGCCCGTGCTCTCCTCTACGCCGAGCTCGACCGGGAGCTCACGCCCGTGCAGATCGCGGCCTTCGAGGCCAACGTCGCCCGCCGGGAGAAGCGCGAGCCGCTGGCGTACATCCTCGGCGAGTGGGGCTTCCGCCGGCTGACGCTGAAGACCGACCGGCGGGCGCTGATCCCGCGGCCCGAGACAGAAGTCGTGGTGGAGCGCGCGCTCGAGCACATCCGCGAGCAGGCGAAGCCTGACGTCCTGGACGTCGGCACAGGCACCGGTGCGATCGCGCTGGCGATCGCCGACGAGCACGACGGCGCACGCGTGACGGCGATCGACGCCTCGCCCGACGCGCTCGCGCTCGCCGGCGAGAACCGGGACCTCACCGGGATCAATGGCCGGGTCGAGCTCCTCGAGTATGACCTGACGAGCGGCCTTGGCCAGTTGCGGTTCGACCTCGTCGTCTCGAACCCGCCCTACGTCGAGCCGGACGAGCTGGCGACCCTGCAGCCGGAGGTGCGGGACTGGGAGCCCCACGTCGCCCTGGTCGCCCACGGCGCCACCGAGGCCGTCGCCCGTGCCGCGACGGAGGCGCTGCGGCCCGGCGGCTGGCTCGTGCTCGAGACCGCCGCGTCCGCGGGCGAGCGGATCCGCGGGCTCCTGGACGACTTGGGATACGAGGACGTTGCGATCACGCCCGACCTGGCCGGGCGGGACCGCGTGGTCGAGGGCAGATGGACGGGCTGACGACCGCCGACGGGCGGCGGCTCGCCTACACGCGCACCGGCACCGGCCCGACGCTCGTGTGCCACGGAGGCGGGCCCGGCTTCTCGTCGCTCTACCTCGGCAACCTCGGCGGGCTCGACGAGCACCTCGAGCTCGTCTTGCTCGACCCGCGCGGAACCGGTGGCTCAGACCGTCCGGCCGACCCGCGCGGCTACGCGATCGACGACTACGCGGACGACGTGGAGGAGCTGCGCGAGCACCTCGGCCTGGAGCGGATCGACCTGCTCGGCCACTCGCACGGTGGCGTGGTCGCGATGGCGTACGCGGCGCGGTACCCGGAGCGGGTCGGGCGCCTGATCCTCGCGAGCACGCTTTCCCGCTTCGCGCCCGAGCAGGAGACAGCGATGCACGAGGCGATGGCGAAGCACGCGGACGAGCCGTGGTACGAGGACGCGTCGGCGGCGCTCGCGGCCGAGCAGGCGGGCGACTTCTCGAGCGACGAGGAGCTCGGCGAGCTCGCGGTCCGCGAGTTCCCGTTCTACTTCGCCGACTTCGGCGACAAGGAGCGGGCCTACCTCGACACCCTGCGGGACGAGGCCCCGAACGCGGACACCCTGCTGCTCTTCAACAAGGAGATCTTCGAGTCGTTCGACCTGCGGCCCGAGCTCGGCAAGATCACGGCGCCGACGCTGGTCGTGACCGGCGAGCTCGACTTCATCACCGGCCCGGTCTGCGCGACCGAGATCGCAGAGGAGATCTCCAACGTGAAGACGGAGATCCTCCCGGACAGCGGTCACTTCATCTTCGTCGAGTCGCCGGAAGCTTTTCGCCGGGCGGTGCTCGGCTTCCTCGCTTGAACGACGCGATCGAGGCCATCCGGGCCGGCCGGCCCGTGGTGCTGCCGACCGACACGGTTTACGGGCTCTGCGCCGACCCGGAGCAGGAGCGCGCCGCCGCCGAGGTCGCGCGGCTGAAGGGACGAGGCGCGCGCCAGCCGATCGCCCTGCTCGCCGGCGACGTCCACCGGCTGCTCGAGCGGGTGCCTGAGCTCGACGAGCGGCTCCTGCGCAGGCTGCTCCCCGGCGCCTACACACTCGTGCTTCCGAATCCGGCTGGCCGCTACCCGTGGCTCACCGGCGACCGCCCGGAGACGATCGGCGTCCGCGTGCCCGAGCTCTCCGCGCCGGCTGCAGAGGTGCTCCGCGAGGTCGGCGCGGTCCTGGCCACGAGCGCGAACCGCCACGGCGGCCCCGACCCGCGCCGGCTCGGGGACGTTCCGGAGGAGATCCGCTCCGCGTGCGGTGCGCTGGTCGACGCGGGCGAGCTTCCCGGCACTGCTTCGACCGTCCTCGACCTTACCGGCGACGAGCCCAGGGTTCTCCGCGAGGGCGTAGTTCCCGCCGCCGAGGCGCTGGCGACTGTCGGCAGCCTCCGCGAGTAGCATCTAGAACCGTGGCCGTTGCGCAGGAGACCGTGCAGCACCTCCGCACCGCGGGCCTCGCCGAGGTCGATCCGGCGATCGCCGAGCTGCTCACGCGGGAGCTCGAGCGCCAGCGCGACCAAATCGAGCTGATCGCCTCCGAGAACTTCACCTGGCCTTCGATTCTGGAGGCAGTCGGTTCAGTTCCGACAAACAAGTACGCAGAGGGCTATCCCGGCCGCCGCTACTACGGCGGCTGCGAGGTCGTCGACGAGATCGAGCAGACGGCGATCGACCGCGCGAAGGAGCTCTTCGGCGCCGAGCACGCCAACGTGCAGCCGCACGCGGGCGCGCAGACGAACATGGCCGTCTACATGGCCGCCCTCGAGCCGGGCGACACGATCCTCTCGCTCGAGCTCTCGCACGGCGGCCACTTGACGCACGGGCTCAAGGTCAACTTCTCCGGCCGGCTCTACACGATCGTCCACTACGGGGTCTCCCGCGAGACGAACCTCGTCGACTACGACGAGGTGCTGGCGCTGGCCAAGAAGCACCGGCCGAAGCTGATCGTCTGCGGCGGCTCGGCCTACCCACGCACCGTCGAGGCCGACCGCTTCCGCGAGGTCGCGGACGAGGTGGGTGCCCTGCTCCTCTGCGACATGGCGCACTTCGCCGGGCTCGTAGCCGCCGGCCTGCACCCGAGCCCCGTGCCGCACTGCCACTTCGTCACCTCGACGACGCACAAGACTCTCGCCGGCCCTCGCGCGGGGTTCATCCTCTGCACCGAGGAGCACGCGCAGGCGGTCGACCGCGCCGTCTTCCCCGGGATGCAGGGCGGCCCGCTCGTGCACACGATCGCGGCCAAGGCGACCTGCTTCCACATCGCCGGGACCGAAGCTTTCCGCGAGTACCAGGGGCACGTTCGCGCCAATGCCGACATGCTGGCCTCGACGCTGCAGGAGGGCGGGCTCGACGTGCTCACCGGGGGCACCGACACGCACCTGCTCCAGGTCGACCTGCGCTCGACCGAGTGGACCGGCAAGGACGCCGAGGAGCGCCTCGCGAAGGCGAAGCTGACCGTCAACCGGAACACGGTGCCGTTCGACGAGCGGCCGCCGACGGTGGCATCGGGGGTTCGGATCGGCACCCCCGCCGCGACCATGCGCGGCTTCGACGAGGACGACTTCCGCGAGGTGGGGCGGATCATCGTCGAGGCGCTCGCCGAGGGCGCGGACGTGACCGCGCTGGCAGCGCGGGCGGCGGCGCTCTGCGAGCGGCGGCCCCTCTACCCGGGGTTCCGCGGGTTCACGACGTACGTGTCGTGAGCACCGAGACCGCAACCGGCGTGACCGTCGTCACGCACCCGCTCGTCCAGCACAAGCTCTCGTACCTGCGCGACAAGGACACGCCCACGGTCCACTTCCGCAAGCTCGCCAACGAGCTGACGCTGCTGCTGACCTACGAGGCGACGAAGGACTTCCCGACCGAGACCGCCGAGATCGAGACGCCGCTCGAGCGCACCGAGGTGCAGCGGATCGCCGGCAAGAAGGTGGCCGTTTGCCCGGTCCTGCGCGCCGGGCTCGGGATGCTCGACGGGGTTCTCTCGCTCGTCTCGAGCGCACGGGTCGGGTTCATCGGCCTCTACCGCGACGAGGAGACGCTGCAGCCCGTCGAGTACTACGTGAAGCTGCCCGAGCTGGGCGACGGCGAGCGCGACGCGATCGTG
>Ga0209474_10004207_pt1 | contig 12468 bp, 6 predicted proteins | sample GraSoiAngelo_145_FD_185902 | JGI IMG/M metagenome (GOLD analysis project Ga0209474, IMG submission 185902) | Grasslands soil microbial communities from the Angelo Coastal Reserve, California, USA - 14_1009_05_20cm (SPAdes) (version 2) | ecosystem: Environmental > Terrestrial > Soil > Grasslands ...
CAGATACCGCCAGAGCAGAAGCTGCCGGACACGCAGTCCGCGTTGGACGTGCAGTTACCGAGGCAGGCCGTCGGGCCGCAGACGTACGGATTGCAGCTCTGCGCCTGGCGCGCGGGGCAGTTGCCCGCGCTGTCGCAGCCCGCCGGGAGCGTCGCGACGCCTGCGCTGCAGCTCGCGCTGCGGCAGATCGTCGAGGCGCCCGGATACGCGCACGCGGTCGCGCTCGAGCCGTCGCAGATGCCGCCGCAGAGGCTGCCGTCCGAGCCGCACGCCTGACGCGCTCCGTGCGGAGCGCCGACCACGTTGGTGCACGTGCCTGCCGAGCCGGGCACGTCGCACGCCTGGCACTGCCCGCCGCAGGCGGAGTTGCAGCAAACGCCGTCGACGCACTGGCCGCTCGCGCACTGGTTCCCACCGCCGCAGGTAGCGCCGTTCGCCAGCAGAGCCTGGCAAACGCCAGCGGCACAGAAGTTCCCCGTGGCACAGTCGCTGTCGACCGTGCAGTTGCCGGCGCAAGCGGTGGCGCCGCACGTGTATGGAGTGCACGAGACGTCCTGCTCGGCGGGGCACGAGCCGGCTGCGTCGCAGGATGCAGCCAGGACGGCCACGTCGTTGCTGCACGACGGATTGCGGCACGCCGTGCTGCCGCCCGGATAGGCGCAGGCGGTCGTCTGCGTGCCATTGCACGCGCCGCCGCAGAGGGATCCATCGGAAGCGCACGGAGTGCGGGCGTGGCGCGGGGTGCCGGCGACGGCCACGCACGTGCCGACGTTGCCAGTCTCCGCGCACGCCTCGCACTGACCGCCGCATGCCGCGTTGCAGCAGACGCCGTCCACGCAGTGCTGCGAGGCGCATTGATTGGCGCCGCCGCAGGCCTGGCCTTGCGCGAGCAGCAGGACGCACACTCCGCCGGAGCACCAGTTGCCGCTGCTGCAGTCGCTGTCCGCCGAGCAGGTGCCGTTGCAGTTCGTGGGTCCGCACGTGTACGGCGCGCACGACTGCGTCTGCACGCCGGGGCACGCACCGGCGCCGTCGCACGCCGCGGCCAGCGTCGCGGTGCCGCCCGTGCACGAGGCGCTGCGGCACGAAGTTGAGTTGCCCGGGTAGGTGCAGGAGGCCGGGTGCACGCCGTCGCACGCGCCACCGCACAGGGTGCCGTCCGACGCGCAGGCGGTCCGCGTGCCGTGCGGCGGGCCCATCGCGGTGGTGCAGGTGCCGACGCTGCCGGCGATGTCGCACGCCTCGCACTGTCCGCCGCACGCGCGGTCGCAGCAGAAGCCGTCGACGCAGCTGCCCGACGTGCACTCGTGGTCGCTGCCACAGGCGGCCGCCTGCGCCTTCTTCGCCACGCAGGCGTTCGAGCCGTTGCAGTAATTTCCCGACGCGCAATCGCCGTCTAGCGCGCAAGTCGTCTTGCAGGCGGTCGCGCCGCAGGCGTAGGCGCCGCAGGACTGCGTCGTCAGAGCCGGGCACGAGCCCGTTCCGGCGCAGCTCGCGGGGACCGTCTCCACGCCGTTCGTGCAGGAAGCGGCGCGGCACTGCGTCGACGCGTCAGGATAGCCGCACGAAGTGTTGCTCGTCCCGTCGCAGCTGCCGCCGCACACGGAGCCGTCCGACGTGCAGACGGGACGCGAGCCGTGCGGCGCTCCGGAGGTGAGCGTTGAGCAGGTGCCCTCGCTGCCGACGACGTCGCACGCTTCGCACTGGCCGGTGCAGGCGGTGTCGCAGCAGAGGCCGTCCACGCAAGAGCTGGACGCGCAGTCGCCGTTGGCGAGGCACGCGGTGCCCAGCGCCTGCGCGAAGGTGGCTGCGATCGTGCGTGGAGCAGTGACGTTCGTCGCCACGTACGTGTTGCCGGACACGTCGGCGGTGTGGTCGACGCCATCGTCGGTGAGCTGCAGGAGCGCGTATCCGGCGTCGGGCGTGATGGTGCACGTCGAGGAGGACCCGTAGGCGACCGGCGTCCCGCAGCTCAGCGTGCCGTTCGGGCCCGAGTTCGACGTGACGGGGACCAGGATGACGATGAAAGCGGCCGACAGGGCGTGATTGTTGTTGACGTTGTTGAACGTGTAGCTCGAGGGCGCCCCGACGTTGACGCCATCGACGGTCACCCTCGCGATGCGGAAGCCCACATTCGGAGTGATCGTGATCGTGAGCGTTCCGTTGGACGCGACGGACGTTGCGCCGGAAGGCGACACCGAGCCGTTCGGGCCCGCCGAGGCGCTGATGGTCCATCCAGGGAAGCAGGTTCCCGAGTCGCAGTAGGGGTTCGACGGATCTTTGTTGCCGCATTGCGCGTCGGTCGTGCAGGGCGTGCACGTGTTCGTCGCCTGGCTGCAGATGGGCGTCGAGCCGCTACACTGGCTGTCGGAGATGCATGCGAAGCACGCGCCAGAGACGTCACACCAGGGCTGCGCCGCGCTCTTCGTGCTGCACTGCGTGTTGTTCGAGCAGGCGACGCACGCGTGGCTCGTGGTGTCGCAGATCGGACTGGTGCCGGTGCACTGCGAGTCTGCCGTGCACTGGTTGGTAAGGTCGAAGTTGGCCGTCGTCGGCGCGTTCGGCGTCGTGGATGCGACGGTGTAATTCCCCGAGACCGAGCTTGCCGTCGCTGTGAGGCTGGCGACGCCGCTCGCGTCCGCCGTCGCCGTCATGCAGCCCGCTGCGGAGGGGACGCACGCGGAGCCGCCGCTCAGCGTCGCCGTCGCGGCGCTCGCCGGGGCCTGGAACGTGACGACTGCTCCGACCGCCACTGCGCCCGTTCCGTCGAGGACGAGCGCCTGCAGCTGGGTGGCGAACGCGGTTCCCACCGTCGCCGTCTGCGGACTTCCCGCCTGCACCTGGATGCTCCACCCGCCGTCGTTCGTGAGCGTGAACGTCGCCGGAGTCGCGACGCCGGCCACGCTCGCCGTGACTGTGTAGATACCGCCGGTCGCGTTCGCGGTTGCAGTGACGCTGGCGAGCCCGGAGCTGTCGGTGACCTGGCTTGACGCGGAGAGCGTTGCCGTCGCTCCGCTCGCCGCAGTCTGCGCCGCGAAATTGACGGTGATGCCCGGGAGCGAGTTTCCGGAACCGTCCGCAACCACCACTACGAGCGGATTTGCGAAGGCGCTGCTCTTCGGCGCTGTCTGCGGGTTGCCGCTCACCACGTAGACCGCCGCGGGACCGCTGGTGACGTTCTGCAACTGGAACGTGGCGGGCGTCCCGACGCCGGAGACGGTCGCGTTCACGGTGAAGGACCCGACCGTCGCGTTGCCGGTCGCCGTCACGCTCGACATTCCCGACGCGTCGGTCGTGGTCGTGATCGTTGCGCCGCTCGAGGTGCCGTTGGACAGCGTGGCCGACGCGCCCGAGGCGGGCGCCGCGTAGGTGACGGTGATGCCCGGGATTGGATTGCCCGCCGCGTCTTTGACCACGGCCAGCAGGGGCGCCGCGTACTGTGTATTGATGACGGCGCGCTGCGGGTCGGTCGAGCTGCCGCCGTTCACGTACGTGATCGACGCGGGTGGCCCGACGTTCGTGAGCGTGAATGTGGCGGGCGAGCCGACGCCGCTCACCGTTGCGTTGACCGTGTACGTACCGGCCGTTGCATTCGCGGTCGCGTTGAGCGACGCGATGCCTGACGCGTTGGTCGTTGCACTGCCGGAACCGAGCGTCGCGGACGCTCCGCCGCCCGACGGCACGGCTGTGTACGTCACCGTCGTGCTCGGCACCGGTGTACCGTTCGCGTCGGTCACCAGGACAGCGAGTGGCTTGGCGAACGCGGTGCTCGTTGACGTGTCCTCGTTGTCGCCCGAGTAGACGTAGACGTTCGCGGGCGCGCCGACGGACGGCGGCGGCGCGAACGTCGCCGTGACATTCATGTTCCCGGAAATCGTCACCGTGCAGTTCGTCGGCGCCGGCGTGGTCGTGCACGACGCGGGTACGCCGGCGCCGCTCCAGCCGGTGAACGAAGCGCCGGCGATCGGCGAGGCACTCAGCACGACCTGCGATCCGTCCCCGAACGTGCCCGATGCCGACGGGCAACTCGTCCCGCAGCTGATGCCCGCCGGCGCCGAGGTGACCGTGCCGTTCGCGTTGCCGCCCGCCTTGGTGAGAGTCAGCGTGCGCGGCGTGCCGATGAACACCGACACCGTCGAGCTGTTGTTGCTCATGTTGGGATCGGTGGTGCCGCTCGGCGCGCCCGTGCTCGCGGTGTTGAGCATCGGCCCCGACGCACTCGCCGAGATCGTCCCGTACACCTTGATAGTGATCTGGCCGCCGCTGTAGCCGAGGCGCGGCGAAAGCGAGATGGAGTTGCCGCTACCGTTCGCGTTTGCGTTGCCGCTCTGGTCGCGGCACTTGGTCGGAGTACCCGAAGCGGCGCTGCCCGCGACGGTTACCGTGCACGCCCACGTGACGCCCGTGAGCTGCGACGGGATGACGTCGGTGAACGTGACGCTGCGTCCGGGAGAGCGGATTTGATCGGTGGTGCTGTTGTTGGTGACGGTGATCGTATAGAGCGGGTTGTTCGCGCCGCTGGTGAACGCGGTACCAGGCTGCGCGGCGGTGACGCTCGCCGTCTTCACCACCACGATGTCCGCGTAGGTCGTGCCGGACGAGTTGACCTTCGTCGTCACCTTCGCGCCGAGAAGCGTCGGCTGGTTCACGGCACCGATCGAATAGTTGCCGTTGACGAGGTTGCCGGTCGCGGTACCGGAGACGTTTACCGTGATGGTGAAGCTCCCCGACGCGCCGGGATTCAGCGTCCCGATGGGGCACGAGATCGTTCCGGCGCTGCCGGCGGCGGGCGTGGTGCACCCGGTGATGCCGGCCACCGAATTGAACGTCGTATTGGGCGGCGTGACTTGATCGACGTGCGTACCGAGAGCGGCCGTCGTGCCGCCGTTTGCATATTTGTACGTGTACGTCAGCGTCGCGCCGGCGCTCACCGATTGCGGCGCGGTGGCGGACACGTATGGTCCCGGGACTGTCGCGCCCATTCCATCGAGGTAGACGCGACCGAAGTGGCCACCCAGCGAGCAGCCCGACGCGACGACGGTGAGCTGCACCTGATCGCCGACGGAGAGAGCCGTGCTGCCGGGCGAAATATCGACGAGCGCCCAGTCGAGCCACTGCGTCGCGTTGCCTGTCGCGATGCTCGTCGTCGTGTGCCACGGGACGCCTGTCTGCCCCGCGGTGTTGAACCCTGTGTAGAGCGTCGTTCCGCGCGTCAGGTTGAGCAGCTCGACGTAGAAGTAGGGCTGCTGGTTGAACGAGTGCGACGGGTTTTCGAGCACGGGCGCGATGGCAAACCGCACGTGAATCTGTCCGTCCGTCGGATCGACGTCGGCCAGGCTCACTGTCATCGATTGCTTCAGGACGTTGGCGTTCTTGTTCTTTCCGTTGGTCGTCGCGTCCTTGTAGTTGAGCCGCGCGGCGCGCTGCCCGTAGAGCGGGAAGCGGAACGTCTGGCCCGTGCCAAGGTCGGGGTCGGCTTGCGACAGGGCCGCGCCGCCTACCACGAAGCTTTCGTTTACCCCGGTGCCGAGGCCGGCGAGGTTCAGCGCCGAGAAGCTCGAGGGTGGCGCGCTGGAAGTCCCGCTCACGCCGTTCGAGTTCAGGTAGTTGAGCAGGGTCCAGCCCGACGGTGGCATGGTGCCGATCGCGTCGTTCTCGAAGTCACCGTTGGTGAAGACGAACCGCTGGCGCGGCGCTGCGCGCGACGATGCAGTCTCGCTTCGCGGTGCTCCGCTTCCGCACGCGACCACTGCACTGACCGTGAAAAGCGTCAGGACGCGCCGATAAACCGCCGGACACACCAAACCGCTGCGGAAATCCCCTCCGCGCTGCATGAGTCCCCCGAGCTTTCGAAGATCGATAACGCGCGCAACGAAGTCCAGAAACGAGCAATGGGATCTGCGGCAAGGACTGCTCGGGGGTGCGGCGCATTGGGTCGTTATGCTCGCGCAGCGCACTGCCGGCGCTCTTCGTACCCGACGTGACCACCCGAGTCGTGACGTGCGACAGCAGATCACAGCGAACCATTGCCGAATTCGCGCGTGCGCTGCCGGGAAGCACTTAGAGTGGCGCTGCCGATGGGCGACTACGCTCCAGCTGGAAGTGTAACGAAGCTGTACGCGACGCTGTGGCGTCACGCCGATGGGCGGCGCGGCAAGGTCGTGCTGTTCGTCGTGCTGCTCGTCACGGCGCAGCTCGTGCGGCTGACGATTCCGTGGTTCTTCGGCTCCGCGGTGAACGCGCTGCAGACGGGCGGCATGGAAGGCATCCGGCACGCGCGCAACGACCTGCTGCTCATGCTGGTCGCGGTCGGCGTTGCCTGGACGATGCACGGGCCCGCGCGGATTGTGGAGCGCTTTACCGCGCTGGTGGTGCGCGAGCGATTCGCCGATTCGCTGCACGCGAAGGCGCTCGCGCTGCCCGTGCGCTGGCACGAGCAGCACCACTCCGGGGACACGCTGCACCGCATGACGAGGGCGACCGCCTCGCTCGCGTCGTTCGCGCAGTCGCAGTTCATCTATCTGCAGAACATGGTCAGCATTCTGGGCCCCATCGCGGCGCTGTTCCTCATCTCGCGCGCGACAGGGACAGCGGCGCTCGTCGGCTACGCGGCCATCGGCTACTTCGTCGTGCGCATCGATTCGGTGATGGTCCGCCTCGTGCGCGAGGAGAACCGCGCCGAGCGGCGTTACAACGCCGCGCTCGTCGACTGCCTGGCAAACATCGGCACCGTGCTCACGCTGCGACTGCAGGAGCCGATGCGGAGGATGCTGCGGTCGCGGCTGCTCGGGGTGTTCGCGCCGCTGCGGCGCAATATCGTTTTCAATGAAGTGAAGTGGGGCGGCATCGACCTGCTCAACAGCGCCATGCGGACGGGGCTCGTCGCTCTGTACGCGTGGCTCGAATGGCGCGAGCGCGGGACGATCAGCGTCGGCACCGCGGTGGTGGTGCACCAGTACTCGCAGCAGGTCGGCAACGTGGTCGCGGCGATGGCGATGCACTGGAACGATCTCGTCCGCCAGAAGACGGAAGTCGCTGACGTCGAGCCGATCCTGACCAGCCCCGAGCGCGGGCTCGACACGAGCAACGTGCCGCAGGATTGGCGCGAGATCCGCGTCGAGCGCGTCCGCTACGTGCATCCCGCGGCTGTCGCCGGCCAGCGGGCGCTCGACGACGTTTCAATCGCGCTGCGTCGTGGGCAGCGCATCGCGCTGATTGGCGAGAGCGGTGCGGGGAAAAGCTCGGTGTTGCGCGTGCTCGCCGGATTGGTGGATGCCGAGCGCGTCTCCATCAACGTCGACGGAACGCCTCACCCGCACCTGAAGCACCTCGGCGCGGTCTCGCTTCTGTTGCCGCAGGACCCGGCGGTGTTCGAGTCGAGCGTGCTCGAGAACGTGACGATGGGACTGCCGTACCGGCAGGCGGAGATCGACCGCGCGTGCGAGCTGGCGGGCTTGACCTCGGTCATCGCGCAGCTGCCGCACGGCATCGAGACGCTCATTTCCGAGCGCGGCCTCAATCTGTCGGGCGGCCAGAAGCAGCGGCTCGCGCTGGCGCGCGGTCTTCTGGCGGCGAAGAACGCCGGCCTGGTGCTGCTCGACGAAGCGACGAGTAGCGTGGATGCCTCTACCGAGGCGGAGATCTACGATCGCGTCATGTCGGCGTTCGCCGGCGCGTGCATCGTCTCTTCGGTCCACCGCCTGCATCTGCTGCGCCGCTTCGACACGGTCGTCGTCATGGAGGACGGACGAATCGTCGACAGCGGCACGCCCGACGAGGTGAGGCAGCGCCAGCCGGAGCTCTTCGCGCACGCATCGCTCGAACCGGTCGCTGAGACGCGCGCCGCGTGACCCGCGATTGTGGGCGCGCGGAATCACGTATGGTGTCCCCAGATCTCTGAAGTTCGCGATTGCGCTTGATCCTGGTTACGGCAGGGCCAGACTGCGCCGATGCCGCGGCGGCAGGTAAACAGCCGAGCGAGGGACGCGCTCGCCATCGTGCTGCTGTTTCTGGTGTACTTCGTCACCGCGCGCGTCGGCCTGCAGATGGACGCGGTGGCCGGGTTCGCCACGCTGGTGTGGCCTCCCACCGGCATCGCGCTCGCGGCGCTCTTCCTCTTCGGCGCGCGCCTGTGGCCGGGCGTGCTGGCGGGTGCGCTGTGCGTGAACCTCGTCCTGGGCGCCTCGTGGCCAATCGCGCTGACCATCGCGGCGGGGAACACGCTCGAGGCGATCGCCGCGTCCTGGCTCCTGCGGCGCATCGGCTTCGAGGCGCGGTTCGAGAGGATCCGTGACGTCGTGGCGCTCGTCTTGCTCGCGGCGGTCTGCAGCACGGCGATCAGCGCAGGCGTCGGCCTCGTGGCTCTGCTGCTCGGCGGGAAAATCGGGGCCGCCCTGGCGTGGCCCACGTTCCGCGCCTGGTGGTTCGGCGACATGCTGGGCGATCTCGTCGTCGCGCCGCTTCTCTTCGTCTGGATCTCGCGCCCAGTGCTCTTGCGGCGCCGTTTGTTCGTGCCCGAGGCGCTCGCATTCTTCGTTCTGCTGATCGCCTTCAGCCTGCTCGTCTTCGGCGGCGCGCCGAAAGAAGGCGGTCTGTTGCGGCTGCCCTACCTCGTCTTTCCGCCGCTCTTCTGGGTGGCCGTTCGGTTCGCGCAATACGGCGCGGTGACCGGCACCTTTGTCGTTTCCGCCATCGCGATCGCCTGCACCGCACTGGGGCTCGGTCCTTTCGTGCACGCAACGCTCGCGGAGAACCTGCTCTATCTCCAGATCTTCCTCGGCGTCGCCGCGGGTACGACGCTGACAGTGGCCGCGGCCATCGCCGAGCGAAGCCGCGCCGCGGACGTTCGCGACGAGTTCCTCGCCATCGCCTCGCACGAGCTGCGGACGCCGATCACGGCGGTCCTCTTGCACATTCAACGGGAGCTGCGCGCGCTGCGACGGACGTCCGCAGTGCGGCAGCGCGACGAGGTAATCCGCCACCTGGAGGTGACAGAGCGGATGACTCTGCGGCTCTCGCGGCTGATCGCCGAGCTGCTCGAGGTCTCGCGCATGATGTCCGGCCGGTTCGAGCCAGACCGCGAGGAGGTCGATCTCGCCGCCGTCGTCCAGGACAGCATCGCGCGGCACGAGCAGCAGCTGCTGGATGCGCAGTGCCCCGTCGACGTGCAGGTCGACGGAGCCGTACGAGGAGTGTGGGATCGCGATCGGCTCGATCGCGTGCTCGATAACCTGATCGGCAACGCCGCGAAATACGGAGCCGGTAAGCCAATCGAAGTGCGGCTGCGGGGCGCCGCCGACCGCGTGCTCCTCGAGGTGCGCGACCACGGGATCGGAATCGACCCGGCGGATCACGCTCGCGTTTTCGAGCGGTTTGAGAGGGCCGTCTCGCGCAAGCAGTTCAGCGGCCTAGGCCTTGGACTGTGGATCAGCCGCAAGATCGTCGAGGCGCACGGTGGAAGCATCTCGCTCGTCAGCGAGCGAGGGGCTGGGTCTACGTTCTCCGTCGAGCTGCCGCGCAACGGCGCGAGCTAGCCGGCCGGACAGGTCGTGCTACGCTTCTCGCCGATGAAGCGCATCCTCCTGCTCCCGCTACTACTCGCCACCGCGTGCGCTGGCGCCCGTCCCGCTCGCAGCGACGTGCTACAGCTCCAGACGAGCCATTTCCAGTCGATGACGGGCGTGACGCTGAAGGACGGCGACGTCGAGACGTCGTGCAAGCGCGACCTGATCACCGGCAGTCACATCCTGCGCTGGTACTGCACGTTCGCGGACGACCCGTATCAGTACCAACTCGTCCGCCGCGTAGCCCTGGACACGCACTGAGGCGGACCGTGCAGATCGCAACGACCAGTTCAACTGGTTGAACCAACTCACGTGCACCGCGCTACGCTGTGGCGGTGATCTACCGGTTCCTGGCCGATGTGGTGCTGCTCGCCCACCTCGGGTTCGTGCTGTTCGTCGTCGCGGGCGGCTTCCTGGCGTTGCGCTGGCCGGGCATCGCCTGGATCCAGTTGCCGGCGGCGCTCTGGGGTGTCGTCATCGAATGGTCCGGCTGGATCTGCCCGTTGACGCCGCTGGAGAACTGGCTGCGCTCGCGCGGCGGCGGAACGCGCTACGAAGGCGGCTTCGTCGAGCACTACCTGCTGCACGTGCTGTATCCGACGGGGTTGACGCGCAGCACGCAGATCCTGCTCGGCGCGACGGTCCTCGCGCTCAACGCGCTCGCGTACGCGCTGCTGTTCGTTCGCGCGACTGCCTCTCGGCGGTCTTGACGTAGCGCGCCTCGGCCGCGAGTTGCGACGGCCGAGACGCGCGGCGCGTGAACTACTTCTTCTGAGTTTTCTGCTGCGGCTTCGGCTGCCAGAGCGCGATCGTGGCGCCGGTCGGATCGATGATGACACTCATGAAGCCGAAGTCACCGACTTCAGTCTTGTCCATCATCACCTGTGCGCCGAGCTCGCGTGCGTTGCGAGTCGTCTGAGCGACGTCGTCGACGGCGACGTACGCCTGCCAGCGCGGCGGCGAGCCGGGCGGTTCCGCGCGCATGATGCCTCCGCCGGTTCCTTCGCCGACGTCGATCATCGTGTACGTGTTGCTGGAACCCGGACCGGGCATGGGGACGTCCTGCAGCTTCCAGCCGAACAAGCGTTGGTAGAACGCCTTGGCCTTCGCGACATCGTTGGTGTGCAGCTCGACGTGGACGAACGGGTTAGCCATGCTTGCCTCCTTGTGCGCGCGGGAAGCCTAGCGGCGCGATCCTCACAGTCAACCGACATTCGTGTGACTCGCGGGCGTTCCCCTACGCTACGCAAGGCGGACGGCGTATGTTGCGCCGGCACGAATACAGGGGGCACTCGCATGATCCGGCACCAGACATCTGTCGCGGCATGGCTGCTCGCTTTCGCGTTCGGCGCAACGCCGCTCGCCCGTGCGGACGAGACGTGCAACTCGCCGTACCTCGGCAACCTGATCAAAGGGCAGGAAGACTATCTGTACGTCTGGGCGCTCGGCGTGAAGGGGCTGGGCGACGGAGCCGACAAGCTCGTCACCATCGACGTCAATCCGAATTCGCCGAAATACGGAAAGGTGATCCAGAAGGTTTCCGTCGGGTCGCGCGGCGAGGCGCACCACATGGGCCTCACCGACGACCGGCGATTCCTCTGGGCCGGCGGGCTCGACGACAGCAAGATCTACGTGTTCGACATCGCGAAGGACCCGTCCAAGCCGCGGCTGGTGAAGACCATCAAGGATCTTCCCTCGAAGACCGGTTACGTCGGGCCGCATACGTTCTATGCGCTGCCGGGGCGGATGCTCGTGCAGGCGTTATCGAATTCCAAGGACAACGGCGGCGTCACCGGAATGGTGCTCTACAACAACAAGGGTGACATCGTCGCGACGTATCCGATGCCGACGACCGACGGCGGCGACGGCTACGGCTACGACATCGCCATCAATCCAGAGAAAAACGTGCTGCTCACGTCGAGCTTCACGGGACGCAAGAACTACATGAGGAACCTGGGCGACCTGATCAAGGACCAGGAGGCGATGAAGCACTTCGGCAACACGATGGTCGTGTGGGATCTCAAGGCGATGAAGCCGACGAAGATACTGAGTGTACCCGGCGCGCCGCTGGAGATTCGCTGGTCGCTCAAGGAGGGCGACAACTGGGCCGTCACCGCGTCGGCGCTCACCTCCAAGCTGTGGCTCGTGCGCCAGAGTCCCAACGGCGAATGGCAGGCGCAATCGGTGGCCGACATCGGCGATCCGTCGAAGATCCCGCTGCCCGTCGACATCAGCATCAGCGCCGACGGGAAGGGGCTGTGGGTCAACACCTTCATGGACGGCAAGACGCGGCACTTCGATCTGTCCGACCCCGCAAAGCCGGTGCAGGACTACGAAAAGGTCACCGGGAAGCAGGTCAACATGATTTCGCAAAGCTGGGACGGCAAGCGCGTCTACGTGTCGTCTTCGCTGCTCGCGCACTGGGACAAGGCGACCCCTGACGACGAGCAGTTCGTGCGGGCGTTCAAGTGGGACGGCAAGGAGCTGACGCCGGCGTTCGAGGTCGACTTCCTCAAGGAGAAGCTCGGCCGCGCGCACCACATGAAGCTGGGGTCCAAGGCGCTGAAGATGGCGTACGGAGGCGCCCTCGAGCAGTAGGAACGCGCGCCGATGCGGAGATGCGTCCTCCTTGCGGGGCTGCTGCTCGCAGCGGCCGGAGCTCGCGGCGACACGGCCGGCGAGCTCGGATTCGTCCCGCCCGCTCCGGGGACGTACACGCTGCAGCACATCATGCGGTCGCCGGACGGAACGGTGCTCGATGTCGAAGGTCGCGCGAAACCGTTCTCGCGGTTCGCGACCGGCAGGATCACGCTGCTCAGCTTGATCTACACGCGCTGTGCCGACGGCAGCGGCTGCCCGATGGCGTCATATCTGATGAAGGGACTAAAGCGTCGCATCGACCGCG
>Ga0209474_10004208_pt1 | contig 12468 bp, 7 predicted proteins | sample GraSoiAngelo_145_FD_185902 | JGI IMG/M metagenome (GOLD analysis project Ga0209474, IMG submission 185902) | Grasslands soil microbial communities from the Angelo Coastal Reserve, California, USA - 14_1009_05_20cm (SPAdes) (version 2) | ecosystem: Environmental > Terrestrial > Soil > Grasslands ...
CGCGACCGCGCGACAGCATGACGTTGTCGGGCTTCAAATCGCGGTGCACGATGCCGAGGTCGTGCGCCGCCTGGAGCGCGTCCGCCACCTGGAGAAAGATCGCGCCCGCCCGCGCGACCGGCAGCTCGCCCTCGCGCGCCAGCAGCGCGGTGAGGGGCTCGCCCTCGATGAACTCCATGGCGAGGTAGATCAGGCCCTCGGGGGTTTCCCCGAAATCGTAGACCGCGCACACGTTGGGATGGCTGATGCGGCTGGCGTTGGCGGCCTCGCGATTGAAGCGCGCTACGGCGTCGGGATCGTGCGTCATCGACGGGCTCATCACCTTGATGGCGCTCTTGCGCCCCATCTTCACATGCTCGGCGAGGTATACCTGCCCCATGCCTCCCTCGCCGAGCTTGCGGACCACGTGGTAGCGGTCGGCCAGCACCTGCCCGACGAGGTCGGTCCCGGGCGACGACGAGCGCAGCGTCTGCCCGTCGTTGGGGCAAAAGCGCAGGTCGTCGGCGTATTCGGTCGAGCAGACAGGACAGATCTTCACGCGGAGAGCTCGACGCGCAGGAGCTTGTCGCCCACCAGGACGCGCGAGTTGTGGCGCAGCGGCATGTCGCCGCGCGCCGCCAGGGCGACGCCGTTACGGCTGTCGGCGTCCACCACCACGAAGTCCGCGTCCTCGGAGCGCACTACGGCGTGCCGCGCGCTCATCGAGGGGTCGTACGGAAAGATCCAATCTCCCTGCTCCCGGCCGATCATTACATCGCGCCCGGGCGAGAGCTGCAGCACGTCGCGCGCGCTGCCGTCCGAGCGCAGCTGCGTCAGGCTCGCGATGTCGGCGCTCGGGATCAGGCTGCCCATCCGCCGGGTGGCATCGGCGTCGGGAGGATGCGGTCCCGGGTAGCCCAGCCGGCGGAACCGGATCACCTGCGAGCCGATGAGCAGCAGATCACCATCGAGCAGCCGGTGCGGCGCCTCGAGGAACACCCAGGTGCCGTTGCGGCTGCCCAGGTCGCGGACCACGAGCGTGTCCTGCTCCCACGAGATCTTCGCGTGCAGCGGGGACAGAAATACATCCTCGGGAAACCGGATGTCGCCGTCTTGCCGGCCGATGGTCGTGTCGCGTCCGGCGCGCTCGAAGCGCTGCGCCGGCGTGCCCGCGTCGTCGAGCAGCACGAGCGTGATGCTGCCCCCGGCCCGCCCCACGCCGGGGGAGACGGGTCGTGCCGACCCGGTACCTCCGGCGGGAGCGCCGCAGGTGGCGCAGAACAGAGTGGCCGTTCCGACGGCGGAGCCGCAGCGCGCGCAGCTCGGGCCGGAGCCCGGAGCACTGAGGCGGCGGCCACAGTGGGGGCAGAACGGCCGCGCCGCACTGGCCCGACCGCCGCAGAACGGGCAGGACAGGGACTCGCCCGTGGTGACCCCGGCCGCCGCCCCGAGCGGGCGCGTTCCTGGATTCGACGTCGCCCCGCCCTTCGTGCCCTGATCCATGGGTTTGCCGCAATCCATGCAAGCTCGCGCGCCGGGCTCATTGTCGCGGCCGCAGTAGGTGCAAGCGGTCACAGGCGGAGGTACCCCACAGGGCGCACAAGTTACGGAATGCCAATCTATTCGACAAATTGGCGGGTCGAAAGGGCCGATGCTACCTTGTCGCGCCTGTGCGATCGGTCGGCGTGGTACTCTGGAGCGTCGTGGCCGGATGCGCGGTCTCGCGCGCTGGCAGCGCGCCCGTCCCGGCCGCCGCGCCGGCGGCACCATCCGAGTCGCTGCACGTCACCGTCGCCTATCCCGCGCCCACCGATGTGCTGCAGTCACACGACTCCGCGTTTCTGTTCGGCGCGGTGCGTGGCGCGCGTGGCCCCGTGCACCTGGGCATCAACGGGCAATCGGTGCCCGTGCTCCCCGATGGCGGCTGGATCGCCTGGCTGCCGCTGCCCGACGACACGGTGGCGCCGTTTCTGCTGGCCGCGACCGCGGGGCCCGACTCGAGTCGCACCGTCGTCACCGCTCGCATCGCGCCGCGCTTCCGTCCACCCCCCGGCCGCGCCGCGTGGATCGATACGACCAGCTTCATGCCGATGGGGACGCTGGCTCTGCCCGCGGGCGAAGGCGTGCTCCTCAGCGTGCAGGCGGCGCCGGGGGCATCGCTGCGCCTGGTCCTGCCCTGGGGAGCGAGCGTGCCGCTCGTGCCCGACACGCTGCCCGCGGAACCCGCGTGGAGCGTGCGGGCCTTCGTGGCCGACACGGCGGCGTACCGGCTGCCCCCCGCGGCGGGGCGTTACCTGGGGTGGCTCCCCGCGGCGGCGTTGTGCGCCGACGGCCGCACCGCCTGCGCCACCCTCGTCGTGGCCGCGGGGGGAGACACTGCGACCGCGCGCTGGCCGCTGACGATCGCCACCGTCGACATGTCGTTCCCACAGGTCGTGGTCCTGAACGACGACACGGCCCACACCGGGACGACCGACAGCATCACCCCCGGGCGGGCCGTGCCCCACGGCACCTACAACTGGTTCTTTCCCACGGGGACGGTGGCGGTCGAATCGGGCCGCTGGAGCGATCAAGTGCGGCTGCAGCTGTCGCGCGATGCGGTCGCGTGGGTGAGCGCGAGCGACGTTGTGGCGCTCGCGCCGGGCACGCCGCCGCCCGGCGGAGTGGTGGGCTCCGTGCGGCTCACGTCGGGACCGAAGTCCGTGACGCTGCGGGTACCGCTTCCCGCCCGACTCCCGTTCCTGGTGACCGAGCGGGAGCGGAGCGTGACCGTGCGTCTGTATGGCGCCGCGTCCGACATCAATTGGATGCAGTACGGCGGCAGCGACCCGCTGGTCAGACGCATGCGGTACGCCCAGCCGGCCGCCGACGAACTGACCATTACGCTCGAGCTGTCGCGGCGCCTGTGGGGTTATCGCACCCGGCTCGAGGGGCGCGATCTGCTGCTCGAGATCCGGCGACCGCCGCGGATCGATCGCGCCCGACCACTCGCGGGACGGATCATCGTGCTCGACCCCGGGCACCCACCGCTCGGGGCGCGCGGGCCGACGGGCCTGTGGGAGCCGGTGGCGACGCTGGCCGTCGCCCGCAAAGCCAAGATACTGCTCGAGCACGCGGGCGCCACGGTGCTCCTGACCCGCACGGACTCGACGCCGCTGGAGCTGTACCCGCGCACCCGCTTCGCCGAGCAGCATGACGCCGACGTGCTCGTATCGATCCACGCCAACGCGCTCCCGGACGGGGTGAATCCCTTCACCAACAGCGGCACCAGCGTGTACTACTTCCAGCCGCGCAGCGCCGCGCTGGCGCGCGCGCTGGAGCGCGCGCTCGTGGCGGAGCTCGGCGTCCGCGACCTCGGCATGGGCCGGGGCGACTACGCCCTGGTGCGTCCGACCTGGATGCCGGCGGCGCTCACCGAAGGGCTGTTCATCATGCTGCCGGAGCAGGAGGCGATGCTGGCGAGCGAAGAGGGACAGCTGCGGTACGCCCGCGGTATTACTCGCGGTATTGAGGATTTCCTGCGCCAGCGGGCGACGGAGCCGTGACATTGCGGATTGCGGATTTCGGATTGCGGATTGGCACGGCCGAACCGAGTCGCCCGATCGACGTTCCATTGCGATTCCGCAATCCGCAATCCGCAATCCGCATTCTCCTGCTCCTCCTTCTGGCCACGCGCGCCTCCGCTCAAGTGGATCCCTCCGGCCCCTGGCGCACCCTCCACACCGCCCACTTCCGCATCCACTTCCGGCCCGCGTATCGCGATGTGGCGCTGCTGGAGGCGCGCGAGGCGGAGCGGTCGTACGCCTTGCTCGCCGGGGAGCTGCACCCACCGCGCGGCGTCGTGGATCTCACCCTGGGCGACGATGTCGACGCGTCCAACGGCTTCACCACGGTGTTTCCCACGAGCCGCATCACGATTTTCGCCACGCCGCCGGCGGGCGACCACGGCCTCCTGTTTTACGACAGCTGGCTGCGCCTCGTCACCACGCACGAGCTCACGCATGTCTTCCACCTCGACCGCACGAAGGGTATCTGGAGCGCGCTGCAGCAGGTGTTCGGCCGGGCTCCCGGCCTGTTTCCCAACGAGTATCAGCCGAGCTGGGCGATCGAGGGACTGGCGACGTACTACGAGTCGCGATTCACCAACGGCGGCCGGGTACGGAGCAGCTTCCACACGCAGGTGCTCGCCGCGGATCGCGCGGCCGGCGCCTCGCGCTCGCCGTGGGACGCGTTGCTGTTCACGCGCTGGGCCGACGGACTGGTCCCGTACGCGTACGGCAGCCGCTTCTTGCAGTCGCTCGCCGGCGTAGCGGGCGACTCGGTAGTGCCACGCTTCGTAGAGGCGACGTCGGGTCAGCTGATCCCGTTCCGCGTGGGGCGGCAGGTGGCCCGGGTCGCGCCCGGGCGTGCGCTCGCGACCGAGTGGATCCGCGGCACGCGCCCGGCGCCCGGCAGCGACGCGGGCCAGCCGCCGGCGCGCCTGCTCGACAGCCTGCTCCGCAGCGAGCCCGTGCCGCGGGTGTCGCCGGATGGACGCCGCATCGCCTACGTGCGCGACGCAGGGAACGGCGCGAGCGAGCTCCGGGTGCGGGATGCCGCCACGTTTCGCGTCGTTGCCCGGCACCGCGTGACCGGCGCGGTCGACTACGACTGGGTAGGAGACACGCTGGTGGTGGCGCAGCTCGACTACGTCACGCCGTGGCGCATCCGCAGCGACCTGTATCGCTGGGTGCCCGGTGGATCGTGGCGCCGCGCGACGCGGGGCGCCCGGCTCGTTGCCCCCGCGGGCGGCGGGGGCCGGCTCGTGGCCCTCGCCCTCGGCCCTGCCACCGCCACACCGACGCTGCCCGTGCCTCCCGGACCGCGCGGCGCCGTATGGGAGGATGTGGGGCTCTCGCCCGACGGCCGGTGGGTGGCCGGCAGTCGCAGCGCCGGTGGCCGCTGGGCCCTGGTGCGCTGGCCGGTCGACTCGCCAGCCGCGGGCGCCGTGCTCGTGGACACGCGCGGCAGCATCGCCGATCCCGTGTGGACGCCATCCGGTGAGCTCTGGTTTGTGGCCGAGCCTACGGGATTCCCCCAGGTGTACCGCTGGAGGGCCGGGCGGGCGGAAGCGCTCACCGCGGAGCCGCTGGGGGCGCGCGCGCCGGCGCCGCTTCCCGACGGCACACTGGTGTACGTCACGCTCGGGGCGCACGGCTGGGAGCTGCGGCACGGAGCACCGGTTGCCACCGGCCGCGGCGCGCCGGTCGCCTTCCCGGAGCCACTGCCATTCGACTCGGCGCCCGTCGTGGCGGTGCGCGAGACGGGCTACGCGTCGTGGCCGTCGCTACGCCCGCATTTCTGGATTCCCGTGTACGCGGACGCGGGGCCGACGGGGCGGTTCTACGGCGCTTTCACCGCGGGAACGGATGCGGTGGGTCGCTTCGTGTATGGCGCCGACGTGTACGTCTCAGGGCGACCGTTCCGGGCCGCGGGCGATTTTGCGCTGGTCTCCACCGCGCTCGGCAACCCGATCCTCGACCTCTCGGCGTGGAGCTCGTGGGCCGACCTGCTGCCGCCAGCGAGCGCCGCCGGTGTCACGCTCTCCGAGCTGGACGAGTACGCGGCGCTCGGTGCCTCGTTTGTCGGGCGGCGCTGGCGCAGTGCGGCGAGCGTGCGCGTGGCCGCGGAGCTCGAGCGCACCAGCTTCGCCACGCTGCCCGACACGGCGCTCGCGACGCTGTGCCCGGCGTGCGCCACGCACAATCTCGTCGGCGGCGCGGTCACGCTCACGCTGTCGCACCTGGTGCTCGGGGCGCTGTCGGTGTCGCCCGAGCGGGGCGTCGCGTGGTCCGTGACGTACCGCCGGCGTGATGAGCCGAGCTCCTCGCGCTGGTCGAACGAGCTACGCTCCCGCCTGGCCTGGTACGTGCGCGCCCCGGGGCCCGGCGGCTTCGCCCACTCGGTGCTCGCGGTGCGGGTGGCGGCCGGCGGCTCGAGCGGGCCGCTCGGGACGCTGTTCCGCGTCGGCGGCGTCGCGCCGCAGGGTATGAGCGTCTACTTCGCGCCGTCGCTCTCCGCGACGCGCGCCTTTCCGATCCGCGGCTATCGTGCGGGGGAGCTCGCCGGGGAGCGCGCGGCCGTGGGCAGCGTCGAATACCGCGTCCCGCTCGCGCTGGTGGGTCGCGCGCTCGGCCATCTCCCCGTCGGCGTCGACAAGCTGTGGGTCAACGCGTTCGCCGACGCGGGCGACGCGTGGGCGGCGGGCACCGCACCCCGGCTCACGCGTCTGCGCTCGACCGGTCTCGAGTTGGCGGGCGACGTCGCGCTGAGCTACGACTTTCGGCTCGCGGTGCGGCTCGGCGTGGCGCAGCCGCTCGTCACCGCGCCGTCGGGCGTCGTCCGTCGACCGCAGTTCTACGCCGCGCTGGGCTCCGACTTTTGAGTGGGCATCGCCTGTGTCGAGTTGACACCCGCTCCGACGAATCTCTAAGTTTCCCCGACTCCTCGGAGCATTGATGTACTGTCCCCGCTGCGGCACCCAGAACGACGACGCCAGCAAGTTCTGCCGGTCCTGCGGGCTGGACCTGGCGGCTACGCCGATCGCCGGCGGGCGCGAGCCGGCGCCCGAGATGACCGATCTCGACATGGTGCGCGACCAGCTGAAGGACGAGTACGAGATCCTCGAGGAGCTGGGCCGGGGCGGCATGGCGATCGTCTTCAGGGCCCGCGAGAAGCAGCTCGAGCGCGACGTCGCCATCAAGGTGCTGCCTTTCTCCCTCGCGTTCGACAAGGAGTTCGTCGAGCGGTTCCAGCGCGAGGCCCGCACGTCCGCCAAGCTCGAGCATCCGGGGATCATCCCGATTTATCGCGTCGGCAAGTCCGGCCGCGTGATCTACTTCGTGATGAAATTCCTGCGCGGCAAGCCGCTTTCCAGCGTGCTCGCCGCGCGCGGCACGCTGCCCCCCTCCGAAATCCGCATGATCCTGCTGCAGGTCGCCCGCGCCCTCGCCTACGCGCACAAGGGCGGCATCGTGCACCGCGACATCAAGCCCGACAACATCATGTTCGACGAGCACGGCCAGGCCGTGGTCACCGACTTCGGGATCGCCAAGGCCGCGTCGGGGGGCAAGCTCACCGGCACGGGGATGTCGATCGGGACGCCCCATTACATGAGCCCCGAGCAGGCCCGCGCCCAATCCCTCGACGGGCGCTCCGATCTGTATTCGCTCGGCGTGGTGGCCTTCCAGTGCCTCGTGGGACACGTCCCGTTCGACGGCGAGGACTCGTTCTCGATCGGCTACAAGCACATCATGGACGAGATCCCGACGCCGCCGCTCGAGACCTACGATCAGCGCACGTTGTTCGAGATCACCAAGCGGATGATGTCGAAGTCGCCCGACGACCGGTTTCAGACCGCGGATGATTTGGTACAAGCGCTCGAGGCGGGCGGCGGGTTCGCCGCGGTGGGCCTCGCCAGCGCGGCGACCAAGGCCATCCCGTCGCTCGCGGGCGCGCGGCTCGCGGGCGCGCCCACTACCCCGTTGCCGCGCGTGCCGGGAAAGCCGGCGGAGCACCACAAGCGGTCCGTGGGCGCTGGGATCGCCTTGTGGGTGATGGTGCTCGCCATCGGTCTGGGCGCGCCGGGCCTGTATGCCTACAAGAAGGGGCTGCTGTTCTTCGCGCGGGCCGCGCCGCACGACTCGACGGCGGCGCTGCGGCAGGACACCCTCGCCCAGCGCCTGCTCGCCGACACCGGAACTCCTCCTCCCCGTGTCGACACGACGGCACAGGTTGCCGCCAGGGTGCCCCCAACAGTCGCCCCCGGCACGCCGGGGCGTCTCACGCTCCAGGGACTGCCCCGGGGGGCGCAGGTGACCCTCAACGGGCAACTCCTGCGCGGCACGCAGGTCGACGTCCCGCCGGGGACCTACCAGCTCGCGGTTCGCGCAGCCGGGTTCGAGCTGTTCACGCGCCAGGTGGTCGTCACGCCCGGCGCCCCGTCCACGGTGCGCGTGGAGCTCCGAGCGTTGGCTGGCGACGACGCCAACGCCGGCCCCTGCGATCAGCCCGGCCCGGCGTACAACCAGGACAACCTCTGCTTCGACACCCGCCCGCTGCCCCTGTCGGCCACCCGTATCCCGGTGCCCGCGGATGCGACGGTCTTTCCGCGCCAGAGTATCCTCCTCATCCACGTCTCCAAGGACGGTTCGACGCTCGAGGCTCGGGTGTGGGATCCCTCCAATCTGGAGACGTTCAACAACGAAGCGCTGGACATGGCGAAGACGCTGCGTTGGAACCCTGCTCAGAAAAACGGCGAGCCGGTGGATGCGTGGGTCAAATGGCCGTTCCAGCCGATGAGGCAGTAATCCGCATCCATCCGACGGCCTTCATCGCCCCGGGCGCGGTCGTGCTGGGGGACGTGACGCTCGGCGCGCGCGCCAGCGTGTGGTACGGCGCCGTGCTGCGCGGCGACATGGACGCGATCGTGATCGGCGAGGCGACCAACCTGCAGGACGGCACGATCGTGCATGTGGACGAGGGCGCCCCGGTGCGCATCGGCGCCCGCGTCGGCGTGGGACACCGCGCGATCCTGCACGGCTGCACGGTCGAGGACGACTGCCTGATCGGCATGGGGAGCGTGCTGCTCAACGGGGCGCATATCGGAACGGGCAGTGTCGTGGCGGCGGGGGCGGTCGTCCCCGAGGGGACCCGGGTGCCGCCCGGGTCGCTGGTGGTGGGCGTGCCGGCTCGTGTGACGCGGGCGGTGGACGACGCGCTGCGAGAGCGGATTCGCCACACGTGGGAGCATTATGTGACGCAGGCCGAGCGGCATCGGGCGGGACAGTTCCCGGCGGCCCGACCAAGTTTGTGATGTGAATTCGCGAAACCCCATGCAGGGGTGAGGCCGTCCGCGCATCTTGCCCGGCTTGCTCGCCGCGCCTACCTTGACCTTCCGCGCTTTTTGAGCCGGCGCCCGGTTAAATTTCAACACATCACCACGCTCTCGGACGCTCTCACCGAAAGGGACGAGCCCGCATGACCGCTTCGACCCGTCTGGGTACGCTCGACTTGAGCCCCAATGCCATCACCGTGCTGGAGCGGCGCTACCTGGTGAAGGATGATCAAGGCCAGCCCGCGGAGCGGCCCGAGGACCTGTTCTGGCGCGTGGCCCGCACGGTCGCGGAGCCGGATCGGCGCTACGGTGCCTCCGACAAAGCGGTCGAGGGGCTGGCCGAGACCTTCTTCGAGCTGATGGCCACGCGGGCCTGGATGCCCAACTCTCCGACGTTGATGAACGCCGGTCGCCCCCTCGGTCAGCTGTCGGCGTGCTTCGTGCTGCCGGTGGACGACTGCCTGTCGAACGGTCAGAGCGGCATTTACGACACGCTGCGGGCGATGGCCCTGGTGCACCAGTCGGGCGGCGGAACGGGGTTCTCGTTCTCGCGGCTGCGCCCCAAGAACGACGTGGTCCGCTCCACCATGGGCGTGGCGTCGGGCCCGGTGTCGTTCATGAAGCTGTACGACGCGTCCACCGACGTGGTGAAGCAGGGCGGCACCCGCCGCGGCGCCAACATGGGCATTCTGCGCGTCGATCACCCGGACATCCTCGAGTTCATCACCTGCAAGGACGATCTCACGCAGGTGACGAACTTCAACATTTCCGTGGCGGTCACCGATGCTTTCATGCGGGCGTTGGAGGAGGGGGCGGCCTACGATCTGATCCATCCCCGCAGCGGCAAGGCGGTCGGGCAGCTCGACGCCCGCGAGGTGTTCCGCAAGGTCGTGCACGGCGCGTGGAAGACCGGTGAGCCGGGCGTGTACTTCATCGATCGGGCGAACCACTACAACCCGGTCCCGCACCTCGGCAGCTACGAGGCCACGAACCCGTGCGGCGAGCAGCCGCTGCTTCCGTACGACGTCTGCAACCTCGGCTCGGTGAATCTCGGGTTGTTCGTGAAGGACGGGGGGGGCGGGGGGGGCGAGGTCGACTGGGAGCGGCTGCGCACGGTGGTGCACCTGTGCACGCACTGCCTCGACTTCCTCGACAACGTGATCGATGCCAACAAGTATCCGCTGCCGGAGATCGACCAGCTGGCCCAACGCATCCGCCGCATCGGCCTGGGCGTGATGGGTTGGGCCGATCTGCTCGTGCGGTTGGGGATTCCCTACGACTCGGACGAGGGCGTGTCGCTCGGTCGCAAGATGATGGAGTTCGTGGACGAGGAGTCGAAGGCGGCATCGGAGAAGCTGGCGGAGCAGCGCGGTGTGTTCCCGGAGTGGGAGCGGTCGATCTGGGGACCGGACGCGAGCTGCGCGCGGGGGCCCCGGGGTGAGCGCATCCGCCCGATGCGGCGGCTGCGCAATTGCAACCTCACCACGGTGGCGCCCACCGGCACGATCTCGATCATCGCGGGGTGCTCCTCGGGCATCGAGCCGCTGTTCGCGGTCGCGTTCATGCGAAACCAGGCCGGTGTGCTCATGCCGGACGTGAATGAAGATTTCGTGGCGATCGCGAAGCAGGAGGGATGGTACTCCGAGGCCCTGGTGCAGCGGATCGCCGAGTCGGGCCACATCCACTGCGACGAGGTGCCGGCGCAGTGGCAGCGGGTGTTCGTCACGGCGCACGACGTCACGCCCGAATGGCACATCCAGATGCAGGCCGCGTTTCAGGACTTCACCGACTCGGCGATCTCCAAGACGTGCAACTTCTCGCACGACGCGACCGAGGAGTACGTCGAGAAGATCTACCGCTACGCCTACAAGCTCGGCTGCAAGGGCGTGACGGTGTACCGCGACGGCGCCCGCGAGATGCAGGTGCTGTCCACCGGGTCGACGGCCAAGAAGGTGCAGGAGCAGGCTGCGGGCGGGGGGTCGGGGAAGGACGCCCTGGCCGAAGCGCTGGGCCGGCTGGCCGAGCTCGAAGCCGAGCTCGAGCGCACCCGCGTCAAGCTGCACGACGCCGAGGCCGAGAACCTGCAGCGCCGGGCCAAGCGGTCGCGCCCCGACCTGCTCAAGGGCGCCACCCGGCGGGTGGAAACCCCGCTCGGCACGATGTACGTGAACATCACCGAGGACGACAAGGGCCAGCCGTTCGAGGTCTTCATTTCGCTCGGCAAGGCGGGCGGCGCGCTCATGGCGGACGTCGAGGCGATTGGGCGCCTCAGCTCGCTCGCGTTGCGCTCGGGGATCCCGCTGCGCGAGGTGTACCGCCAGCTGCGCGGCATCTCGTCCGACCGGGTGGTGGGCCTGGGGCCGAACAAGGTGTTGTCGGTTCCTGATGCCATCGGGATCGCGATCGAGAAGTGGATGCAGGAGAAGCAGGGGGTGCAGCAGGATCTGCTGGGCGGAGCGGTCGCGCCGGCGCCGGTACGGGCCGGCTGGGCGGAAGGGGTGGTGAGCGAGCGCGCCGGGGAAGGGCAGGACTTCATCGGTGCTTGCCCCGACTGCGGCTCGCAGCTCGCGTTCGCCGAGGGCTGCGCCAAGTGCCACGTGTGCGGGTTCTCGGAGTGCGGGTGAGCGGCGATTACGGTCCAGAGGCATTCACCAGACTCGATGTGTCAAGTGCGGTGGCAGCGATGCCGAAGCTGGACTTCTCGGTGCTGACGCAGCCGGCGTTGGACGTATCGAGCGCGTTGGCGGCGATGCCAAAGCTGGACTACTCGGTGCTGACGCAGCCGGCGTTGGACGTATCGAGCGCGTTCGCGGCGATGCCGAAGCTGGACTACTCGGTGCTGACGCAGCTGGCGTTGGACGTATCGAGCGCGTTGGCGGCGATGCCGAAGCTGGACTTCTCGGTGCTGACGCAGCCGGCGTTCGACGTATCGAGCGTGTTGGCGGCGATGCCGAAGCTGGACTTCTTGACGTTGTCGAAAGCGCTGGGCATCGAGCGTGACGTTGAACCGAGTCTCGCGTTATGCGCGCTTCGGCACTCCGGGTTTGGATACCTTGAGGGCAATCTGATGGGCGCCCTTGAGGCCGTGGTCTTTGGCCCAGTGGATCGATGGACACACTTCGCTGGGTCAGCGCGGCTTGTATTGCAGGCAGTGATGGTCACGGTAGCGCCCCAGACTGGTCGCGAAGTCATTGATTGGGTGCAGCGGAACTACCCTCACGAGCTTACTGATAAGGGGTTGCCCACGTTCCGCGGCAGGATCCATTACGCGCTTCGCTACCATGGCGGCACCGGGCATTCACCGGCAAGTGTGGATTCCTTGGCCCGTTTGTGGGCAGTGGTCAACGAGGCTCTTCATCAACCGGGGTTTGAGGGTGGTGATCTGGAAGGGGCGCTCGGGGAATTTGCTCGACTGTTGAGGTGGTTCCTGGCCCTCGTGACCAGAGGGCCTTCATGACTGCGGTGGGAGTCAGCCTACGCCTGCCCCGACTGCGGCTCGCAGCTCGCGTTCGCCGAGGGCTGCGCCAAGTGCCACGTGTGCGGGTTCTCGGAGTGCGGGTGAGCGGGTAATCAGTTTTCCGTCATCAGTCGTCAGTAGCATCTCGGCCGCCGGC
>Ga0209474_10004209_pt1 | contig 12466 bp, 11 predicted proteins | sample GraSoiAngelo_145_FD_185902 | JGI IMG/M metagenome (GOLD analysis project Ga0209474, IMG submission 185902) | Grasslands soil microbial communities from the Angelo Coastal Reserve, California, USA - 14_1009_05_20cm (SPAdes) (version 2) | ecosystem: Environmental > Terrestrial > Soil > Grasslands...
CCAAGCTCCGTGCCGCGTCAGGCGCGCTCCTCACGTAGCGCCATTTCGATGGGGTGCTGGCCTCTGAGTGGACGTAGAGCCGTTCATCTTCGTGCAAGACCAACGGCAGTTCCGAAAGAAAGCGGCGTTGTGCCGCGCCGAGCCGGCCGCGGGTCCATTCGATCGCGGCCTGGGCTTCGGCGTTCATGGATTCCGACGGGATCGCGACGGCATTGTCGTGGTTGCCGCGAACGGCAATGGCGCCGTTCTCGACCAGGCCCATAACGGTCTCAACCGCCCATTCCGGATCGGCGCCATATCCCACGTAGTCCCCAAGGCAAACCATGCGCTCCGCGCCACGCGCCCGCGCAAAATTTAGACACGCACTGAAAGCTTGCCGGTTGGCATGGATATCCGCGAATACAGCCAACAGCACGATTTCCTCCAATCCAAGATATCGTCCGCGCCTGCGCAGGGATTTGACTGACATCAAACACCTGCGTCAACTTCGGAGACTTTTCCACCTTGCGGGGACCGCACGGGTGGCTTCAGCCGACGCGATCTGCTAAAGCGCGGCGTAACCCTTAACGCCAAGAGTAGTCGATGATTTCCCGCTATACCCGCCCGGAAATGGCCTTCATCTGGGAGGCGCAAACGCGTTTCAAGATCTGGTTCGAGATCGAGGCGCATGCGGCGGACGCGCTGGCGGAACTCGGGGTGATTCCGAAAGAAGCCGCGAAAACGGTCTGGGCCAAGGCCCGCGACGTCACCTTCGACGTGGCCAGGATCGATGAGATCGAGCGCGAAACCAAGCACGACGTGATCGCCTTTCTCACTCATCTGGCGGAAGTCGTGGGACCCGAAGCGCGATTCGTGCATCAGGGAATGACCTCCTCCGACGTGCTCGACACATGCCTGAACGTGCAACTGACCCGCGCCGCGGACTTGCTGGTCGACGACATCGACAAGGTGCTCACGGCCCTGAAGAAGCGCGCCTTCGAGTACAAAATGGCGCCGACCATCGGCCGGTCCCATGGCATCCATGCCGAGCCGGTCACGTTCGGACTGAAGCTCGCCTATGCCTACGCGGAATTCACTCGGGCTCGCGAACGGCTGGTTGCCGCGCGCAAGGAAGTCGCGACCTGTGCGATTTCCGGCGCAGTAGGCAGCTTTGCCCAGATCGATCCGCGTGTAGAAGCACATGTCGCCAAAGCCATGGGGCTGGTGCCCGAGCCGATTTCCACGCAAGTGATCCCGCGCGACCGTCACGCGATGTATTTTGCAACGCTCGGCGTGATCGCGTCCTCGGTCGAGCGTCTGGCGACCGAGATCCGCCACCTGCAGCGTACCGAGGTTCTGGAGGCCGAGGAGTTCTTCTCCGAGGGCCAGAAGGGCTCCTCGGCAATGCCGCACAAGCGCAATCCGGTGCTATCGGAGAATCTCACCGGTCTCGCGCGCATGGTTCGCGCCTATGTGACACCGGCCATGGAGAATGTCGTGTTGTGGCATGAGCGCGATATCTCGCACTCCTCGGCCGAGCGGATGATGGCGCCGGACGCGACGGTGACGCTTGACTTCGCGCTGAACCGCCTCGCCGGCCTCATCGAGAAACTGCTGATCTATCCCGAGAACATGATGAAGAATCTCGACCGGCTCGGCGGCCTCATTCACTCGCAGCGGCTTTTGATCGCGCTGACACAAAAGGGCGCCAGCCGTGAAGATGCCTACAAGCTCGTGCAGCGTAACGCGATGCCGGTATGGCGCGGCGAAGGCGATTTCCAAACGCTGTTGAAGAAAGACGCCGAGGTGAGAAAATACCTGACCGACGCCGAAATATCCGAGCAGTTCGACCTCGGCTACCATTTCAAGCATGTCGACACGATCTTCAAGCGTGTATTCGGCGAGAGCTGAGCGCAGCCGATCATGCCCAACGTCGTCGCCGTCAGCTTGCGCGCCGGACATCACTTCAGCAAGCTGCCGAGCATGAGCGTTCGCCTGCTCCGCGGATTAGGTGTCGCCGGCGATGCGCACATCGGCGCGAGCGTCAGGCATCGCTCGCGTGTGCGCAAGGATCCGACTCAGCCCAATTTGCGACAGGTGCACCTCATCCACACCGAACTATTCGACGAATTGCGCGCCAAGGGCTTTAGGGTTGGGCCGGGCGAGCTCGGCGAGAACATCACGACGTCAGGACTTGATCTGCTGGCGTTGCCGACGGGCACCCGGCTGCATGTCGGTGCGACTGCGGTCGTCGAGATCACCGGGCTGCGCGATCCCTGCATCCAGATCGACAAGTTTCAGAAGGGATTGTTGGCGGCGACCCTGGATCAGGACGCCGAGAGCAATCCAATTCGCAAGGCCGGCGTCATGAGCATCGTGATATCGGAGGGCGATGTCCGCCCAGGAGATCGCATTGTCCCCGAGATGCCGGCAGAACCTCACCAACCGTTATTGCCGGTGTGACCACGGCCCACAATAACAACCGAATGGTAACCGAGATCGGCTAAAATGACGCTCGTGTCAGCAGCTCCGACCATTCTTGTGTTCGATTCCGGGCTGGGCGGCCTCACGGTGATGCGTGAGATCGTCAAGGCGCGGCCTGACGCACATTATATTTACGTCGCAGACGACGCGTTCTTTCCATACGGCCATCACAGCGAGGACCAGATCGTCGTCCGGGTGGTACCGCTGATCGGCGAGTTGATCGCGACCCACTCCCCCGACCTCGTCGTGATCGCATGCAACACCGCCTCTACTCTGGTGATGTCGCATCTTCGCGAGTGCTACAAAGTGCCTTTCGTCGGCACCGTGCCGGCCATAAAGCCCGCCTGCGCGAATTCAAAAACCAAACGCGTTTCCGTGCTCGGCACCAAAGGCACCGTCAAGCGCGAATATACTCAGGGTCTGATCCGAGACTTCGCACAAGGCTGCGAAGTGACGCTGGTGGGCTCAGGCGAACTCGCCTCGCTTGCGGAGGCGGCATTGAGCGGGATCGAGGTGAGCGATCTCGAGATATCGGCTGAAGTCGCGCCATGTTTTCTCGGAAAAGAGCCTTCAGCGCGCACCGACACAGTGGTACTCGCCTGTACGCACTACCCGCTGCTGATGGACCGCCTGACCCGGTTGGCTCCATGGCCGGTGGACTGGATTGATCCGGCGCCCGCGATTGCCCGGCGTGTAGCGGATTTGCTCGGGCCGCCCGGAGGCGAGACCGACTATGCCGGGGCCGAAATGATTTTCACTTCCGGACGGCCTCATGGCCTGAGCCGCGCTTTGGTGCCATTTTTCGGCGGCCGCGTTCCGGCGTGAATCGCTGTTGATCTTTTCGGCCTCTCGCTGCCTGCTAGCTTCCAAGCCGCCATCTCTCTACGCAGACGGAGCATCCATTTGACGCCCGCGACGCCCGCCCCCCTCAACCGATTGCGCGAGGAATGGCGGAAGGGACGTCCCACCTTCGGCGCTATTGCGACCATTCCCAGCATACAGACGGTGCAGATCATGGCGCGTTCGGGGCTCGACTGGATCATCGTCGATCTCGAGCACGGTCCGATCGATCTTGGGTCCGCGCACGCGATGATAACGGCCACGGCGGGAACGCAGTGCGTGCCGCTGGTGCGGATCGCCGCCAATGAACCGTGGCTGGCGAAAGCGCCAATGGATATCGGCGCGCTCGGCATCAATTTCCCAATGATCTGCAGCCGCGCCGATGCCGAAAAGGCGGTGCGCAGCGTGCGCTATCCGCCGCGCGGCGATCGGCTCTGGGGTCCATTCCACGCGCCGTTTCGCTGGGGCGTTTCGATGCCCGAATACATGGCGAGTGCCGACCAAGACATGATCTGCATGGTAACAATCGAGCACATCGAGGCGGTTGAGCGCATCGATGAGATCATGGCTGTGCCCGGCATCGACCTCGCCGTGATCGGACCTGGCGACCTCGCCACTAGCATCGACAAGCGCGGTCGGATCGATGATCCCGAAGTCCAGGCTCTGATGACGCGCGCGGAGGCCGGCATCATGAGGAGCGGCATCCCGATCGGCGGAGTGGCGCGAACCGCCGAGCAAGCTAATCAGATGATCGACCGCGGCTATCTCGCGCTAGCATTGGGCTTCGATTGGTCGCTGTTTCAGCGCGGCATCTCCGCGAGTCTCGAGGGGATCAAGCGCTGAGCGAGGCGCGTTTTCCGACTTGACGGGGGGCGCCCGGCGAGCTTTGCGGATGGGTTCGGCGCTGCTACTCTGGCTGCTTAGCGGAAAAAGTGCGTGGGTTCCTGTTCGGTGCCGGTTGGCTCGTTGCAACACCGTTGAAAGTACTCGAGATTTACGTAGCGGACGGACCCAAGCCGCTGGCCTCTCCCGGCCCGTAAAGCAGAACCATCTGGCCTTCAGCCGGTCCAATTCGTGCTAGATCAGCGGTTGCGGGATGGCCGAGTCGCCCTTTTTAGATGCGGGAAATTGATGGAAAAAATGCGCGGAACGGTTCGAAAAATATCAATGCCGCGCCGCCTCGTTGCCGATCTCATGCATGCATCGATCCGCGTGCCTTTTGTCTCGCTACGACGGTCGCTCAACATCTGTGAACTGTCAGGCGCCCGCGCCCTGGTGGCACAGCCGCCCGGCTGGGCTGCGATTTTTGTCAAAGCATTCTCGCTGGTCGCAAAAGAGCAGCCGATCCTGCGCACGCTGTACGCCAAATGGCCGCGGCCGAGCTTTTATGAGATGCCGCGCAGCGTGGCCATGATTGCCATCGCGCGCCTTGAAGAGGGACAGGGTTGCGTGCTGCCGCAGAAAGTGGCGGCGGCGGACGCGTTAACGCTGACCGAAATCGACGCGCAGATCCGGCACGCAAAGCAGGCCCCCATCGAGAAAGTGCCGGCGTTTCGGAAGATATTGCGGGTAACCAGACTGCCGTTCCCCATTCGCCGGCTCTTCTGGTCGGTCGGCCTCAATTTCGGGCGCCAGCGCGCCAATTGGTTCGGCAATTTCGGCGTGACGTCGATTGCGGCGTATGGGGCGGGCGAACTTCATGCGCTGAGCCCTGGGCCGTACATCCTCAGCTATGGCGTGGTGGAGCAGGACCAAACCATCGATGTCGTGATCCGCTGGGACCACCGCATCACGGATGCGGCCTTGATGGCGAACATCCTGACCCGGCTGGAAGCCGTGCTGAACGGGGAGATCGCTGCCGAATTGCGTGCCAGCCGGCTACAGCTCGAACCCAAACCCGTTCGGGCGGTCGCGACCTGAGGGCAATAGCCGTCATCCCGGAGCGATGCGATGCATCGAACCCGTAATCTGATGCATCGAACCCGTAATCTGGTGATTCCGGGCCTGGTCCTACGGACTATCCCGGAATGACCCCAAAAAAAGGGCCTTTTCGTTGACAGGGCAGCGCTTTCTGCCTAGAACCCGCCTGCTCGCGGGCCGGTTTCGGCCCGCGATGCGTTTCGCGACCCGTGGTCCCTCCCTTCAAGCTTAAGGATTGGACCTGTCGGCTCCGGGAAGTTTCCGGCGCACAGGAGGGCGCGTCTCCTCAAACTGAAACTTTTACACGAGGACGCGATGACAAAGCGCAGTGAGGCCAAGTACAAGATCGATCGCCGGTTGGGCCAGAACATCTGGGGTCGCCCGAAGAGCCCGGTCAACCGCAGGGAATACGGGCCTGGCCAACATGGCCAGCGCCGCAAGGGCAAGCTCTCCGACTTCGGCGTGCAGCTGCGCGCCAAACAGAAGCTCAAAGGCTATTACGCCAACATCAGCGAGCGCCAGTTTCACGGCATCTATGTCGAAGCTGGCCGGATGAAGGGCGACACCGGCGAGAACCTGATCGGTCTGCTCGAACGCCGTCTCGATACCGTTGTCTATCGCGCCAAATTCGTGGCCACGATGTTCGCCGCGCGCCAATTCATAAATCACGGCCACATCAAGGTGAACGGCCGCCGCGTCAACATCTCAAGCTATAAGCTGAAGGTCGGCGACGTGGTCGAGGTCAAGGAATCCTCGAAGCAGCTCACCGTGGTTCTGGAAGCAAACCAGCTCGCCGAGCGCGACGTGCCCGATTTCCTTGAGGTCGATCACTCCAAGATGACTGCGAAGTTCAGTCGCATCCCTGCTCTCTCCGATGTGCCGTTCGCGGTGCAGATGGAGCCGCATCTTATCGTCGAATTCTATTCGCGCTGATTTCATCAGCCGCGTTCTCAGATATCGAGGCCCCGGTTTTGCCGGGGCCTTTTTTGGTTTTGCCATGCCCGGAACGTCTGGCGCGAGCAGCGGCTTCGCGCTATTGCCCGGCCGTGACATCGTGACCTGCGAGAGTTCGGAATGACCTACACCCCCACCCCGCGCGACGCCCGGGCAACCCCTGTCCGCATCAACCTATTGTCGGACACCCAGACCCGCCCCACGCCTGCGATGCGCGAGGCGATCGCGCGCGCGGAGGTCGGCGACGAACAGATTGGCGACGACCCGACCGTGAATCTACTTTGTGAACGCGTGGCCGAATTGCTCGGCAAGCAGGCCGCCGTTTTCATGCCGTCCGGCACGATGTGCAATATCGCGGCGACGCTGACGCATTGCCGGCGCGGCGACGAGATCCTGGCGCACGAGACCGCTCATATCATTGCTCGCGAAGGCGGCGCCCATGCTGCGCTGGGCGGATTCCAGATCACGCCGTTGCCCGGCGCCGATGGGCAATTTTCGCCCGATACTTTCCGCAGGGCGCTTCACCCGCGCAGTCGGTATCAGCCGCCGCAGACGGTAGTCAGCGTCGAGCAAACCGCCAACATCGGTGGCGGCACGATCTGGAAGAAAGCCGCTCTCGATGAGGTCGCGGAAATAGCAAAGACCAATGGACTTGCTACCCACATGGACGGCGCTCGGCTCTTGAACGCATGCGTCTCCACCGGCATCAGCGCCCGCGACATGGCGATGGGCTGGGATTCCACCTGGATCGACTTTTCCAAAGGATTGGGCGCGCCAGTTGGCGCGGCAATCGCCGGCTCCCGTGAATTCATCGACGAGGTCTGGCGCTGGAAGCAACGGCTGGGCGGCTCCATGCGGCAGGCCGGCATTTGCGCCGCCGCCTGCGTCTATGCGCTGGACCACCACGTTGACCGTCTCGCCGACGATCACGCCAACGCTCGGGCGCTGGCGCGCGGGCTGATGCAAATCAGTGGAATGGAGGTTCAGCAGCCCGAAACGAATCTGGTCTTCTTCCAACCTGATGGCGCAGGCGTCAGCGGTGACAAGATGATCGAACGTCTGCGCGAGCGCGGCGTGCTTCTCGCGATGATGGACGGCCGAATCAGGGCCTGCACCCATCTCGATGTCAGCGGCGAGATGATTGAGGAGACGGTAGGATTGGTACGCGACATCGCGAGAAGCGCGTAAGGCGTGATGGCACCGCGGTTACTTCCCTAGCGCGTCATAGATCAGCGTCTTCAGCGGTAATTGAACTCGTCCGGCCTGCGACGGCGCCTGGATGCAAACATATCGTCGCGCGGATCGATGAAAAAGAACGTCCCGGCGACGCCATCCCAGCGATATTCGCCGAGCGGCCACGAAGTATTGGCAGGTACCGAGGTGCGCACCGCAAAGCCAAGTCCGAATCCGCTGGTCGCGCCGGGAAAATAGAACTGGTCGCGAACGATTTTGGTTTCCGGCCCAATGTGGTCGGACACCATCAGCGCAATGGTTTCGGGCTTCAGATAACGCCGGCCCTCCAGCGTACCTCCGTTCAGCAGCATTTGCGCGAAACGGGCGTAGTCCCCGATGGTCGCGACCATGCCAGCGCCGCCGGATTCCCAGCGCCTCGGCACGGTCGGGTCCTTGATACCGGCTAACGGCCGGTCAAAAGGATCATCCGGCACCGGCTGGGCGATGCGGAGCCGCAGGGCTGGATCGGCGACAAAGAAAGCGGTTTCGCTCATCCCGAGTGGATCGAGCAGCCGTTGTTTTTCGAACTCATAAAGCGTCTGGCCGGATATAACCTCGATGACGTGGCCGAGCACATCGGTCGAATGGCCATAATCCCACCGCGTTGCCGGCTGCTCGGCCAGCGGCAGTTTCGCGATCCGCTCGGCGAACGCGGCGTTGTCGGGATCGTCCTCGAACAAACCGGAATTCGCATAAAGTTTCCGCACCAGGGTGTCACCATAGAAGCCATAGGTGAGGCCTGAGGTGTGGCGCAGCAGGTCCTTTATCGTGATCGGGCGCGCTAGCGGCTCCAGCACAAGCACCGGCTTGCCGTTTTCATCCATTTTTTCGATGCCGACTTTTACGTCGGCAAAGGCCGGAATATATTTTCCAACGGGATCCTCAAGCGCGAGCTTGCCATCCTCCACTAGCATCATCGCGGCGACTGACGTGATCGGCTTCGACATCGAATAAATGCGAAAGATGCTGTCCGGCGTCATCGGATGCCTGCTTTCGAGATCCCGCACACCGAAGCATTCGAAGTAAACGGGATGGCCGTGCTGCTGGATCAGAATGATGGCCCCCGGCATCTTGCCGGCCGCAATTTCCTGGCGGATCAAATCGCCGACGCGCTGCAATTTCGCGGACGAAAAACTTTCAAAAGGAGCAAGCTGCGTCTCGGCACGGCCCGGGCCAGCGCATCCCAGCGCGAGAGCCACGATCCCAAACGCAAGCGCCGTCCGCGTTTCGAGCCTTCAGTTCTCGATCGCCTCATGGGATCACTTCTTGAGCGCCCGGGATGCGCTAAGTTTAGCGGCCGACTCAATCGGCACAAGGGCTGCCGAATTCCGCCAGCGCGTTGGAATGCAGTAGCGCGCTCTCGTTGGAAAAGCAGCAGAAGACGACCCTGCGGACTGCGGGGGCCGCTTGCAGCGCGGCGACTGTCGAGGAGACCGCGATGCGTGCGGCGCGATCGGCGGGAAAGCTGTAAACTCCCGTAGAGATGGCAGGAAAAGCAACCGAAGCGAGACTGTGGGTCTGGCAAAGCTCGATCGCGCGCGCGTAGCACGACGCCAACGCTAAATCTTCCCCCTGACGTCCGGAGTGCCAGACCGGGCCGACGGCATGAATCACGTGCCGTGCCGGCAGTCGATAACCCCTGGTGATTTTAGCGCCGCCGGTCTCGCAGCCACCAAGCGTGCGGCATTCCGCGAGAAGCTCCGGGCCGGCCGCGCGATGGATCGCGCCATCGACGCCGCCGCCGCCGAGCAGGGAGCGATTGGCGGCGTTGACGATTGCATCCACGCTCAACGTGGTGATATCGGCGACGATAACTTCAAGCCGCGCCGTTCCGAGCTGGCGCGCAGCCAAGTTCAGGCGGATGCGGGCGCGCTAACCGTGACGCCCTTGTCAGCCAGCAGCTGCTGCAGCTCGCCAGCCTGGAACATCTCGCGGATGATGTCGCAGCCGCCGACGAACTCGCCCTTGACGTAAAGCTGCGGGATGGTCGGCCAGTTGGAATAGGTCTTGATACCGTTGCGCAGGTCGGCGGATTCCAGAACGTTGAGACCCTTATAACCGACCCCGATGTGATCGAGGATTTGCACCACCTGTCCGGAAAAACCGCACTGCGGAAATTGCGGGGTCCCCTTCATAAACAGCACGACGTCGTTCGACTTCACTTCGTTTTCGATGAATTGCTCGATGCTCATATTCGTTTCCTTTTGGGCACAGCCCCTGGTGCCATGGTTTTACGGGCCGGCATCAGCTCGTAAGACCCAACTCTCATATGCGGGCCGGCATCGGCCCGTTCAACCCGACGCTGTCAAATATGTACCTCCAAACCATTGTGTGTCCAAAGTAAAATGGCGGGGAGCTGGCATGCAGGGAAAACTGAGAGGCCGCTCCCAAAGGCGAACCGGTAGCCTGCTCGCACCTTCATGATACCCGGCGGAGGCTTTTATCCCGGGCTGAAGCCCCTATCTAGGACAGACTGTTCTCGGGGAACCCGTTGGCCAGAGCAACGTTCTCTCGAACCGGAGATTATCGTGACGAAACCAGCATCCGCCGCGGCCGGGAAGGCCGACCCCTGCGCGTCATTGTTCTCCGATTCCGGCAGCCTGGCCCAGGATCTGGTGGACGCTTATATGGCGGTCCGGAGCGAAACTGAGCGCCGCACTGCCCCGCTGACGCCAGAGGATCAGTTGATCCAATCGATGCCGGATGCGAGCCCGGCGAAATGGCACCGCGCCCACACCACCTGGTTCTTCGAGCAATTCCTGCTCGGCCAGCACTGCACAGGCTACAAGCCGTTTCATCCGGATTATGCGTACCTATTCAATTCCTACTATGTCAGCGCCGGTCCGCGCCACGCCCGCCATCAACGAGGTCACCTGACCCGTCCCGGCGCCGGTGAGATCACTGAATACCGCCGCCATGTCGATGCCGCTGTGGTGAGACTCTTTCAAGAGACCAGCGAGCGTGCGCTCGCCAAAATCGCGCCGCTGGTCGAGGTCGGTCTCAATCACGAGCAGCAACATCAGGAATTGATGCTGACCGATATACTCCACGCATTCGCGCAAAACCCCATCCCGCCCGCCTACGATCCAAGTTGGACACCTCCGGCTTCAACGCGAACTGGTGACGACTGGATCACGCTCAGCGAGGGGATCCATACTGTCGGACAGAGCGACGACAGCTTTCATTTCGACAACGAGAAACCCGCGCATCGTGCGCTGGTCGGCCCGGTGAAGCTGGCGCGCAATCTCGTCACTAACGCCGAGTGGCTCGCCTTCATGAAAGACGGCGGCTATTCCAAGCCCACGCTCTGGCTCATGGATGGGTTTGCGACACTCAGCAATGAAGGATGGGTTGCGCCGGGCCACTGGCGCGAGATCGACGGCGAATGGCAGGTCATGACCTTGGCTGGACTGAAGCCCCTCGATCCGGGCGCTCCGGTTTGCCACGTCAGTTATTATGAGGCGGACGCCTTTGCGCGCTGGAGCGGCAAGCATCTGCCGACCGAAATGGAATGGGAAGTCGCCGCGCGAGGCCGGCATCTTAACAACGCGTTCGGGATCGTATGGCAATGGACCCGCAGCGCGTACGCCCCCTACCCCGGTTACCGGGCCATTGAGGGCGCGCTCGGCGAGTACAATGGCAAATTCATGATCAACCAATTGGTGCTGCGCGGCTCCTCGCTTGCAACGCCCGCCGGCCACAGCCGTCTTACCTACCGTAACTTCTTTTATCCGCATCATCGCTGGCAATTCACAGGACTGCGACTCGCCGACTACGACACGTGATCTAGCCAATTCAAGCGCGCCGAAAACGCCTTCAGGAGACTGCAATGAATGTCCACGGCCCCGCTTTGGCCAAAGCGCATCGATTCGAGGAGCAAACCTCGGCCCTTGCCAGAGACGTAGTGGATGGGCTGTCGCAGCATCCGAAACGGCTGCCGCCGAAGTATTTCTATGACGCGGCAGGTTCGGAACTGTTCGAACAGATCACGCTGCTCCCGGAATACTACCCGACGCGCACCGAACTCGGGATTCTGCGCGAGCGGGGCAGCGCGATAGCTGCGTTCGTGCCGAACGGAGCCGCGCTGGTCGAATTTGGCGCCGGGGCGACCACCAAGGTTCGGCTGCTTCTGAACGAATGCGCCTTCGCGGCCTACGTTCCCGTGGACATTTCCGGAGATTTCCTCAAAGCACAGGCCGACGCGCTGCGGCGGGACTTTCCCCGCCTCGCTGTGCTTCCGGTCACGGCGGATTTTACCGCGCCTTTTGCATTGCCGGAGACGATCGCAGGCAAGCCCAAGGTCGGATTCTTTCCGGGGTCGACGATCGGAAATTTCGAACCGCACGAAGCCTGCGCGTTCCTGCGTACAGCCCGCGACATTCTGGGCCAAAACGCCGGTATGATAGTTGGCGTCGACCTCGAAAAAGACGATCGCGTGCTGTACGAGGCCTACAACGATAAGGCTGGCGTTACCGCGCGTTTCAATCTCAATCTGCTCAACCGCATCAATCGCGAACTTGGAGGCAATTTCGATGCTTCCGCGTTCACGCATCGTGCGATCTACAATCGCGAGCGTCATCGCATCGAGATGCACCTGATCAGCCGCAAGGCGCAGACGGTCCGGGTCTTGGGCCGCAGTTTCTCATTCCGCGCCGGCGAAACCATCCACACCGAGAACAGCTATAAATACAGCCTCGAGCGTTTCGCCGCGCTGGCTCGCGGCTCCGGCTGGACGCCGCGCGCCTGCTGGACCGACAGCGCAGACATGTTCTCCGTTCACGCGTTGGTGGCTTCCGACTGAGGCTTTTTGGCCGCGCCCGGTCCGAGCGAGATCGATTCCCAGACCGCGACCAAAATCATGATCGCAGATGTCAGCAGAGACAGCGTCAACGGCGAGAGCGCGGTTGCGAACCACGCCAGGATTGCGAGTATTACAATGCCTGCACCATGGGAGAGTTGAAGAAAGCCCCTGAAGGTATGCTTGAACAGGATCGTTCCGATCAGAAACAACATCGGTCCGCCGATCGCGCTTAGCACCGTCTTCAGATCGGAGTGC
>Ga0209474_10004211_pt1 | contig 12462 bp, 13 predicted proteins | sample GraSoiAngelo_145_FD_185902 | JGI IMG/M metagenome (GOLD analysis project Ga0209474, IMG submission 185902) | Grasslands soil microbial communities from the Angelo Coastal Reserve, California, USA - 14_1009_05_20cm (SPAdes) (version 2) | ecosystem: Environmental > Terrestrial > Soil > Grasslands...
CACCGCCGACGGCCGAGCTGAGGAGCAGCGGGCCGACGATGTGGGAACCGCAGCGCTCGTGCTCTTTCGCCCGCGTCTCACCGTGCTCGTAGCTGCCGATCGAGATGTGCTCGGCGCCGTGGTAGGCGGCGACGTCAGAGCCCCGGACGGCGAGCGCCGCCGGCGCGAGCGAGAAGGCGCCGGCGAGGAGCTCCTGGGCAAGCGGCCTTAGCCGCGAAGTCTTGACGAGCCGTGTCGCGACCGCGCCGCCGAGCATCGTCGCGAGCACACGGGGGCGCTCGAACGGCAGCCGCGCCTCGGGGAGCGCGCGCCGGACCTGAGGCAGCAGCAGCATCACCTCGGCGAGGCGCGCGGGGCCGCGCAGGAGGGGCTGCTCGATCTCGGCGGCGCGAAAGGTCTTGTGCGCCGACTCGACCTTCAGCGTACCGTCGGGAGTGCGGATCGCGCAGGCCCACGCCGTCGGCCCGTGCACGAGCACGCCGTTGGCGAGCGCCATCCCGCCGAGCCTGATCTTCTCCTCGGGCATAGAGGGAGCCTAGCTTGGCCGCTCGAGCTGGCCGCCATATCTGATCTCTCGCGGCCGTCCGAAGCGCGCATAGGCCTCTTCGGGATTCGGCGTCTCCTGCTCGACCCCGGCGGCGTGTTTCAGCGCCAGCTCCGATGCCGGGTAGATGATGCCTTCCTTGTAGCGGCCACCGAGGGCCAGGATCGCGCACGGGCCGTCGCCGGCGCCGACGAACACGTGCTCCGTCCACGGCGCGCAGTGGACGAAGTCCCACGCGCGGAGCTTCCGCTCCTGACCCTCGACGAGCAGCAGGCACTCGCCCGAGAGGACGAGGAAGTCCTCCTCGACCTCCTCCCCGTGGTACATGCAGGAGGGCTGACCCGGCGTGAGGACGCCGATGTTGACGCCGATCTCCTTGAACCGAGTCTCGCCCTCGAACCGGGTCCACGAACCGAACGCGTCGTGCTCGTACCAGCGTGCCTCCTTCGCGTTGACGACGAACCAGCCCTCGCCCTTTGGAACGAGGCCGGACTCCGTTTGCTCGAGCGGCGCCTCTTGAACCATGCTCAACCTCCGATCTCTGTCGCGACGTGTCGCAGGAAGCGGACGCCGAGCTCGAGGTCTTCGACCGCGATCCGCTCGTCCGCGGAATGGACGAGCCGCGCGGCGAGCTCCGGGTCCATCGTCCGGATGGGAAAGAAGCCGTACGCGACTGTCCCGAATGCCTCGCGCAGCCAGTGGCTGTCGGTGAAGCCGGCCAGGCAAAGCGGTGCGACCCTCGCCTCCGGCTCCTCCGCCGCCACGAAACTCTCGATCGCCGCCCACAGCGGCGTCTCGAGTGGCGACCGCGTGCCGCCCTGGCCCTCGATCCACTCGAGCTCGTAGTCGCCCGGACCGAGGACCGCCCGGATAACGGTCTCCGCCTCGTCCTGCGTCTGGCCCGGCAACAGCCGGCAGTCGCAGATCACCCGGCAGAGCGCCGGAATCACATTTTGTTTCTGCGAGGCCGAGACGATCGTCGGCGAGAGGGTCAGTCCGAGCAGCGGCTCGACAAGCTCGCCGGCGAGCGGGTGGACGCCGCGCGCGACCTCGAGCGCGTCGTCCGCGCCGACGTCACGGCCGACGAGCAGCCGCAGGAAAGCCGCCACTTCCGGCTCGAGGCGCGGCTCCGGCCGGAATTCGGCGAGGCGCAGGATCAGCGCTGCCGCCTTGACGAGCGCGTTGTCGGCGATCCCCGGCATCGAGGCGTGCCCGCTGCGGCCGTGCACGCGCAGGTGGAACGGCGAGCTCATCTTCTCGGCCGCTGAGCAGAGGTACAAGATGCGCCCGCTGCCGAAGTCGATCCGGTCGCCGGCGCCCTCGTTGACGCAGTACTCGGCCCGGACGGTGTCGGGATGCTCGCGGCAGAGCCAGGAGAGGCCGAAGTCCTCGCCGACCTCCTCGTCGGCTGTGGCGGCGAAGATCAGGTCGCCGTTCGGCTGGAAGCCCTCGCGCGCGAGTGACGCGATCGCGACCGCGTTCGCCGCGACCTGCCCCTTCATGTCGAGCGCGCCGCGCCCCCAGACCTCGCCATCCTTGAGCTCGCCCGACCAGGGGTCGAGCTGCCATTCGTCGGAGTCCGCGAGCACTGTGTCGGTGTGCGAGAGCAGCACCAGGCGCGGGCCCTCGCCCCGGCCGGGAATCCGGGCGACGAGGTTCGCGCGCTCGGGCACCTTTGCGTAGAGCTCGGCCTCGATCCCGCTCTCGGCCAGGTAATCGCGCAACAGCTCCGCCGCCACGGTCTCGTTGCCCGGCGGGTTGACCGTGTCGAGACGGATCAGCCGTTGCAGGAGGTCGGTCGCCTCCTCTCGCATTGTGATCGTCGCCATCAGCGCCGGCGGCCGAGCACCAGCAGGTAACGGCGCGGCTCGCTGACGGCGCCATTCGTGCGGAAGCCGTCCCAGTACTCGATCATCTCCGCCCGAAGCTCATTGCGCCGTCCAGGCTCGAGCGCGTCCGCCAAGGCCTTGACCGGCGGAGCGCCGGAGCTCATCAGCTCCCAGACCGCGTCCGGCGACTCGCCCTCGAGGTGCCAGACACGCTCCTCGATCTCGAGTTCAAACCAGGCCTCGAGCAGCTCCGAGACGCTGCCGCGTGTCCCCCAGCGCTCCGTGGGATCCTCGCCAGCGTCATCGATAAAACGCGAGTAGATGCTGTGCAGCCCTTCGGACGGCAGCCAGGCGGTGATGCCTAGGCGGCTACCGCGCGCGCAGACCCGCGCCAACTCTGCAGCCGCGACGTCGGGGTCCGGAGCGAAGATGACGCCGAAATTCGAGGCGACGGCGTCGAACGATCCGTTTTCATAGGGCAGCTCTTGGGCGTTTCCCTCGATCCAGTCGATCGCGAGGCCTTCCGTGGCGGCCTTCGCGCGCGCCTGCTCGAGCAGAGCGGGAGCGAGGTCGAGAGCGCTGACGGCCGCGCCTGCGCGCGCGGCGCGGAGCGCGACCTCGCCCGTCCCGGTCGCGACGTCGAGGAAGCGTTCGCCGTGGCGCGGAGCGAGCGCGGAGACGAGCTCATCATGGATCGGCGCAAACCGTTCGGCGATCCGCTCGTAGTCCGCACCGCCCCACATCGCGGCGGCCTCGCTGCTCATGCGCTACGTGTCCTCCGCTGAGCCCGCGAGCTCGGTCAGCCGGTTGCGGGCGTCCCAGAGCTCCGGGAAGAACTTCTGCTTGATCAGTCCGCCGAGCAGCTCGACCGGGGTGCCCTGGGTGCCGATCACCTCGTCGCCGATGATCCGCGAGACCACCTTGTAGTGGCGCATGCGCCACAGTGTCAGCCGCTCGTCCCATTCGATCAGACATTCCCCGAGCTGGTAGAGCTCCTCGTGCTCCCGACCCTGGACGTAGAGATCGACGACGCTGAGCCCGCGCTCCCGCAGTAGCGCGGAAAACACCTGCCCGAGCGCGGGGGTCACCCGCCGGATCTCGCGGAAGCCGGGCGAGTCGAAGCCGCTGCCGTGACCGAGCTTCTTCCGGATCACCTGGTACTCCCACGGAGACATCTGCTCGAGCATGTCGAGCTGGCCGGTGGCGAACTGCAGACAGAGCAGGGCGCGACGCAGCAGGCGGATCGCCGCGCCGAGCTGAGCATCCTCGAGCAGCGTCGTTGCCTCCTCGACTTCGTGCCAGGCGAGCTTCAGCCACAGCTCCGAGGACTGGTGGACGGTCGTGAAGAGGAGCTCGTCGCGGTGAGCCGACTTCTCGGGCTCCGGCTGCAGCGAGAGCAGCTCGTCGGTTCGCAGGTAGCGCTCGTAGTCGCTCGCACCGGGGCCGGGAAGGATCGGCTCGGACAGGTCGTCGACTGCCACGGGGGCAGCATACTTCGGGCATGAGCGACCTCTTTTCGGACGCGGCGGCGGCGCGGCTCTCGGACGTGGCACCGCTGGCCATTCGCCTGCGGCCCTCGACGCTGGACGAGTTCGTAGGGCAGGAGCAGGTGCTCGGCGAGGGCTCGGCGCTTCGGCTGGCGATCGCCGAGGACCGCGTCGGCTCGATGATCCTCTACGGCCCACCGGGAAGCGGTAAGACGACCCTCGCCCGGATCGTCGCCAACACGACGGGCGCGCACTTCGAGGAGCTCTCCGCGGTGTCGGCCACGGTCAAGGACGTGCGCGAGGTGCTGGCGGCCGCGCGCGAGCGGCTCGGCGCCAGCGGCCAGCGGACGATCCTCTTCCTCGACGAGATCCATCGCTTCAACAAGGCTCAGCAGGACGCGCTGCTGCCCGCGGTCGAGGAGGGCCTCGTGACGCTGATCGGGGCGACCACGGAGAACCCGTACTTCGAGGTCAACTCGGCCCTGCTCTCGCGCGCGCAGATCTACGAGCTGGAGCCGTTGAGCGAGCAGGAGCTGGAGGAGATCGCGCGGCGGGGAGCGGCCGCGCTCGGCGTCGAGGTGCCCGAGGAGCTCGTCTCGCTGATCGCCCGCCGCGCCGGCGGCGACGCACGAAACGCCTACAACATCCTCGAGCTCGCGTCCCAAACGGCCGCGGCCCGGGACCAGGTCCCGACGGAGGACGACATCGAGGACGCCGCCCGCAAGCGCCCGCTGGTCTACGACAAGGGCGGCGACGCCCACTACGACTTCATCTCGGCCTTCATCAAGTCGATGCGCGGCTCGGATCCCGACGCCTCCGTCTACTACCTGGCCGCGATGCTCGAGGGCGGCGAGGACCCGCGCTTCATCGCGCGGCGGATGATCGTGCTCGCGTCCGAGGACATCGGCAACGCCGATCCGCGCGCACTGGAAGTGGCGGTCGCCGCGGCGCATGCGGTCGAGCACGTCGGCCTGCCCGAGGCACGGCTCAACCTCTCGCAGGCGGCGATCTACCTCGCCCGCGCTCCGAAGTCGAACGCGAGCTACGTCGCGATCAAGGAGGCGACGCGAGACGTGCGCGAGCACGGCCACCTGCGTCCCCCAGACGAGCTCCGGGACGCGCACTACTACGGCGCCAAGAAGCTCGGCCGGGGGCAGGACTACATCTACCCTCACAGCGACCCGGCAGGGTTTGACGTGGACTATCTGCCGGAACAGTTGCGGGGTCGGAAGTACTACCGGCCAAGCGGATCAGGCGAGGAGGAGGCGGAGAATGGCAATTGAACGAAGCGCGCGGGCGACGTGGACCGGCGACCTGAAGAGCGGGCAGGGCGAGTTCGACCTCGAGTCGAGCCACGCCGTCGAGCACGAGCAGGTCACGTTCTCCTCCCGGTTCGAGCAGCCGGGCGGCAAGACGAGTCCCGAGGAGTTGATCGCCGCAGCCCATGCGACCTGCTTCTCGATGGCGCTCTCGAACGGCCTCGCGCAGGCCGGCCATGCGCCGACGAAGCTGGAGACGGACGCTCAGGTTACTCTCGACAACGCCGACGGCGGCTTCTCGATCACCGCGATCCATCTCAGCGTGCACGGCGAGGTCGACGGGCTCGACGAGGCCGGGTTCAAGCAGGCCGCCGAGGAGGCGAAGCAGAACTGCCCGGTCTCGAAGGCGCTCGCGGCCGTGCCGGAGATCACGCTCGACGCTTCGCTCGCTTCGTAGCCGCTAAGGGTCGCGGCCGTGCAGGAGCCGCTGCGCGACGCGCTCGCCCCAGTCGTAGGCGCGCATCTTGGCGACCGCCGGCGTGACGTCGTAGGCAGTGCGCCGCAGCTCCAGGTCGCCCTCCTCGCGGCGAATCGCCCACCCCGCGCGGGGATCGCCGTCGAGCGGCATCCCGACGCTGCCCGGATTGACGAGGTCGGTCTCGGCGGGGCCGCCGCGGCGAAACTGGAGGTGGCTATGGCCGAAGACGACCTGCCGCTCCTTCACCCCTGCGAGGAGGCGTAGGTCCTCCTCGGCGGGCACGGGCGGGAAGCTCTCGACATCGGAGAGCGGCGAGCCGTGGCAGTAGAACGCATCCTCGCGCTCGGCGAGCGTCGGCAGGCCGACAAGCGCGTCGACGTCCTGCGCGGGAAGCTCCGCAATCGCCGAGGCGAGCGCCGCGAAGATGAACGCGCGCTGTTCCGCCGCCATCTCCGTCGGCGGATCGACGAGCCAGCGCTCGCCGTTGCCGCGCAGCCAGGTCGCGGGCTCGAGCTGCCGGAGCCGCGCCAGCGTCTCGACCGGCCACGGCCCGAAAGCGCAGTAGTCACCACCGAGCAACCACTCGTCGATGCCTTCGCCCTCGGCCTCGGCGAGAACGGCCTCGAGCGCCGGCAGGTTGCCGTGAACGTCGTAGAGGATCCCGAGCATCAGTGTCCCGTCACTAATCGGAGCCCTGCTCGATCCGCCGGGCAGCAAACTCGCCGAAGCCGCCGCCCATGGCGCGGTACGCGGCGGCGGCGCGCTCGACGTCGTATTCGACCCGCCTGAAGGCGAAGTCGCCGTCCCGGGTCGCCCAGGCCGCGCGCCGGTCACCGTCGAGCGGCATCCCGACGCTGCCCGGGTTGACGAGGTCGGTGCCGTTCGGACCGGGACGGCGGAACTGGAGGTGGCTGTGCCCGAAGACAACCGTCCGCTCGCGGACGCCGGCGAGGAGGCGCTCCTCCCCCTGGTGCGGCTCGGCCGCGAAGCTATCGTCGTCGGCAAGCGGCGAGCCGTGCACGTAGAGGATGCCGTCGAGCTCGGCTCGCGGCGGCAGGTTGAAGAGCCATTCCACCTCCTCCGCGGAAATCTGGTCCCGGAACCGCCCGTACGTCTCGCGCACCTCCGGCCGATCCTCGGGCGGCTCGAGCAGCCAGCGCTCACCGTTGCCGCGGATCCACGTCGCGTCCGGCAACTCGCGCAGACGCGCGAGTGTCTCGAGCGGGTGCGGACTCGGGGTCCCGTAGTCGCCGCCCAGCAGCCAGCGGTCGACGTCCACGGCCTCCGCGTCGGCGAGCACCGCCTCGAGCGCATCCAGGTTGCCGTGGATGTCGTAGAGGATTCCGAGCAAGCCCTATTAGTCTCCCGCCGTTGAAGATCGTTTGCCTCATCAAGCAGATCCCGCGCCCCGACGCGATCGAGTTCGACCAAGAGACGAAATCGCTGAAGCGCGAGGGCGTGCCCTTGATCCTGAATCCGTTCGACGCGCGCGCGGTCGCCGAGGCGGTGCGGCTGCGCGAGGTGGTCGGCGGAGAGGTGATCGCGATGACGATGGGCCCGCCGCAGGCCGAGGAGGCGCTACGCGAATGCCTCGCCCTCGGCGCCGACCGCTGCATCCACCTCTCCGACCGCGTCTTCGCGCTCGCCGACACGATCGGTACCTCCCGGACGCTGGCGATGGCAATCGAAAAGGAGGGCTGCGAGCTCGTCCTCTGCGGGCTCAAGACGCTCGACGCGGAGACCTGGCAGGTGCCGCCCGAGGCGGCCGCGTTTCTCGGGCGCCCGCACGTGACGAACTCGACCGGGCTTGCGCTCGAGAGCGACCGCATACAGGTCCGCCGCGAGACCGACGACGGCGAGGAGACGGTCGAGGTGCCGCTCCCGGCCGTCGTGTCGGTCGCGCGGAGCGACCGCGAGCCGCAGGTCGCAGCGCCAGGAGACGGCCGCATCGACGTCTGGGCTGCGACCGATCTCGTCGACGAGGTGCGCGAGTACGACAAACGCTTCGGCCAGACCGGCTCGCCCACGCGCGTCCTCGCCGTACGGGACGTCACGCCCGAGCGGGCCGGTGAGCGGATCGAGTCCGTCGAGACGGCGGCCTCGCGAGTCCGCGAGCTGGCGGAGGAGCGGCCGGCCGGAGAGACCGCCTGGGAGAAGCCCGGCCATTTGGGCGAGGAGCCCGGCGCGTCGTACGACTGCTGGACGTTCGTCGAGACCGTCGGCGGCCGCGCGACGCGAGCCTCTCTCGAGCTGCTCGCGAAAGGACGTGAGCTCTCGGGGAAGCTCGGCGGCTCCAACGTCGCGCTCGTCGTCGGCCACGACGTCGCACCCGCCGTCGAAGACGTCTCGCGCCACGGAGCGGAGATCGTCCAGATCGCCGAGCACGAGGCCCTGCGGGACTACGTGCCCGAGCGCTGGGTCGCCGCCGTCCGCTCGATCGTCGAGCGTGAGCGCCCGCACGTGCTCCTGTTTCCGGCCACCTTGCGCGGCCGCGATCTCGGGCCGCGCGTCGCGGGCGAGCTCGAGCTCGGAATGACCGCCGACTGCGTCGACCTCGGCATCGACCGAGCCGGCCGGCTGATCCAGCACAAGCCCGCCTACGGAGGCAACATCGTCTCGGTGATCATGGGCGCAACGACGCCGCAGCTGGCGACCGTCCGTCCCCGGATGTTCGAGCCGCTCCAACCTCGGGACGCAGGCGCCGACGTCCGACGGATCGAGCTGCAGGCGCTGCCCGAGGGAACAACTCGGATCCTGGAGCGAGCTGAGGCCGACCCGCCGCCGAGGCGGCTCGACGAGGCCGACATCGTCGTAGCCGTCGGTGCAGGCGTCGATCCGGCGGCGATTCAGGAGGCGACGCAACGTGCGGGCGCCGAAATCGGAGGCGATCGAGCGGCCTGCGCGGCGGGCCGCGTGCCGTGGGGTGCCGAGATCGGCCTGCAGGGCCGTTCCGTCGCGCCGCGGGTCTATCTCGCAATCGAGACGACGCCCGGGTTCGAGCACCTGACGGGCTCGGTCAAGGCAGGAGTGATCGCCGCGATCGCGTCAGACGCCGGCTCGCCGCTGCTCGCGGCCGCCGACGTCGCCCTCGTCGGCGACTGGCGCGAGCTGGCGCCGGCGCTACTTACCGCGCTGAGCTAGAGAATCCGCGCGCCGAGCGCACTCGCAACCAGCTCGACGGCGAGCTTTGCGGTCTCGTTCTCGCGGTCCAGGATCGGATTCACCTCCACGACCTCGAGCGAGCCGGCGAGACCGGACTCCGCGACCAGCTCCATAGCCAGATGCGCCTCGCGGTACGAGAGGCCGCCGCGGACCGGCGTACCGACGCCCGGAGCGATGTCCGGCTCGAGCGCATCCATGTCGAGGCTGACGTGCACGAAGCCGGGGCCTGCGACCCGTGCAAGCGCCTGACGGATGACGCGCTCGACGCCGAGCCTGTCGACGTCGCTCATCGTGTAGACCTCGGCGCCGAGCTCAGAGATCAGGCTCACCTCCGCGGGGTCGAGCGAGCGAACTCCCACCAGCGCGACCCGCTCGGGTGTGACCGCAGGAAGCCTCCAGGCCTCGCTCTCGAACTCGGACCCTGCGAGGCCGAGCGCCGCCGCCAGCGGCATGCCGTGGACGTTCCCCGTCGGCGAGGTCTCCGGCCGATTCAGGTCGCCGTGCGCGTCGATCCAAAGCACACCGCCCGGCTCGTGAGCGCCGGCCAGTCCGCCGAGCGTCCCGATCGCGACCGAGTGGTCGCCGCCCAGCACGAGCGGCTGCAGACCCTCCTCGACCGCGCGCGCGACGAGCTGCGCCACCCGCTCGCACGCCTGCTTGATCGGCGTCAGAAAGCGAACACGCTCGCTGCCCACGGCCGTCGCTTCGGGAACAGCCCCCTCGACGTTCCCCCAGTCGAACACCGGCCTGCCGAGACCCTCGATCCGCGGCGCGAGCCCGGCGTACCGGATCGCCGAGGGGCCCATGTCGACGCCGCGCCGGCCGGCCCCGAGGTCGAGGCTCGCGCCGATCAGGGCGATCGGCCGGCCGTCCGCTTGCCCGCGCACCCAGCGGAAACTACCCTTGCTTGGAATGGCCGTGGTCGAGCGTCAGGAAATCCGAGTCCTACTGGCAGATGACGACCGGGTTTTCCTGGACGCTCTGCGCGAACTGATCGACCGCCAGCCCGAATTGGGCGTGGTGGGTCTCGCGGCGAACGGGCTCGAGGCAATCGAGCAAGCGGACGAGCTCGACCCGGACGCGGTCGTGATCGACGTCCATATGCCGCTCCTCGACGGCGTCACCGCCGTCGCCCACCTGCGCCAGCACCATCCCACCCTCTGCGTGATCGCGCTGACGGGCGACGAGGCGCCAAAGCTGCACGAGGCGGTCAAGGAAGCGGGCGCCGACGGCGTCCTGATGAAGAGCGAGCTCGTGGACGTGCTGGTCGAGCGGTTGGCCGGGCTCCGGCCGTCCGGCTGAGCCGCTTCGCGCCCTGCGGGCGCTCGCTTCACGGGGGAAACCCGGTTTCCCCCGTGCGCCCCCTCGCTGGTGTCCACAAGGGCAATGAGGCCGGCAAAGCCGGCCTCTCTTGATCGCGACCAGACATTGCGCACCCGGTCACGGAAGAAGCGGCGTCGCTCGCAAGATGCGCGTCCGAGGCAATATGGCAGCTTTGACACACTCATCAGTGCTGCCCATGAGCGCACAACGACTGAAGGGGAAAGTCGCGCTCGTCACCGGCGCCAGCCGCGGCGGCGGCAAGGGCATCGCGCTCGTGCTCGGCGAGCAGGGAGCAACGGTCTACGTCAGCGGTCGCAGCATCCGCGGCGAGCCGACGACGCTCGGACGTCCCGGCACCATCGATGACACCGCGGAGGAGCTGACCGCCCGCGGCGGCACCGGCATCGCCGTCCGCTGCGACCACACTGACGACTCGCAGGTGGAGGCGCTCTTCCAGCAGATCCGCACCGATCAGGGGCGGCTCGACCTGCTCGTCAACAACGCCTGGAGCGGCTACGAGCTCGCGCCGTCGTACGAGCTCGTCTTCTGGGAGATCGAATGGCGCCACTGGGATCTGATGTTCGACGGTGGCCTCCGCGCGGCGGCATTCGCCTCAACGCTCGCGGCGCCGATGATGATCGAGGCGGGGTCGGGGTTGATCGTGAACATCACCTGGGTCCTCGACCGCCCGCATGGCCACGCCTTCTACGAGGTCGTCAAGAACGCGACCAACAAGCTCACCGAGCAAATGGCCGACGACCTGCGACCTCACGGCATCGCCTGCGTCGCCCTCTCGCCCGGCTTCATGCGGCTCGAACGAATGGACCTGACGCCGGAGCTCGCGGCGAAGGCCGAGTCGCCGGAGTTTCCCGGCCGCGCGATCGCGGCACTCGCGTCGGACCCGAATGTGCTCGCGAAGTCGGGCCGAGTCTTCACGACGCCCGCGCTTGCCCGCGAGTACGGCTTCACGGACGTCGACGGCAAGCAGCAGTCCGCCTTCTGGGACGAGCACTGGGCGGGAACCTGGAACGCATGAGCAGCGTCGCGCCCTGCGGACGCTCGCTTTACGGGGAAACCCGGTTTTCCGAGTGACCCCCCTCGCTGGGGTACATGGGCAGCGAGGCCGGCAAAGCCGGCCTCTCTTGATCGTTTCTCAAGAGGTGGCGAGGGCCGGAATCGAACCGGCGACACCACGGTTTTCAGCCGTGTGCTCTACCGACTGAGCTACCTCGCCTCGCTGAACGAGTCTAGCGGCGCTCGGACGAAACCTAAGTTGACCAAAGCTGGAGTCCATCTTCCTCGCGCGCTGCGACGCGACCTGCAGCGGTGAGGTCCGTGAGGACCGACTCCGCCAACTTGCGGCGCCAGCCGAGCGCGGCGGCGACATCGGCGGCCGAGACTTCGTCGGTCGCGGCAGCAACAACGGCGAGTGCCAGCTCGCGTCGCGCCTCGTCCTCTGTGGGACGGCGACGGAGCGACCGGCGCCAGCGGCGGGCGAAGAGGTCCTGGCGGATCGCTCGCCAGCCCTGGCTCTGCTCGGCGGCGCCGGCGTTCGTGAGTACCAGCCGGCGCTGCAGCCGGCTCACGGCACGGTCGACGCCCTTGCGGTCGCTGGTCCCGAGCAGGCGCCGGATCTCCCTGCCCGTCAGCGGCTCGTTCTCGAGCACGGCCTCGGCGACCTCTCGCTCGAGCGGCTCGAGCTCGTCCGCGCGGAAGTCGTCGGCCGCGCCCGCGCGCCCGGTCAGCGCGTACGCGGCAGCGAGCAGGCTCGGGGCGACGAGCAGCGCCGCGCTCCCGAAGTGCTTGCCCGCGCACGCGAGCCGGTCTTCCGGCAGCTCGTCCTTCCATCGCCAGAGACGGTCGAACTCCGGCGAGAAACCGGTCGGCTTCCCGTTCTCGTCGCGGATCGCCCAGTCGGCATCAGGCCCGCCGATCTCCAACCACAGCGACGGCAGCACAAGATCGGCTTGACCCCAAACAACCGCGATCCCGGCGCGGTCGACGAAAGCCGCCGCATCCTCGACCGAGCGGATCCGTCGTCGCGGTCGCACGGACGCCAGGTTAAGAGAGGCCGGCTTCGCCGGCCTCGCCGCCCTTGTGGACCCCAGCGAGGGGGCACGCGGGGGAAACCGGGTTTCCCCCGCGAAGCGAGCGCCCGGTAGGGCGCGAAGCGAAAAAAGGACGTCCGGGCCGGTGTTGCCGTGCCGCGAACGTCCTTGTAGACGGAATCCTAGGCATGCTCCGCCTTTCGGGCAAGAAGCGCGGTGCCGGGGTCGGTCGAAAATTCCGCAAAATCGGTAAAGCCGCGGCGGACGAGCTCCTCGCGCAGCCGCTCCGGCGGCACGTAGATCGGCGTGTCGGCCCCGCCGGAGAAGGCGAC
>Ga0209474_10004212_pt1 | contig 12461 bp, 11 predicted proteins | sample GraSoiAngelo_145_FD_185902 | JGI IMG/M metagenome (GOLD analysis project Ga0209474, IMG submission 185902) | Grasslands soil microbial communities from the Angelo Coastal Reserve, California, USA - 14_1009_05_20cm (SPAdes) (version 2) | ecosystem: Environmental > Terrestrial > Soil > Grasslands...
CGATCCCTAGCGCAAGACGTCCTTCGGCGAGCGCGCTCTCGTAGTCGCCGATCATTGCAAGGCCGTGCGTGAGAAAGGCGTGGACGTGGCCCAGTCGAAGATCGTCGCCGAGTCCCTGAGCGAGGCCTTCAGCTTCACGCAAACAGACCCCGCAGTAAGACCTGATCAGAGGGGAGGGCCGGTGCGCCGGTCCTCCTCTTGCTTTTCGAGCGCCTGCCGACCGAACTCCTGCGACTGTCAAGGATGACGCGAAACTTCGTGTGATCGTGCGGAGGCGTCCAGCAACGCGAAGAAGCGGCCGCGTACTGTCCGAAAACTACGTAATGCGACAGCCCGCCCAAGCGTTCGCGGCAGGCCCTGATGATCCCGCTCCTCATGGTAGTGCACCATGAACTCTCTCAGCACATGCACCCGCGGTGTAGGTTCTTGGCACGCCGACCGCTAATGTGCGATGGAGCTCGCGGGCAGTCCCCGGCATCAGCCACGACGCTGGTCCATCGCCGCCGCCACGATACGTTGCAGCTGTGGGACCCTGAACGGCTTACCGAGAAAATCGAACGCCCCGTGAGCGCGCACATCATGGGCGACATCGACGGCGGCGTCGCCACTGACGACAATGACCGGCAATCCGGCATGGTTGCGGCGAAAGTAGTCCAAGCCCTCGAACTGCCCGAAATCTGGCATATGCCAGTCGAGCAGGACCACGTCGGGCTGGAAGCTGGCGACCGCTCTCATCGCGGCGTCGGCATTGCCGGCCGTGGCAACGTCGTAGCCCAGCACGCCCAGGAGATCGCCCAACATTGCGCTAACCCTCGCGTCGTCATCGATCACGAGAACGCGGCCGTGAGGCATTTCTGTCAGGCGCCCCGGACCGACCACAGCGCGATGCCCGGTCGATCGCTGCTTCCCCCGCAGTGACGTGCCGCACGAACGTCACGCCGCAAGGGCACTCAATCGTGACGCGGTACCGGTCAGGGTCGGCTCGGTGGCGTCGCCGACGAGCTGGCCGTGCTCGCGGTGCAGGCGGATAAACTCCTTCACGTCCTCGGTGAGGGTCACGGGCGCCCGGCGTCAGGCACTATCCGCGTGTCAGCTTCTGCGGCCCGCGCCAGTGTTGCGGCGACCGTCAACTCGCGGATGTTCTCGTGGAGGATCTCGTAGACTGGCTCACCGTTCTCATCGCGGCGCCAGACGGCGACAGCGTATCGGTGCGGCTCAACCTGGAGGATGATGGCCGGGTGTTGAGGCGCCCGCGTCGGCCCTGGTTTCTTCCGAGGCACGCCGGGAGCGTACACCATCCCCGCGGACGTTGACGACGGCGGGTTCTCGGCCTGCCGTCCCGGCGTGCAGCGCCGGCGACTTCTACCCGATGCCGGGCGACACCGGACTCTGGCTCCTGGAGCGAGTCCGCGAACGCGGCTATCCCGTGCCCATCATCGTCGTCACCGGCTACGCCGATCTTCGTGCAGACGAGCTTCGGAAGGCGCCCCTGGGCTGACGGCACGGTCACCGTTAGGGGTATCCCCTAGACACTTTTAGGGCCCGCCCCGATTGACGAGCGCGGCGCCGCGAGCGACAACAGAACAGTGCCGCGCCGGATCGCCACGAATGATTGGGGGTAACGCGGAGCCATCCGAATGCCAGATGAGCTGCGTCTGTTCCTGGAGACTCGAGACCGGCCGTTCTGTTTTCGTTGTCTGAGGCAGGCCTTCCCTCACGAAGCCGTCCGAGATCGGATCGAGGCAATGCTGCGCGCCGGAGCGCCGATTCTCATTGGCGAGGGGCGCTGCGCGATCTGCCAGCAGGCGACGACCGTCGTTGCCTATATCCCCGGTGACCCTGACTTGTCCCGACTCGATGGCGACTAACGGTATGGCCAACAAACCCCGAGAACTCGTGTGCGCCATCTGTAAAAAGCGAATTCCGCCCGGCACCGGCGCGTTTCGCCGGGGCGGATCGTATGTGCATGTCGAGTGCGCCGAAAAGGGGAAGGGACAGAAAGTTGAGGGCCGCCGGCCATGAAGATCACCGTGAAGCCTCCTGGCGGTCCGGTCCTCTTTGAGCGCACGCTCGAGGCGCGCGAGGTTGTGCGCGGGAAGCTCATCGTCGACGGTGAGGAACTACCCGGTGGTCCCAACGCCGAGGACGTCGAGCGCGTAGCGAGGAGCGGCATTCTCGACCGCTTGTTGGCGGCTCTACTAGGCTGGCGGGTCTACACCTGTCGGCCATGCGGACGGCGATTTTACGATCGTCCGGAGTCGCCGTCCGACGCGCAGGCCCCGGTCATTGCCGGCTCCGTCACGAACCTCGGCCGCGGCCCCGCGCAGCGCATGCAACTCGCCGTCGAGCGGCTGGATCCCGATGGCGCGGTGTTCGGCACGTCCGCCTGCCTCAATTGAAGCGGTCCCCGGATTCCTTGACTCCCTTGACGCGGTGGGCTAGGTTCGTCCCATGTGCGCGGCTCGCCGCATGACGCGCTCCGTGGTCTTTGCGCTCGCCGTCGGACTTGCGTTCCTCGGACTGACGGCTTCTGCAGCGACCGCGCAGACCTCCCCGATCGGCGTGCTGGTCGACCAGATTCTCTCGCTGTTCCCCAAGGTCGACGGCGACGTGCTGGAAGTCCAGGACAGTACCGTGACGCTGTCGCTCGGCAAGAAGGACGGGCTCACGCCCGGAGTGGAGCTGAGCGTGTACCGGGAGGGTCGCGAGCTTCGGCATCCGCGGACAGGGGCGCTGCTCGGCAAGACCGAGGAGAGCATCGGGCGCGTGCGCGTCGAGCAGGTCTTCGAGGCCTACGCCACGGGCCGTGTGACGCAGGCGGCGGACGTCAGGCCCGGGGATCGCGTCCGCGTCTCGGCCGGCAAGGTCACCCTCACGGTCGTCCCGCTGGTCGAGGGTGTCAAGGACGCGCTGGCGGAGGCCGCCGTGCAGGCCCTGGTGGAAGACCTCAATCGCACGGGGCGCTTCCAGATCGCGATGGGCGATGCCATGGCGGCCGCGCTCGTGCAAGAGGGGCTGCAGCGCGCGGACATTCTCGAGGGCAAGGGCCTGGCCAAGCGGGCCGAGCGCCAGAAGGTCGAGAACGCCCTCGTCGTTCTCCTGAAGCCCGTCGAGAAGAAGCCCTTCATGGACGTGCGGCTCTTCTCGTTCCCCGGACCGAGCCAGCTGTTGACGACCGGCCTGTTCGTCCCGCCCTCGGTGCGGCCGCCACCGCAGGGGAACTTCTCGGCCTCCGACAAGAGCCGTCCGAATCAGACGGCCCGGACGGCCCAGTCGCTGCTCGCCCGCCTGCTGACCGGGGAGCTCGACAGCGGCGCCTACTCGACCGGGGAAGGCTCGATCCCGCTGAAGGAGGTCGCCAAGTTCCCATTCGTCGTCTTGTCGCTCGACATCGCGGTGGCCCCGGCCGACAAGACGCCCCGCATGGTCATCACCGACGGCCACAAGGTGTACCTCTACAAGATCGTCGAGCGCGCGCTCGAGCCGGAGTGGACGTGGACGGGCAACGCCACGGCCTCGGTGTTCGGCGTTCAGCTCGCCGACCTGGATGGCGACGGCGTGCTCGAGGTCGTGGTGAACCGCTACCATCCGAATCCGGCCATCCTGCTGAACTCGCTGATCCTCGGGAGCCGCGAGGGCAAGCCCGTCGTGCTCGTGAAGGACATCAACCAGACGCTCCTGGCCGTCGACGCCACCGGCGACGGCGTCAAGCGCACGCTGTGGGGTCAGGACTTCGTCCAGACCGGTTTCTGGAAGGCCGGTCAGGTGGATCAGCTGGCGCTGCGCGACGGGCGCCTCGTCCAGGAGGCCCGAGTGGCGGTGCCGTCGACCTTCCGTGCCACCGGCGCCGCGATGTCGAACATCGCCGGCAAGAACGCCTTCCGCACGCTGGCGTTCGTCGACGAGCACAATCGGCTCCGCCTCTCGATGGATACCGAGGAGCTCTGGCGCTCGGCGTCGCCGGTCGGCGGCGGCGTCAGCAAGCTTCCGGTCGACGTGCAACTCGGGCGGGCGACGCGTACGAACATCTACATCCATGAGGCCAACCCCGTGGCGGTGGATCTCGACGGCGACGGCCTCGAGGAGATCGTCGTCCCCCAGAACCAGGTGCCGGGGCGGCTGGCCGTCATCTTCAAGGGCCCGGCGGGCTATCGGTTCCAGTCGGTGAACTCCGGCTTCGAGGGAATGATCACCGGCCTGGGGGTGATCCCGGGTGATCCCACGCCCTCCCTCGTCGTTGCCGTGACCCGCTACTACGGCGTGCTCACCAATGCCGGCGACACGCAGATCATCATGACGATCCCGGAGTGACGCCGGCACGCCTCCATCCGTCCCGCTGATTCCCGCCGCCGTCCCATGGCACACCTCGACGAGGACTGACGCAACGATGGCCAGCAAGATCAACACGGCGCCGCCGCGCGGCATGCGGGACATCCTGCCGCACGAGGTCGAGCTGCGCGACGCCGCCATCCAGCAGATCCTGGCCGTCTATCGCGGCTACGGCTTCCGCCGGATCGAGACACCGGCGCTCGAGAGCCTTCGCCTGCTGGCCGGCGCCGACGCCGGCGAGAACGAGAAGCTCATCTTCAAGGTCCTCAAGCGCGGCGAGGATCTCGAGAGCGCGTTGCGCGAGGGCCACGAGCTCGCCGACCTCGGGCTCCGCTTCGATCTCACCGTGCCGCTCGTGCGCTACTACGCCGAGAACCACGCGCGGCTGCCCGATCCGCTGAAGGCGATCCAGATCGGGCCGGTGTGGCGGGCCGAGCGGCCCCAGAAGGGCCGCTATCGGCAGTTCACCCAGTGCGACATCGACGTGCTCGGGATGAGCTCGCCGATCGTCGAGGTCGAGCTGATGCTGGCCACCGGCGAGGCGCTGACCCGGCTGGGGCTCTCCGACCTCACCGTGCGCGTCAACGATCGACGGGTCCTGTCGCTGATTGCCCGGTACTGCGGCTTCGGCGACGAGCAGCAGGGCGGGTTCTTCATCGCCTTCGACAAGCTGGACAAGATCGGCGCCGCGGGCGTCGTCGGCGAGCTGCGCGAGGCCGGCCATGCCGCGGCCGCCCTCGCGCGCTTCGAGCGGCTGCTGCCGACGCTGCAGAAGCGCGAGCTGTCGCTGGAGACGCTGCCGGAGACGCTGGGCGCGAGCGACGGCGCCGGCCGGGCGGCGTTCGAATCGCTGGCCTGGATCATCGCCACCGCCAACGCGGCGATGCCGGCCGGAACCCGCGCGCAGTTCGATCCCACCCTGGTCCGCGGGATGGGCTACTACACGGGCACGATCTTCGAGATCGCCTCGCCCGCGTACCCGTCGTCGATCGCCGGCGGCGGCCGTTACGATCGCATGGTCGGCACGCTGCTGGGCCGCGAGGTGCCCGCCTGCGGGTTCTCCATCGGCTTCGAGCGGCTCGTGCAGATCCTGCTCGAGCGGGGCGACACGGCCGCCCCCGGCGCCGCCGCCACCGAGACGACGCCGCGGCGCATCGCGCTGCTCGTGGAGGAGCGTGCGGACCTGGCGACGGCGCTGGCCGCGGCCCGCGCGCTGCGCGAGGAAGGCCAGCTGGTCTCGCTGGAGCTCAAGCGCAAGAACCTCGGCAAGCAGCTCGAGGACTTCGCCCAGCACGGCTTCTGGGGGTACGCGCTATGCGAGTCGTCGGGCGCGGTCACCGTCAAGCCACTGACCCGCCGCGAGCGCGCGTGATGCACGCGTATCGCACGCACACCTGTGGCGAGCTCCGGGCCGGCGACGTCGGCAAGCCGGCGCGGCTGTCGGGCTGGGTGCATCGCAAGCGCGACCACGGCAACCTCCTCTTCATCGACCTGCGGGACAACTACGGCCTGACCCAGTGCGTGATCGCCGCCGGCAGCGCGCACTTCAAGACGGTGGAGTCCCTGCGGCTGGAGACGGTGGTGACGGTGAGCGGCCAGGTGGTGGCGCGGGCGCCGTCCGCGATCAACCCGAAGCTGGCCACCGGCGAGATCGAGATCGCCGTCGACGAGATCGCCGTGCTGTCGACGGCCGAGCCGCTGCCGCTGCAGGTCAACAGCGAGGCCGAGTTCCCCGAGGAGACGCGGCTGCGCTATCGCTTCCTCGACCTGCGGCGCGAGCCGCTGCACCAGCACATCCTGCTGCGCAGCCGGGTGATCGCCAGCATCCGCCGGCGGATGATCGCCGCCGGGTTCACGGAGTTCCAGACGCCGATCCTGACCTCCAGCTCGCCGGAGGGCGCCCGCGACTACCTGGTGCCCAGCCGCCTGCATCCCGGCAACTTCTACGCGCTGCCGCAGGCGCCGCAGCAGTTCAAGCAGCTGTTGATGGTGGCCGGCTTCGACCGCTACTTCCAGATCGCGCCCTGCTTCCGCGACGAGGACGGCCGCGCCGACCGCTCGCCCGGCGAGTTCTACCAGCTCGACCTCGAGATGTCGTTCGTCACCCAGGAGGACGTCTTCGCGGCGCTGGAGCCGATCATGCACGGCGTCTTCGCCGAGTTCCGACCCGAGGCGGCGGTGACGCCGGCGCCGTTCCCGCGCATCCCGTACGACGAGGCGCTGGCGAAGTACGGCACCGACAAGCCGGATCTCCGCAACCCGCTGGTGATCGACGACGCCACCGAGGTCTTCCGCGGCTCGGGCTTCGCGGTGTTCGCCTCCGCCATCGAGCAGGGGGCGGTGGTGCGGGCGCTGCGGGCGCCGGGGGCGGCCGCCCAGCCGCGCAGCTTCTTCGACAAGCTCAACCAGTGGGCGCGCGACGAGGGCGCGCCCGGCCTCGGCTACGTGACGCTGGCCGAGGGCGGCGCGCGCGGCCCGATCGCCAAGTTCCTCGATGCGCCCCGGCTGGCCCGCCTGCGCGAGGCCACCGGCGCCGCCGACGGCGACGCGGTGTTCTTCGCCGCCGACAAGCGAGCGGCCGCCGACAAGCTGGCCGGCAAGGCGCGCGCCAAGCTGGGCGAGGAGCTGGGGCGGGTCGAGACGAACGCGTTCCGGTTCTGCTGGATCACCGACTTCCCGATGTACGAGCGGGACGAGGAGACGGGGAGGATCGACTTCAGCCACAACCCGTTCTCGATGCCCCAGGGCGGCCTGGAGGCGCTGGAGACGCGCGATCCGCTGACGATCAAGGCCTACCAGTACGACATCGTCTGCAACGGCGTCGAGCTGTCGAGCGGTGCCATCCGGAACCACCGGCCCGACATCATGTACAAGGCCTTCGGCATCGCCGGCTACAGCCGCGAGCACGTCGAGGCGCACTTCGGCGGCATGCTCAACGCGTTCAAGTACGGCGCGCCGCCGCACGGCGGCTCGGCGCCGGGCATCGACCGGATCGTGATGCTCATCGCCGGGGTCTCCAACATCCGCGAGGTGATCGCCTTCCCCATGAACCAGCAGGCGCAGGACCTCATGATGGGCGCGCCGGCGCCGGTGCCGCCCGAGCGGCTGCGCGAGCTGCACATCCGTGTCGTCCTGCCCGAAGGAGAGCACATGGTAGACTCGAAAACAGGGAACGATAGACGTTGAGCGAAGCCACCCAAATCACGCGCCGCCTGTCCCTGGCGCCCGACGTTGACCTGGGCAACCTGCTCGGCCGGAACGACGATCACCTCCGCACGCTCGAGTCCGAGTTCGATGTCCGCATCGTGGCCCGCGGCCACGACGTCATGCTCAAGGGTGACGAGCGGCAGGTCCGCCGGGCCGAGCGCGCGCTGACCCAGCTGGCCGAGCTGCTGCGCTCCGGCGCGCCGCTGCGCGGCGGCGAGGTGCGGGCGGCCGTCAAGATGATCGCCGACGACGACGAGGCGGATCTGAAGGCCGTCTTCAGCGACGCCATCGCCGTCCCCTCGCGCAAGAAGTGGATCACGCCCAAGACGCGCGGGCAGAAGACCTACGTGGATGCCATCCGCGGCCACGACATGGTGTTCGGCATCGGGCCCGCCGGCACCGGCAAGTCGTTCCTGGCGGTGGCGATGGCGGTGTCGGCGCTGATGAAGCGCGAGGTCACGCGCATCGTGCTGACGCGCCCGGCCGTGGAAGCGGGCGAGCGGCTCGGATTCCTGCCCGGCGACCTCTACGAGAAGGTGCATCCCTACCTGCGTCCGCTCTACGACGCGCTCTACGACATGCTGGAGGCCGAGAAGGTTGCCTCGCTCATGGAGAAGGGCGCCATCGAGATCGCGCCGCTGGCCTACATGCGCGGGCGGACGCTCAACGACGCCTTCATCATCCTCGACGAGGCGCAGAACAGCACCACCGAGCAGATGAAGATGTTCCTCACCCGGCTCGGGTTCAACTCCAAGATGGTGATCACCGGCGACGTGACCCAGGTCGACCTGCCCGCCTCGCGGCATTCGGGCCTCATCGGGGTGCAGGCGATCCTGCGCGGCGTGCCCGGCATCGCGTTCGTCTACTTCGACGAGCACGACGTCGTCCGCCACCGGCTGGTGTCGGCCATCATCCGCGCCTACGGCGAGGCCGAGGCGCGCTCCGCCGCCCGCGCCGCCGGCGCCCCGTCGGCCAACGCCCCCGACGACGAGGCCACCGCCGGCACCGCCTGATGCCGGCGGCCATCGACAACCGACAGCGCGAAGTCCCGGTCGACGTCGCGCGCCTGGCCCGCGCGGCGGGGCGGGCGCTGAGCGCCGTCGGCCGGCCGGCGGGCGTCGTCGAGATCGCGGTGGTCGACGACGCCGAGATCCGCCGGCTGAACGCGCGCTACCGGGGGATCGCGCGGCGCACCGACGTGCTGGCCTTTCCCCTGGAGGCGCCGGCGACCCCGCTGGTCGGCCAGCTGGTGATCTCCGCGACCGCCGCCCGCCGGCAGGCGCGTCGGCTGGCGGTGCCGGTCGCGGTGGAGCTGGACCTGCTCGTCACGCACGGTACCCTTCATCTCGTGGGCTACGACGACCGCGATCCCGTCGAGGCCGACCTGATGCACCGCCGCGAGCGCGACATCCTCGCCGCCGCTCCCGACCGTCTATGGAAGGGTCTCCTCCCCCAATGAGCAAACTGGAGGAGCACGCCGGTACGCCCCCCTCCGAGCATAAAGCCGGCTTCGTCTCGCTGATTGGCCGGCCCAATGCCGGCAAGTCCACGCTCCTGAACCGCCTGGTGGGCCAGAAGCTCGCCATCGTCTCGCCCCGGCCCCAGACCACCCGCAACCGGATCACCGGCATCCTCACCCGGCCCGACGCCCAGATCGTCTTCGTCGACACACCCGGACTGCACGCCGGCGGCGGCCGGCTCGGCGAGTTCATGCTGAAGACGGCGCAGCGGGCCGTGGAAGACGTCGACGCCGTCTGCCTGGTAGTCGATGCGACCGAGCGCGCCGGGCCCGACGAGCTCGTGCTGGCGCCGCTGCGCGAGTACGGCGGCCTCACGGTGTGCGCGCTCAACAAGGTCGACCTCGTCCACCCCCGCTCGGCGCTGCTGCCCCTGCTGGAGCGCTGGGGCGCGGCCCACCCGTTCGCCGAGCTGGTGCCGATCTCGGCCGCCGACGGCAGCAACTGCGACCGTCTGCTCGACGTGCTCGTGAAAGCGATGCCGGAGCATCCAGCCTTCTTCCCGGCCGACACGACCAGCGACGTGCCGGAGACGTTCTGGGCAGCCGAGGTGATCCGCGAGCAGGTGTTCCACTTCGTCCGCCAGGAGGTGCCCTACGCGGTGGCGGTGCGGGTGGAGGAGCTGACCGAGCGCGCGGAGCCGACCACCGTCTACGTCCGCGCGACGATCTTCGTCGAGCAGGACTCGCAGAAAGGGATCCTGATCGGCAAGGGCGGCGCCATGCTCAAGCGCATCGGCAGCGAGGCCCGCCACCAGCTCGAGGCGTTCTTCGGCGTGAAGGTGTTCCTGGAGCTGCACGTGCAGGTCCGGCACAACTGGCGGAAGGACCCGCGCGCCCTGCGCGAGTTCGGCTTCCTGCTGACCTCCTGACGATGGGCCTGGGCGCCTCGGCCGCCGTCGTGGTCGGCAGCTTCCCGCTGGGCGAGAGCGATCGCGTGGTGACCTTCTTCACGCGCGAGTTCGGCCGCGTGCGCGGCGTGGCCAAGGCCGCCCGCCGGCTGAAGTCGCGCTTCGGCGGCGCCCTCGAGCTGTTCACGCTGGGCGAGCTGGTGTTCTTCGACACCGGCCGCAGCGAGCTGGTCCGCGTCGACCACTTCGACGTGACGCATCCCTTCGCCGCCCTGCGGGAGAACCTCGAGGTGCTGGGCGAGGCGGCCTGGATCGTGGAGGTCGTGGCCCGCACCACCGGCGAGCGCGACCGTCAGCCCGCGCTCTACGGCCTGCTCGTACGCGCGCTGCGCGCGATGGAAGCCGCGCCGCGCCCGGCCCGCGTGGCCGTCTGCTTCGGCGTGCGCTGCCTGGACGTGCTCGGGCATCGCCCGCGGCTCGACCGCTGTGTCGAATGCGGTCGCGCCTATCCGTTTCCCGGGCCGTCGCTGGCCGAGGGCGGCCTCGTCTGCGAGGGGTGCCGCCCGGGCCTCGACGCGGTGCCGGTGGCGCCGGCCACCGTGGCCGCCTTCACGCGGCTGGGCGCCGCGCGGTGGGAGGAGGCGATCGCGTCGCCCGTCGGCCGCGCCGGCCCCGAGCTGCGCGCGGTGCTCGATACGCATCTGTCACGACTCATCGGACAGCCGACCCGCAGCGGACGCTTCATCCGCGAGGTGCGCCGGCTGTCGGAAGTCTCTGGAGAGCGCCGATGACTGCGATGGACACCCTCGTCTCGCTGTGCAAGCGCCGTGGCTTCGTCTTCCAGTCGAGCGAGATCTACGGCGGCACCGGGTCGTGCTGGGACTACGGCCCGCTCGGCGTCGAGCTGAAGCAGAACATCAAGCGCGTGTGGTGGCGGGACTTCGTCCAGGAGCGCCCCGACATGGTCGGGCTCGACGCCTCCATCCTCATGCACGCGACGGTGTGGAAGGCCAGCGGCCACGTCGACAACTTCAGCGATCCGATGGTCGACTGCCGCGAGTGCAAGCGCCGGTTCCGCGCCGATCAGATCGACGAGACGGCGTGGCTGCACTTCTGCCCGGCCACCAAGGGCAACAAGTTCACGATCCCGGCCGGCGAGGCGTGCAAGCACTGCGGTGCCCGGCGCACGCTGTGTCCGGAGTGCGGCAAGGGCGAGCTGACGGCGCCCCGGCAGTTCAACCTGATGTTCAAGACCTTCATGGGGCCGGTCGAGGAGGACGCGGCGGTGACGTACCTCCGTCCGGAGACGGCCCAGGGCATCTTCGTGAACTTCGACAATGTGCTGCAGTCGATGCGTCTGAAGCTGCCCTTCGGCGTCGCCCAGATCGGCAAGGCCTTCCGCAACGAGATCACGCCCGGCAACTTCATCTTCCGATCGCGTGAGTTCGAGCAGATGGAGATCGAGTACTTCGTGAACCCGCACGAGCGCGTCGACGGCCGCCCGGCCGACGAGGCCCTGCACGACCAGTGGATCGAGGCCTGCCGGGCATGGTTCACCCGCTACGGCCTGACGCCGGAGAATCTCCAGCTCCACGAGCACGCCCGGGACGAGCTGGCCCACTACGCCAAGCGGACGGTGGATATCATGTACCGCTTCCCCATGGGCTGGAGCGAGCTCATGGGCATCGCCAACCGCACGGACTTCGATCTGAAGCAGCACGCCAAGTTCAGCGGCAAGTCCCTGACGTATTTCGACGAGGAGCGCAAGGAGCACATCGTTCCCTACGTCATCGAGCCGTCGGCCGGCGTCGATCGCGCCCTGCTCGCGTTCCTGCTCGACGCCTATCGCGAGGAGGAAGTGCGCGGTGAGAAGCGCGTGGTGCTGCGCTTCCATCACGAGCTGGCGCCGGTCAAGGTCGCGGTGCTGCCGCTGCTCAAGAAGCGGCCCGAGATCGTGGCCACCGCGCACGAGCTGCGGACGCGGCTGGCCCGCCGCTGGACGGCCGTGTACGACGACACCGCGGCCATCGGGCGCCTCTACCGGAGGCAGGACGAGGTCGGCACGCCCTACTGCGTGACGGTCGACGTCAAGACGGTGGGCGATCGCGAGAAGGGCGAGGCCGGGGATCAGCGGGTGACGATCCGCGAGCGCAACTCGATGGAGCAGATCCGCGTGCCGCTCGCCGACCTCGAGACCGTCTTCGCACGTCTGCTCGGCGACGCCCCCTGGACCGACGTGGCCGCCGCCTACCCCCGCGCCGAGGGCTGACCCCGGCGGGACTTCACGGGCCCTGGGCGCCGAGCGGGATCGAGGAGCGCCACGGCTGGGCCGAGGCGCGCCGAGCGTTGGGGGGTTGCGGGACTTTACGGGCCCTGGGCGCCGAGCGGGATCGAGGAGGGCCACGGCTGGGCCGAGGCGCGCCGAGCGTTGGGGGGTTGCGGGACTTTAGGGGCCCTGGGCGCCGAGCGGGATCGAGGAGCGCCACGGCTGCGCCGGGGCGCGACGAGCGTTGGGGGGTTTGGGGGCCATTTCGGGGCCCCCATCTAAATAAGTCTCG
>Ga0209474_10004213_pt1 | contig 12458 bp, 9 predicted proteins | sample GraSoiAngelo_145_FD_185902 | JGI IMG/M metagenome (GOLD analysis project Ga0209474, IMG submission 185902) | Grasslands soil microbial communities from the Angelo Coastal Reserve, California, USA - 14_1009_05_20cm (SPAdes) (version 2) | ecosystem: Environmental > Terrestrial > Soil > Grasslands ...
GCCACTCCACCGGCGTGGAGACCGTGGCCCCGGCGTACTCGCGGGCGGCGTAGGGGCTGACCAGCGTGGCGCCGCGATGATTGCGGTGGACGTCGATGAGGATCTTGCCGCGCCGGCGCGCGCGCCGCATGTCGAGGGTGAACAGCCGGGGCTCGCGCGTGCGGGCCAGCCGCGTGATCGCCTCGGCCGCGGTGCGCACCTGCTCGAAGCTGTGCACGGGAGCCAGCGGGACCATCACGTGCAGGCCGCGGCCGCCGGAGGTCTTGGCCCAGGCCCGGATCTTGTAGTGGGCCAGCAGGTCGCGCAGCAGCAGCGCCGCGTTGCGCACCTCCCGGAACGCGATCTCGGTCGGATCGAGGTCGAACAGCAGCTGATCGGGCCGGTCGAGCGCGTCGACGGTGCAGGACCACGGATGCACGGAGATGGCGCCCAGGTTCAGGAGGTAGAGCAGGGACGCCAGATCGCCGCCGATCACGTGCTCGGAGTAGCCGAGCGCGGCGTGCTCGGTGCGGATCCGGCGCGTCGGCACCCAGCTCGGCAGCCCCGGCGGCGCGGTCTTCTGGAACACGCACTCGCCGGTGATCGGATCCGGCGCGCGCTGCAGGCTGATCGGGCGGTGGGCGATGAACGGCAGCAGCCGGTCGGCGATCTCGGCGTAGTAGGCGAGGAGCTCGTCCTTGGTGACGCGGTCCTCCGGCCACAGCACCTCGTCCAGGTGCGTGAGGATCAGCCGGCGGCCCTCGAGATCCACGACGCGCGTAGCGGTCGTCATCGCCGCCTCACGAGGCCCGCCGCCGCGCGGCGGAGCGGCGGCCGGCCGGCGCCGCCGGCTGGCGTCCCTCTTTGCCGGCGGCGCGCGGCTGGCGCGCCTCCAGGCTCGCCTGCAGCGCCTGCATGAGGTCCACGACCTTCGTCGGCGGCTTGCGCGCCGCCGCCGGCGCCGCGACCGCGACCTTGCGCTCGATCGCCGCCAGCAACGCCTCGCGATAGCGGTCGCGGTACTTGTCCGGCTGCCAGTCGGCGGTGAGCGTGTCGACGAGCTGCAGCGCCAGGTCCACCTCGCGGCGGTCGAGCCCGGCGTCGCCGCGGGGCACGTTGAGCTCGGTGGCCGGCACGATCTCGTGCGCGAAGCGCATCGTGGTCAGCACCAGGGCCGCGTCGGCGACCTTCACGGCGGCCAGGTGCTCGCGCTGCCGCAGCACCACGGTCGCCACGCCGACGCGACCGCTTCGCCGTAGCGCCTCGCGCAGCAGCGCGTAGGCCTTGGCGCCGGTGGCGGCCGGCTCCAGGTAGTACGGCTGCTCGAAGTAGACGAAGTCGATCGCGTCGGCGGGCACGAAATCGTGGATCTCGATCGTCTGGCTGGCGTCGGCGTCGGCGTTCTTGAAGTCCTCTTCGGTCATGACGACGAACTCGCCCTTCTCGTACTCGTACCCCTTGCCGATCTCCGGCCACGGCACCTCCACGTTCTCGGCCGTGCACACGCGCCGGTAGGCGATCGGGCTGGCGTCCTTGGCGTGCAGGAGGCGGAACGACAGGTCGTTGCGAGTCGTCGCCGGGTACAGGGCCACCGGAATGTTCACCAGGCCGAACGTGAGGGCGCCTTTCCAGAGCGAGCGCATGGGGGGCCTCAGGGCGCCCCGGCACGCAGGGGATTGCGCACGCTCGACACCTTGCAGGTCACGCCGCCGGCAGGCGGCGCTGCTCGGCGAGGAAGCGGTCGACGGCGGCCACGGTGCCGGCCACCACGATGCCGGTCTGGACCGTCCGCGCTCCCACGCCGACGAGGCGCAGGAGCGGCACGCGGGACAGGACCAGGCCCGCGACGAGAGCGCCGGCGCCAAGCGCCCACGGCATCCACCACGCGCGCGGGACCCGACGCGCCAGGGCGTCGAGCTGCCGCTCGATCACGCGGCGGGTGAGCGCAATGTCAGCCTGGATCTCAGCTGGGCTGCGAGCCATCGCCAGTTCTCCTCGAGCGAGTGCAACGTTTCGTGGGGCCACGAGAGGTGGGTCAATCGCCACGCGCTCCACGCCAGCACGCCGAGCGAGACCAGCGTGACGCCGCCGCCCGCGATCAGCAGGGGCTCCCAGCGCGCGCCGAAGATGGGCGACAGCGCGGCCGCGAGCAGCACGACGAACGCCGCGATCAGCGCGATGGCGGCCGGAACCGCGAGGGCGATCGTGGTGACGAGCGTACGCACGAGCGCGCGCGTCTCGGCGATGCCGAGCTCGACTTCGAGGCGCGCGAGACGGGTGAGGCGTGCGAGGACGGCGTCGTCGTCGAGCGAGGGGGAAGGCAGGCGGTGCACGGTGGCCATGTGCCCTTGCAAGAAAGCAATTCGGCTGCCACCGAGGCTATGACGAAAGGTGCAGAGCGCCTCAGCCGAAATCGTGCGAAGGCACCGCGTGACCACGCACCGGCAGCGCCGCCACGCGACGCGCCCGCACCGAGAGCACCCCGTCCTGCGATTGTAAAATCCCCTCGACCACCAGCAGCGGCGCCGTGACCAGCAGGAGGCGCCGGCGCGCAAACAGTTGCGGCGTGACGATGACGTTGGCGATGCCGGTTTCGTCCTCGAGGCTCAGGAACACGAAGCCCTTGGCGGTGCCGGGGCGCTGCCGCACGATCACGCTGCCGGCCACGCGGACGATCGACTCGTGTGCGCAGCGCCGCAGGTCGATCGCCCGCGTGACCCCCCGGCGGGCGAGCGTGCGACGGCGCAGCGCCATCGGATGCGGCCCGAGCGTGACGCCGCTGCCGGCGTAGTCCGCGGCGAGCCGCTCGTCGACGGTCATCTCGCTCAGCGGCCCGGGCGGCGTGGCGGCGGGCGCGGCGACGCCGGTCGCGAACAGCGGGCCCGGCGAGGGCACCGCGGCCGCCCACAGATCCGCGCGGCGCGTGCCGCCGAGCGCGGTGAGCGCGCCGACGGCGGCCAGCGTCTGCGCCTCGTCGCTCGCCAGTCCCGCCCGCGCGACGAGGTCGTCCACCGTCGCCAGCGCCCGCTCGCCGCGGGCGGCGACGATCGCACGCCCCGCCGTCTCCCGCAGGCCCTTCACGTAGCGCAATCCCAGCCTCACGACATCGCCGGCCGGGCCGTCCTCGATCGTGCAGTCCCAGAGCGAGCGCGTGACGTCGATCGGCCGGATGACGAGGCCGTGGCGCTGGGCGTCCTTGACGATCGTGGCGGCGTGATAGAAGCCCATCGGCTGGTTGTTCAGCAGCGCGGCATAGAACGCCGCCGGCTGTCGCACCTTCAGCCAGGCGCTCGCGTAGGCGAGCAGCGCGAAGCTGATCGCGTGCGAGTTGTGGACGACCAGGTCGTTGGCGAGGAAATTGTGCTCGCCGTCGATCTCGAGGTCGTAGGTCTCGCGCTCGCCGACCGGCTCCAGTGCGGTCACGCGATCCCAGGCCACCTCGGACCCGTCGAGGCGCTGGCGATCCGGCGGCCCGAAGAAGCGGGCGACGCCCGTGGGCAGCGCCCGCGCGGCGGCGATCCGGTCACCGGGCTGCAACGCCGCCAGGCCCCGCCAGCCGCCGTCGGTGAGCAGTGGATGCTCGGCGGTCGCCACGAGCTGCCGCCCCAGCGCCGTCCGCAGGCGATGGACCATGCGCCGTCCGCTGCAGGTGGCGCGAACGATCCGTCGCTTGACCAGCCGGCGCTCGCCGTCACAGGCCAGCGTGTGGGTCACGCTCGCCCGGCCGGCGACGATGTCCTCGAGGGCCACCCCCTGGCCGCGGTCGGCGTCGAACACCTGGGTGTCGCCGACGACGCACTCGGGGAAGCCGTACAGCGCGAACGCCGTGATGGCGTGCACGATCTCGTCGGCCGCCCGGCCCTCGATCCCCTGCCGTGCCATGCCCGCGCGCAGCTTGGCCTCGATGTCGACCATGCGGCGCTCGCTGCGCTTGAAGCCGAACGCGCGCCGGAGCTCCTCGGCCTCGCTGCCGCTGAAGCCGGCGGCCACCATCGCCATGCGCAGCAGCTGCTCCTGGAACAGCGGCACTCCGAGCGTCCGGGCCAGGATCGGCTCCAGGCTCGGATGCGGATATGTCACCGTTTCCCGCCCGCGCCGCCGGCGGATGTAGGGGTGCACCATGTCGCCGACGATCGGTCCCGGCCGGATGATCGCGACCTGGACGACGAGATCGTAGAACCGCTCGGGATGGATCCGCGGCAGCGTCGCCATCTGGGCGCGGCTCTCGACCTGGAAGACGCCGATGGTGTCGGCCTGCTGCAGCTGCGCATAGACCGCGGCATCGTCGGGCGGCAGGTGGGCGAGATCGACGTGGCCGCCGCGCTCGCTCACCAGCCGTATGGAGTCCTGCAGGACCGACATCATCCGCAGGCCGAGCAGATCGACCTTCACGATGCCGAGCGCCGCGCAGTCGTCCTTGTCCCACTGGATCACCACGCGACCGGGCATGGTGGCGGGCTCGAGCGGCACCACGTCGTCGAGACGGCCGGCGGCGATCACCATGCCCCCCGAGTGCTGGCCGAGGTGACGGGGCAGGTCTTGCAGCCGCGTCCACAGCGCGGCGAACTTGCGGATGCGCGGATGGGCGGGGTTGCAGCCGGCTTCGCCCAGATGACGCGTGAGGACGTCGGCGGGATCCTGAAAGCCCCACGTCGACACCAGCCGCGCCAGCCGGTCCTGCAGCTCGCCCGGCAGGCCCAGCGCCTTGCCGACCTCGCGGGCGGCGCTGCGGCCTCGATACGTGATGACGTTGGCGGTCATGCCCGCCCCGTGACGCCCGTACCGGCGATAGACGTATTGAATCGCCGCCTCGCGCCGCTCCCCGCTCGGCAGGTCGAGATCGATATCGGGCCACTCACCGCGCGCCTCGCTCAGGAACCGTTCGAACAGCAGGTCCATTCCGACCGGGTCGGCCGCGGTGATGCCGAGCGCGTAGCACACCGCGCTGTTGGCGGCCGAGCCGCGACCTTGCACGAGGATGTCGCTGGCGCGGCAGAACTCGACGATGTCCCAGACGATGAGGAAGTAGCCGGCGAGATCGAGCCGGCCGATGATGTCGAGCTCGTGCTCGATCTGCCGGCGCGCGCGGGCGGCCAGCGGGCCGTCGCCGTAGCGGATCGCGCCGCCGCGGCGCGCCAGGTCGCGCAGGTGCTCGAACGCGGCGGTGTCGGGCGGCAGCGGGAAGTCCGGAAAGCGATAGCCGAGGTTCTTGAGCGTGAACGCCAGGCGCAGCGCCAGCTCGCCGCTCGTGGCGAGGGCGTCGGGCAGATCGCGGAAGCGTCGGGCCATCTCGAGCCCGCCCTTGAGATCGCGCTCGCCGTTGCGCGCAAGCCGGCGGCCGGCGTGGTCGAGGTCGGTCTTCTCGCGGATGCAGGTGAACACGTCGGTCACCGCACGGCCGCCGGCCCGGCAGTACAGCGGCTGGTTCGTGGCCACCACCGGCAGCCGGGCTTCGGCGGCCAGGATCAGCAGTCGCTGCAGATCGCGCTCCTGCGCGCGATCGAGATGGCGCTGAACCTCGACGAAGCAGTTGTCGCGCCCGAAGATCGCCGCCAGGCGATCGAGAATTCCCCGCGCCGTGTCGCGCTCGCCGCGCGCCACGCAGCTCGCCAGCGGGCCCTGGGCGCCGCCGGTCAGACACACCAGCCCCGCGGCGTACGGCGCGAGATCCTCGAGCGCGACGCGGCCGGCGCCCTTGGCGGCGCCGAGCTTGAGTCGGGTGATGAGCCGGCAGAGGTTGCGATAGCCGTCGCGATCCTCCACGAGGACCGGCAGGCGCGAGCCGTCGGCGAGCGTCAGCTCGCTGCCGACGAGCGCGCGCAGGCCCGCGTTCTCGGCGGCGCGGTGAAAGCGCGCGGCGCCGTACACCCCGTCGCGATCCACCAGCGCCAGCGCCGGCATGCCGAGCCGCGCGGCCTCCGCGACCAGCGCCTCCGGCTGCTCGGCGCCTTCCAGAAACGTGAACGCCGACTGCGCGTGCAGCTCGACGAACACGTCTCACGCACCCGCGGCGACCCGGGGCCGGAACGCGGACCTCGCGGCCGGCCAGGGGTCAGTCATAGACGCCCTCGAGCAACCACGCGTTTCTCAGACGGTCGTGGACGAGGCGCCAGACGGTGTTGTCGGCGAGGGCCACGTCCCACTCGTCGCGGGCCCAGACGTCGACGTCCCACCAATCCCCCGACGCCCGCCACGGCCCGGCGCAGGTCACGACCCCGGTCCCGCCGCCGGCCGGATCGCCGACATATGCCGGCCGCCCGTCCCGCGTCTCGACCGTCACCGTCCGCGGCGGTCGCAGCCTGCGCAGCGCCAGAGCTCCAGCCGCCGCATCGCACGAATCGTCGCCAGCGCTCGAGACCCCTCCCGGCTCCGCCGGGGCCCCAGGGGCGCTGGGGGCCGTGTCGGGGCCCCCGACTTCGAATCCCACCAGCGCCCAGGCGTCGGGACGATGCGAGTCGACAACCACGGGGGTGCCCACGTTGGCGGATCCGACCAGCGTCGTCAGCCGCGCCAGGACGGCGGCGAGGTCGCGCGGCGCCGGCGGCGGTGGGTCCCAGAGACCGCCGGGCGCGGCCCGCCGCGGCACGACGCGGGCGCTGAGCGCCACGCCGGTCACCGGCGCCGAGGGCGGATGCGCTTCGATGTCGAGCGTGAGCAGGGCCGCGATCGGCGCCGGCTCGGCCAGCGGGGCCGCCAGGGCCACCGAGCGTGCGTGATGGCCGCCGGAGGCCAGCGCCAGGCGGACGTCGAGCGCGTCGGCGACCAGATGCGCGGCCACCAGGCGAGCGCACAATCGCTCGAGCACCCGCCCGAGCACCGGCGTCAAGGCGGGCAGCGTCGTGATCTCCCACTCGACGCCTTGCGCCTCCTCCCAGAAGACCGGCGCGCTCCACAGGGCCCACGGCGTGCGATCGATGCCGGTCGCGCGGTCGTGCGCCTGCAGCCCGGCGGCCCCCAGACGGGCGCCGACGCCGTCACGCGGCAGCGCGGCGAGGTCGCCGAGGGTCTCGAGGCCCCACCGCGTGAACGTGGCCGCGAGAGCCTCGGACCACTCGAGCGTCACCAGCGGCACCGCCGCCAGCGTCGCCCGCTCGGCTCCCGGGGCCAGCACGTGCACCGTCGGGCCGACGCGGGCGGCGACCGCCGCCGCCGTGCGGCTGGCGGCGATCCCGACCCGAGCCTCCAGTCCCACGGCGCGAGCCTGACGTCGAAGCTGCTGCCCGATGGCCGCCTCGTCGCCGAAGAGGCGACGCAGCCCAGCGAGGTCGACATGGACCAGGCCGGGCCCGGCCTCTTCCACTCGCGGGGAGACGGCCAGGCACGCTTCCAGCAGTGCATGACGCGCGGCCGCCTCGGCATCGAGCGAGGCGAGGCGGCGTACGAGCCCGGGACAGCGCACCGTCGCGTCGGCATCGCTCGAGCCGGGCCGGACACCATCGGCGCGAGCCCGCGCATTGGCCTCGACCACGCGGGTCGCGGGCGGCGCCCCGGTGACGACTGCCAGCGGCTGCTCGCGGAGCACGGGCTCGCACCGCTCGAGGGCGGCGGCCGCGAACCCCTCCACGAGAACGCAGGCCACCCGCGTCACGCCGTCCACCACACCCGCTCGGCTTCGGCCGTCGCAGGCGCACCTTGCTTGCGGACCAGATGAAATTCGCTACGCATGCCCGCCAGGCGGCGGGGCACCGGTCCCGGGCCCGCCCAGGCGAGCCGATCGCGCCGCGCGGCGATCGACAGCGCGGCGGCACCCCCCACGACGCGGCGCGCCCCGACGACCAGGAGCGCCACCCCGGAGCGTCGTGCGGCGAGTCGCAGGCGGAAGGCGGCGCCGAGGGACAGGCGCGGAGGGGATTCGCCGACGTCGAGCGCCACGAGGGCAAAGCCCGGGCAACGTGCCAGTAAATCGGCGGCTTTGAGCGCACGACGGCGCTGTCCCTCCGCGCGGACCCACAGCACGTGGCGCAGCTCGACGCCGGCGGCGGCGGCGCCCACCGGATCGAAGGCGTGATCGGTATCGACGAGCGCGGCAAGCCTGCCGTGGCGCGTGACGTCGCGCAGGCAGAGGGTGAGCAAGCTCGTGCGTCCCGACGACAACGGCCCCACGAGCTCGGTCATCGCCCCTTGGCGGAGGAGCTGATGGACCAGCATCGTCTTCACACTATTCACATGTTGAGCACAAGGCAAGACGCTACATGTCGTGGTTCACCGCGTCAGGAAGCCCAACGGCGTGAGGGGAGCCGCCGCTCCCCGGCCCCGACAATCCGTGCCTCCGTGGCCTCGTGCTTGCACTTTCCGTTGCAAAAGCATTGGAAGAGGACAGCGGGATGGCGAAACAGATCGGATACGCCGTGGTGGGTCTGAGCGACATCACGCTGCGCGCGGTGCTTCCCGCCTTCACCCGGGCCGCCGAAAACTCCCGGCTGGTCGCGATCGTCGCCGCCGACCGTGCCCGCGCGCAGACGGCCGCGCAGGAGTTCCGCGCCGCCGCGTATCACTACGACGAGTTCCGGCAGTGCCTGCAGCGCGACGACGTCAACGCCGTCTACCTGCTGCTTCCGAACGCGATGCACTGCGACTACGCCGTGGAAGCGGCCCGCGCCGGCGTCCACATCCTGTCCGAGAAGCCGATGGCGGTCATGGCCGACGAGTGTCGCCGCATGATCCGCACCACCCAGACCAACCGGGTCAAGCTGATGATCGGCTATCGCCTGCAGTTCCATCCTGCCCACGCCAAGGCGCTGGAGCTCGTACGCGGCGGGGCCATCGGCGCGCCCAAGACGATCGGCGCCACCTTCACGACGCGCATCGAGGATCCCGACGACCCGCGCCTGCAGCGCCGCCTCGGCGGCGGCAGCATCTACGACCTCGGCGTCTCCTGCATCCACGCCGCTCGCACGCTGTTTGCCACCGAGCCCGCCCAGGTGATGGCGATGACGGCGCGCACCAGCCGACGCTACGGCGGTGACGTGGACGAGGGCACGGTGGCGCTCATCCGCTTCCCCGACGAGCGGCTCACTCACCTGCACACGAGCTTCGGCGAAGAGGCGACCGCGATCATGCGCGTCCTCGGTGAGGACGGCTGGATCCGCCTGCACAACGCCTATCTGCACGACGTGCCGGTGACGCTGGAGATGGTACGACGCGGGCAGCGCGAGGAGCTGGTGTTCGAGCCGACCGATCAGTTCGCCGCCGAGCTCTCGTACTTCTCCAGCTGCATTCTTCAAGACCGGCCGCCGGAGCCGTCCGGCATCGAAGGGCTTCAGGACGTTCGCCTCGTGGAAGCGATCTACCGCTCGGCGCGCGACGGTCGACCGGTAACGCTGCCACGTCTCGCCCGGCCGGAAGCGGTGCCCGCCGCCGAGCCGGACCTGCGCAAGGCGATGGCCGAGCGACGACAGGCGGGCTGAGCGCAGCGGCACATGGATTGCTCTGCTGCGACCAAGAGGTATCGGGATCCGATGCGTTCATCTCTCACACCGACTGAAGGAGGCGTTCGATGAAGACGTGGACCAGCGCACTGGCGCTCATCGCGGCCGGCACCATGCTGGTCGGATCGGCGTTCGCCCAGGCGACCGCGCCGAGCGGCGATCAGAAGGACAAGCCCAAGAGCGACACCGGCACGACCAGCAGCACGGACAGCACGAAGAGCGGCGGCGCCGCCGGCGCCGGCAGCTCGGCGACCAGCCCCTCGGCGTTGCCCTCCGACACGAAGAGCGACAGCAGCACCTCGAAGTCGTCCGGCGACATGAAGTCGTCCGACAGCATGAAGTCCGGCGACATGAAGTCGTCCGGCGACATGAAGTCGTCCGGTGACATGAAGTCGTCCGACAGCATGAAGTCGGATGCGACGAAGGGCAACAAGTCGGCGGCCAAGTCGGGTCGTGGCGGCCGCATGGCTGCGGGTGGCGGCAACGCCGAGCAGGTTCGCGCCGTCCAGCAGGCCCTCAAGGACAAGGGGCACGATCCGGGCGAGATCGACGGCAAGATGGGTCCCAAGACGCAGGCCGCCCTGCGTGATTACCAGAGCAAGGAAGGTCTGAAGGCCTCCGGTCGCCTGGACGCAGAGACCATGGCCAAGCTGGGTGTCGAGGGCAAGACCGGCGCCGCCGACACCGGCAGCAGCTCCAGCCCGTCCGCGTTGCCGAAGTCGGGCGCCTCGTCCGGCAGCAGCAGCGACAGCTCGTCCAGCACCGGCGCCGCCTCGGGCTCGGCCTCGCCGAGCTCGGGCTCCTCGACCAGCGGTTCCTCGAGCGCACCGTCCTCGAGCGCGCCCTCGTCGAGCGCGCCCTCGTCGAGCGCACCGTCCTCGAGCGCGCCCTCGCCGAGCGCCCCGGGGGCCTCGAGCGGCGAGAAGAAGTAACTCGCGCCCTCGCGCGATGCAGTCCAAGGCCGGGAGGCTCCTCCTCCCGGCCGTCGTCTTTTAGGGCTACGGCTGGAAGACAGCGGAGGGGAGGGCGGAGGGTGTATCGGCGGGCGTGCGGGCCGCCTCGTCGAGGGCAGCGGCCAGAAGATTGAGGGGGACACCGGCCATGGCGGCAGCGCCGGTGGCGGACACCACGCGCTCGACGTCGACACGGCCGGAATCGGTGGCGGCGGAGAGCTTCAGCCGCGCACTGCCGCCGACCCCGTCGGCGGCGAGATCGAGATCGACCCGATGGAGCGCTCGCCCCGCACCTTCGGCGCGCATCTCGCCGTCGACGACGCTCACGCCGTTCGTCACCATCGAGGCAGGCCATGTCGCCAGGGCGGCCGGTCCGAAGGCGGGGCGCGTCACGACGACGCGATCGAACACGACGTCGCGCATCGGCCACCGGAGGCGCTTGATCGTGAGGGCGATGCGCTCGGCGCTGAAGCCACCGGCGGAGGACGCCGTGACCTCGTCGAGCTGGGCCTGGCCGACGGCCGTGGCCAGCGTCTCGCCCTCGCTGGCGACGACACGCACACGTCCGTCGAACGACACGCGCGCGTCCCAGCCGCCCGCCAGCGCCCGCCACGGGGCCAGCGGCACGCGCTGAAGGTGCGTGATCGCATCGACCGAGCGCAGGTCGCGGGTCACCAGTCCATCGACACTGACCTCGGCATCGGCGCCGAGCGCGACGCGGGCGCTCACGCTCCACGGCGCGTCGGCCCGGCGCTCGAGCATCTGCGCCGCGAGCTGCAGGCGCTCGAGGCGCACGCCGCCCTCGCCCTGGAGCGTCAGCGCGCCATCGGTGATGGCGACGCGGCGTACCAGAAGGCCGGGGCGGCCGCCGACCGACTCCGCGAGCGCCACGAGCGCGCGGTGGGCGCTGGCCACCGGCAGCGAGAGCGACGGCTCGCTGAGGTCGATCCGTGTGATGCGTCCGGTCCCGGCGGCGAGGTCGAAGCCGTCGACGGCGATGGACGCCACGGTCGAGCGCAGGCGTGGCGCGCCGGGCACCGGCAGCGTCGCCACGGCGTCGGCCAGCTTGACGTAGCCGGACGCGAGCGCGTGGCCGGCGGCCAGCAGCACGTCGACGTCGACGTCCGCGCGACCGCGCTCGATCCCGGCCACCGCCGCCGCCGGGCCCTCGACCGTCGCCGACGAAAAATCGCGCAGCAGGGCCGGGGCGTCGAGCCCGCGCGCGCGCACGTGCACCGCGTAACCGCCGCCGCGCGGTTGTCCGGTGATGTACACCAGCGTGCCGTAGACGGCCATCTCCACCGCGAACGCCATGTCCTGGTCGTCGGCCCTGGCGGTCGTCAACCGGCTCAGGCGCACGTCGAGATCGCGAACCCGCAGCGGCAGGCCGTCCTCTCCGGCGCCGTCGATCGTGACCGAGCCGCCGACGACGAGCAGATCGTCGAGGCTCAGCGGCAGCACGCCGCGCCTGCGACCGAAGAAGGCGTGGGCGGCGCCGAGCCCGGCGGCGAGATCGTCGAGGTCGAATCCGGCGTCGGCCCGCAGCGTGAGATGCGGCGCCACGACGCGAACGCGCCCGAGGGACAGCGTGCTGCCGAGCAGCCCCAGGGGGCTGGCCGTGGCCAGGACGCTGTCGGCGCGGAGCACCTCGCGGCCGGCGCCGTCACGTGCGCGCAGGTTCGCGAGCAGAAGCCGCCCGCTGAAAGGGTTGTAGGAGATGACGTCAGCCTCGACGCCGCCCGGCGTCAGGCCGACCAGGCGACGCTCGAGCAGCAGCGTGCTGCCACCGGCGAGCCCCAACACCGCCGCCGCCACCGCGAGGGCGGCGATGACCGCCTTCATGCAGCGCGCCGGGCGACGTCCGCACGGCGGCGCTCGACCCCGACGACGCGCTGGATATCGCGCTGGGTGATGACCCCCACGACGCCCCGGTCGTCGACGACGGGCACCAGGCCGCGACGACTGACGCCGAGCTTGAGGAACGCCTCCCACGCCGAGGCCTGCGGCCCGACGGCATCGGCCGCGCCCGACGAGAGCACGGCCTCTTCGGTGGGCTCGGCGTCGGCCGCCGGCTCGGCGAGCGCAAGCGCGGGATCCG
>Ga0209474_10004214_pt1 | contig 12458 bp, 11 predicted proteins | sample GraSoiAngelo_145_FD_185902 | JGI IMG/M metagenome (GOLD analysis project Ga0209474, IMG submission 185902) | Grasslands soil microbial communities from the Angelo Coastal Reserve, California, USA - 14_1009_05_20cm (SPAdes) (version 2) | ecosystem: Environmental > Terrestrial > Soil > Grasslands...
CGTGCACGACCTTCGGCACGTCTGCGGCCAGCGCGGCACCGAGCACGCGCTCCGTGCCGTTCACATTGGCCTCGTACATCTCCATGCGCCGAGGCGCGGTGATGCCGACCTCGTAGATGGCGCCGGCGTGCACGACCGCATCGCAGCCCTCGCAGCCCCTGCGCAGCGCATCGGGATCGGCGAGGTCACCGACGACGACGTCGCGACCGGTCTTCCGAAGCAGGTCGGCCTTCGCCGGGTCTCTGACGAGCGCGACCACCGTGTCGCCACGCGCCCGCAGCTGCTCGGCCACGACGCTTCCCAAGAAGCCCGTCGTGCCGGTGGCAAAGACCCTCACTCGCGTGGCTGTGCGCGTGCGTTAGGGGTCGGCGGGCATCCGTCTCGCTCGCTCGTCACGTGCGTCAACGGTACCGTCCGTTCCTGACCGGACGAGCCTTCGTTCGCCGGACGCCCGCCGACCCCGATCACCGCGCGCGAGCCTTCGCTCGCCGACGCCCGCCGGCCCCAACCGCACGGCCTCGTCACGCAGAGACATCCGCCACGACGGCCGATGCGAGACGCACGAGATCGGCGGGCGCGATCGGGAAGACGGCGTCGGGCAGCCCGGCCGCGGCCCACACGGTGTCGAACGCGAGCAGCCCGTCGTCGACGATCACCCGAAGACCGCTCGGGTGTGCGAAGGGCGGGACCCCGCCGATGGCGAAGCCCGTCGCGGCCTTCGCCTCGTCGGCGGTCGCGCGACGGATGCCGGTCGCGCGAAGCGCGGCCGTGAGCTTCGCCTCGTCGACCCGATCGGCGCCGGAGCAGAGCACGACGACCGGGTCGCCGTCGGCCAGGAACACGAGGCTCTTCACGATCTCCCCGACGGTGCAGCCGATCTCCCGCGCGGCGTCCTGCGCCGTACGGGTCGTGCCCGGGAAGCGGGTGACGGCGATCGCGACGCCGCGCCGCGCCGCGTACGCGCTCACGCGGGCCACGTTGGGATGCTCGGCTATCGGATGAGCTTCGCGAGCCAGCGGATGAAGCGGGTCGGCAGGAGGGTCACGAAGACCCGGGCGACGCGTCGCCACGCAGCCGCGGCCGCCTGCCGCTCGGCGTCGGTCGCGCCGCCGGGCGCGTAGCGTTCCTGCACCCGCGCGTGGGCGATGGTGCGCAGTGGCGCGTGCGCGTCGGGGATCTCCTGGCCCATCGTCTCGGCGTACTCGTAGGGCGTCTGCGACGGCCGCGCGGCGTGCCCGGCGTAGGCGCCGAGCAACCGGGTCTTCCCCCACGCGGAATCGATGGCGCCGAGGCCGCGGAAGCGCATCTCGAATCGGACGAGCGCGATGAACAGCGCGAGGAGGATGGCCGACAGCACGGCGAGACCGGGCCGCGGGTCGATCGGCTGTTGGACGCTGCCGCTCACGTCGGGTGGCGTGTCGTCGACACCACCAATGCCCGGGTCCGGCTCGACATCGCGGCCGGCCAGCCCGCCGCTGTCCTCGCGACCGTTCGGGACCCTCGGGTCGGTATTCGTCGTGTCGCCGCCGGCGTTCTCCGCGCGATCGAATGGAAGCTCCGACGGCGTCGGCTCGAACTCGATCCAGCCGTACTGCGGGAAGTACGCCTCGACCCAGGCGTGCGCGTTGAGCTCGCGCACGGCGTAGCGGTTGCTCGGGTCGAGCTCGCCGGCGGTGAACCCCTCGACCACTCTGGCGGGCACCCCGACCTCGCGGAGCATGACGGCCATCGACGACGCGAAGTACTCGCAGAAGTCGGCCTTCAGGTCGAAGAGGAAGTAGTCCACCGGATCCCGTCCGGCCGGCGCGGGCTTCACGACCGTCGAGTACTTGTACGCGCCCCGCAGGTAGGTCTCGATCGCCTCGGCCTTGTCGTATGCCGTGGCCTTGCCCGACGCGATCCGGACGGCGAGGTCCTTCACCCTGTCGGGGACGCTCGAGGGGAGCTGGAGGTACTTCGCCTTGATCGTCGCGGGGTACGCCGTCGTGGCCTTGCGCAGCTCGTCCTTCGTGGCCTTCGACACCAGCGAGGTCGTGGTGTACGTGCCCTGCGCCTGGTTGCGGTTCACCGCGCGCACGGAGGTCGAGTAGGCGCGGTCATCGCCGGTCTGGAACTGGTACGGGACGTTCACCTTCGTCGGCTCGTTCGCCCCGAAGAGCAGGTTGGCGTGCGGCACGATGATCTCGAACGTGGCCTCCATCTTGTCGCGCTCGAGCGTCGGCGGCGTCACTTTCTCGACGCGGTCCGTCTCCGTCGTGCGCCAGCCGGCGCCGGTGTAGAAGTCGTAGGTCACCGCGCGCCAGAAGTGCGCGGCCGGCGCGTCGACGTAGAAGACGATGCGGTCCCCGAGGTTCGGCGCCTGCCCGAGCCGGATCGCGTCGGAGAACGAGACGCCCTGGAGCCGGCTGGGGCCCGAGACGCCGGCGAAGAAGCGCTGCCACTCGGCCTGGACCCGCTGGTAGGGCGCGTCGAAGGTGTTAAAGGCGGTCGAGACGAGGTCCGCGGCCGCGATGCGCGGCGTGAAGAAGGCCATGAGGATGAGCACGAGGGTCCAGGTGAGGCCGCCCCGGAGGAGGCGCCAGTCCATCTCGCCGGCGGGAACGATGTTCTGCCGCTCCCAGCGCTCCGTGAGATTCACGACGTGGAGCCGGGTGAGGAGCACGAGCGCGAGGAGGGTGAACAGGATCAGGTCGAAGTAGAGGGACGTGAGGGCGAGCGACACGTTCACCGTGAGGCAGATGCCGCTGAACACGACGGCGTCCCACGGACGATGCTCTCGCGCCAGCGCGAACGCGCCCAGGTACGCGCTCGCCCAGCACGTCGCGCCCAGCAGGAGGACGAAGACGCTCGGGTCGTTCGCCGACTCCCCGGCGAAGATCTGGGTCACCCAGTTGTTCACGTGTGTCGCGAGCTGGACGCTCTTCGCGTGCAGCGTCGTGCCGTCCGCGGCGATGATCGTGAACACCACGACCGTGAGGGTCCCCGCGAGGGCGCCCAGGAGCGTCGAGCGCCGGGCGCGCAGGCGCCCGTTGCCGACGATCGTGCCGAGCAGCGCGCCGGCGAGCGCGATGTACGGGAACTGCGTGTTCAGGTCGACCCAGCCCGCCTGGGCGAGGGACGCCGGGTACATGAGGATCATGACGAGGTAGATCGGGAGCCCGGCCCAGCCGCCGCGGAACCGAAGCTTCCGTCCGTCGACCGGCGGCAGCAGCGAGCGTTTCAGAGACCCGAAGAACAGCTCAGGCGATCGCATTCATCGACTCGTGGAAGAGATCTTCGATGTTCATGCCCGGCTGGAGATGCGCGGTCCGGACGCCGGCCACCGCGAGCTCACCGAGCAGCGCGTGGCGTCTCGCGCGATCGCGCTCGTCCGTGTCGTCGGAGCCCACGACCACGGCTTGGGTGGCGATCGACGACTCGCGCAGCGTGCTCGCCGGGCGCACCCAGCCTCGATCGAGCGACGGCGTGATGAGGAGGACCGAGGCCCCGCGGCGGATCCGCGGCAGCGTCTCCACCATGACCTCCGCGATCGTCCGCGATCCGCCGACCGACACCTCCGCGAGGTACTGCATCAGCTTGCCGAATTGTTTCGTGCCGCGATCGGGATGCAGGATCTCCGCGCGGACGCCCGTCGTCACGAGGCCGACGTTGCGGTGCTCGTGGAGCGCCTTCGCGACGACCGACGCGGCGACGGTCACGGCACGCTCCTCGGTCGAGGTCTCGCCCTCGCCGCGGTGCCAGTGGCGCTCGAGATCGAGGTAGATCCACAGATCCGCGGTCTTGTCGAGCTCGAACTCCTTCACGTAGAGGCCGCGGTGCCGCACCGAGGAGGGCCAGTGGATGCGATTGACGGCATCCCCGGGCCGGTAATCGCGGATCCCCATCACCATCGAGGTGGACTGCAGCGACCGCTGCCCGGTGAGCACGTTGCCCTCGAGGAAAGATCCGGGAAGCTGCCAGAACGGCAGCGGCAGCACCTTCGGGTACACGAGGATCAGTGCGTCGGCCGGGATCCGCGCGACCGTGCCGAAGAGGCCGAACGGATCGCCCGAGCGAAGGATGATCGGACCGAGGTGGAACCGACCACGCCGTAGCGCGGGCACGCTCACCTTCCACCGGCGGACGGCGCCGTGGCCGGCGATCGAGAGGACGCGGCCGGTCAGCGGCTCAGGCCAGTTGGACTGCTCGCTCACCTCGACCCAGAGCTTGCCGAACCGATGGTCGTTGCGGAGCTCGTAGTTCAGGTCGATGCGGTCACCGAGGTGGGCGTACGCCTGGCCGACGGTGCGCTTGATCGAGAGGTCTTCGAGCGTGAGCCGGGCGGTGATCCACATCGCCGCGCCGACGAACAGGAGGAGGTACGAGAGGTAGCTGAGGAGCTCGACGCCGCTCGCGATCGCCGCGACGAAGAGGCCGACCCAGACGACCGCGAAGTGCCAGGGACGCATGCGCTCTCCCTACGCCCGCAGCGCCGTGGGTGAGCCGGCCTCCACCGGCACGCTCGCCAGGACCTCGGCGATGACCGTGGTCTGGGCGAGGTCTTTCAACCGGGCCTGGGGCTGGAGGATGAGGCGGTGGGCCAGGGTGGGCGCGGCAAGCGCTTTCACGTCGTCGGGCACGACATAGTCGCGGCCGCGGATCGCCGCGTACGCCTGCGCCGCGCGCGCGAGGGCGAGGGAGCCCCGTGGCGATGCGCCGAGGTACACGTCGGGGTGCGAACGGGTCGCGCCCACCACCGCGACGACGTACTGCTTCACGGCCTCGGCGAGGTGAACGTCGCGCGCCCCGGCCTGCGCGCCGAGGAGCTCGTCCGCGCCCATGACCTGCCCGAGGGTGTCGAGCGGGTGCTGCACCCGCTGCGCGTCGAGGATGTCGACCTCCTCCTTGGGCTTCGGGTAGCCGAGCTGGAGGCGGATGAAGAAGCGGTCGAGCTGGGCTTCCGGGAGCGGGAAGGTCCCTTCGTACTCGATCGGGTTCTGGGTGGCCATGACCAGGAACGGGTCGGGCAGCTGGTAGGTCGTCCCGTCGACCGTGACCTGGCGCTCCTCCATCGCCTCGAGGAGCGCGGACTGGGTCTTGGGCGTCGCACGGTTGATCTCATCGGCGAGGACGATCTGGCTCATCACCGGGCCGGCCCGGAATTCGAAAGTGTTGCGCTGCTGGTTGAAGATCGAGACACCGGTCACGTCGGACGGCAGCAGGTCCGGGGTGAACTGGATGCGCCGGAAGCTGCAACCGAGCGAACGCGCGAGGGCCTTCGCGAGGACGGTCTTGCCGGTCCCGGGAACGTCTTCGATGAGGATGTGCCCACGGCAGAGGAGCGCGACGATCGCGAGCTCGACCTCATGGTGCTTGCCGAAGATGACCCGTTCGACGTTCTCGACCACGCCGGCGACCTGCCGGGAAAGCCCAGTTTCGCTGTCCAAACGAATTCCCCCTGAAGCCCCGTTTCCCGGGTCAATGGTACGGGCCGCTGGTGTTAGAACGGTCTAAGCGCCCGCGCGGTTCATTCAGTACCGGCGCCGCGGCCTTGCGGTTCCCACGCGTGCCTCACTTCCCGAGGGCCGCACGCATGACGGCGGCGCCGAGGGGTGCCGCATCCACGCCGCCCTGACCGGCGTTCTCGATGATCACCGCGACGGCGATCTGCGGGTCTTCCGCCGGCGCGAAACCGACGAACCAGCCATGCGGCGACCCGCTCGGATTCTCGGCGGTGCCGGTCTTCCCAGCAACGTGGACGCCCGCGATCTTCGCCCCGAAAGCGAACGCACCGGGCGCCTCGACCGCCTGCACGAGGTAGGTCGTGAGCTTGGCGGCGGTCGCGGGGCTGATGATCTGATCGCCGGCGCCGCCGCCGACGGTCCGCAGCACGCCCCCGCTGCCGTCGCGGATCTCGACCGCGTAGTGCGGCTGGACCTGGACCCCGTGGTTCCCAACGGTCGCGGCGACCATCGCCATCTGCAGCGGTGACGTGAGCAGCTCACCCTGGCCGTAGCTCGTATCCGCCACGAGCGTCGGCCGATCGAGCGAGCCGGTGTTGGAGAGCTGCCCCTTCACCGCGGGCAGATCGAGCGCGGGCGCATGACCGACGCCGAACTTCTTCGCCATGTCGCCGAGCTTTTGCGCGCCGATCGTGAGGCCGACCTTCGCGAAATAGATGTTCTCGCTGCGCTGGAAGGCGAGCGACATGTCGTAGTCGCCGTGCGCTCCCGACGACGATCGTACGTAGTAGTCGCCCCACGACCGGTCGGCCTGGTACGGGTCGTCGACGCGGATCTTCTGGTTCGGATCGAAGCCGCTCTCGAGGGCCGCCGCCGCGGTGATGATCTTCATCGTCGAACCCGGCGGATAGAGGCCCTGCGCGACGCGGTTGATGAGGGGACGGTCCTTGTTGTCGTTCAGCTGACCCCACGCGGCGTCCTGCTGCTGCGGATCGACGAGCGCGCTCGCGTCGAAGGTCGGGAGGCTCAGCGAGGCGAGGATCCGGCCGGTCTTGGGATCGAGCGCGACGATCGCGCCCCGCCGTCCGCCGAGGGCCGCGGTCGCGGCCTGCTGCACCTTGGGGTCGAGGCCGAGAACGACCGACCCGGGCTCGCCGTGCTCACCGAAGTACCGCGCCTTCCACTGACCGAGGAGGTCGGATGGATCCTGGCCGATGAGCGACTCCTGGTACGCGCCCTCGGCGCCGGACGCGCCGTACTTGAACGAGGCGTACCCGACGACCTGGGCGAGCGAGCGGTCCGCGTAGCGGCGCCGGTACGCGTCGCCCTCCCTCACCGAATCGGCGAGCGTGCGGCCGCTCGCGTCGACGATCCTGCCGCGCGGCCGGTCGCGGACGGCCGCGATGAGCCGCGGGTTGAACGGATCCGCGTTGAGGTCGGCCGCCGCGACGAGAGTCCAATACCCCACCCCGATCGACGTCACCAAGAACGCGATGGCGATGACGAACGTCAGCCGGCGAATGTTGCTCGCGATCGTGCGCTGACTCACGGCCGACGCTCACGCCCGTGCGAGGTCGGCGGGCGTCCCCCTCGCTCGCTCGTCACATGCGTCCGAGGCGACCGCCGATCCTCCGGACGAGCCTTCGCTCGTGAAACGCCCGCCGACTTCTCGTGACCGCGCGCGGCGCGAGTCAACGCCGCACTCGAGCAGTGATGTCGCTCACTCGGAGCAAGAGTGCGGCGAGCATGAAGTTCGTCACCAGCGAGCTTCCCCCATAGGCGACGAACGGAAGGGTGATCCCGGTGAGCGGGATGAGCTTCGCGTTGCCGGCGACGATCACGAGCGTCTGGAACGCGACGATGAAGGAGAGGCCCGCGGCAAGGAGCTGCAGGAACGTAGTCGGAGCGCGCAGCGCGATGAGCATGCCGCGGTAGACGAACACCAGATAGAAGGCCAGGAGCGCGAGCGCGCCGGCGAAGCCGACCTCTTCGGTGAAGGCGTCGAACACGAAGTCGCTCCACACGACCGGAATCCGCTCGGGCATGCCGTTGCCGAGGCCCGCGCCGAGGATGCCGGCGTTCGCCAGCGAGAAGAGCCCCTGGGTGAGCTGGTAGGCCTGATCGAACCGGAGGTCGCTGTCGAACGGGGCAAGCCAGACGTCGACCCGGGCGGCCACGTGGGCGAAGGCGTGATACGCGACGAAGCCGCCGCCGAGGAGGAGGATCAGGCCGATCAGAACGTAGAACGGCTCACCGGTGGCGAGGTAGAGCATCGCGAGGAAGATCCCGAAGAAGAGGAGCGTCGCGCCGAGGTCCTTTTCGAAGACCATGACCAGCATCGCGATGAGCCACATACCGGCGATCGGGAGGAGATAGGGCACGGGCGGCACGGGGATCGGTCCGAACCGCCGTGGCGGCGACGACAGGACCTCGCGATATTCGTCGAGGTACGCCGCGAAGAAGATGACCAGGGCGATCTTCACGAGCTCCCACGGCTCGAACTGCGCGAGGCTCGTACCTGGCTGCGCGCCCGGGATGCCGACCCAGATCCGCGCCCCGTTGACCTCTCGCCCGATCACCGGCAGCAGCGGGGAGATCAGCAGGAGGAGCCCGAGCAAGGCCCACGTGTACTTGTAGCGGGCCAGGACCGAAAGGTCGCGGGGGATCAGGATGGTCACGCAGAACGCGCCCGCGGCGATGACGAGCCAGCTCAGCTGTTGAAGCAGGAGGCCGGGGGCGAGCCTCTCCACGAGGACGAAGCCGACGGCGGTGAGGCCGACGGCTATCGGCATGAGCAGCTGATCGCCGCGGAAGCCGATCGAGACGAGGAACACGTGCAGAGCGCCGACGATCGCGAGCACCATGACCGGGACGAGGAGCTCGTACCACGCGAAGCGCCCGGCCGCTGCGGCGACGACCGCGACGTACCCGGTGAGGCTGAGCGCGGCCACCCAGACGAGCAGGCGCAGCTCGCCGAGGCGCGCAAGCGGCCGCACGCGGATCACTGCGCGCGCTCCAACCGGAGCGCGATGCGGCCCACCGCGACCTCGTCGCCGTAATGCAGCCGCGCCCGCTCCCAGACACGCGAGCCGTTGAGCAGCGTTCCGTTCGTGCTCCCGGCGTCCTCCAGCCACCAGTCGCCGTCGGCGAAGCTGACGATGGCGTGCTTCGCCGAGGCGGCTTCGTCGTTCAACACGACGTCGTTCCCGCCGTCACGCCCGACGCTCGAGACGGCGCGGAGCGGCATGCGCTCGCCGACGCGCGGCCCGCCGGCGTGGCTGCGCGTCACCACGAGGGCGGCCAGGCCGGTCTGCCGCGCCGTCACCGCGATGCGCTCGTCCGCGAGCGCGCGCTGCAGCGCGCGGAACGAGCGAATGAGGAACAGGTACAGGAGGAGCAGGAAGACGATGCGCACGGCCCAGAGGATGACGGCGAAGGTGATCTCCACTAGCCCTCGAGGCGGACGACCAGCTCGGCGCCGCCGATGGTGATGCGATCCTCGTCGGAGAGCACCATCTCCGCGATCCGCCGGCCGTTCACGAACGTTCCGTTCGTGCTCTGCAGGTCGTACAGCGTGTAGCGCCCGAGCCGCAGCCGCACCTCGGCGTGGCGGCGGGAGATGCGCCGGTCGTCGAGGACGATGTCGTTCTTCGGATCGCGGCCGACCGTGAGCGGATCCGCGCTGAGAGGGACCTCGCGGCGAACGCTGCCCTCACGCGCGATGATCACGCCGTGCGGCGCGCGCGGCTTCGCCGCAAGGAGCGCGTCACGGTCGAGCACCATCGTGTGACCCGCTTCCACGCCGCCGAGGCGACCCGGCTCGTTCGCGGGCACCTCCTCGCCGGACGCGTCGACCAGCGCACAGGCCACCCGCAGGTCGCCGGGCGAGACGTCGTCGTCCTCCTCGAGCTCGACGGTCGGGTAGGCGAGGAGGGTGAAGCTCCGATCGCGGGCCGCACCGAGCACGGCCTCGGCGAGATCGCGCTCGAGGCTCCGCTTGTACTGCTCGAACTGCGCGAAGTCCGATGGCGACAGCGACACGACGTAGCTGTTCGGCACGAACGTCTTCGCCAGCGAGATCGTCTGGTGGGCCTCCATCGCGCGGATGACCCGTTTGGCGACCTGGACGGGCTGGAGCCGCGCGCGGAAGAGGCGGGCGGTCCACCCTTCGATCACGCGGCTGGCGAGGGCTTCGAGCCGCTCAAGCATTCCGAGCCTTCAGGACCTCCGCCCCGATGAGGATGATCACCGCCGTCACGTAGATCCAGGTCAGGAGCCCGGCGGCGAACGCGAGCGCACCGTAAGCCTGGAAGATACCGAGCGCGCGCGTGAGGAAGCCGAACGCGACCTTGGCGATCTCCCAGAGCACGGCCGATACCAGCGCCGCGCGGCGGGCCGAGCGCCGATCGACGCGTTGGCGGGGTGCCAGCCGGAACACGAGGTAGAAGAACCAGAAGCCCACGGCGAGCCCGATGGCCGGCGACACGAGCTCGAGCAGCAGGCGGAGACCCCGCACCCCGCTGGAGCCGAGAGCCTCCGAGGCGGCCTGGACGCCGAAGCTCACCGCGAACGATCCGACAGCCAGAACGATCACGAGACCGACGAAGGCCAGGGCGTTCAGGCGGTCCCGCACGAACGGTCGCTTGCCCTCGCGTCCGAGGATGTGCGACATCGCCGTATCGATCGAACCGAGGATCGCCGTCACGGAGAGCAGTGTGCCGACCAGGCCGAAGCCGAACGAGAGGGCTCGCCCTTCGACGAGCTGGCCGATCAACCGGGCCTCCTGACCGGTGGCGGCCGGCAACAGTCCGCGAACGATGGACACGAGCTCCGTCTCTGCGCGCTGGGTGCCATAGATGAAGCCGAAGATGCCGATGACCAGGGCCAGGAGCGGGATGAGCGAGAAGAAGATCTGGTAGGCGATCGCGCCGGCGAGGAACGGCCCGTCGTCGGCGAGGAACGCGCGGACCACGTGGCGTGCCGCTACGAGGATGCGGCCTTGCCCTTCGGCGCCGGCGCCGGGATGTCGGACTTCGGTGTCTCACCCTTTGCCGGCGAGTCTTTGGAGGACGCCGCGTCGCTCTTTCCTTCGGCGGGCTTGCCTTGGGCGGCCTTGCCCTCACCGGCGTTGGCCTCGCCGGTCTTGCCTTCGGCGGGCTTCGCGTCGCCGCCGTCCTTCTGCGCGGGGCGGCTATCGGTCTTGTACCAGCCGCCTCCCTTGAACACGATCGCCGGCGTCGCCATGAGCTTGCGCGGCCGCTGACCGCAGCTCGGGCATCGCTCGAGCGTCGCGTCGGTGTACGACTGGACCTGCGAGAACGTGTGCCCGCAGTGGTCGCAGTGGTAGTCATAGATGGGCATGTGCTCGCCTATCATCGCAGCAAGGTGAGGGCTGGGGTCATGGCGCGCCCGGCGATCGGCGCGGCGCGGCGCCGCCGGATCCTCGCCGAGAACCTGCTCGCGTACACCTTCCTGCTGCCGGCCTTCCTGGTGCTTCTCGTCTTCCACTTCCTGCCCGGCTTCGCGGCGATCTACATGTCACTGTTCCGCTGGGACATCGTCCAAGGTCCGTTCCGGGGGCTCGACAACTACGCGACGGTCCTGTTCGGGAGCCGGGCGGAGGAGTTCTGGCATTCGCTGTCGGTGAGCGTCACGTACACGCTGATCACCGTCCCGATCGAGCTCGTCGTCTCGCTCGTGCTCGCGTACCTGCTGTTCCAGAAGATGCGAGGTCGCGGTCTCTACCGGACCCTCTACTACCTGCCGTACATCACGTCGGCCATCGCGGCGGCCGTCATCTTCAACTGGCTGATGAACCCGAACTCCGGCCTCTTCAACACGATCCTCGAGGCCGTGGGCATCGGGCCGCAGAAGTGGCTGGACGAGCCGCGCGGCCTGTTCGAGCTGATCTTCGGCGGATTCGGGGTCACGATCCCCGCCTGGGCCCAAGGCCCGAGCCTCGCGCTGGTCGGCGTCGCGCTCTTCACGATCTGGAAGTTCGTCGGCTTCCAGGTCGTGCTCTTCCTCGCGGGTCTCGGCAACATCTCGAACGAGTACTACGAGGCGGCGCGGCTGGACGGAGCGAGCGAGCGGCAGATCTTCACGAAGATCACGCTCCCGCTCCTCGGCCCGACCACCTTCTTCGTGGCGACGATCGGCACCATCGGGTCGCTGACCGCGTTCAACCAGATCTATGCGATGACGAACGGCGGCCCGCTGGACACGACGAAGAATCTCGCCTACGAGATCTTCCACGTCTTCTTCCAGCAGGGCCGGATCGATCTCGGTGCCGCGATGGCGATCCTGCTCGCGATCCTGATCCTCGGCTTCACCCAGTTCCAATTCCGGGTCGTCGAGCGACGGGTCCACTACCTGTGACCTCGGTGTCGATCCTCCGCCCAGGCGGGCTCGGCCGGCTCCGCGGACGCACGGTGGCCAAGCACCTCGTGCTGGCGGCCGTGTCGATCGTGATCGCGTTCCCCTTCTACTGGATGCTGACGACGGCGACGAAGAGCTTCTTCGAGGCGACGCAGTTCCCGCCCACGCTTTTCCCGCAGGAGCTCCACTTCGAGAACTTCGCGACCGCGTGGGGTGACGCGCCGTGGCGAACGTTCTTCACGAACACCGGGATCATCATGGTCGCCGCGACCGTCGGCGAGCTCGTGACCTCGATCCTCGCGGCCTACGCGTTCGCGCGGCTCGAGTTCAAGGGCAAGGGATTCCTCTTCCTGCTGTTCCTCGCGACGTACATGATCCCGGCCGAAGCCACGGTCATCCCGAACTTCGTCCTCGTCACGAAGTACCTTCACCTCGGGGACACGCTGCAGGTCCAGGTCATCCCGTTCCTCGCGTCGGTGTTCTCGATCTTCCTGCTGCGCCAGCACTTCAAATCCATCCCCAACGAGCTCCACGACGCGGCGAAGGTCGACGGCGCGGGGCACCTTCGGTTCCTCATCAGCGTCGTGTTGCCGCTATCGATCCCGGTGCTCGTGACGGTCACGCTCATCACCGCCCTGG
>Ga0209474_10004218_pt1 | contig 12451 bp, 13 predicted proteins | sample GraSoiAngelo_145_FD_185902 | JGI IMG/M metagenome (GOLD analysis project Ga0209474, IMG submission 185902) | Grasslands soil microbial communities from the Angelo Coastal Reserve, California, USA - 14_1009_05_20cm (SPAdes) (version 2) | ecosystem: Environmental > Terrestrial > Soil > Grasslands...
GCCGTGTGCTCGTGCACGACATCACGCCGGGGCTGCGCAAGGGTGCCGTGCTCACCGCCACGGACCTGGACGCGGTTCGCGGCGCGCGCGAGGTCCACCTCGTCGAGCTCGAGCCCGGCGACGTGCACGAGGACGAGGCCGCCAGACGCCTGGCCGCGGCACTGGCCGCGCCCGGTCTCGAGGCCAGGCCGCCGGTGCAGAGCCAGTCGAGGCTGATCGCCGCGAGGCGCGGCCTCGTGCGTGTGCGCGGTGAGCTCGTGGACGCAATCAACGCTCTCGGCTCTGTGTCGGTGTTCACCGTGATGGACGGGCAGGCGGTCGCGGAGGGCGAGGAGGTCGCCGGCTGCAAGGTGACGCCGGTGGCCGTGCCGGGCCGGCTCCTGGACGAGGTCGAGCAGCTTTGCCGCGAGCGCGGTCCGGTGGTCGAGCTCCTTCCCTTCCTGCCACTGGCGACGTTTGTCGTGGCCACAGAGCGCCTGAAGCCGAAAGCACGCGAGCTCTTTCGGGCCGCGGTCACCCGCAAGCTGGGCTGGTATGGCGCCGAGGTGATAGCGATCCGCGAGGTGGCCCGCACGTCGCAGGCGGTCTCCGAGGTTTACCGCGAGGCGATCGCGATGGGAGCGCAGCTGGTGCTGTTCGCGGGCGCCTCGGCGATCGACCCGCTCGACCCCGCGTACGCGGAGCTGGCGACCACCGGCGGCGAGCTCCTCCAGCTCGGAGCCCCCATGCACCCGGGCAGCATGCTGTGGCTGGGAAGGCTCGGGCAGGCGGCCGTGGTCGGCGTCGCCTCGTGCGCGGGTTTCGGGCGCTCGAGCTCGCTCGACCTGCTGCTCCCGTTCGTCTTCGCGTACGGGCGGGCCGACGCCGGCGACCTTCGGCGCCTCGGCCATGGCGGACTCATCGAGTCCGGCGCCGGCCGGCGCTTTCCTCCTTACTCCTGAGCGATCTGCGGCATCTCGAGGTCGGGCCAAGCCCCGTCTTGGATGGCCGCGAGGAAGGCGTCCACGGCGCCCACGAGCTCGGCCAGCCTCACCCCGTGATGCACCGGAAGATAAGGACGCAGGTAGTCCGCGCCGCTCGTCCACTTGTTGACCGCGCCGCGCCGGTTGCGGCGCTGGTAGTGCAGGCACCCGGCGGCGACCTGGATCAGGCCCTTGTAGAAGCCGGCCTCCGGGCCCTTGCGGTCGGGCGTCCACTCCAGCTCCCACGCCTCGTGCGCCTCCCAGAAATGGCCGCTGTTAAAAAGCTGGATCCCTCGCGTTGGATCGTCCACCGATACTGATAATCGCGTGATGGCGGACGCCACGACCGAGTATTCGCGCGTCAATCTCTTCTCCGACCCCATCTACCGCTACCTGCGGATCACCAAGGGCGGGCCTGGCGGCGTGCCGGGCGCATCGTCCGAGCAGGACCTCATCGACGCCGCGTGGCTTCAGCGCCTGCGCCGCATCCATCAGCTCCAGAGCGCGTGGTGGGTCTTCGCCACCGCCGAGCACTCGCGGTTCCAGCACGCTCTCGGCGCGATGCACCTCGCGGGGGAATGGGCGCGCCACCTGTACCCGACCCTGAAGTCGTCATGCGGCGACGTGCCGTCGCCGGCCCTGGTCGAGGAGACGATGCGAATGGCGGGCCTGCTGCACGACGCAGGCCACGGCCCGTTCGGCCACTTCTTCGACGAGAACTACCTTGACGAATGGGCTGTGGACCACGAGGTGATCGGCCGCGCCCTGGTGACGGGGCCCTTGGCGAGCCTGATCAGCGGCCTCGGAGCGGCGCCGGCCGCGGACTTCGAGCCGGGCGAGGAGATCGATCCGCGTTGGGTCGCCTACCTCATCTCGTCCGCGGACCTCGAGGACTTTCGCGCGCCCGGCTGGCTGACCGCCTTGAAGCCGGCCATGGTCGGGCCTTTCTCGGCCGACAACATGGACTACGTCCCTCGCGACTCTTATATATGTGGCGTCGCCGCCGGCCCGGTCGACGTCCAGCGCATCCTTCACTACTCGTTCATCTCGGAGCGTGGCCTGACCCTGCACGCGCACGCCGCGGAGGCGCTGTACATGTTCCTCAACGCGAGGCTGTACCTCTACCACCAGGTCTACTTCCACAGGACCGTGCGCCGGATCGACCTCCAGCTGCGCGAGGTGTTCCGTCCGACCCTGGCCCTGCTGCTCGGCGGCAACCCTCTCGAGCGCCTGGACTCCTACCAGTCGCTGACCGAATGGTCGCTGCTTTCGGACGTCGACCGCTGGGCGCGCGAGGGCGAGGGCGAGCGGCTCGAGCTCGGCCAGGCGTGGGCGGCGATAGTGGCGCGCAAGCTGAAGTGGAAGCTCGTCTATCAGGGCCTGTCGGACGCGCGCGACGTGCCCGCCGGCGCCTTCCGCGTCACCCGCCAGGAGTTTGCCACGCAGATCCGCGCCCAGCTGCCCGAGCGCCTGCGCGCGATCGAGTTCGAGGTCGACGTCGCCGCCCAGGAATCACGCGCCTTCAACCCGATGACCGAGACCACGGACATCCTTTTCTACGAGCCGCTCGAGGGCAGCTATCAGCAGAGCCGCGTCCTCGACCTGTTCAAGCGCCTGCCGGTGCAGATGTCGCTGTTCCGGATCTTCGCCCGCGACGACGCGCACAGCCGCGAGCTGATCGCCGCGGCCAACCAGGTCCTTTTTAGCTGAGGCTCGGACCGGAAAGCCCTCGACGGATCTTCGGCGCCCATGCGGCCGATCTTCGGGTTCAGCTCCTCCGCTGCTCGCTCACGCATGCCGGATGCGCTCGCTCCGCGCTCGGGGCATCCTTTGGGGTCCCCGCGCCGTGCGGGGGGTGCCCCTGGCTCGCCGAATCTCTCGCCGAGGGTTTCCGGCCGAGCCTCTAGAAGTCGTCGTCCCCGCCGTCGAAGCCGCCGCCGAAATCGTCGCCGCCCATGTCGTCGTCATGGCTGTGGCCGCCCTCGAAGTCGTCCTCACCCCCGTAGTCGTCGCCGCCGTCGCCGGAGCGGACCGTCGCGAACGTCGAGACCAGCCGCTTCAGCTCGCTCTTGCCACAGTGAGGGCAGGCAGGGTCGGGCGACGAGTAGCTGGGAAGCAGCGACGAGGAGCGCTTGCGACAGGCCCCGCAGCGGTACTCATAGATCGGCATGCCTACGATTATCCGATTGATCCCGATCGAAAAAGTGACAGCTGCCGCCGAGCGTGCGCGGCCGCACGTGGTGAGGACACCGCTGATGCCGGTGGAGGGCGCGCTGCTCAAGCTCGAGTGCCTGCAGCCGACGGGCAGCTTCAAGGTCCGCGGCTTCTTCGCCGCCGCGCTGGCGCTGCCGAAGGAACGATTGGCGAAGGGGCTGATCACCGTGAGCGCCGGCAACGCCGCCCAGGCCTGCGCCTACGTCGCGCACGCGCTCGAGGTCCCATGCCGCGTGGTCATGTACGAGAGCGCTCCGGCAACGAAGATCGACGGCGTGAGGCGCTGGGCCGCGACCCCGGTGCTCCTGCCGCGGGACAAGGTCCTCGAGTGGCTGAACACCCAGGCCTGGAGGTCAGAGCCTGAGACGTTCATCCACCCGTTCGCGGATCCCACGGTGATGGCGGGCCACGGCGGAATCGCACTCGAGCTGCTAGATGACATTCCCGACCTCGCGCGCGTCGTGGTCCCGGTCGGCGGCGGCGGCCTGATCGGGGGCATCGCCTCCGCGGTCAAGGCGCTCAAGCCCGAGGTCGAGGTCGTCGGCGTCCAGTCCGACGGTTATGCCTCATGGACGACATGGCTGAGCGCGCGCGGCCCGGCGGCGATCACCCCCGACACCATCGCCGACGGGACCACAGCGCCCTTCGACGCCGGCAACTTCGAGCTGGTGAAAGAGTGCGTCGATCGCTGGATCACGGTTCCGGAGCCCCGCCTGCGCGCGGCCATCTCAGAGCTGGCCTCCGTGGCGAAGGTCGTGGCCGAAGGGGCGGGGGCTCTGGCCTACGCGGCTCTGGAGCAGCTCGAGCCACGCCCGGTCACCGCCGCTCTCGTCAGCGGCGGCAACATCGACACCAAGCTTCTGGCCTCGCTACTCGGGGGCTAGCCTGCGGGTGGCCCAGGGGCCACGCCGGAGCAGCGCGACCAGCATCCACGCGAACAGAGCCGTGGCGAGCAGTCCGGAGACGATGCCGATGCCAAAGGCGGCCGCCGGCAGCTGAACCGTCGTCTGATCGCGGAACATGCCCGCCGCACCGGCGACCTGGTCGGGAAGGCCGACGATCTGAAAGGCCAGCAGCACCAGCACCACGTAGTACATCCACGTCCATCGCCTCCAGGTCCCGACCAGCACCGCCACGACGATGGCCAGGCCGGCCAGCACGATGACGGCAAGGATCACCGTGCCGAAGGTGCTCATCGAGTCGGCATATTGGTTTGGATTCGGGTACAGCCCGGGATTCTGCTGCGCCTGCTGAAGCGCCACTTGCCGCATCGACTGGTCGAGCGCGCCCCCCAGCCAGAACGGGGCGCTGATCGCGTAGAGCCCCTGCAACGCGTAGACCGTCGCCAATGCGATCTGCAGCGGCCTGGTCCACGAGGTCGCCACGCGTGCGGGTTTTTCCGGCGGCGCGCCGAGCGGCATCGGCATGAATGCCTGCTGCGGCGGCGCGTAGCTCGTGGCGATCGGCACCCACGACGACCCATCCCAACGGTGTCGACCGTCGGGCGAGAGCGCGCTGGCCCACTGCTTGCCGTCCCAGTAGAAGAGCCCGTCCGCCGACAGACGAGGTTGCGAGCTCAAGCGCTCAGCACTTCCTCGCAGATCTTCAGCGCGGCCTGGACGTCTTCGGCGGTGATTCCGTTGTGCGTGACGAAGCGCACCCGATGCTCCGCGGTGGCGCCGCCGAGCAGGTCGCGCTTGCGGCACTCGTCCTCGAAGGCGAGCCCGGTCATGCCGGCCACGTCGAAGTACACGATGTTCGTCTGCACGCGTGAGAGGTCGCACATGACGCCCGGCAGCTCGGCCAGCCCCTCTGCGAGCGTTCGGGCGTTCGAGTGGTCGTCGGCCAGGCGGTCGACCATGGTGTCGAGCGCGACCACGCCGGCGGCCGCGAGGACGCCGGTCTGGCGCATGGCTCCGCCGAGGCGCTTCCGCCATCGCCGCGCCTCGTCGACCGACTCGCGATCGCCGCAGAACACGCTGCCGGCGGGGCAGCCGAGGCCCTTCGACAGGCAAAACGTGACCGTGTCCCCGCACGCGGCGATGTCGGCGACGTCCAGGCCCTGGGCAACGGCGGCGTTGAAGATGCGGGCGCCGTCGAGGTGAACGCGAAGCCCGAGCTCGCGGGCGGCGGCGGTCGCGGCGCGCAGGTCTTCGAGCGGCCACACGACCCCGCCGTGCCGGTTGTGCGTGTCCTCGAAGCTCACGGCCGCGGTGATCGGCTGGTGAAGATCGTCGGTCGGCCGGACCGCCGCTCTGATCTGCTCGGGCGACATCACGCCGGCGACGGTGGTCACCGGCCGGATCTGGACGCCCGCGATCGACGCGGCGCCGGCGCCTTCGAACAGGAATAAGTGAGAGTCCGCGTCGGCGATCAGCTCCTGGCCCAGGCGCGCGTTGACCACGATGCCGGCCACGTTGCCCATCGTCCCGCTGGGCACGAACACGGCGGCCGGCTTGCCCAGCCGGGCGGCGGCCATCTCCTCGAGCTGGTTGACCATCGGGTCGTCCCCGAAGACGTCGTCGCCGAGGGGCGACGTCACCATCGCGTGGCGCATCTCCGGCGTAGGCATCGTCACGGTGTCAGAACGGAGGTCGATCACGCCCACGTCCTTACTGTATCGACCAGATGAAGGCAGACCTCATCCTCGCGGGCGGGCGGATCCGAACGCTGGGCCGCACCGGCCTTCGGGTGCATTCGCACCTGGCGGTGGCCGGAGGCCGCGTGATGGCGGTCGGCGGCGCCGAGGTCATGGGCTTGCGAGGGTCGAGCACGCGGGTGCAGCGCCTCTTCGGAGCGGCCGTGCTGCCCGGGTTCAACGACGCCCACGCGCACGTCGTGTACTACGGGCTCACGCGATTCGGCGCCGACCTGGGCGGCGCCCGCAGCGTCAAAGACGTTGCGGATCGCCTGCGCGCGCACGGCCGGCGCCTGCGGCCGGACGAGTGGCAGCAGGGCATGGGCTTTCGCGCGGCGGAGCTCGCCGAGAAGCGGCAACCGCATCGCCTGGAGCTGGACGCCGCGACCGGCACGCGGCCTGCGTTCATCGACGAGCGCGGCGGCCATTCGCGCGTCGCCAACACCGCGGCCCTCGCCGCGGCCGGCATCACGGCCCACACCCCCGATCCGCACGGCGGGCGCATCGGCCGCGACGCGGACGGTACTCCCAACGGCCTGCTGCTCGAGGCCGCGATGAGGCTGGTCGCCGACGTGCAGCCGCCGCCCACTCGCACCCGACGCGAGGAAGCCATCCTTCTCGCCCAGCGGCTGCTCAGCTCTCGCGGCGTGACGTCGGTGGGCGCTGCGGTCAACCGAGGTTTCGCAGACGACCTGATTGGCTACCAGAGGCTCGCCGAGGCCGGGCGCCTGACGATGCGCATCAACGAGTTCCTCTCCTGGGAGCTGCTTGACGCCGCGAGCGGACTCGGGGTCCGCGCCGGGTTCGGCGGCGCCATGGTGCGGGCGGGCCCGATCAAGGTGTTCGTGGACGGCGGCGCCGAGCGGGTGGCGATGCGGGGTGGCGACGGCGCCTGGCGCACCACCCCTTCCGAGCTGAAGGAGCTCGTCGGCAAGGCCACCGCGGCCGGTCTCCAGGTCGCCGCCCACGCGATCGGCGACGCCGCGATCGAGGCGATGTGCGACGCGGTGGAGGCGGCGCGCGGCCAATCGGTGCGGCACCGGGTGGAGCACTGCACGATCTGCCCGGCCGACCTCCGCAGGCGCATGGCCGGGCTGCACATGGTCGCCGTCATGCAGCCGCTCGCGGCGCGCGCCGCGCGAGACTGGCCGGGGCTTTTCCGCGCGAGGGACCCCGGCGACCTGGCTGCTCATGCAGCGCTCCTGCGCGCCGGCGTGCGCGTGGTGTTCAGCTCCGACCTGCCCGTGACCCCAGACCCGAATCCGTGGACTGGCATTCGCGCGGCTGTCGAGGATCCGGTGAACGGCGTGTCCCTGCTCGCCGCGCTCCGCGCCTACACCTCAGGCGGCGCGTTCGCGAGCTTCGAGGAGGACGACAAAGGCACGCTGGACGCGGGGATGCTCGCGGACCTTCAGGTGTACGCGACCGATCCGTTGGAGGAGCAGCGCGAAACGTGGGATGGGCTCCGCCCGCAGTCGGTGCTGCTGGGCGGAGCCCCAGTTCTTAGCTAGGTCGACTCGGTCTCGACTCGCACGGGCATGGGGCCCGGCGCCTCGGGAATCGACGGCGGAACGTACCGGATCACGGGCTCCATCGACGGTGCCGGGCGCCTCGGCGTGCTCCGGCGGGTAGCGGGCTTGCGGGCGGCGGCGGTGGTCTTCGCCGCGGCCGGCTTGCGTGCGGCGGGCTTACGTGCCGCGGGTTTACGTGCCGCCGGCCTGCGTGCGGCCGGCTTACGTGCGGGCTTGCGGGCGGCCGTCCGCCTGGTCGCGGGTCGCCGGGCGGCGGTGGCCGCCGCGGGGCGGGTCGTCACCCTCCGCGCCAGCTGCGAAACCTGCTTGCTCAGGCCGTCGAGCCGCTTCATGACCCGATCCAGGTCCGCCTGCCTCGCCGCCTTGTTGACGCGCGTCCGGACGTCCTTGACCGCCGTGTCGAGGCGCTTCTGCCCGTCCTTGATCGACCGGTCGATCTGTTTGCGCACGTCCGGCGGCAGGCGCTTCTCCGCCGACCGCAGCGCCGACCGGCCGGCCTTCACGGCGCGGTTCAACCGGGAGCGGGAAGCAGCTCGCTTTCTCGTCGCCATGGTCACCTCCTGATGATGGAAGCCATAACGCAGCGCGTTAGAATGGCATTGAATTGACGGCGGGCCCCGAACGACACCTTATCAAGAAGTACGCGAATCGCAAGCTCTACGACACGCGGACCAGCCGCTACGTGACGCTCGACGGAATCGCGCAGTTAGTCCGCGACGGTCACGACATCAGGGTGGTCGACCGGGACAGCGGCGCCGACCTCACGCAGGTGATCCTCTCGCAGATCGTGCTCACCGAGGAGAAGCGCGGCCCCAAACAGGCGCTGCTCGACTACGTCCGGCGTACGCTCGTCCCAGGTGAGCTCGTGAACGAGGTCGAGCGCAGGCGCGGCAACGTCGAAGGCATGATCGACGAGGCCATCGAGCGCACGCTGAAGCAGCTGCGCCTGCCGAGCCGGCATGACATCGACCGAATCAACGAGCGCCTCGACAGGCTGACCGCGGAGCTCAAGCGCTCCAACGGGCGAGCACCTTCTAAGACCAAGGTCCAGCGCCGTCGGTAGGCCGGATTCGCGCCTTACGACGAAACCGCGTACACGAAAGGCCGCTCGGTGACGACTGCGCGTACCACGAGGTCCTGCGCGACGCTGTAGGCGGCGACGTGCACCCGGCGGTCGCCGCGCAGCTGCTGCGTCATCAGGTCGGCTGTCTCGGCGAGGCGGTTCGGGTCTCCGATCACCTCGAAGCTCCACGGCGCCGAGACCGCGGTTCCGTCTATCGAGACGCCGATGTCCGACTGCTCGATGTCCACGCCCAGGATGATCCGGTGGCCGTTCAGGGCCAGTGCCTCACCGCCGCCGGCGGCGAGGTTGTTGATCGCGTCCTGCAGGTCGAGGGAGGTCAGGCCGGACGCGTCGAGCGTGAGCACGATGCCGGGCCCGTGGACGGGCACCAGGCCTTCGAGCATGCGCAGCTGGTTCGCCTCGCTCATCAGCTGCTGGTCGACGGCGTCGCCCCCGCCGGCCTGCAGCATGCTCTGCTGCTGCTTGAGCGATGCGATCTGCGCCTCGAGCGCGTCGTTCGACCGGTGCAGCTGGTCGATCGAGAACGCAAGCGTGGCCGGATCCGCCGACTGGAGGCTGCGCTCGACCTCGGCCTGGCTGCGCAGCTGGACCGTGGCCACGAAGGCGACCAGGATGGCGATGAGCCACACGGCCATGGCCCCGCCCGAGGAACGTGAGCGCCCGCGCTGACGCGGCGCGGTCTTGTTAGGCCGGGCCGACATGCGGGATCTCCAGGCTTGCGTCGTAGGCCGGCAAGGCGAGGTCCGGCGCGCCGGTGACTTTGAGGCCGAGATCGAACTGCAGCTGCCGGACCCTCAGGCTTGGAAGCAGCGCGGGATCCTGGAGGGCTGTCTCCATGCGGTTGCGATCGCCGACCGCCAGCACCTTGATGGGCGAAAAGAGAGGCGGTCCCTGGTCGATGACCACCTCGCCCTCCGAACCTGAGAAGGAGCTCACCGGTGTGATCCGCCGCCCGCTGACGGAGATGCCCTCGGCCCCCGCGCCGAACAGGAGGTTCACCAGGTCCTGGACGTCCTGGAAGTTCACCAGGTAGCGGGCCTGGCCTGTCGGGTCCGCCGAAGGTGATCCGTTGGCCAGCTCCACCTCCACGCCCGGGCCGCGCATGGGCGTGAGGCCCGCGTGCGCTCGGAGGTCGGCCACCTGGCTCTGAAGGGCGCGGGTGGTGTCGGACTGGCTCGCGGCCTGTGCCTCGAGGGCGTCGATCTGGGCGCGCAGGGCGGCGATCTGCCTGCGGTCTGAGTCGTTGGTCCGCTCCAGGTCCTGGACGCTGTGCACGAGCGCCTGGTTCCGCGCCACCTGGTTCGAGGGGGTCAGGAGCTGGGCCTTGATTTGGCCCGCGAGCAAAAAACCAACCGCCAGGGCGACCAGAGCGATAACGCCTGAGCTGACCAGCTGCGAGCGCGACATCGCGTCAATTCTGGTGGAAGACCGTGGCCAGTTCTTGCCTTCCCCTGTGGCCGCTGGAGTATTGTGGGTCTCCCGAGCATGGCGGTCGAAACCCGCGCCTCCGCCTACGAGACCGCCCAGCGGCGATTCGACGCTGCCGCTGATGTGATCGGTCTATCCGACGACACCCGCAGAACGCTGCGCGAGGTCAAGCGGGAGCTCACCGTGCACTTCCCGGTGCGCATGGACGACGGCTCCGTCCACGTCTTCACCGGGTGGCGAGTGCAGCACAACATCAGCCGCGGACCGGCCAAGGGCGGCATTCGCTATCACCCGGACGTAAACCTCGAGCTGGTGAAGGCGCTGGCGATGCTGATGACCTGGAAGTGCGCGGCCGTGGGCATCCCTTACGGCGGCTCGAAGGGCGCCGTGAAGGTCGACCCGACCAGGCTCTCGCTGAACGAGCTGGAGCACCTCACCCGGCGCTACGCCACCGAGATCGCCATCCTCATCGGCCCGGAGAAGGACATCCCAGCGCCGGACATGGGCACCAACCCACAGGTGATGGCCTGGATCATGGACACCATCTCGATGCACTCCGGCCACTCGGTGACCGCGTCGGTCACGGGCAAGCCGGTGGACGTCGGCGGGTCCGAGGGCCGGACCGACGCGCCCGGTCGTGGCGCGACGTACCTGACCCTCGAGGCGCTGAAGTACCTGCACGCCGACGATCAGACGCCCACCGTCGCCATCCAGGGCTACGGCCAGGTCGGCCGCTCCGCCGCCCACCTGCTGGCCGAGGCGGGCCTGACGATCGTCGCGGTGAGCGACTCGAAGGGAGCCGTGCACAACCCGAAGGGTCTGGACCTGGCCGCGCTCGAGGAGCACCGCAAGGTTCGGGGCGGCGTCGGCGGGTTCAAGAAGGGCGAGAGCATCACCAACCAGGACCTGCTCGAGCTGCCGGTGACGGTGCTGGTGCCGGCCGCGATCGAGCATCAGATCACGGTGGACAACGCCGCGCGGATCCGGGCGCGCCTCATCACCGAAGGCGCGAACGCGGCCATCGATCCCGAGGCCGACCCGATCCTGCACGAGCGGGGGATCTTCATCGTGCCCGACATCATCGCCAACGCGGGCGGCGTGATCGTCTCCTACTTCGAGTGGGTCCAGGACCTCCAGGCCTTCTTCTGGGAGGAGGAGGAGATCAACACCAAGCTGCACCACGTGATCACGCGCGCCTTCTACGAGATCCTCCACACCTCGGTGAACAAGCACATCGACATGCGCCTGGCGGCGTATGCCCTGGCCGTTCAGCGGGTGGCCAACGCGACGACCGTCCGAGGCATATACCCATAATCGGAGGCTGATGCCTCCACAACGAGTCCTCATCACGGGCGTGTCCAATCCCCTTGGAGCCGATGTCGCGCGCCGGCTTGCGTCACGCGTGCCCTCGCTGTTCGGCTGCGACGTGGACGACCCGATCTCGGCGCTCGAGGAGATGGACTTCGTCCACGCCGACACGCGGCAGTCCGTGATCGGCAAGCTCGTGCGGCAGCTGAAGATCGACACGGTCGTGCACCTGGCGGTCATGGTCGACTCCTCGCGCGGCGAGCGAGCCACCCACGAGACCAACGTCATCGGCACGATGAACGTGCTCACGGGTTGCGCGGGGCCCGCGAGCCCGGTCAGGAGGCTGGTGGTGAAGTCGAGCCAGGCGGTCTACGGCGCGCGAGCCGACTATCCGTCGGTGCTTTCGGAGGAGGTCGCCGGCTTCAGCCCGACGGCGTCTCTGACGAGCCGCGACCTGATCGAGCTCGAGCTGCTCGCCCATGACTTTGCGGTGCGCAACCCGGCGTGCCGTGTGGCGCGGCTGCGGCTCGGCTACAGGATCAGCCGGGAGACAACGCTCGGGCGCTACCTTTCACTTCCGCTCGTGCCGGTGTTCGCCGGCTACGACCCGCGGCTGCAGCTCCTTCACGAGGAGGACGCGGCCGAGGCGATAGCGGCCGCCGCGCTCGGAACGCAGGAGGGACCGTTCAACGTCGCCGGCGACGGGGTCGTGCTGCTGAGCCAGGCGATCGCGATCATGGGCGGGCGGCCGGTGCCGGTCTTGCCACCTGCGGGCGTGTGGCTCTCGCGGATGGCGATCCGGTCGGCCACGGGTGTAAATCTCCCGGGACACCTCGTCGAGCTCCTGATGCACGGCTCTGTGATCGACTGCTCGCGATTGCAGTCCGAGTTCGGCTGGCGGCCGGCGCACAGCTCGCGTGCGGTGATGGACGGCTTCGCTCTCGGCCTGGCCGAAGAGCCCATCGAGTCGCCCTCGCCGCCGCAGGAGTACGAGCTGCAGGTCTACCTCCAGCGGAGGCGCCGGGGCGAGCGCAACGGTCACGGAACCGGCGCCCCATTGGCGCTGACGCGATGAGGCAAGACCCGGCCGCGATCTACGAGGCCGCGCCGAAGGAGCGCCGCAAGCGGAGCCAGGATGCCAAGGTCGTGCGGGCGCCCGAGCGGTTTCGACTCCCCCGACGGGTCAGGCGGCTGCAGCGCCAGGCGCCGATGTACGCGCTCCAGGGCATGAATGAGCTCTCCACTCGACTGCGCGACCTGACCGGGCACGAGGTCCTCGACATGA
>Ga0209474_10004219_pt1 | contig 12451 bp, 11 predicted proteins | sample GraSoiAngelo_145_FD_185902 | JGI IMG/M metagenome (GOLD analysis project Ga0209474, IMG submission 185902) | Grasslands soil microbial communities from the Angelo Coastal Reserve, California, USA - 14_1009_05_20cm (SPAdes) (version 2) | ecosystem: Environmental > Terrestrial > Soil > Grasslands...
TGGCCGGGCGCATGCGCTCCGGCAGCTCCGCCACGAGCGTGCCGGAGCCCACCCCGTCGGCCATCAGCGATAGCTGATGCGCGGGTCGAGCCACCCGTAGAGCAGGTCGGCCGCCAGGTTGAAGAGGACGACGAGGCAGGAGAACACGAACGTGATGGCCATGATCACCGGCGTGTCGTTGGCCAGGATCGAGGTGATCAGCAGCGAGCCGATGCCGGGCACGCGGAAGATCTGCTCGGTGATGACGGCGCCGGTGAAGATGGTCGGGATCTGCAGCGCGACCAGCGTGACCACCGGGATGAGCGCGTTGCGCACGGCGTGCCTGATGATCGTCGACCGCTCCGACAGCCCCTTGGCCCGCGCCGTGTTGACGTAGTCGAGGCGGATCACCTCCAGCACCGCCGAGCGCGTGAAGCGGGTGAGGGCGGCGCCCTGGAAGAGGCCCAGCACGGCGATCGGCATGATCGCCTGGCGCGCGTGCTCCCAGTACCAGCGCCAGCCGGTGCCGCCGATGTCGGCCCGATAGATGAACGGCAGCCAGTCGAGATAGATGCTGAAGAAGAGGATGAAGAGCAGGCCGGTGAAGAACGTCGGCAGCGAGAAGCCGATGAAGGCGATCGTGGTGGCGATCTGATCGAAGATCGAATAGGGCCGGACCGCCGACAGCGTGCCGATCGGCAGCGCGACCAGGATGCCGAGGAGCTGGGCGGAGCCGAGCACGAACAGCGTGGTCGGCAGGCGCTGCATGATCAGCGTGGTGACGTTCACGCGGCTGACGAACGAGAAGCCCCAGTCCCCGTGCAGCATCGAGCCGAACCAGCGCGCGTAGCGCACCGGCAGCGGATCGTCGAGCCCGAACTGGTGCCGGAGCTGCAAGGCGACCTCGCGCGGCACGTTCGGATTGGTGGCCAGCTCCTCGAACGGATCGCCGGGCGCCAGCGCGAGGATCGCGAACAGCACGAGACTGATCCCGGCCAGCACCGGGACGGCGATCAACAGCCTGCGGACCAGGTACTTGAGCAGTCGCCTAGCCTTCGCGGTACCAGTTCTCGAGGTTCCAGAAGTCCGAGTCCCAGCCGCTCCGCTCGACGTGCAGCTTGCTGCTCACCGCCGACACCCCCGGCCGCAGCACGACCGGGATGACCACCGCGTTCTGGATCACCAGGTCGTTCATCTTGATGAATAGCGCCGCCCGCTTGACCGCGTCCAGCTCGCTCTCGGCCGCCCGGTACAGCTTGTCGTACTCCTCGCTCTTCCACCGCGTGATGTTGCGCCCCTGCCACTTGTTGTCCTTGCTGGCGATCTCCCACGACGTGAACTGCAGCATGAACAGCTCGGGATCGGGCTGGGTCATGGTCGTCGTGTACATCTGGATGTCGGTGTAGAAGTGCGTGTAGGTGTCGGGGTTGGCCACGTCGGAGGAGAAGTAGACGGAGGCGGTCACCGACTTGAGCTCCATCTCGATCCCCGCCTTGGCGGCCGCCTGCTTGACGATCGCCTGCGTCTTCTGCCGGAGCGAGTTGATCGACGACTGGTAGACGAGCTTCAGCTTCACGCCGCCCTTGGCGCGCACGCCGTCGGGGCCTTTCTTCCAGCCGGCCGCCTCGAGGATCTGGCTGGCCTTGTCGACGTTGTATTCCCACCGCGTGTTCTTCGAGCCGAACCTGGCCGGCTGGTTCAGGAAGTTGGCGGTGGCGATGCCGGTGCGCCCGTAGATCTGCTCCTGCACCGAGGCCCGGTCCACCAGCAGGTTGAGCGCCTGGCGCACGGCGGGATCGGTGAGGAACGGGTGCTTGGTCTTGATGCTCGAGCGCTCGCCGTCCACCTCTTTCCACGGGTCGGTGTTGTTGAGCTGGATGTGCTCGATGTTGCCGCCCTGCACGATGTCGACGCGGCCGCGCCCGGCCTGCTCCAGCCGCTTGAGGATCTCGTCCTCGACCTGCAGGTTCCAGGCGTAGTCGAACTCTCCGGTCTGCAGGACGGCCCGGGCCGCCGAGGCGGCGTCACCGCCGCCCTTCATCTCGATGGTGTCGAAGAAGGGCCGGTTGGGCATATGGTAGCTCGGGTTCAGCTCGCCGCGGACGATGTCGCCCGGCTTGAAGTCGACGAACCGGTAGGGCCCGGTGCCGACCGGCTTGAGGTTGCTCGGCGCTTCCCGCGACTTGGCGCCCTTGAACGACTCGAAGAGGTGCTTGGGCAGGATCATGCCGCGCACGCCCACGAACGCATCGGCCCAGAACGGCGTCGGCTTGGCGAACGTCACCTTGATCGTGTGGCTGTCGACCTTGTCGACCTTGAGGTCCTTGTAGGTGCCGATGGTGTAGGCCGCGGTGGCCGGGTCGGCCGCGTACTCCCAGGTGAAGACGCAGTCGTCGGCCGTGAACGGCTTGCCGTCGTGCCACGTCACGCCCTTCTTGAGCTTCCAGGTGACGGACCTGCCGTCCTTGCCGACGCCGCCGTTCTGCACGCTCGGGATCTCGGCGGCCAGGGTGGGGGAGAGATTGCCGTCGGGGTCCCACGTGGCCAGCGGCTCGTAGAAGATGCGCGAGCCGTCCTGGTCCTTGGTGCCCACCGCGAAGTGGGGGTTGAGCAGGGTGGCGCCCTGCCACCACAGCGTCTTCAGCGCGCCACCGCCGCCGCGCTTGGTCGGCTTGTAGACCAGCTTCGGCGTCTGGGCCTGGGCCACGCCGGCCGCGGCGAGCATCTGGCTCGCCAGCGGCGCGGTCAGCCCGAACCCGACCATCGTCTGGACGAAGCGCCGGCGGCTCAGCCGGCCGCGCTTCACCTCGTCGATCAACGTCCTCAGCGCGCGCTCGTCCATGAGGTCCTCCCGCAGAGAAGAGTCACAGTGCCAACCGGCGGTGATTCCTTATAGTTTCCGCGCTCCCGACGTGTCAAGGCGAGCTCAGGCCTTGTGCCAGTAGGGCAGTCGCCAGAACGTCCCCTCCCAGCCCGAGAGGTCCATGCCCCGCAGACGCGCGGTGGACGCCGACACCCCGTTGCGCCACAGCACCGGAATGACGACGACGTGCTGGATGACGAGGTCGTTCATCTTCACGAACAAGGCGGCGCGCTTCACGGGATCGAGCTCGGTCTCGGCCGCGTGATAGAGGCGGTCGTAGTCCTCGCTGCGCCAGCGCATCACGTTGCGCCCCTGCCACTTGTTCTCCCTGGTCGCGATCTCCCACGAGGTGAAATGGTTCATGAAGTACTGCGGGTCGGGCGCGCCGGGGCCGGTGTTGTACATCTGCAGATCGCAGTAAAAATGGGAGTAGGTGTCGACGTTGGCGGCGTCGGAGGAGAAGAACACGGAGGCGACCACCGACTTGAGCTCGACCTCGATGCCGGCCCTGGCCGCCGCCTGCTTGACGATCTGCTGGTTCTTCTGGCGGGGCTGGTTGATGGAGGTCTGGTAGACGAGCCGCAGGCGCTTGCCGTCCTTGGCGCGGATGCCGTCGGACCCGCGACTCCAGCCGGCCTGGTCGAGGATCTGATTCGCCTTGTCGACGTTGAACTCCCAGCGCGTGTTGCGCGAGACGAAGCGGGTGGGGGCGTTGAGGAAGTTGGCCGTGGCCTGGCCCTGACGCCCGTAGATCTGCTCCTGGACCGCCGCCCGATCGACCAGCAGGTTGAGCGCCTGGCGGACGGCGGGGTCGCTGAGCAGCGGGTGGGGCATCTTCACGCTCGCCCGCTCGCCGTCGACCTCTTTCCACGGATCGGTGAAGTTGCACTGGATGTGCTCGATCCCGCCCGTGGTCCAGATGTTGACGCGGCCCTTGCCGCTCTGCTCGAGCCGTCGCAGGATATCGTCCTCGACCTGCATGTTCCAGGCGTAGTCGAACTCGGCCGTCTGCAAGACGGCCCGGGCGGCGGAGGCGGCGTCGCCGCCGCCCTTCATCTCGACCCGGTCGAAGAAGGGCCGGTTCGGCACGTGGTAATTGTGATTGATCTCGCCCCGGACGGCGTCGCCTGGCTTGAAATCCACGAACCGGAAGGGGCCGGTGCCGACCGGCTTGAGGTTGGCGGGCGCCTCGCGCGAGCGGGCGCCCCTGTACGATTCGAACAGGTGCTTGGGGATGATCATGCCGCGGAAGCCGCAGAACGCGTCCGACCAGAAAGGCTGCGGCGCGGTGAAGACGAGCTTCACCGTATGGCTATCGAGCTTCTCGATGCGCTCGATCGCGCGGTACGAGCCGTTCGTGACGGCGGCGGTGGCCGGATCGGCGACGAACTCCCAGTTGAAGACCACGTCGTCGGCGGTGAACGGACGGCCGTCGTGCCAGGCCACGCCACGCTTGAGGCGCCAGATCACCCAGGTCCCGTCCTTCGCGAGGCCGCCGTTGTCGACGCTCGGAACGTCGGCGGCGAGGATCGGGACGATGGTGCCCTCGGGATCGTAGGCGGCCAGCGGCTCGTAGAAGATGCGGGAGGCGTCCTGATCCTTGGTGCCGGTGGCGAAGTGCGGGTTCAGCAGAGTCGGCGCCTGCCACCACAGGACTCTCAACGGTCCACCGCCCCCGCGCTTGCTCGGCGCGAAGCTCGGCGCCTTGGGCTGGGCGGCGACGCCGGCGGCGCTCAGCATCTGGGCGGCGAGCGGCGCGGTGAGACCGAGGCCGACCATCGTCTGCACGAAGCCGCGACGGCTGAGGCGATGCGTCTTGACGTCCTCGATGAGCGCTCGGATCCCGGGCTCGTCCATCATGCGCGTGCCTCCAGCATCGTGGTGGCCACGTCGAGCGCCTCGACCATCGACTCGTGGTTCGCGATGCCCTTCCAGGCCCGGTCGAACGCGGTGCCGTGATCGACGGACACGCGCAGGAATGGCAGCCCGACGGTGACGTTGACACCCGACAGGCCGGTCCACTTCTTGATCGTCTCGTCGTACTCGAAGCCGAGCGTCTTCACCGGGATGTGGCCCTGGTCGTGATACATCGCGACGACGATGTCGAACTCGCCGCCGCGGGCGCGCGAGAAGAGCGTGTCGGCGGGCAGGGGACCGGTGACGTCGAGGCCGTCGGCGCGGGCCGCCTCGACGGCGGGAATGATCGCGCGCTGCTCCTCGTCGCCGAACAGGCCCTCCTCGCCGGCGTGAGGGTTGAGCCCGGCCACGGCGATGCGGCCGCGCGGCCGGCCGAGGTCCTCGAGCGTGCGCTGGGCCAGGCGGATCGTGCGCAGCACGCGCTCGCGCGTCACCAGGTCGGGGACGCGGCGCAGCGCGACGTGCGTGGTCACGTGGATGACCCGCAGCTGCCGGCCCATCAGCAGCATGGCGAAGTCGCGCGTGTCGGTGAGCCGGGCCAGGATCTCCGTGTGCCCGGAGTGCTGCACGCCGGCCGCCGCCAGCGCTTCCTTGTTGACGGGCGCGGTCACGATCGCGTGGATCTCGCCGGCCCTGGCCAGCGTCACCGCGCCCTCGATGTACTCGTAGGCCGCCCGGCCGGCGGCCGCGCTCACCTCGGCGCGCGGCAGCGTCGTCATGTCGACGTTGGCGAGGTCGAGCACCTCGAGCGTGCCGTCGGCCCATCGGCACTCGGCCACGCGCCGCACGGCGTGCAGCGCGAGCGGGCTGCCGATCAGCGCCAGCGCCTCGGCCATCGTGGCGGCGGCGCCGATGACGACCGGACGGCTGGCGGCGCGCACGACGGGCTCGGCGAGGGCGCGCGCGATGATCTCCGGCCCGACGCCGGCCGGATCGCCCATCGTGACGCCGAGGATCGGTCGCTTCATGCCACTGCCTCCCTCTGCAGCGTGACCAGGAGGTCGGGTGGGCCGAAGCCGCCGGCCTTGGTGAGCACGGCCAGCGGGTCACGACCCGGCGCGCGCAGCTGGCCCAGTGCCAGGCCGGGCGCCGGCGCGCCGATGAGGTCGAGGCGTTCGGCGCCGAGCGCGCTCCACAGCGCGACCGCGGTCTCCCCGCCGGTGACGACGACGAGATCCCACCGCTCGCGCTCGATGGCGGCGGCTGCCTGGGCGGCCAGCCGCGCGACGGCGTCGCCCCGATCGGCGGCGCGGCGCTCGGGCGTGGCCAGCACGGTGAGCCCCGCCGCGCGGGCCTCCTGGACCTGTCGCCGCGTGGCGGGATGCGCGCTGCCGGCGACGATCAGCCAGTGACCGCCCGGCGGCAGCTCGGCCCGCTCGCCGAGCAGCCCCAGCCGCAGGGCGAGCGCACGCGCCAGCCCGGCGGCGCCGACCAGCAACGGCGGCGGCGTGACGGCCAGCGCGGCCTCCGCGATCGCCTCGAGATCGGCGTCAGTCTCGGCGTCGGCGATGATGACGGTTCCGGCGAGCCGTCGCACGCGGGCCGCCAGCGCCTCGGGCCCGGCCCGGAGCTGATCGATGGGAATCCAGGCGAGGGCGCGGTCGAGCTGTGGGCGCAGCAGCTCGACGACGCTGGAGGAGCCGCCGGGAAAGTGCGGATCGCGCCCGATCGCCGTCTCGGCCACCGGCACGCCGTCCACGAGCAGCACGCGATCGAGGACGACGCGACGCTGCGCGGGCAGGGCGGGGCACAGGACCCCGCTCGCCGTCCCGGTCGCCCGCATGAGCGCGTCGACCTCCGAGCCGATCGGTCCGCGCAGCGTCGAGTCGATCTTCTTGAACCACTGCCGAGCGCGCCCGCCGGTCCCGACGGTCGTGAGCCGCTCGGCCGCGTCCGCCGCCGTCAGCGTCCGGCTCTCGGTGTCCACGACGGTCACCGCGCTCGCCGGCGGCCGGCGCGGCCACACGCTCACCGGCACCGCGGCGCGGGCGGTGAACAGCGCCCCGGTGTCGCACGCGCCCGTCAGGTCGTCCGCGACGATGGTCAGGGGTCTGCTTCGCGTCGGCTTCATCGGCGGTGGCTCAATATAGAGGTAATCATCCTGCTTGAGCAACTCCGCGGACTTATCCGACGGCCGGGCGCCGATGACACGAATGGCCGCCGACTCGCGCCAGGGACTTCGTGGTGGTGAAGCCCCGGCCTCCTCGCGCCGAGGAGGCCGGGGCTGGATGTCGCCTAGAAGCTCGCTCCGTCGACGCCGGTGAGCTTGACGACAGCGAAGTCGGCCGTCCGCGAGCCGCCGGGATGAGATCTCGTCGTTCAGCGGCGCAGTGCCGTACAAGTCGCGTGCCGAGGCGACGGAAAGGGACCGGCGCAAATCGTGGTCGTGGAATGGCGGCGATGCCTCGTCATGGAACGGCTTGCGCAGAGTGCGAAACGAAGTGTGGTCTCGCGTCGAGGCATGCCGCGTCCTGCCGTCGCCTGCAAAGCGGGGTATACTGCGCCTGATTCAATGCGACCACTGCCGGCCGTCGTGATCGCAGTTGTCGTGGTGTCCGCCGCGGCGGCCGTCGGCTTCTTCACCGTCGAGTCGCGCCTGGCCGACGAGCGCGCGGTCAGCGTGGCGAAACCCGCCGAGCCCGAGGGTGTCGTCAGTCCTGCGGCGCCGGCGCCGCCGCGGGTGGTGGCCACGGCGGCGGCCCGGCCCCGCCGCGGCCGCGTCCTGCCACTGGCTGACGCGATCAAGGAGCTCGACCTCATCAAGCCGGCGCGCCCGAAGCTGGCCGACGACTTCACGGTGCCGACGCCGGGCGGTGCGGGATTCCACCTGGCCGCGCAGCGCGGCAAGGTCGTCATGATCAATTTCTGGGCGACGTGGTGCCCGCCGTGCCTGGAGGAGATGCCGGCGATGGAGCGGCTCTACCGGCAGCAGAAGGATGCCGGCTTCACCCTGATCGCGGTGTCGGTCGACGCCGATCCCCGCAAGGTGGCGCCGTTCCTGCGCGCCCACCAGCTGACGTTCCCGGTCGGCCTCGACCCCAAGATGGAGCTCGCCAACACCTATGCCGTGCGCGCGCTGCCCTCGAGCTTCGTCGTCGGACGCGACGGCAACCTGGCCGCGCTGGCGCTGGGCCCGCGGCACTGGGACGGCGAGGCCGCGCACTCGCTCGTCGAGGGCATGGCACGCTGATGGGTGCCTCGCTCGGCGTGGTCGTCGCCTTCAGCGCGGGCCTCTTCTCGTTCCTGTCGCCGTGTGTGCTTCCGCTGTTCCCCTCGTATCTGTCCTTCATCACCGGCATGTCGGTCGTCGATCTCTCGACCGACCTCACGGCCGCCGCCCGCCGCCGCGTCTTCCTGCACTCCATCACGTTCGTGATCGGCTTCTCGGTGGTCTTCGTCGCGCTGGGGGCCTCGTTCAGCGCGGCCGGACAGGTGCTCTTCCAGTACCGCGACTGGATCCGTCGCATCGGCGGCCTGCTCATCATCGTCTTCGGGCTCTACATCGCCGGCCTGCTCAACGTCGGGCTCTTCGGCCGCACGCAGCAGTGGCAGATCCGCGAGAAGCCGGCCGGCTACGTCGGCTCGTTCCTGGTCGGCGTCACCTTCGCCATCGGCTGGACGCCGTGCGTGGGGCCGATCCTCGGCGCGATCCTCTCCCTGGCCGGCACCGCCGAGACCGTGCAGCGCGGCGTGGGGCTGCTGATCGCCTACTCGGCCGGGCTCGGCGTGCCGTTCCTGCTCTCGGCGCTGGCGCTCGGCGCGTTCCTCAGATTCTTCAAGCGCTATCGTCCGTTCATCCCGATCGTCGAGCGCGGTGCCGGGGTGCTGCTGGTGGCGGTCGGCATCCTGGTCGCGACGAACTACTACGTGATCCTCAACTCCTGGGCGGTCTCGCTGACCCCGGAGTGGCTGCTCAAACGCCTCTGAGCGCGCCGTTGCGCGTTCGCGTCCGCGTCCCCGCCACCTCCGCGAATCTCGGTCCGGGCTTCGACGCGCTCGGCCTCGCGCTCGCCCTCTACAACGAGGTGAGCGCGAGCGAGGCCGACGGCGTCAGCGTGACGCTGTCCGGCCCGGGCGTCGGCGGGCTGCCGACCGGCAGCGACAACCTGGTCGTGCGCGGTGTGCGCATGGCCTACGAGGCCGCCGCGCGGACGTTCAAGGGCGTGGCGCTCGCCTGCGTCAACCGGATCCCGCCCGCGCGCGGCCTCGGCTCGAGCGCCGCGGCGTGGGTCGGCGGACTGGTGGCCGGCAACGCCCTGCTCGGGGGGCCGCTCTCGCGCGACGCGCTGCTGGCGCTGGCCGCTCGCGCCGAGGGCCACCCCGACAACGTGGCCGCCGCGCTGTGCGGCGGGCTCACCGTGTCGTGCGCCGAGAGCGACGGCCGGGTCATCGCCATCTCGGTGCCGGTGCCGGCCGCGCTGCGATGGGTGGTGCTCGTGCCGGAGCTGACCAACGCCACCGCGGAGGCGCGCGCCGTGCTTCCGGATGCGGTGCCGCGCGCGGACGCCGTCTTCAACGTGCAGCGCGTCGCGCTGCTGCTGGCGGCGGTCCAGACCCAGCGGACACCGGCGCTGGCCGCCGCGCTCGTCGACCGCCTGCATCAGCCGTACCGGCAGCGCCTGTTTCCGTGGATGCCGGCCGTCGTCGACGCCGCGCGGGAGGCCGGCGCGCTCGGCTGCGTGCTCTCCGGCGCCGGCCCCTCGCTGCTGGCCGCCGTCAGCGGCGAGGCCGAGCCGGTCGCGCGCGCGATGGAGAGCGCGCTGGCGGGCGCCGGGATTCCCGGCGCCGCCCGCGCGTTCACGGTGGACACCGAGGGCGCCCTGGTGCTAGGTGACCCTCGATGAGCGACGACCAGCGCCCCGGCGTCCTGCCCGACCACGAGCTGCGCGCCGCCGTGGAGGCCGGCTGGATCATGGCGCGGGCGGCGCTGGCGGACGAGCAGTTCCAGCCCGCCAGCCTCGATCTGCGCCTGGGGCCGGTGGCCTATCAGCTCCGCGCCAGCTTCCTGCCGTTTCGCGAGACGGTCGGCGACCGGCTCGACGGCGACGCCGATCTCGTCATCGATCGGCTGTCGCTGACCGAGGGCGCCACGCTGCAGCGTGGCTCGGTGTACCTGGTCCCGCTGCTCGAGTCGCTGGCGCTGCCGACCGGCATGCGCGGCCGCTCGAATCCCAAGAGCACGACGGGGCGTCTCGACATCTTCACGCGGGTCATCACCGACCGGACGCCGCGCTTCGACGAGATCGCGCCGGGCTACCGGGGGGGCCTCTACCTGGAGGTCTCGCCCCAGTCCTTCCCGGTGCGCGTGCAGGCCGGAGCGTCGCTGAACCAGCTGCGCCTGCTGGTCGGCGAGAGCACGACCTCCGACCGTGCGCTGCGCGACCTCTACCGGGACGCGCCGCTGCTCTTCGACGACGACGAGCGGCCGGTCCCACTCGAGCGCGCCACGTTCAACGACGGGCTCTGCATGGGCGTCGATCTCTCCGGCCGTGCCACCGGCGGGATCATCGGCTACCGGGCGCATCCGAACCCGCCGGCGGTGGATCTGGCCCGGATGGGGCACTATGACCCCGCCGAGTTCTGGGAGCCGATCAAGCGCCCGAGCCGCGACGCCTACATCCTGGAGGCGAACCGTTTCTACATCCTGGTGTCCAAGGAGCGCATCCGCGTGCCCCCCGAGTATGCCGCCGAGATGGTGGTGTACGATGCGGGCGCCGGCGAGATTCGCACTCATTACGCCGGCTTCTTCGACCCGGGCTTCGGCTTCGGCGACGGGAGCGTGCTTGGCACCAAGGTTGTTATGGAGGTGAGGGCCCGCGAGGTGCCGTTCCTGGTGTACGACGGCCAGATCTCTTTCAAGGTATGGTTCGAGCGGCTGCGCAGCCGCCCGACGCGTGTCTACGGGGTGGGGCTTCCGTCGTCGTACCAGCACCAGACGTTGAGCCTCAGCAAGCACTTCAAGCGCTAGGCCGGGCCCGCGCATCAAAGATATTGCGGGGTCGATCCCATCAGTTAGAATTGAAGCGGCGAGGTCACCGGTCGGTCGTGGGCACCACGCGGTGCCCGATGGAGGGCATCATGGCTGAGCAGAAAAAGAAAGAGACGCGGCCCACGAAGCCGAACGAGGGGCGGCGGCGACGGCGCCGCGGCCAATCCCGAGCTGGCCAAGAAGGGCAAGAAGATCAAGGAGGACATCGACAAGCTCCTCGACGAGATCGACGACATCCTCGAGGAGAACGCCGAGGAGTTCGTCAAGAGCTACGTCCAGCGAGGGGGCGAGTAGTCGATGCCGATCTACGAGTATCGCTGCCGCGGCTGCGGGCGGGACTTCGAGAAATACGTGCCCGGCGCCTCGACGAAGGTGGCCTGTCCCTCGTGTGCGAGCAGCGACATCACCCGCAAGCTCTCCGTCTTCGGACTGAAGAGCGACGGCGGGTTCGTCGCCTCCTCCATGCCGAGCGGTGGTGGCTGCTGCGGCGGGGGTGGCTGCGGCTGCCACTAGCCATCTGGACCTCCGCCGCCTCGAAATCTTCCTGAAGGTCGCCGAGCTCGGCAGCTTCTCGCGCGCGGCCGAAGCGCTGTTCCTGACCCAGCCCACCGTTTCCGAGCACGTGCGCGCGCTCGAGGACGAGCTGGGCGTCCAGCTGCTGGACCGACTCGGCCGCGGCGCCACGCCGACGCGCGCCGGCCAGCTCCTCCTCGGCTACGCGCGGCGCCTGCTGGCGCTCTCGCGGGAGGCGAAGCAGGCGATCGAGCAGTTCCAGGGACGTGTCAGCGGCGAGCTCGTGGTCGGCGGCTCGACCATTCCCGGGGAGTACGTGCTGCCGGCGCTCATTGGCGCCTTTCGCGGCAAGTACCCCGAGGTGTCGATCTCGCTGCGCATCGGCGGTAGCCGCCAGGTCATGGACTGGGTGGACACCGGCGACGTCGAGGTGGGCGTCGTCGGCGCGCCGCCGACCTCACGGACCCTGGAGGCGCGGCATCTCATGGCCGACGACCTCGTGCTCGCGGTGCCGCCCGAGCATCCCTGGGCGGCCCGCAAGACGATCGCCATCGAGGACGTCAAGCGCGAGCCGCTGATCCTGCGCGAGCGCGGCTCCGGCTCGCGGGAGACGCTCGAGCGCGCGCTGAGCGCCGTCGGGCTCGACCTCGGCGCCTTCAACATCGTCGCCGAGATCGCCTCCACCCAGGCGGTGAAGCAGGCGGTGCGCGCCGGCCTCGGCCTGTCCTTCATCTCCGCGCGGGCAGTGGAGGACGAGTGCCGCGCGCGGCTGCTCAGCTGCGTCAAGGTGCGCGATCTCAACGTGACCCGCGCCTTCCACCTCATCACGCATCGCGACCGCAGCCGGTCACCGCTGGCCCAGGCGTTCCTGGCCTTCGTCGAATCCTCGCCGGCCGACCGCCCGTCGTAAGTCGTAAGATGGCCGCGATGGACAGCGGCGCCCGCATCCGCCTGACGTCGTACGCCGCCTGCGCCGGCTGAGCGTCCAAGATGGCTCCTGGAGACCTCCAGGAGGTGCTGGCCGGGCTCAAGCGGCCGTCAGGCGTGTCGGCCGAAACCGAGCGCAACTTGCTCGTCGGCCTGGGCCAGGCCGACGACGCCGCTGTCTACCGCCTGGGCCCCGACCTGGCGATCGTCGAGACGGTCGACTTCTTCCCGCCGGTCGTCGACGACCCCTGGACGTGGGGGGC
>Ga0209474_10004220_pt1 | contig 12449 bp, 12 predicted proteins | sample GraSoiAngelo_145_FD_185902 | JGI IMG/M metagenome (GOLD analysis project Ga0209474, IMG submission 185902) | Grasslands soil microbial communities from the Angelo Coastal Reserve, California, USA - 14_1009_05_20cm (SPAdes) (version 2) | ecosystem: Environmental > Terrestrial > Soil > Grasslands...
TGGGGGAGAACTTACAGTCGAGGCACGCAAGGGCGGAGGAACTTGTGTTCGCTGTACTTTGCCCCTTCGCAAATCAGTTCTGCGTCCCTAAAGCCAAAGACCGATTGGAGTGCGAAATAAGAGCAAAAAAAAGGGAAGGATCAATGCCAACCAAACGATCACGAAAGGCGAGTAAACGCACTGTCATACAGCCACGCAGAGGCGATCGACGCTACGTCAGACGTAACAAAGCAGGTCAATTCAAGAAAGAGGTCAACGTAGGAAGGTCACTCGCTGCCGACCGTAGGCGAAAAGCCAAAACGAAAGCCGCGAAGGGTCAAGGTGATCGTGGTGACACCAAACGCCGCGGGAGTGTCGTCAAACGCATTGTCCGAAAGTTGACCGGGAGTTAAGCATCGAAGCCGTTTCTGGGTTTTCGATTAGGGCGAATCTAACGACGAGGTAATCGCGATGGCTAGACACGGTTCATCTTTCGCCAATTCGTTTGGTCTGCTTAAACAAACATTTTCGGAGTGGCTTGAGGACAAAGCGCCGCAACTAGGCGCTGCTCTCGCTTACTACACTGTCTTCTCACTCGCGCCGCTCGTCCTCGTCTTGCTCGCGATAGTCGGCCTGATCTTTCGCAACGATCCGGGCGGCGCGTGGAACAAAATCACCGAGCAGATGAGCTATTTTCTCGATAAGAGCGCAGTCGAGGTCGTGCAAAACATCGCGCAAAAAGCGGCCCAGCCGAATAAGAGCTTGCTGGCCACGATTATCGGGATTCTTCTCGCCCTTTTCGGTGCAAGCGGTGTCTTTGGGCAGTTACAGGATGCGCTGAACACGATTTGGGGCGTAAAGGTAAAGCCGGGCGGTGGTATCTGGGGATTCCTTCGGTCACGCTTCCTCTCTTTCGCGATGGTGGGAGGTGTTTGTTTCCTGCTCTTGGTTTCCCTCACAATGGAAGGTGTGCTCAAAGGCTTCAGCCATTATGTGCAGGCGGTGTTGCCCGGTGGGATCGTGATCGCCCTGGCGGTTTACTGGATTTTTGATCTCGCGGTCGTGATTTTGTTGTTCGCGATTATTTTTAAGTTTCTGCCCGACGCAAAAATTCAGTGGCGAGACGTGTGGATCGGCGCCGCAATGACGGCGATATTCTTTGCCTTCGGGAAGTGGGCGCTCGGTCTATATCTTGGCAGCGGGAGTGCTGCGTCCGCTTATGGAGCGGCCAGCTCTTTGATTACACTCCTACTATGGGTTTACTACTCGTCGCAAATACTGCTTTTCGGCGCTGAGTTTACGCAGGTATATGCCTACCGGGCTGGGCGGGGCGTTGCGCCAGACGAACATGCGACTCGGATTTAAGCCCACGGGGAATGGCGGCCTTTGCCCCCCACGGCGGGTAGGCTGAGCGGGCGGCGACTGCTACACTGAATTGCGGAAAGACGATCTGGTTCGCGAAAGGAAACGCGCCTCCTGTTCCGTTGCCACGGAAACGAAGAGGCGCGTTGAAGTGGACTAGACTAACCCTCTTAATCTTCGTCCAGCACCACTCGGTCGACCATCATGTCGTCGCCCTCACCGACGTAGTGCACATGTACTGGAACACCAACCCTCACCCGAGTACGCACAGTATCCTCATCAAGCTCTTTGCCGCTTTTGGTTATGTAAACGACCTTTTTCCCAAAACGGTAGTGCCGCGGACCGGCTGTTTCTTTGAGCACAATGCTGCCGCCAGGCGTGTACTCGGTAATTGTGCCGTCGCCCTCCGTGGTGGTGGTCGTGGTAGTGGTTTGCGACACTTGGGCCCACGCGAACGGTGCGGCTAACCCTAATGCGATGCATAGTATGACTCTTTTCATATTTCTCTTTCTTATTGTAGTTATTGTTATTCAAGTTCGCTTCCCATCGGCCCGGTGGACGTAGGTCCAACGCAGTAAGCTCAGTACCAGCGAGATGTGGGAGGGCCCATCTCGCCTCCGGGGCAGCTACAGGGTGAGTTCTCGTTTAACCAGGGGGAAAGGAGCGCGGATTGGGCTTGCTAGAGCGCGCAGGTAAAAGTAGAAATCATCACATGGGCCTAATCATTCTTATCGTGGTAATTCTGTTGTTAGTGGGAGCGTTCCCGACGGGCGGGTATGGATATGGCTACCGGTCGCACGGCATCCTGGGCACAGTTCTCATCATCATATTGATCCTGTATTTGCTCGGTCGCTTGTAGAGCGCGCGATTGAATCAACCGTGGGCAACTTACGCTCTCGGCCTTCATCGCGTGCCTGCTCTGTTCTTGCAAATCGCGACCGAATTTGCCACCATCGCCAGCATGCTTTCTCCCTCGCAGCCGATCCAACCGGGCGCAGAAAATAAGCTCGCAGCCTTGCGACGGCTCGATAAAAGCCGAGCATGGAACTCTCTCGATGATCAGCTCTATTGCACCGGCTGCAAGACTGTAATCTCGGGCCGCCAGATCGAAGTAGTAGGCGGCACTAATGGCCTGCGTGCTTTGCACCTCAAATGCTCTACGCCCGGTTGCCTTTCCACGCCGGCTGACTGGATCTTGCCTGTTAAATCGGAGACTGTCCGTGAAATAGACTTTCTTTTTCGCGACAACGGTGCCTGAACCTCCTGATCGTTAAGGCCGATGATTTGTTGACAGCATTTCTTTCGCTGGAGAGAGACGCGATAGCGTCGAAAGATGCTAACGGGAACGTGACGCGCCAGAACGTCGCCTAGGAGTAACGCCCATAAATCGCGAGCACCTGATCCGGCGATATGAACACAATTATTTTCGCGGTTGGGTTGTCAGCACTAAGCGGCGAGGCAAACGCTTCACCCGGTACTTTTCAGACCAGCCGCATGGTCGCGCCGCAGCGTCACGCGCTGCCCGCGCTTTTCGAGTCGTAAGACGGTCCTATGCGAATACGAGATTAGACGTGGGGAAAGCGAATCTTTAGCTTATAGCAAATGAAGAGAACCAGGATCGCGCCGAGTGTGGAAAAAATGAGACCAGCGGGATGATATCGTTCGTTTGTCGGACGCGAAAACATGTGGGTTACGGCGCCGCCGATGATTGATCCGATGATGCCCAGCACGATCGTCCAGAAAATGGTCATGTGCGCGTGCATCACCGATTTCGCGATAACCCCCGCGATTAACCCAACGAGAATGTACCAGATTAAGTGAAACATAATTTTTCCTCCGTCGTTTGCCCGCAGAACGTTGCTGAGTCTAGCCAAGGTCTTGGCAAATTAACCAGACTTTTCACCAAAGAGAAAAGGGCCAGCCTGTGACTCTTGCAAGCGTTATAAGGATCAATTCATACGCGAGGCAAACAGTCGGACAATTTCGGACACTCAAACTGCGTAATCCTGCGCGATTCGAGTACGCTTATCATGGTGCCGGAGCCTCTAGTTTAACGATATTCGAGCCCTCGAGATCGAGCAGCTTTTCAACTAATCGCGGGCCTGCACGATTGAAGAAAACAAGAATGGGACTGATGACAGTCCCGGCAAGCTAGCGATGCGACTGCTCCGCGAGCTCACCTGCGAGCAATCGAACATTAAACGCGAGCCCGACCTGACTAAAAGGATTAACAAGCAACTAAAGCAGCGGGAGACCCGTTTGCACGGAAACTTTTTGGAGAAACTCATCTCTGCTAATCCCTGCTGGGTTCTTGTCTGCTTTCATCGCGTGCTCGGCTTCTGTAAGGTATGTTTCCGCCTGCCGACAAAATTCACTGTCTATGTGAGCGGGACCAGTCCACACAAGGGAACCGCTGGAAATGCTGAAATCATCTGCGTTCCACAGTTCGCGAAATTTCTCGAAGACCTCAGGGGTTAGTTGAGGGTCGATGATAAGAACAATTTCGCCGGATTTGGAACGGGCTTTATCGATTCCTAGGATTTTCATCTTCTCTTGTTCGCAGAGGCTTCGCCTTTTTGCCGCTTGGCTGCGGTGGGAATTCTTACGGCGCGACGCATCACTTCGTCAAACCTTAGTTCCGTACCGAAGCGTTTCGTCAGACCACCCCGCAGTTTCTCAAAGAGCATCGACAAGTGCAGGAGCTGAAAGGCACGGTCGCGCAACAGCAGAAGCAAATCGAAGCGCTGACTTCCACTGTGCAGAAGGTGAGCGAAAAGATCGAGCTAAACAAAACGACACCGCAACTGGTCGCTGATCGTCGCTAGCCTGTAGGTTGGACGTGGAGCTATTGCAGCGCCGTGACGCCCTTTGGCTGGCGTTGGGTGGTTGGCGCTGGTTCCTAAACCCATAGGACTAAAGTCCCATATACGGCATTCGGCGGTGCTGGTAAAAGTGCCTTCGATTACGTCACCCGACGTTTCAACGCATCTTCGGCACGGCTGAATAAGCCGCAGGGGCTGATCCTTCGCTGGGACACCGCTTAACGCGATTTCCAGATCCAACTGGAGCCAGAAATGATTTTCTCACAACGAGAAGTCACGGGGACCAAAACAAGAAAAAGAAATTAGAAAGAAGAAGCATCATGAAACCAAAACAAATATTCATCAGCATCCTGGCAGTTCTGTTCGTGTTCCCACTGATGGGGACGTTCGCTCAAGCAGCGAACTCAGGCTCCATTCAAGTAATCACGACGTTTGATTATCCCGGGACCGGAAATCAAACTCAGCCGCAAAAGATTAACGAAACGGGCGACATCGTTGGCACGTACAGGGATTCGAACGGAGTGACGCGCGGTTTTGTCCGGTTCAGCAATGGTAGCTTTAGCGCTCCGATCGTCGACCCAAACGATACCGTGGGTTTTACCGAGGGGCGAGGCATCAATAACTCACGCACAGTCTGCGGTGACTACGGCACCAGCGATGGTAACCTTCACGGGTTTTTCCTGTCGGGCGGCACCTTCACAGGATTCGATGTTCCCGGCGCGGTCTTCACCGCTGTGCTTTCGATAAACGAGCCCGTCGCCTTTACCGGCACGTTTATTGACGGCAGCGGGATCCAGCAGGCGTTCGTCAGCGTTGGCGGAACCTTAACGTCGTTTAGCGTCCCGGGAGCTAGCGCGACCCTTGCTTACGAGATGAATAATTCAGGGAAGTTGGTGGTGGGATACTATGTAGACGCCTCAGGGGTCCTTCACGGCTACTTCCGGGACGCCAATGGGGTGCTGCACTTCCCGATCGATCCTTTGGGCTCCGTTCAGACAATCCTATTTGGAGTTAACAATAAGAACTGGGTGGTGGGCAGATATGCGGACAGCTCGAGCGTGACTCACGGACTCTTCTTTGTCCCGCCAGACGGATTTTTCACTTTCGATTATCCCGGGGCCACCTTTACCTCGCTCAACGGAATCAATGCGCAGGGATATATCTGCGGTCGTTACGTGGATACTTCCGGCACCCACGGATTCATAGCTCGCGTCAGAGGCACACCGCCCACGACTCAGGCCAGTGCGAACGCTTCCCCGTCGCTGGTCACTCCGCTCAACCCGTCGCCCTCGGCGTGGGGAGGTACAATGCCGGCGCGCTGAGTTGAGCATCGGGGGGGACCTGACATAATTTTCCGGCCTGCTGTCCTTGTGAACCTACGTTGATTTCAACGTAGGTTCGCCCCGTCGAAAAACTCACGGCTCAGGTGAGCGCGCAGCTTGAAGCGATCAAACCGATGGACAAGGCAAGTGAAGCTATCCTTGCCCTGAAGCCGGTCACCTTTCGCTACAAGGAGGAGCTTGATCCGGACAAGATTCCACAGTTCGGCTTGGTCGCAAAGGAAGTAGAGAAGGTGAACCCCGACCTGGTCGTTCGCGATGAGGATGGGAAGGTCAACAGTGTCCGCTACGAAGCAGTAAACGTGATGTTACTTAACGAGTTCATCAAGGAGCATCGCCAAGTGCAGCAGTTGAAAGCTACCGTCGCGCAGCAACAGGAGGAGTTGCGCGCGAAGATCGCACAGCAGCAGAAGCAAATTGAAGCTCTTACTGCGACGGTACAGAAAGTGAGCGATCAAATTGCGCTCCGCAAACCTGCACCACAGTTAGTGGCCACCCTTAAATAGCGCGTATTGAAACAACCGAGACACATCGCGCGCGCGCGTTGTTGCACTGCTTGTTACACTCGCCCCTGTGGTTTCGAGGTTCGCGCGGGCAGGAGCTAAGCACCGTTCAATGCGATCGGGCTTCGGCGCGATTGCAGGAAGCAACTCTAGGCTGCTGCCTGAGTAGATGAGCGGCTGAGCAATTGCTGGTAAATCCGGATGTAATCCTCGGCCATATGACGATCAGTGAACCTTTGTTCAAATTCGCCGCGGCAGCGCGCACGACTGATCTGCTCAATTTTCCCCACCGCTTCCACCGCGCGATCGATATCCTCGACGATAAAACCTGTCTCTCCTTCAACAATAATTTCGGGAACCGAACCGCATGGGAAACCGATCACTGGCGTCCCGCAGGCAAGCGCTTCGATCATGACTAACCCGAACGGCTCCGGCCAGTCGATCGGAAAGAGCAGAGCGGTGGCGCCGCCGAGCAGTTTGTTTTTTTCCGCATGTCGAACTTCACCGATGAACTCGATGAAGGGTTCGTTCAGCAGATGCTTGATGTGTTTATTAAAGTAATAGCGGTCGACACGATCGATCTTGGCCGCGATCTTGAGCTTGCGACCCGTTCGCCGGGCGATCTCGATCGCTCGGTCCACTCGTTTTTCCGGCGAAATCCGCCCGAGAAAGAGCAAATAATCCTCCGGCTTTTCCTGGAAGTCGAAAGAATCGGGCGGTAGCCCATGGTAAACCGTCCCCACCCATTGAGCTTGCGGCAGTGGGCGCTGCTGTGAATGCGAAATCGAAATAACCGGCATATCGGGGAACTCGTCGTAAACCGGCGGCAGATCGGGCAGGTCGAGCCGGCCGTGCAATGTCGTAACGTGCGCAAACGACGCGCGACGCGAGAGCGGGAAGTGAAGATAATCGATATGGAAATGAACGATGTCGAATTGGTCGAGGCGCTGAAAGACTTCCTCCAGCAGGACGATATGATGGGCAAGGGTGTCTACCGCCTTGCCCAATCGCAGCGAGCGCGGGGAGATTGGAATCAGGTGCGCGGCTGTCTTGGAGTCGCCACTGGCGAAAAGTGTAACCTCTTCTCCCTGCCGCACGAGCTCTTCCGTTAAATAAGAGACAACACGCTCCGTTCCGCCGTAACCGTGTGGTGGTACGCTTTCGTAGAGCGGCGCTACCTGAGCGATTTTCATAACTGCAAGATGACCTCCATTTTTCCCTTCAACTGCTGAACTTTCGCAGCAACGTGGTCTCCTGAGCGTGTAAATCGTAAATCGACTGAGCCCTGGCCTACCCTCAAGCCGTGGACTTCTAATTCATTGACGTTCTCGGGTAGCATCGGGCGCACGATTCGTAGTTTTGATTCAAATCCATTGCCTTCCAATCCCAGCACGGCAGTGAGGAGATAAGGAACCGCGCCGGCCGACCAAGCCTGCGGCTGACATGCCACAGGGTAGGAGACAGGAATTCCGTAATCTTGTTGAGCGAAACCGCCAAAGAGTTCCGGTAAGCGATAGGACTGAAAGTGAACGGCGGCTTCGATGAGACCGCTCATGATCTTGAGCGCCTCCTGCTCAAGGCCATAGCGCTTAAAGCCGGCTGCAATGAGGGAATTATCATGTGGCCAAACCGTTCCCAAATGATACCCAAGTGGATTATAGCGAAGAGCAGCGCTGGTCAGAGTGCGCACTCCCCAACCGTTGAACATTTCATCAGAGAGCAACCATTTGGCGATCTTGCCGGCGCGTTCCGGCTGGGCGATTCCGGACCAGAGCGCGTGCCCGGTATTGGAGGAGAGAACCGCAGCCTGACGATTGTGTTGTTGCAGTGCGAGCGCGTAGTAGCCGTCGTCGACCCAAAAATCGCGATCGAAACGCTCGCGCAAGCGATCGGCTTGCTCTTCCAATGCAGATGCCCGTTGTTCCTCGCCCACACGACGGAAAAGCGACGCCATCTCGATCTTCGCCTGATAGACGTAGCCTTGCACCTCGACCAGTGCGATTGGGGGCTCGGCTAATGAACCATCGGCATTTACGATCCCGTCGCCCGAATCCTTCCAGCCCTGGTTCACGAGTCCCTTCTCGATTTTGCAGGCATACTTTACATACCCGTCTCCATCCGCGGCCCCATATTGTTCAATCCAATTAAGAGCGGCTTCGATCTGCGGGCGCAGCTCATCAAACAACCGCGTCTCACCGCTCCAAGTGGCGTGTTTTCCCACGAGCACCAACCAGAGTGGTGTGGCGTCAACGGTCCCATAATAAGGCGTGTGCGGTATTTCGCCCAGGTTCGCCATCTCGCCTACGCGCAACTCGTGCAGAATTTTGCCGGGCTCCTCCTCTCGCCACGGGTTTAGTTCTTTACCCTGATATTTGGCCAGCAAACGGATGGTATGCTCGGCGATGCCCAGGTCGTAAGCGAGCGTCTGTAGTGCAGTAATGATGCTGTCGCGGCCGAACAAAGCGACGAACCATGGCACCCCGGCAGCGAAATAGCTGGCGCCGCCACCCAAAGTACAGCGCAGCATTCTCAGATCGCTGAGCGAACGGTCCATGACACGACTTAAAAGAAGACTGTTGGTTTCAACTTTTGTTGCTTGCTCCCGCCAGCTACCCGCCCGTTCCAGGCTTTCTTCCAATCTGATTCCAGCCGGACGGCGCGCAGCTCGCTTCCGCGGTTCGGAAGTGGAAACGTTCAGGGAGACGCGCACTTGCTGAGATCCTCTCGGTGCAAGTTCGACTTGATAGCTGGCAATATTCCGGAGCACTCCGTCGGGGAGTGGGGAGAAATCGATCGCGATTTCCCGCTCGATCTCGTCAGCGCCATCATAACGGAAGGACAACGCGCCATTTTCCCAAACCGGCGGATGCCGCGTTCCGTGTTTACCCTGGAAAAGGCCACGGATGGCGAAGATGTCTTCGAACGCCGCCTGGAATTGGAATTCAAGAGAAAAGCCGATCGAATCGCTTGTCAGGTTTCGCAGCAGAAGGGTATCGACAAGCGCCAAATCTTCTGCCGAAGCGACCCGCTCCCAACGGATTTCGACCGAGTGCTTTAGCAGCGACTTCCCATTTACATCCACGTCCGGATTGGACAGTCCAAGCGTAGCCATAAATCCGCGATCGGCATTGCGGACCAGCGCTTCCGGTTTCCTGCCGCAGATCTTAAGCTCATAGCCGTTAAGAAAACGGCAATCATGGTAATAAAGGCCGAATCCGTGTCCCGGAGTCAGCGGAACGGTGCCATCGGGCTCACTCAGGAAGAACAAATTTCCGTTCTTGATGACGAGCGCTTCCGCGACGTTGCCGTGGATGGTATGAACCTCTGGGACGAGATTCGGGTTTTCTTCTCCGACAATCGAGTCGCTCGGCGCCGCGAGCGTCTGGCCCTGTTTAGTCATGATTCAAGTGAGAAGATAAATGCTGCGTTGCAAATACTAGCTCTGCAAATTTTACGTCGAAAATCAGGGTCCCTGAAACTCCGACTAAAGTTTAGAAAATTCTAGCAGTAAGCCTGACGACGGAGACCACAGCAGAAATCAAACGTCGAACATCGAACATCAGGGAACAATCACGATTCGAATGTGATTGCTGGATTTCTTGTCGCAGGCCTTGTCAGCGCAGGCGCTGGACGAGATTGTTGTATTCTTCGTGGGTACCGATCCAGAACCAGACGACCAAGTCATCAGACCGTCTTGCCAGGGCACGGTGAGACGGTCCGATTCGTACTGACCAGACATTACCGAGCAATGGCTTGAATTGCAGCGGTGGGTGAAAGAGGTCCCTTTGCCAAAGCCAGTACTTTTCCCGAGCGCTCGCTTGCACCTGCTCAGGCAGACGATTGAAATGTGTCCAGAAGTGACGGTTGCGTCCGAGATGTCACGGCATCTCGCGCAGCTTTCCTGCGCGGATATCCTCGTCCGCTTCGCGCAAGATCTGGTCTAGCTTGCCCGCAGCAACATCGCGCTTCATCTGCTCATCCCATTCGTCGTCTTTCCAGCCATGGAGCCAAGCAGCAAGCTCGGCTCGCTCTTCAAACGAAAGCTGTTCGATGGCGGTCTTGATTTGGTCGACGCTCGCAGGCTTAACGATATCCAAAAACACCTTTCACAGCAACGTGAGAACGAGACGACCGAGGCCGGAGACTAGAGAGCAGAAATCAAGCGTCGACATCAAACATCAAAAATCAGAGGGCAATCACGGTTCTGATGTGATCGCTGGATTTCTCAACCTCATCGAGGGCCGCGTTAATCTGCGCGGCGTCAAGACCGACTGAGCGCAGGGTGCCCTCAGGAAAACAGAGTTTTCCGTTGCGCGCGAATTGCATCAGCAACGGAAGTTCGATCGCCAGGTGATCGGAAACCCCGATGATCTCGACTTCCTTATTGATGACCTCAGTGTAGGGAAGAACGGAGAGTGATTCCGCGGTCAGACCGACGAGTGCGGCGCGGCCCAAAACACCGAGGCATCGGACTGCCTGCCCCATGGTAATGGCAGAGCCAACCAGTTCGATCGAGACATCCACTCCTTTTCTATCGGTTGCTTCGCGAATCTGCTCGACGGGATCTCCCGCAGTAGCATCAATCGGAATGCCGCCAAACGTCGCGATGGAAGCGAGTTTGGCCGGATTGATATCGACGACGTAGACCTCGCCGCAGCCGAAAGCTCTGGCCAGCTGAAGAGCTGAAAATCCCAGTCCGCCAAAGCCGAAAATAGCGACACGTTCATCCGATTTAAGGCGCGCCTTGTGCAAAGCATGAAGCGAAGTCGCTGAGGAGCACATCATGATTGCGCCATGCTCGAACGGAATCTCGTCAGGAAGACCAAAAACATTTCGACCAGGGACCTTGATGAACTCGGCATAGCCTCCGTCGCGATGCTTTCCAATCATTTGCCCTTTGCTGCAGAATTGTTCGTGATCGCGACGGCAAAAGTCGCAGCAACCGCAGCTGACTAGATAGTGCACATACACGCGGTCTCCGGATGAAATGTGGTGGACGTCTCGCCCGACAGTTTCCACACGCCCCGCTACTTCGTGCCCGAGAGTAACGGGTAAGGATTCAATGGGAGAGATGCCAGCGCGATAGTGCGCGTCGGAGTGACAAATCCCGCAGGCTGCGACGCGGACCAGGACTTCGGACGCGCCGATATCTGGAAGTGAAACCTCGGCATCTTCCAGCGGTTTGCCGATCTCCACGAGTTGGATAGCTCTCACATCGAGAATCTAGTATTCAGGATCCAGGATCGAAGCAAACACCGGACGTCGAACGTCGAACACCCAACGCCGAATGCAGAGGGCTCGGTTTGAAATTCGATGTTCAGTGTTCGGCGTTCGATGTTTGCTGCCGAATCTTTTCCCATAGCAAATGGCGACCAACAGACGTAGGTTGCGACGATAAAGTTTTAGATGAACTCGACACAAGTAGATGACCGCGGCGTATTGGTGACTTGCCCGAATTGTGGCCAGCGCAATCGCCTGAAATACGACAAGCTGGGCGGAACTGGGCGCTGCGGGAAATGTGGCACCGAACTAACAACGCCGGGCGAGCCGATCGAGGTGGCAAGCGATCTCGCTTTCGATGCATTAACAACGCGGTCTGCCCTTCCCGTATTGGTGGATTTTTGGGCGCCATGGTGTGGTCCGTGCAAGATGGTCGCGCCGGAACTCAACAAGGTCGCACGCGAAGGGGCGGGGAAATGGGTCGTCGCAAAAGTCAATACGGAGGACGCGCAAAATCTGGCGCGCCGTTTTCGCATCAACGCGATTCCAACAATGGCATTATTTAAAGATGGCCTGGAAGTAACACGACAGGTCGGCGCCATGGCAGCGCCCGCAATACGAAAATTCCTTGAACCTTACGTCAAGAATGGTCGTGCTTAGGTAGCGGCACAGATTAATTGCCCCACCTTCGAAAAGCGACTCACCCTCTCATTAACACCCTGCTTTAGCTGGGTGCTACCGACGCCTGAGAAAACCCCCAACTGCTTCGGCGGTTTTTTGTCAGTGAACGAGTAAACCGCTAGCGGATCGGCAGCGCATCCGCCTAACTTCAGGTCAGAAATATCCGCGATATCAGCGTAATCCGCGGGTTAATAACCTGATTACTGTTTCTCGGCGGGCGCGGGTGTCGATGCTGGAAGGTCGGAGTTCCAGGTATCAGTTCCACATTTCCACTTCCCATCGGCCTGCTTTTGCCAGACTTCGACGTATTTGCCGCGATCAATGACCGGCTTTCCGCTGGCGTCGTTCATAGTCAGTTCATACGTGCCACTGACGAAGCCAAGGTCGCCCGATTTCGCCACTTTTACTTTGGTCGCTTTCCAACTAATGACGAAACCGGGACTGGCGAGCATATTCTGCCAAATCTTCCTGATTGCTTCCTTTGTTGTTGCCGCCGGCGCGTTCGGAGGCAGTACCGTGGCGTCATCGGAGTAGTAGGAGAC
>Ga0209474_10004221_pt1 | contig 12448 bp, 7 predicted proteins | sample GraSoiAngelo_145_FD_185902 | JGI IMG/M metagenome (GOLD analysis project Ga0209474, IMG submission 185902) | Grasslands soil microbial communities from the Angelo Coastal Reserve, California, USA - 14_1009_05_20cm (SPAdes) (version 2) | ecosystem: Environmental > Terrestrial > Soil > Grasslands ...
CTCTTCAATTTGTTCTGAGCAAAAGCATCACTGACGCGGCCACCGATGTGCAGGCCGCCATCCAGCGCGCGACCGGCAAATTGCCGGTCGATTTGCCGAGTCCACCGACGTTCAGCAAAACGAACCCGAACGATCAGGCAGTTTATCTGGTCGGATTCATGTCGGACACGCTGACCGACGGCGATCTATATAAGTACGCATCCACCGTCGTGGCCCAGCGCATGGCGATTCTCCCCGGCGTTTCGCAAGTGAATATCTATGGCGTTCAAGGTGCGATCCGAATCAAAGCCGACCCGGCGGCCCTGGCCTCGCGCGGATTAACCATGGACGATCTGGCAAATGCGATCAAAGCCGGAACGGTTTACTCCGGCGCAGGCCAATTCGATGGCCCGCATCGCACGTTTGTCCTTCAGCCGAACGGGCAGATCGACCAGGCTGAAGGCTATCGCAATTTGATCGTCGCTCGGAACAAAGACCGTTCGCCGGTCTATTTGCGCGACATTGCCGAAGTAAAACAAAGTGTCCAGGACGAGCGCACTTCCCGCTTCTTCTGGGTGCGCGGATTCAAGTCGCCGCCCGGATCTATTGTCGTCCTCGCGGTTTCGCGGCAGGCAGGCGCGAATGCGGTTGAAGTTGCGAATTCAGTGAAAGCTCTTTTTCCCGAGCTGCGCGCGAGTCTGCCGGGATCGATTTCCTTCCTCCCGGTGTTCGATCGTTCGCAAACAATCGTGAATTCGGTGCACGACGTGCGGGCGACCCTGATGATCGCGTTCGTGCTCGTGGTGATGGTGATCTACGTTTTTCTCGGCCGCGCCACCGACACGCTAATTCCGGCTGTCGCCCTGCCGCTTTCGTTGCTGCTCACCTTTGCCGTGATGTACATGTTCGGCTTCTCCATTAACAACCTGACTTTGATGGCGCTCACTCTGGCCATCGGATTTTTGGTCGACGACGCGATCGTCTTTTTAGAAAACGTGATTCGCCGCGCCGAGCACGGCGAATCCATTCTAAAAGCGGCTTATAACACCGCCGGAGAAATTTCCTTTACGATTCTATCGATGACACTTTCGCTCGCGGCGGTGTTTATTCCGCTGGTTTTGCTTCCGGGATTGCTCGGCCGGATTTTTCAGGAATTTTCGATTACCATCATCGTCGCGATTCTCGCCTCCGGTATTGTTTCGCTGACGCTCACGCCCTTGATGTGCGCGCGTATTCTGGGTGAACGGAGAGCCGGACACAAACGCGCCCGAATGGAAAAATGGACCGGCGATTTTATCCAGCGCGTGATAGCCGCGTACAGCCGGGCCTTGGACAAATTCCTGGACCGAGCGTGGCTGACAATTCCGATTTTGCTCGGCTGTATTATCGGCCTTGTCTTTTTCTTCACCCACTTGCCTTTTACCCTGCTACCGGTCGGAGACAGCGGTTTTGCTCGCGGTGTTTTCATTGCCCAGGAGGGTGCCTCGCCCGAACAGATGCGCGCGTTTCAAAAACAGGTGAACGAGAAAGTTCAGGCGGAGCCGAGCATTGCGCAGTTTTTCACGAACGTTGGAACCGGATCGCGTACCGCATTGTCGCAGGGAATTGTCTTTTGCGTTTTCAAACCGCGCGAGCAACGCGATCCGATCGAGCAGTGTCTGCTGCGACTGCAAAAATCGATCAGCTCCATTCCCGGACTGACAGCGGTTATCTCTCCGAGTCCGGTTTTGCAAATCAATGTCGGCGCGACCAACCAAACGCAAGGACAGTACGCTTACACGATCAGTGGAATTGTTCCGGAGGATGTCTACAAGGCGACCGATCAAATGATGGCGAAGTTGCGCCAGTTCAAGGGATTCGCATCGGTGCGTTCCGATTACTACAACAGCACGCCGAATCTCACCGTCAACATCGACCGCGAGCGCGCGGCGACCTACGGCGTTTCAACCTCCGCGATTCAAAGTCTATTAAAAAACGCCTACTCACAAAACTACGTCTATTTGATCAAGCAGCCGGACGATCAATATCAGGTCATCCTCGAAGTAAAAGATAACGAGCGCGCAACGCCGGGCGATCTCAATAATCTGTACGTGCGCAGCAACACGGGAAATACAATTGCTCAGTCCGGCGGAACGAGCGGCGGCGCAATTACCACCACGACGGGAACTGCGTCCGATCTGGTGCCGTTGCGCGCGGTAACATCGACAACGCAGATCGTCGGGCCGCAAGCAGTGAACCATTTCGATCAATTCACCAGCGTCACGATCAATTTCAATTTGTTGCCGGGCGAGGCCATCGGTGACGCGACTAAGTTCATCGAAGATTCGTTCGCGCAGGTGCATCTCCAGTTACCGAGTGTGCAATCAACATTCCAAGGCGAAGCGCTCGTCTTTCGCCAGCTTTTCCGTGCTCTGCCGTTGCTTTTGATCGGCGCAATCTTTGTCATGTACGTGATCCTCGGAATTCTTTACGAGAGTTACGTCCATCCAATTACGGTCTTGTTTCCAGCCATTGTGCCTGCCGTAGTGGGAGGTTTGTTCACCCTCTGGCTGTTCGGATCAACCTTGTCGCTTTATAGTGTCATTGGCCTCTTCCTCCTCCTCGGCATCGTTAAGAAGAACGGAATCATGGTGGTTGATTTTGCATTGCAGCGAATCGACGAAGGCTGGGACCTGCGCTCCGCGATTCATGAAGCGAGCGTCGAACGTTTTCGGCCGATCATGATGACAACACTCGCCGCACTTATGGGCGCGATTCCGCTCGCGCTCGGTTTTGGTCAGGATGCTTCGTCGCGACGTCCGCTCGGTCTGGTTATTGTCGGCGGCCTGATCTTTTCGCAAATGGTGACGCTGTTTGTCACGCCGGTGATCTATCTCTGGCTCGAGTGGTTTCAGGAGCATGTCCTTGATCGCGTTCCATTCCTACGTAGCGCTCACTTTCACGAACACGAGTTCACGCACAAACCTGACGTTCGGCATCCCGCTCCGGCCACGACCAGCTAGGGAATCTTAAGAGATTTAGGTGTTGCCCAATTTTCGGGCGCCAATCGCTTCAAAACTTAGCTCATTCGCATCGGACTTGGAAATCCCGAGGATATAATCGATCAGGGTCAAGAGCCTTCGCCCACTTTCTAGAATTTGACGGACACTGGCTTCTTGTTTCTCAGTTAGCCCCTTTTTCAACGAGAGAAGCTGAGCAAACCCTAGGATGTGATTCATTGGGGTGCGTAGCTCGTGACTGGCGCGGGAAAGAAATTCACTTTTTGCCTGAAGCGCCTTTTCCAATGCAGCAGTGCGTTCTTCAACCCGCCGCTCGAGGTCGGTATTGGCGAGACGCAGGCGTTGATGCAAATCAAGGATGCGCATTGCCACACGTACGCGCGCGAGGAGCCGGTCTCGCTCGAATGGTTTGCCGAGGAAATCGTCCACGCCGGAATCCATCGCGTCCAGATAATTAGCCCTGCCCGCGCGCGCAGTAATCAGGATGATATAGGCGAAGCCCGATTCTTTTTCTTCTGCGCGAATTCTTCGGCAGAGCTCCAATCCATCGATACCCGGCATCATCCAATCGGAGATAACCAGCTGGTGGTGCTCGCGTTTCCATCCCTCCCACGCTTCAGACCCATTGGTTGCTTCGGTGACGCTGTGTCCCAATTCGATCAGGGCGGAGCTAAGCAAAAATCTGCTAGTACGGTCGTCATCTGCGACGAGAATATCCATTTCGAGCCTTCGGAAGCCGACTCAATGCACAAAGTGTACCGTCGCGGTAAGCTTTCTTATCCACCGTTGTGGGGAAAGGGCGCTGGCTCACGCGTAATTGATTGTGGCCGAGAGAAATATTTCGGTAGGGCTTTTTTAGCGAAGGCAGTCCTCTTGATGTGGCAATCTGTCGTCGATGCCGCAGCGAGTTGTTCCGATGGCCCCGTAAATGCTCGCCTTAGGCGAAAATCAATTGCGAGGTTAACAAATTGTGATTCTTAGAAATTTCTGCGCCTCCAGAGCGCCTTTCTGCAACTCGTCCAAACACTGCCAACGTCCAATTCATAACCGATGAAAAGAATTTTCACGCCTGCCAAAAAGAAATCGATCCTGATCGTGGATGACGATCAGTTTGCCACTCAGATCTATCGGGAAAAACTGGAGGCGCAGGGATTCAAAGTTGAGGTCACTCGCGACTTTGATAGTACATTGCAGACCCTCAAGAAAGAGGTTGTTGACCTTCTGATTCTCGACCTGTGCCTGCCCGGAATAAACGTGGTCGAGCTGATCAAGAATATCCGCTCGGAATCCGCCACGCAGTCCTTACCTATCATCGTTTTTTCAAATCCTTACCTGAGCAACCTGACGCGTGCCGCTGTGGAAGCGGGGGCAACGAAATTCGTCGCGAAAGTCGACAACACACCGGAACAAATAATCGAACTTTTGCGTGAGCTCGGAGTGAACGCGAGCGCGACGTCCAGGGTCGGCGTTAGTGGCATGATTGGAACGCCGGAGGCGAATCAGGAAAAGCTAGCGTCGAAGCTTTCGATTAACAGACCCGAGACACTGGCAAAGTTGCGCGCCAGTTATCAGAATTTCACCAGGACGGAACGGGAAGACTTGCGTCGTACTGCACTTCTCCAGATGCACCGTCAGCTTCGTTTGCTGGCGGGCGGCGCCAGCGCCCTAGCTTTCCACAAGATTGCGAAAATGAGCACAGCCTTGGAAGCTTTGCTCGTTGAATTGCACACCGAGCCGGCAAAAATCACGCCGTCAGTCGTACGAACGGTTGCGCACTCCATTGAGACATTGGCATGGTTGATGGATCGCGCCGCGAATTCCCAAGGCGAAGTAATAACGTCGCCAAAGATCTTAGTAGTGGACGACGAAGTTATCTCGCGGGAAACGATCTGTTCCGCGCTGGGAAAGGCCGGCCTTAATGCCAAAAGCTTGCATGATCCGCTCGCCGCGCAAACCCTCTTGGAGCGGGAACATTTCGACCTCATTTTTCTCGATGTCGAGATGCCGGGTCAAACTGGCCTCGAGCTGTGTGTGAAGATCCGCGGGATGGAGCTTAATCGGACTACTCCGATCGTTTTTGTCACTTCGCATTCTGATTTCGGGAGTCGAGCGCAATCGACTTTAAGTGGGGGAAATGATTTCATCGCAAAACCGTTCCTGCTGGTTGAGCTAGCCGTGAAAACGCTCACCTGGTTGTTTAAGGAAGACCCGCAGCCACTTCCAATCGCAAGTGTGCAAAGCGCCGTTCCGACCAAAGCGGGTGGTCACGAATCGCAACTCGCCGCGGGTCATGGCGCGCCGAAGCTGCGCCGCAAATCGTCAGCGAGATGAAAATCCTGATCGCCGAAGACGATGCTGTTGCCTCCCAAATCCTGCAATTAACCCTCGAGCGTATGGGCCACGAAGTGGTGGTGACGCGCAATGGAACGGAAGCGTGGGAAACGTTCGATCGCGCTCCTGTGCGCGTTGTCGTAAGCGACTGGATGATGCCAGGGATAGACGGCTTGGAGTTTTGTCACCGAATGCGGGCGCGTCCCAACACACCGTATACCTATTTCATCCTTCTCACCGCCTTGAATACCGGTGCCGAAAACTACGACCTCGCCGCTGAAGCCGGCATTGACGATTTCCTAACGAAGCCTCTTGACGCCACCGCTATTCGGATGCGACTGCGGGTCGCGGATCGAATTCTTTGGTTTACGAGAGAAGTTCACCAGCTCAAGCAATTGATCCCGATTTGTGCCTATTGTCACAAAATACACACCGCCGAAGACTACTGGCAGCGTTTCGAAACTTACATCAAGCAACAAACCGGATCGGAATTCAGCCACGGCGTTTGCCCTGAGTGCCTTAAAGCTGAAATGGCGAAACTAAAATGTGCCCGCTGATTTTTGTGCGACGCAGCCAAGTTGCATCAGCTTCCCTCGTCAACGATCCGGTTGAGTTGGCGAAGGTTGGATCGGGTAAAGCGAGACTTCCGGAAAAATGGGTTGCCCAGTTTCGCCCTAGATTAGCGTTGGTGAGCGGGGGCTGATAAAGGCGCAACCGCGACTCCCAACCGCGATGCCCGACAACTTCTTTTCGGGTCTCTTTCCCCGGCATCAACCTCTGGCAGAGGCCCAGGAAGAAAGGCTCATCTGAGCGTATTTGAATTTGGAATGGGTCCTGCTTCGACCACATAGTGCAACCAAAGAAAGAACGACCAAGATTAAACACCTTTCTCGATCGGCCCATCTCGGGAGAACCGCAGGACGATGGTAGTCGAAATGGAAGCGCTTCAAGTCGACCATGAAGACCGTTGTCATTGTTGACGACCGCGAAGACAACCGGGCGCTGCTCCTGGCGACGTTAGAGCACCGCGACTATCGCCTGGTCGAGGCCTCAAGCGGAGAAGAAGCGCTGCAACTGATCGGCAAAGAAGAGCCGGACCTGATTATTGCCGATGTGCTCATGCCCAGGATGGATGGCTATGAGTTTGTCCAGCAGTTACGGCAGGATCCAAGAAACGCGCAAACCAAAGTAATCTTTTATACCGCCAGCTATATCGAAGAAGAATCACGGAGATTGGCAAAGGCCTGTGGGGTTAATCATATCATTGTCAAACCGACAGATCCCGAAACCGTCCTGCAGATTGTTGATGATGCGCTAGGGGAAAGGTCGAAGCCGGCGGCAATTGTTCCGACACCAGATTTCGAGCGTGAACATCTTCATCTTGTTACGGACAAGCTCTCCGAAAAGGTGGAGGAACTGGAGACGCTTACTCACCAACTCGAGCAGGAAATCGTAGAGCGTAAAAGCGCGGAGGATGCGTTACGCGCAAGTGAGGCTCATTTGCAAACTGTCGTCGAGAACCTCGACGAGGGTGTGATTGTCTCCGATCTCAAGGGCGGGTTGGTGCAGTGGAATCGTGCCGCGTTGACGATTCATGGGTATACCAATTTGGAGGAGGGTCTTCGATCCCAGAGTGACCTCGTTGACACCTTCGAACTCTCGACCTTGGACGGCACCTGCGTTCCGTTGGAAGAGTGGCCGCTGTTTCGCATCCTTCGTGGCGAAAATCTGCGCGATCTCGAACTGCGTGTGAGAAATATTCGGTCGGATTGGGAGCGCATTTTCAACTATGGCGGTACTCTCGTTCACGATGGGAGCAACGAACCGTTGCTGGCGATCGTTACCGTAAGCGACATTACTCAGCGCAAGCGCGCGGAGGAACGCCTGCGAGAGCAAGCCGACATCATCAATCATGCACGGGACGCGATCATCATCCGGCACTTCCAAGATGATCACATCACCTTTTGGAACGAAGGGGCGGAACACTTGTACGGCTGGAGCGCCAACGAAGCGCTGGACAAGCCAAGCGGCGACTTACTCTATGCCGACTCAAACGAGCGCGACGCCCCTTTAAAGGTTTTGCTTTCTACCGGCGAATTTCATGGCGAACTCAAGCAGGTTACAAAAGGTGGCCGGGATATCATTGTCGACTGCCGCGCCACCCTCATTCGCGATGTCGCAGGGGAGCCTCGCTCGCTGCTCCTGATCAACACGGATATCACAGAGCAAAAGAAACTTGAAATGCAGCTGCTGCGCGCGCAGCGACTTGAAAGCATTGGCACCCTGGCGGGGGGCGTAGCTCACGACCTTAATAATATCCTTAGCCCGATTTTGATGGGTGCGGAATCACTGCGTCGCAATCGGACGGGCGAACAGGCCGCGGCCATGATTTCACTCATCGAGGAGAGCGCACGACGCGGCTCAAGCATTGTTAAGCAAGTACTCACTTTCGCGCGCGGCGTGGAAGGTGAGCGTGTGCTAATTAACCCGCGCCATCTCATTGACGAAATGGTCGAGATCGCGAAAAGGACATTTCCCAAATCGATCGAAGTCACAGGTCGATACCCAGAGCATCCTTGGGCGATTAGCGGTGATCCGACTCAATTGCACCAGGTTTTGCTAAATCTTTCCATGAATGCACGGGACGCTATGGTCAATGGCGGCTCCTTGATTCTAGCAGCAGAAAATCTGGAGGTGGACGATAATTATGCTGCAATGATGCCAGGCGCAAAGGCTGGGTCGTATGCGACTTTGCGTGTGAGCGACACAGGCGTCGGGATGCCGCGTGCGCTGGTGGAGAAGATCTTCGAGCCATTCTTCACCACCAAGGCTCCCGGTAAGGGCACCGGCTTAGGGTTGTCCACTTCGTTAGGAATCGTGAAGAGTCACGCCGGCTTTATTTCGGTGTCCAGTGAACAAGGCAGGGGTTCGACTTTTACGGTTTCCCTTCCTGCTGTCCAAGCCGATGTCGCTCCATGCCGGAAAGAGGACCCGCCTGCCACCAACGGAAATGGCGAACTAGTTCTGCTGGTCGATGACGAGATGAACATCCGCCGCGTCACGAAGATGACTTTGGAGACGCACAACTACCGCGTGCTAGAAGCGAATGATGGCCCCGAGGCATTGGCTATCTTTGCTCAACAGAAAGATTCGATCAGCGTTGTTCTTACCGATTTGATGATGCCATATATCGATGGGGTTGCCCTGATTCGCGTGCTCAAGAGGATAAAGCCGGATACGATTTTCGTCGTGTCTAGTGGACAGGACGATGAGCCTCGCTTGGTCGAACTTCAGGGGCTCGGGGTCGTGAATTTCTTAAGCAAACCGTACGATACAAGGAAGCTGCTTACCGTGCTGGAAAGTGCCGTTTCAAAGCAATTGAGGCCGCTTCCGAAAAAATGATTCCTCGCGCTTAAGATCAAGGCGGGGCTCGCTTTATTCCCGAGAAAGCATAATGAGTCTGAGACTTCCAAAAGCTATAATTGTTGTGTGATGAAGACGGTCCGGATTCTTCTCGCAGACGACCATAAGGTGGTCCGTCAGGGAACGCGTGCGCTTCTGTCGACGATCCCAGAATGGGAGATTGTCGGCGAGGCCGATAACGGTCGAGATGCAGTTGCACTGACTGCCAAACTAAAACCGGACATCGTGATTCTGGATATCACAATGCCCGAATTGAACGGGCTCGATGCGGCACGGCAGATCAAAAGGAAGTCGCCCGAGACAGAAATTCTGATTTTTACGGCGCAGGAGACGGAAAAGCTAGTTCACGATGTCTTCGACTCTGGCGCGCGTAGCTACATCATGAAAACAGATGCGGCTGATCATTTAATCGACGCGATCAAAGCACTCTCCGAGCACAAACATTTTTTTACATCGCGGATCTCGGAGATTGTTTTCGCGCGGTATATTCAGGGAAAACAGGTCCTCGAGGGAACTCCCGAAAACAGCCGAATCACCGATCGGGAACGCGAAATCGTGCAGCTCCTGGGTGAGGGTAAGAGTAGCAAGGAAATTGCCACCATTCTGGGGATTAGCGTGCGTACGGTGGAAACGCATCGCGCCGCGATCATGAAAAAACTGGGGTTGAAATCGTTTAGTGAGTTAATTCGCTACGCCGTTCGTAACCAGATCATTGAGGCTTAATCGCGCGCCCTGCCGCAATCGGCGCCAGGAGTTCGAATGGTGGTAGATGGTGTCGCTCTCTTGTCTCCAACCGCCACCCGGGCCTACGTAAAAGCCGCATCCAAAATACCATCCCGCTGTGCGGCATCCGGCGTGGGGCAGGGAGGGCAGGTTGGGCGCTCTTTTACCCGCTTCGATTGATTGACAGGTTTGAGGTTTTGCCTTAGGCGGAATGCACCGGATGTCGAACACGAAGGATATCCCCTTTTCCCCTCCCTGGCAGATTTCTGATTTGGAACAACCGGACCAGCCCAAAGCTACCGAACTCGACGCACGCCCAGCGGTGGCACGTTTCTCCCAAATGCCCATCGTGATTGCCGAGGACGACCCGGTCTCGCGGACGCTGATGAGCAGCTTGATGGAAAAATGGGGTTTTAAGGCCGTTATCACACAGGACGGCCACGAAGCAATGGCGGCGTTGCGGACAGAGCGAGGTCCGACGCTTGCCATTCTCGATTGGATGATGCCAGGCATGGACGGCTTGGAAGTCTGTCGCCGCGTTCGTGAAAGAAAAAAAATGGTTTACGTGATCATGCTTACATCGCTTGGCGCCAAGGAAAGTATCGTGGAAGGATTACACGCGGGCGCAGATGATTACGTGATCAAGCCGTTCGACAAGAACGAGCTTTTGGCGCGTATCCAGGTCGGATTACGGATTCTCGAGTTACATTCTACCTTGGCAGCGCGGGTGAAGGAGCTGGAGAAGGCGGCCGGCGAAATCGATGATCTGAAGTTGAGATTTCCGCTTTAGGTCACGACCTTTTCGCGCAGGCCGACCTCTGCGTGGCTCGACCCAACGGTCCCAGGGTAGCAGGCCCGGGCGAGCATCTCTTCCTGTTCGAACGTGTGTTCACTATTTTGAAAGTAGCTTTCGAAAAACGAACGGATGCGGTCGAATTGCGAACTCGCTTTTTCGTATACCGCTGACGCCGTCTCGAGGTTGCCGCTATTACCCATCTGCTCCAGTTCGCTTAGAAATGGAACAATTGAATTACTTCCGCAGCTTAGGCTCGCGCCTCGAAAGCGGTGTGCGATTGAGCCCAAATCTTTCGCATCGCTATTGCGAATCGCCGTTTCCATGGCTGGTAAAAGTTCCGCGCCTTGTTCCAGATATAGATCGGCGATCTTTCGCATGGTGCCGGGAGCGTCGCCGCAAACATCGCGGAGCCGCTGAAGATCGACTGGCGCACTTGAGTTACGAGTCGGTGCCCATTTTTTCAACGCTGTCTCCAATTCCTCTCCAATGATCGGCTTGGAAAGATAGTCGTCCATTCCCGCAGCCAGACACTTCTCGCGGTCGCCGCGCAGCGCGTGTGCAGTCATGGCGATAATGCGTGGCGGCTGCTCGAATTCGCGACGGATTGTTCGCGCAGCTTCATAGCCGTCCATCTCCGGCATTTGGCAATCCATCAAAATAATATCGTAGGAATGACCCCTGAGCGCTGCGATCGCCTCTTTGCCGTTTGAGACCGTGTCGGCTGTATAACCGAGATCGTCCAGCAGCAAAAGCATGACTTTTTTATTCACTTCATTATCTTCAGCAACCAGGATGCGGGTATCGTGAATTGCGCGCGGGCGCGCTTCGCTCGAGGTATGGTTGTTTGCTTTAGTCCTTTTTAATGGCGCGGATCCCAATACGCTGGCCAAACACTGGTGAAGTTGCGTTTGCTTCGCTGGTTTTTCCAGAAAGGCGTCGATGTCCACATTTTTGCGAGTCTGCGCATCGATGGAATCCCCGACGGAGCTGAGCATGATGACGCGGGTATCTTTGGTGACGTGGTCGCTTTTAATGGCTTGAGCCAGCTCCATTCCGTTCATTCCCGGCATTTGCATGTCGATAATGGCGAGCGCGTATGGATTTCCATCCGCAACCGCCTCGCACAAGAATTGAAGCGCTTCTTCCCCGCTGGCCGCTGACGTGCATTGCATTCCCAAGGCGGTCAGCTGTGATCGAAGAATTTGGCGGTCGGTGGCGTTGTCATCTGCCAGTAGCACCCGCCCACTGGGAAGAGGTTTTTGCTTCGCCGGCGGCGCTTTTCCACCAGCGCGTTTTTCAAACCTACTCGTAAACCAAAATGTCGAACCTTTGCCTAGTTCGCTTTCGACTCCGATCTCGCCCTGCATCATTCTTACCAGCTGCCGTGAGATCGTCAGCCCAAGTCCGGTACCGCCATAGCGTCGGGTAGTTGATTGATCAGCCTGACTGAAGGCATCGAAAATTCGTCCGCGCGCGTCCCCGCTCAGACCGATCCCGGTATCTTTGATTTCGAAACGCAACGTCGCTTTGCTGCCCGTGACCCCCTCTGTGAGAGAAAATCCTGATGGGATATCTTCTTGCGGAAGAACGCGCAGCACCACTTCCCCCTGCTCCGTAAATTTCACCGCGTTGTTAAGAAGGTTTGTCAGCACCTGGCGCAACCGTCCGGGATCACCGCAAAGACCAGTGCAAACCTTGGAATCAATCTCACTCCGAAGTTCCAAGCCCTTAGCCCGTGCTTGTGGTACAAGAACACGCAATGCGCCTTCGACCACTTCATCCAAATCAAACTCCAGGTTCTCAAACTCCAACTTGCCGGCCTCGATTTTGGAAAAATCAAGAATGTCGTTCAAGATCGAGAGCAGCGACTTGGCGCTGCTGCAAATCGTATCCGCGTAGTCGCGCTGCTTAGGATCGAGCTCGGTGTCCAGAAGCAGTCCGGTCATGCCGATCACACCGTTCATCGGCGTGCGAATTTCGTGGCTCATGTTGGCAAGAAATTCTGATTTCATGCGCGCTCCTTGCAGTGCTGCATCACGCGCCTTGGCCATCTCGGTCTCGAGATTCTTGCGTTGGGTGATGTCTTCCGCCACGCCGCAGGTCCGCACGACCTGCTTGTCTTCGCCGCGGATCGCGAAACGCCGGTCGCGGATCCACCGGATGGAACCATTGTGATGCCGGATGCGATATTCCAAGT